>Ga0209803_1000397_pt1 | contig 28897 bp, 30 predicted proteins | sample GraSoiAngelo_138_FD_185895 | JGI IMG/M metagenome (GOLD analysis project Ga0209803, IMG submission 185895) | Grasslands soil microbial communities from the Angelo Coastal Reserve, California, USA - 14_0929_09_40cm (SPAdes) (version 2) | ecosystem: Environmental > Terrestrial > Soil > Grasslands ...
GAGCGGCTCGCGCCCGTCACCGGATCTTCGTCCCCCAGGCAGCCCATCTCCGTTGTCGCCTTCTGCGCTCCTCGCTCGCGCATCGACGGATGCGCTCGCTGCGGTGCTCGGCGGCTCCTAGGATCTGAGCCGCCTGGATGGCCGAATCTCTCGGTGCCGTCACGAGCCACTCCGCCCGCGGCGGCTGTCGCCACGCGCAACCTCCTCGATAGCTCGGTCGATCAGGCGGCGGTGCTTGGGTTCGTCCAGAGTCTCGCCGATCACCTTCTCCGTGGCCGCGACGACGAGCCCGGCGACCTGGTCGCGCGCTCCCTGCAGGGCGCGCTCGCGCTCGACCTCGATGTCGCGGCTGGCGCTGTCCACGATCCGTTGGTATTCAAGGTCGGCTTTCTGCCGCAGGTCGGCGCGCAGCTGTTCCCCCGAGCGATTCGCGCCTTCGATCACGGCGTCGGCGGTCTTGCGCGCCTCGACGAGCTTGCTGTCGGCCTCCTTCAGCCTGGCCTCAGCCTCAGCTCGAGCTTGCTCCGCTTCCTGGAGCTTGGCGGTGATCTGGCGCTGCCGTGCCTCCGCGATGTCGATGATCCACGGGAACACGGGCTTGGGGATACCGAGGAACGGCAAGGGAACCCTGGCCAGAAACAACAGCATGAGCAGGAAGCCGACGGTCTCGACAATAAAAGTCCCGTTGAAGGTCAAGACCCCGGATTCGAGGTAGACAGAGCTGTGCGTCACTTAGCCCCCAGCGAGAACACGAACAGGGCACCGAAGGCGAGGTTGATGAAGTACATCCCCTCGACCAGTCCGATGATGATGAACATGATGCCCTGCAGCTGACCGCGCGCCTCAGGCTGCCGGGCTACGCCATTGATGGTTGCGTTGCCCACGAGACCGTCGCCGATGGCGGCGCCGATCGCGCCTCCTCCAAGCGCCAGCCCGAAGGCGATCATTGCAGCTCCCAGGTGGTCCATGACTCCCTCCTTAGTGTGAATGCTCTTGTTCGAAGCCCTCGCGGGCGAGACCGAAGTAGACCAGCGTCAGCAACATGAAGATGAATGCCTGGATCAGACCGATGAACAACACGTCGAATAGCTTCCAGATCGCGACCACTGGGGTCGCTAGAAAGGGCGGCAGCAGGAGCCCGATCACGTAGAGCATGAGAAGTCCGGCGAGGAGGTTGCCGAAAAGTCGCAGCGCCAGCGTCACCGGCTTGACGATCTCTTCGATCACATTCAGGGGAGTGAAGATCGCGCGCGCCCAAACCGGCAGCTCGTGCGGTCGCGTGTAGTAGAGCAAGTAGCCCTTGAATCCGCGCAGCCTGATGTTGTACCAGTGCAGGAGCACGAAGACGACGATCGCCATTGCCGCGGTCTGGTTGACGTCGGTGTTCGCGGGATGCAAGTTCGGGATGAGCGTGATCGGCAGGAAGTCGAGGTAGTTGGCGACGAGGATGTAGAAACCGATGGTCGCCGCCAGCGGGACGACGAAGCTCGATGCGTCAGGCGCGTTCTCTTTGCTCGTCGACCTGACGTAGGAAAACGCCCACTCGGCAAGGGCCTGCACGCGGTTGGGACGCTCGCTGTTCATCGATCTGGCGATCAGGACGGCCGCCACCACCGTGACCACGATCGCCAACACGCTGGAGAAGATGCTGTCGTAGTTGATCGTGCACCAGGTTCCGCACCCCAGGTCGACCGTCGGATGCGTGACGGGCGGCTGCTCGTCAAATACGAATCTCATCTGTGCAGCAATGACCTCGCGGCGACGGCGACGAGCACCGCCTGCGCTCCGGCCACGCCGAGGATTACCAGCCACGCGTAATCGGCGCCGAGAAGCAGCCCGCCGCCGATGGCCGCCCCCGTCAGCACCGCCAGCCTCGAAAGGCTCGACAACCGCACGCTGACGCCGGCCCCGAGGGCGCGTTCGGCCAGAGCGCCGTTGATGGAACCGAGCAACAGCCCAAGCCCGACCGCAATTCCGGCGCGGGTGTAACCCATGAGGGAGAGAGCCGCAAACACGACGACCGCCGCGACGAGGCAGCCAATCACGACGCGGCCGGTCACCCCTTGCAGTCTCACCAGTAGCGCTTGACGTACCTCACGTACACGACTCCGACTGAGGCGAGGATCCCGACCACCAGGCCCGCGAAGAGGAAGAGTGGCGAGGTGTGAAGGGCTCCGTCGAGGACGATGCCCAGCAAGATCGGCGCCACGACAGCGCCGGCCAGGAGAGCACCGAGTCCCATCAGCTCGGCGCCGGTCGGCCCTGGGCTCCGGCTGGACGCCATACCCGCGGTAAATCCTACCGGGAGCCGGGTGCGTTCAGCAGGCGACGCAGCCACGGTGCGGGCACACGCCAACCGGTGTGCAGAAGAAGGTCCGCCACGACAGTCGACGTGAGCACGGCCGCTGCCACAACAACGACGGCGAGGATCCGGCCGTGGCCGAAGAGGGTGAGCCCGAGGGCGCCAAGCAGGGCGCTCGCCGCGTAGAACACGTAGCAGGGCGCTCGCCGCGTAGAACACGTAGCACGTTTGTCGAGGGTCGAGCCCAAACGACTGGAGGCGATGATGCAGGTGCAACCGGTCGGGCGTCGCCACCGAAGCTCCAATGCGCCCGCGGCGCAGGATCGCCCAGCCGGTGTCGGCGATCGGCACAGCGAGCGCAATCACGGGCGCGGCCAGGGCGAATCCGACGGCCACCTTCGCCACCCCGAGGATGGAGATCATGCCGAGCGCCACCCCAAGAAAGTGGGCCCCGGAGTCGCCCATGAAGACGCGGGCGGGCGGGAAGTTAAAGAGCAGAAACCCGACGCAGCATCCGGCCAGCGCCCCACTCAGCTGCACGACGTTCAGCTGCTTTTGCTGGCCGGCGGCCAGCAGCAGGACCATCGCCACGATGGCGACCACGCCGGCGGCAAGACCATCCGCGCCGTCCAAGAAGTTGACCGTGTTCTGCAGTCCGACCAGCCAGAACACGCTCACCGCCACCGCGACAGGGAGCGCGAATTCGATGGTATGACCCCCTGGGAGGCCGACGAAGCGGATCTGGTAGTTGAAAACCACAACCGCCAGCAGCGCCAGCGCGACCTGGACCGCAAGCTTCGCGAATGGTCGCATCGACCAGCGGTCATCGATGATCAGCAGCCCGGTCGCGAGACCTGACACAACCAGCAGACCCAACGTCTGGAGGTTGCGCGGTGCGAAGACGGCCATCGTGATCGCAAAGCCGATCCACATCGCGAGCCCGCCCAGCATTGGTGTCGGGTTCGCGTGTGCGTGGCGGCCGCCGGGTTCGGCGACAACGTGGTACCTGCGCGACAGGACGATGCCGAAGGGGACGGCGATCGCGGTCACGATCAAGGCGATCAGAAACGGCCACAGTACCTGCGCGACAGGACGATGCCGAAGGGGACGGCGATCGCGGTCACGATCAAGGCGATCAGAAACGGCCACAGGCCGGGCAGGAGGTGCTCCGTCAGGTTGTTCAGCGCGGTCTCGCTGAAGAAGTCGCCGCTAGTCAAACGCGTAGGGGATCGGGAACTTCCGGCACAACTCCAGCGCCCGCTCGTGGACCGAATCCAGAGTCGCCGGGTCGTCGATGCGCTCGACCACGTCGGCGATGCAGTCCGCGATGATGACCATCTCCGGCTCGCGCATGCCGCGGGTCGTCACCAGGGGCGTGCCGACGCGCACCCCGCTCGGGTTGAACTTTGACGCGTCGTCGAACGGGATCGAGTTGCGGTTGAGCGTGATGCCCACGGTGTCGGCGATGTCCTGCACCTGCTTGCCCGTGCGTTTCTGGGGCCGCAGGTCGACGAGCATGAGGTGGTTGTCGGTTCCGCCGCTGACGAGACGAAGCCCTCGTTCGGTAAGTCGATTCGCCATGGCCTTCGCGTTGACGACGACCTGCTTTGCGTAATCCTTGAACGCCGGCTTCAGGGCCTCGCCGAAGCAAACGGCTTTGGCCGCGATCGCGTGCATCAACGGTCCGCCTTGCGTACCCGGAAAAACCGCCGAGTCGATCGGCTTCTGCCAGTCGTTCGTGCACAGGATGATCGCGCCCCAGGCTCCCCGCAGAGTCTTCTGTGTCGTCGTCGATGTGATCGCGGCGTGAGGAATCGGCGAGGGATACACGCCCCCGGCGACAAGGCCCGCGACATGCGCCATGTCGACGAAGAGAACGGCGCCCACCGAGTCTGCGATCTCACGCATGCGCGCCCAGTCGACCACCCGCGAATACGCCGAGAATCCCGCGAGCAGCATCTTCGGCCGCACCTCTTCGGCCAACTTCTGTACGGAGTCGTAGTCGATCCGCTCGGTCTCACGGTCGACCCCGTAGGAGTGGATCTCGTAGAGCTTGCCGCTGAAGTTCGCCGGACTCCCGTGCGTGAGATGCCCGCCGGCGGAAAGGTCCATGCCCATCACTCGATCGCCCGGCTGGCACACCGCCATGTAGACGGCCGCGTTGGCCTGCGACCCGGAATGAGGCTGCACGTTGACGTAGTCGGCGCCGAAAAGCTGCTTGGCGCGCTCCACCGCGAGCGTCTCGATCTTGTCGATTACCTCACCCGTGCCGCCGTAGTAGCGCCGGCCCGGGTAGCCCTCGGCGTACTTGTTGGTCAGCAGCGTCCCGAGCGCTTCGAGGATCGCCGGGCTGGTCAGGTTCTCAGAGGCGATGAGCTCCAGGGTGTCGGACTGGCGCCTGAACTCGTTGCGAATGAGCTGAGCGACATCTGGATCGACCTGGTCGAGGGCGCGAAACGACATCGTGGTGATGTTCGCCGTCACGAACTGATCCTAAAGCCTCCCCACTTGACGGGGGCCGTCCCGCTCCGCGGGGCGGAGGGAGCGTTGAGGCTAACCCGCGCGGGGCGGAGGGGCCAGCAGCTCGGGCGTCGGGATCGCGCCCTCGCGCAGCACGTGCGGCTCGGGTCCGGTCAGGTCCAGCACCGTCGATGCGGTGCCTCCGGGCGCCGCACCGCCGTCGACCACCGCCATCACCCCCGACAGCGAGCCGGCCTCGTCCGCATCCATCGCGGGTTCGCCGCCGTGCAGGTTTGCGCTCGTCGTCATCAGCGGACCTGCGTGCCGGAGCAGGTCAAGGGCGACTTTGTGTTTGGGAATCCGTACCCCGAGTGTCCCTCCGCGCAGCGAGTGCAGGATCAGGGTGAGTGGGCCCGGCCACCACTTGCGCATCATCGCCTCGGCCCTCGAATCGACGTGGACGAGGCCTTCCAGCTGTGATTCCGCCGCGACCATCAGGATCAGCGGCATGCCCGCGGGCCGGCCTTTGATCTGATAGATCCGCTTTTGCGCGAGCTCGTCGTCGACGCTCGCCCCCAAGCCGTAGACGGTGTCGGTCGGAAAGGCGATCACGGCGCCGCTGCGCAGGAGCTGGGCGGCCCTCTGCAGTCCCGCTTGCGTCGGCTTCAGGACCATACTTCGAGAACGCGCTCGTGGCCGCCTGCGTCGCGGTGCAGCCGATTGCCGGCGAACCCGCGCGAGGCCGCCTCAACGGCCGCCGCAAGGATGGATGGATCCACCTCGGCAAGGATCCGGCCCCCGGGTTTGAGCCGCGCGGGCGCCTCCTCCAGGAGCCTGTTCACAAGCTCAACGCCGCCCTGCTCGGCGTAGAGAGCGCGCGCAGGCTGGGCAACGACCTCCGCCGCCAGGTTATGGTCCGCCGCCACATCTATGTATGGAAGGTTGGCGCAGATGAGGTCGAACTGTCCGGGAAGCGGCTCCAGGAGGTCACCGCACTCGAGGTGGACGCGCTCGGCCACGCGATGCCGGGAGACGTTCCGTGCCGTGACCTCGAGCGCCTCGCGGCTCACGTCTGAAGCCCACACCTCGGTGGCAGGAGCATAGTGCGCGATCGAGACCGCGATGCAGCCACTCCCCGTGCCCACGTCGGCGACGCGCAGCGGCACCTGCGAGTCACGCGCCAGCTCCACCGCGCGCTGCACGAGCACCTCTGTATCTGGATTCGGCACCAGCACGTCAGGTGTGACCTCGAAATCCAGGCCCATGAACTCCTTGTGGCCGACGAGGTACGCGACTGGCTCGCCCTTTGCCCTACGGGCGACCAGGCCGCGGTAGGCGGTCAGCTCGCTTTCGTTCAGGGGATGGTCGAACTTGAGATACAGGTCCAGGCGCCGCAGCTTCAGAGCATGGGCGAGCAACAACTCGGCGTCGAGGCGAGACGAGTCCGACCCATGCTTCCGGAGGTAGTCGGCGGAGAGCTTCAGAACCTCAACGATCGTCACGCCTGCGTATCGGCGCCGCCGTTGAGCTGAGCAGCGCGCTCGGCGGCGATGGCCGCGGAGACCAGCTCATCGAGGTCGCCGGCCATCACCCGGTCGAGCTTGTGCAAGGTGAGGTTGATCCGGTGGTCGGTCACCCGGTTGTCCTTGAAGTTGTAGGTGCGAATCTTCTCGGACCGGTTGCCGCTGCGCACCATTCCGCGCTGCTGCGCCCTGATCGATTCCTGCTGCTCGGCGAGCTTCATCTCGTACAGGCGTGCGCGAAGCACCCGCATCGCCTTCTCCTTGTTCTGGAGCTGCGACTTCTCGTCCTGGATGCTGACCACCAGGCCGGTCGGCTTGTGGGTGATGCGGATCGCGGAGTAAGTCGTGTTCACGCTCTGACCGCCCGGACCTGTCGAGGTCGAAGCCTTGATTTCCAGATCTTCCGGCTTCAGCTCCACCTCGACAGGATCGGCCTCCGGCAACACGGAGACGGTCGCCGCGGAGGTGTGGATGCGTCCCTGTGCTTCCGTCTTGGGCACGCGCTGCACGCGATGCACCCCGCCTTCGTACTTGAGCTGCGAGTACGCGCCGTGGCCGTGCACCTCGAACTCGATCTTGTCGTAGCCACCCATCCCGGTTGGAGAGGCGTCGACGACCTCGACCTTCCATCCCTTCTTCTCCGCCCAGCGCGTGTACATCCGGAACAGGTCCGAAGCGAAAAGCGCGGCCTCGTCCCCACCCTCGGCTCCCTGGATCTCGACCACGACGTCGCGGTCGTCGTTCGGATCCTTGGGGAGAAGAAGGACCTTGAGCTTCTCCTCCAGCTCGGCCAGCTGCTGGGAAGCCCGATGTTCCTCCGCCCGCATGTACTCCTGCATCTCGGGATCCTTCTCGTGACGCAACATCTCGCGTGCGGAGTCCATCTCCTTGCGCGCCTTGCGGTATGCGTCATAGGCCACGACGATCTCACGCAGGGTGCGCTGCTCACGCGCGAGCTTGGTGAGCTTCTCGTGGTCGGTCGCGACGTCCGGCCGCGCCATCTCATTCTCAATCTCTCGATAACGACGAGCGATCGACTCGAGTCGGTCGATCATCAGGCCGCCGCTCCCGCCGTCTCCTCCTCACCCTCGCGTGCGCTGTTGAACGCGCAGATCGCGACCTCGAGCATATCGTCGGAGGGCTCACGAGTCGTGAACTTCTGCGTGCCGAGCACGGGAAGCAACGCGATCTTGACGATCGGGTTGTAGCGGTGGCGGGCCATGAAGCGGATGAGCTCGAAGCCTGTGCCGGCGATCAGAGGAATCGCGAGCACGCGGCTCGCGACCAGCCAGAAAAGGTTCGGATGGAACAGCGCCACGATGCTGAAGACGATGACGCTGACCACCAGCACCACCAGCAAGAATCCCGTGCCGCACCGCGGATGAAGGGTGCTGGCCCGTCGTACCGACGGCACATCGAGCGCCCAGCCGGATTCGAACGCGTTGATCGTCTTGTGCTCGGCGCCGTGGTACTGGAACACCCGACGCACGTCGCGCAGAAGCGAGATCGCGGCGAGGTAACCGAGGACCAGGCCAACCCGGATCACACCCTCGACCAGGACGAACGCGAAGCTGCCGCTCCGTTGAATCGCCAGCCCAGCCAGGAACAGCGGCAAGGCAATAAATAGGACGAGGGCGAACACGCCCGCCATCGCCACCGACCCGGTGATCTCTTTCTTGCCGATCTCGATGTTGTTGCTGCCGGCGTTCATGTTGGCCGACCAGATCAGCGACTTCATGCCGAGGTGCAGCTGCTCGCCGATCAAGGCCAGGCCGCGCACAAACGGCAGCTTCCAGATCGGGTTGGTGTAGATGGGCGCCTTGAGCTCGCCGCGGTCGACGACGATCTCCTTCGTGTTGGGCAGCCGGACGGCAACCGCGTAGTGGCGTTTGCCACGCATCATCACGCCTTCGATGACGGCCTGCCCGCCGTAAAAGAACGGCTCCTTTTTCCCTTCCCCACTAGCTGCGGAAGGTGACCCTGTTCGCGCAGCGGACACGGTCGGATGGGGGTTTGGGCTCAGCGTCTCCGCCCCGGTCTGCTCCGGGACCGCCATTCCTTCCCCACTCGCTGGGGAAGGGAACCCGGGTCGCGGAGCGACCCCGGACGGATGGGGGTTTGGGTTCAGCGATTCCGCCGCGGCCGACTCCGGCTGCGGCATCTATACCCTGGTCTTAGCAGCCCGCTTCCGGAACCGCTCGACCTGGCCGCCCGTGTCCACGATCCGCTGCGTACCCGTGAAGAACGGATGGCAGACGGAGCAGATCTCGGTCTTCAGCTCCTTACGCGTGGAACCGGTCGTGAAGGTGTTCCCGCACGCGCAGGTGACGACCGCGTCTTCGTAAAAGGTGGGGTGAATCTGTGTCTTCAAGTCTTACTCCGTGGGGTAGTTTACCGAGCGAACGAGACGAACAAACTCTCCGCCTGGAAGCTCATCACGCCTAGGTAGAGAACAAGCCCCAGCCAGGCGGCGCCGATAGCCAGCCGAGCGCTTGGGGGCACGGCCGTGTAATAGGGGTTCTTCGCGTTCCTGAACCCCGCCCGCATGGTCTGGATTCCGAGCAGGGCGATGATGATCAAAAAGAAGCTCGCGAAGTGGAACACCAGGACGCTGATCGCGATCATCCCCAGCCCCGCGACCTGGAACCAGGGCGACACGGGGGCCAGGATCCATGCCCCGTCGAGCTGCCAGACCGGGATCAGGTTGAAGAGGTTGAGAAAGAATCCGATCGAGGCCGCCAGCAAGAACACAGGGTTCTGCGTCGCCCCGTAAAGGATCCAGGCTGCCGTCGCGCCGATCGTCCCGGCGATCGGTCCCGCGATCCCGATTTGCGCCTGCTTGAGAGCCGTGGTTGGATGCTGACGCTGGAAGATCGCGGCGCCGAGGAAGGGGATGAAGATGGGCGCCGTCGCCTGCATGCCTTGCCGCCTGATCTCGAGAACATGGCCCATCTCGTGGACGAGGATCATCACCACGAGCGCAACGGCGAACCAGCCCCCGTAGACAAGGGAGTAGGCCCCAAAGCTGACCACCGCGGAGAAAAGGGTGGCGAGGGCGGGAATCTTGAAGACGAAAACCAGGCCGTACTTCACGACCGCCCAGATGGCGAGCGCGGCTGAACCCAGCCAGCCGAGGGTGCTTGTGTTCGAGCTCCTCGGCGCGGGCGAGTAGTGGTGCGGCGACTGGGGCGGAATGTCCGAGGTGGCCTGGTACGGAGGTGGCGGGGGGATGTACTGGCCGCCCTGGGGCGGGGTGTAAGGGTCGTTCTGGCTCAATGGATTTCCGCTTATTAGATACCCCCTCGAGGCGTGTGCTAATCCCAGCACCCCGTCCCGGCGGCTTCGCCGCCGACCTCCCCGGCAAGGTGGGGAGTGGAAATTGCCTAGCTGCCGCCTCCGGCCAGGTGATGGTGCGTGGTCAGGCGCCGCACGGTCGCGTGCCGGCTGGACATCACCAACGACGATGTCTCGGCGTACCCGCTGCCGAACACAATCCCCGGCAGCAACGAGCCGCCCGTCACGCCAGTGATGGCTACCGCGATGTCCGTCGCTCGGGCGAGTTCCGCCATGCCATAGACATGTGACACGGCGTCGCCGACGAGGGCTCGCTCCTCGTCGTTGCGTGGGAGCAGCCGGGCAAGGAACTCGCCGCCCAGGCAGCGCACGGCGCACGCCGCGATCAGGGTGGCGTGGAGGTCGCCGATGCCGATCGCGGCGTCGATCCCTGTCCCGGCGATCGCGGCCATCACCGCGCTGGCGAAGTCGCCCTCCTCCAGCGTCCGGATGCGCGCCCCGGCGGCCGCCACGTCGGCGATCAGCTCCTGGTGGCGCGGCCTTTCGAGGATCGCCACCGTGAGGTCCTGGACGCGCACATCGCGCGCGAACGCGATCCGGCGCAGGTTGTCCGCCACCGGGTCATCGAGGTCGATCGCCCCGCGCGCGCCCGGGCCCGCGACGAACTTCTCCATCTGGGAAACGGCCGGCAGATGCGCGAAACCGCCGGGCTCGACGGCTACCAGAAGCGACACCGCGTTGATGTGACCACGCGCCACCTGGCTCGCGCCTTCCACGGGGTAAACCCCGAGGTCGACCTTGCGGTCGCCGGCGCCGATGACCGCGCCCGGCGGCACGGCGGCGTTGTGGCGCGGGCTGAGCACGACAGTGCCGGCGATATCCGAGCGGTCCAGCGCCCGCCGCATCGCCTCGCCCGCCGCATTGCTGACGCCATCCGCGTCGCCTTTGCCCAGAAAACCGGCGCATGCAAGCGCGGCGGCTTCGGTGGCGTGAACGAGCTCGAAGGAAACCTCGCCGCGCGCCTCGAATGAAGGTATCCCGCTCCTCTGCTGTTCCATGTCCGCTAGGAGTTCTCGGAGTCTTCCAGCAGCTCCGCGGGCCGAAGCTCCATCTGATCGCCGCTCTGCAGGAAGGCGGCCTTCACGAAATCACGGAACAACGGGTGCGGCCGGTTCGGCCGAGAGCGAAACTCGGGATGGAACTGGCTGGCGACAAACCACGGGTGATCCTCGAGCTCGATGATCTCCACGAGCCGGCCGTTCGGTGACACGCCGCTGAAGATCATTCCGCCCTCGTTCATGACCTCGCGGTACTCGTTGTTGAACTCGAAACGATGGCGGTGGCGCTCGTACACGACCTCTTCCCCGTACGCCCTGTGGGCGTGGGAACCCGGTAGCAGCTTGCACGGGTAAAGGCCCAGTCGCATCGAGCCGCCCATCTGGTCAAGGTTTCGCTGCTCAGGCATCAAGTCGATCACCGGGGTCGACGTGAACGCGGCGAACTCGGTGGAGTTGGCGTCCGGGGCGTCGAGCTTCTCGCGCGCGAAATCGATCACGGCGCACTGCATTCCTAGGCAGAGTCCGAGGTAAGGGATCCGATTGTGGCGCGCGTAGCGCGACGCCTGCACCTTGCCTTCGATGCCGCGGTATCCAAATCCTCCGGGCACCACGATCCCCGCGACTCCCATCAACGGCGACGTGTCGCCGGCGTCGATCTTCTCGGACGACACCCAGCGGATGTCGATGCCGAGGTCGTGGTAGATCCCCGCGTGGCGGAGCGACTCGATGACACTGAGGTAGGCGTCTGGCAGCGCGATGTACTTGCCCACAATCGCGATCGGCACCGTGGCCCGCGGGTGCTTGATCCGGTTGACCAGCTCGGTCCACTCCGCATGGTCGGGAATATGGGTCGACTCGTCCAGCTCGAAATGCTTCGCCATCACCTTGCCGAGGCCGGCGGCCTCGAGCATGAGCGGCACCTCGTAGATCGATTCCACGTCCGGCACCGACACGACGGCTTCCCTAGGCACGTCGGTGAACAGGGCGATCTTCTCCTTCAGGTCGTTGTCGATCGGCAGCTCGGAGCGGCAGATGATCGCGTCGGGCTGGATACCGATCGCGCGCAGCGCCTGCACCGAGTGCTGGGTCGGCTTGGTCTTCATCTCCTGCCCGCGGACGACCGGCACTAGCGAGCAGTGCACGTAGAAGACGTTCTGCCGGCCGACATCGTTTTTCATCTGCCGGATCGCTTCCAGGAAGGGGAGGCTCTCGATGTCTCCCACCGTCCCCCCCACCTCCACGACGACCACATCCGCTTGCGGGTCCTTCGACGCGCGGAGGATCTTTTCCTTGATCACGTTGGTGACGTGCGGGATCACCTGCACGGTCGCTCCCAGGTAGTCGCCGCGGCGCTCGCGCGCGATTACCTCCTGGTAGATCTTCCCGGTCGTCACATTGGAAGCGACCGTCAGGTTCTCGTCGACGAAGCGCTCGTAGTGACCGAGGTCGAGGTCGGTCTCCGCGCCGTCGTCGGTGACGAAGACCTCACCGTGCTGGTAGGGGCTCATCGTCCCGGGGTCGACGTTCAGGTACGGGTCGAGCTTCTGCAGGGAGACGGTGAGGTGGCGGGCCTTCAGGATGTTCCCGATCGACGCCGCGGTGATTCCCTTGCCGAGCGAGGAGACGACACCGCCGGTCACGAAAACGTACTTCGACATAGAGGACCCTCCTGGCGGTTTTTCAAATGTTACCGGAGACGGAGGGTTGCTAAACCTTCGGTTCGGCTTTTGGCTCCAAAACCACGACTTTCGTCTCGTACTCGCTGACCGACGATTTCTGCACAGAGAGCTTCGGCTGGGGCTCGGAGGCGGCGACGCCCATCTCCTTCAGGAAACGGTCGATTGGTTCGAGCTGCAACTTCAGTCCCGGAATCGCGTAGTGCATCGGCACGACGTACCGCGGCTCCAGCTGGCGGACGACCTCCGCGGCCTGGGCGGCGTTCATCGCGGTGTTGCCGCCGACCGGAACAAGGAGCACGTCGGGTGACGAGACCGCCTCGGCCTCTGCGTCTTCGAGCTTGTGGCCGAGGTCGCCGAGGTGGCAGATGCGAACGTCGTCGATCTCGATCAGGTACACGGTGTTGCGCCCGTGCTTGGCCCCCTGCTCAGCGTCGTGGTAGGTCGGGACGCCGATCACGCTGACCCCGGCCACCTGGTACTCACCAGGTCCATGGATCTCGTATGCGCCATCGCGCACGATCTGCGTGTAGTTGTGGTTGTCGTGCTCGTGGCTGATGGTCACGACCTCGGCGTCCATCCGGCCCAGCTTCAAGCCAATCGCCGGCGGGTAGGGATCGGTGACCACCGCGGCGCCGCGGCCCCGTAGCCGGAAGCAGCCGTGTCCCAACCAGGTGACGTCCACTGGCTTTTCTCTCCTTACATCCTTTCTGGTGCGCTGACTCCCATCAGGTCCAGCGCCGTCTTCAAAGTGTGACGCGCGGCCCGGCAGAGCTCCAGCCGCGCCCTTGTTAAGGCGACGTCGTCGACGACCACCCGGTGGTCGGACTCCGCATTGCCCGCGTGGTAGAAGCGATGCACCGCAGTCGCCAGATCGTGCACGTAATAAGGAATGCGGTGCGGCTCCAGCAAGAGGGTCGCGTCCTCGATCACGTCCGGCCAGAAGGCAAGCTGGCGCGCAACGTCCAGCTCCAACGGCTGTGTGAGCAGGCCGACGTTCGCATTTTCTGGGAGCTGCGAGTGCCGCTCCTTCGCAGCGCCTTCCACGTTCGTCAGTCGCGCGTGGGCGTACTGCGCGTAATAGACGGGGTTCTCGTTGCCCTGCGTGACAGCCAGCTCCAGGTCGAACTCGATCGTGGTGTCAGGCGATCGCAACAGATAGAAGTAGCGAACGGCGTCTGATCCCACGCGGTCGATCAGCTCGTCGAGAGTGACGAAGCGCCCTGCGCGCTTGCTCATCTTGCCCTCTTTGAGGTTGACCATCTGGTGGAGGATGACCACCAGCTTCTGCTCGTCGAAGCCGAGCGCAGCGACCGCGGATTTCATGCGCGGCACATAGCCGTGGTGATCCGCGGCCCAGACCTCGACCACGCGGTTGAAGCCGCGCTGCTCGAAGCGGTTCAGCAGATAACCGAGGTCGGACGCAAAGTAGGTCGGCTGGCCGTTGGCCCGGATCACGACGCGATCTTCTTCTTCATCGTCAGGTTCCCCGAACCAGAGCGCCCCCTCGCGTTCCTTGATATTGCCCGACTCCCGGAGCCTGTCGATGGCCGCCTGCGGGAGGCCTGACTCCCACAGCCTGTTCTCGTAGTACCACTCGTCATAACGGACGTTGACTCGTGCGACAGTGGCCTTGATGCGGTCGACCATCCTGTCGATGGCGTACATGCGGAGCTTCGGCTCCGCCTCCTCCTCGGGAAGGTCCCCGATCCCCGGCAGGTCGTGGCGCGCCATCTCGGCGAGCTCCTTGACGTAATCGCCGGTGTAACCGCCCTCGGGCGGCTCGACGCCATGGAGCCGGGCGTAGACCGAAGCCCCGAAGCGCCTGGTCTGGGTGTTGTCCGAGTTGACGTAGTACTCGCGCTGCACCTGGTGGCCGGTGAATGTGAGGAGCCGGCAGATCGAATCGCCTAGCGTCACGCCCCGGCCATGGCCGATATGAAGAGGCCCGGTCGGATTGACGCTGCCGAACTCGACCTGCAGCCGCTCGGCCCGACCAAGGTCGCGCGCGCCGTAGCGGCCGGCACGCGACGCCACGTGGGCGACGAGCCGGGTCGCGCGCGCCGTAGCGGCCGGCACCCGACGCCACGTGGGCGACGAGCCGGCGGAGCCAGCCGTCGGTGAGCCGGAAGTTCACGTAACCGTTGTCGGCCTGGGCGCTGGCAGCGCCCTCCGGAACAGTGACCGTCTCGGCAACGCGGACTGCGATCGCCTTGGGGTCCTGGCGAAGCTGCCTGGCCAGCTTCAGACCGGCCGAGCTCGCGTAGTCGCCACGGCCGGCGACCTTCGCCCGCCCCAGCTCGAGGTCCGGGATATCGCCCTCGACGCCGAGCCCTCGGACCGCATCGACCAGCGCCTGCTGGATCTGATCGCGCACCCCGCCCGACATCACTGACGTCAAGAGCAGCTGGGGTGCTGGCCGGTCAGGGTGAGCTCCGCCTGGGTCGAGGTCGCCGCGCGCGTGTAGGAGACGGTGACCCGCTGGTTCGGGTGGAACCGCGACCGCAACAGCAAGGACAGCGGGTGGGCGGGGTCGATCCGGACGTCGTCGATCTGGGTGATCACGTCGCCGGCTCGCAGCCCGGCAGCCGCCGCGGCGCCGACCCTGTCGACGGAGACGACCTGGCTACCTTCAGGCAGGCCGTTCAGGGCGGCGCTTTCCGGTGTCATGTCGCTCGTGGTCGCGCCCAGCGAGGCGACGACCACCTGGCCGGTCGTAAGGATCTGTTGCACATCGTCCTGGATGTCGGCGACATTGAGGCCAAAACCCGAGACGGTCGAAGGCGACTCGATGGCGATTCCGACGACCTGACTGCCCACGTTCAACAGGCCTGTCGACGGAGACGACCTGGCTACCTTCAGGCAGGCTGTTCAGGGCGGCGCTTTCCGGTGTCATGTCGCTCGTGGTCGCGCCCAGCGAGGCGACGACCACCTGGCCGGTCGTGAGGATTTGTTGCACATCGTCCTGGATGTCGGCGACATTGAGGCCAAAACCCGAAACGGTCGAAGGCGACTCGATGGCGATTCCGACGACCTGGCTGCCCACATTCAACAGGGGTCCGCCGGAGGTGCCGCCGTCGATCACGGCGTCGGTCACGATCGTGTCACTCAGCTGCAGGGTGCGCCCCAAGTTGACGGGGTCTCTGACCGATGTCACCCGGTGCATCGCGCTGACGTAGCCGGGGCTGATGGCGTTGCCGTCGACCGGCCCGCCCACCGCGACGACCACCTGGCCCTGCACCAGGGCGGTCGGGTCCGCGAACGCCAACGTGGGCAGACCGTTGACCTTGTCGATCTTGATCACGGCGACGGCGGTCTGGCAGTCGTAGTCGACCAGGCGTGCTTCGTGTGCCGTCGCGTCGCCCGGGATGAGGACCGTCATGCCGCTCGCGCCGGCGATCACGTTGATGTTGGTCACGATGTAGCCGTCCGTGGTCGCCAGGTAACCAGAGCCGCGGACGACGCCCGGCAGCTGCTGGGTGACCACGCTGACCACCGCGGGCCGCGCCTTGGCGGCGGCCTGGACGATGGCCGAGTCCTCGAGGATGGTGACCCCGGTGCGCAGGTTGACCTGCTGGGTGTTCGTCCGGGACTCAAAGCGAAGGATCGCCAGGGTGACACCGGCGGCGACCAGTGCAGTCACCAGGAGCCCGGCCGTGATGGCCACAATTCGACCCAAGACCGGGCGCATGAGGTGATGTTAGGTAGGTAGCCCTACTGGGGGTTCGACGGGTCGGCCGGATACCAGGTCATCACGAGCTGGCGGTTAGGCTCGAAACCGGCCGCCCGGTAAAGCCTCACGGCGGCCTCGTTGTCACCTCGCGTCCAGACATAGGCGAGGGTGACCCGGCGTTCTGCAAACAGCCTGGTCGCCTGTCGAACGAGCATCTCCCCGATGCCCCGGCCGCGGTGGCCTTCGGCGACGAAAAGCTCCGCGACTTCGCCTTCCAGTCCTGTACCCGGGTCGTAAAGGACGATCCAGCAGAAACCAACGACCTGACCGACCTCGTCGCGGACCACAAAGATGAGGTTCTCGCCGCGGAACGCGGTGGGGATCTGGGCAAGGTGCCTTTCGATCTCCTCGCGCGGCAGCTGCGGATGGTCGATGTAGTGGACCTGTTCGCTAAGGTGGAGCTCGACAAGAAGGGGCTTGATCAAGGCATAATCGCCGGCCGCGAGTCGTTCCACGTCGAGAGTTCGCATCCCCGGCCCGATGTTAGCCTAGGCCCTCGCGACATCGCTAAATTTCGTCGTCAAAAATGGCGACGTGCTTCCGAAAATCGCCGACGTAGCTCAGCTGGCAGAGCAGCCGCCTCGTAAGTGGCAGGTCGTGGGTTCGAATCCCACCGTCGGCTCCAGCGTCGCCGCCTCCCAACTCGGATAGTCCGGACTATCCGGGAGTCCCAAGCGCTCGCATGCGGTTCGTCCGGACTAACTGGGGTTTGGCCCTTCGCCGAGCCGGCCAGCCGCGGGCTATCGGCCCGCGTCAAATGCCCGTTTTCGCCACACTCGCGTGATATATGCCATATGACGAGCCCGCCGACCTGATCGCCAGCGCCGAGGCCACCATCGACACCATCGCGCTCCTGCTCGGCGACATAAGCGAGGAGGTCGGCGACACCCCCGGCGCCTGGAGCATCGCCCACATCCTCAACCACCTCCTCGATACAGAGCGCAGATATTTCGCCCGCGTGAGGCGGCTGCGCACAGAGAGTCAGCCGCAGATGAAGGTCATGCCTGACGCCGACGTCACCAGGCTGACCGCACTGCAGGCCTGGAAGCTCTTCTACAAGCTCAGGCAGCGCCACATCCGGCTTCTGCGCTCGCTTGCCATATGACGAGCCCGCCGACCTGATCGCCAGCGCCGAGGCCACCATCGACACCATCGCGCTCCTGCTCGGCGACATAAGCGAGGAGGTCGGCGACACCCCCGGCGCCTGGAGCATCGCCCAGATCCTCAACCACCTCCTCGATACACAGCGCAGATATTTCGCCCGCGTGAGGCGGCTGCGCACAGAGAGTCAGCCGCAGATGAAGGTCATGCCCGACGCCGACGTCACCAGGCTGACCGCACTGCAGGCCTGGAAGCTCTTCTACAAGCTCAGGCAGCGCCACATCCGGCTTCTGCGCTCGCTGAAGCCGGGCGAATGGAGGCGGTCAGGCACGCTGAGCCCGATCGGCAAGGTCACGATCGCCGGCATCATCCGCCACATGTCTGCGCATGACGCCACGCACACGGCGCAGATCGCCCGGCGCCTGAGCGGCCGGCCAGGCTAGCGAAACCAGAAGCGCGGCCTCGGCGACCAGGATCGGAATCGCAAGCACGACCAGAGCCAGCTCCAACAATGCATAGCCCACGACCAGAAGCGCGGTCTGGGCGACGGTGGCCCCCGAGCGCACAACCAGCCAGCCGGCGACGACCAGCAACGCGAAGTCCTGGAATCCGACGTACGGCGTGAAGAGAAGCGAGGCCACAACCCCGGTGGCGATCGGCCGGGCAACATCTTCACCGCGCTGCCGCCACGCGGCGACGAGCGCGACGGCGATCACGAGGGTCTCGACGACGTAGACCTGCGGGCCGAGGCCGAGCGGCCCGGAGATCGCGTCCCGCCTTGTCGGCTCCCACTGCGACGCCTTCACCGCGCTGCCGCCACGCGGCGACGAGCGCGACGGCGACCACGAGGGTCTCGACGACGTAGACCTGCGGGCCGAGGCCGAGCGGCCCAGAGATCGCGTACCGCCTTGTCGGCTCCCACTGCGACGCGAGCGCCAGGACGTCGCGGTAACGCTGCAACCCGTCGCCGCCGAGGAGGACCAGCGCCACCGCCACCATGAACGCGGTCGCCGCCAGCCACGCGGCGAACATCCGGCGATGGCCGGAAACCAGGAGGCAGATCGGGATGAGCAGCGCGACCTGCGGTTTGATCGCGGTCAGGCTCATGACCAGTCCCGCAAGCACCGGCTTGTTTCGCTCGGCCAGCCACCATGACCCCGCGACGGCGGCCGCGACGAGGGCCACGGGCTGGCCGACCATGAGTCCGAAGGCGGTTGGAAACAGCCCGAGGAACAGGGCGAGGTGACTCAAGCGGGCCAGCCGGCCGCCAGGAGCCACCAGCCACCACGCGAAGAGCGCGGCGCCAACCACGAGCAGTGTCCAGACGAAGATGGCAGCCTCAAACGGCAAGGCGATGAACGGAGTGGCCAGCCAGGCCAGCGGAGGTGGGTTCAAGAATGGCGACCAGTAGGTGCCGGCGCCTAGCTCTTCTACCGCACGCTTCTGCGCGTCGAGGTCGTAGAGGTGGTTGTAGCCCTGCCTCCACGCGGTCAGCGCCGCACCGTAGATCAGCCTGAAATCGTTGCGGACGCGAAACTGCGGGACATACGTGACAGCCGCGGCATAGACGTTGAACCCGGTCAGCAGGAGGCCGGTCCACAGGCCCGCGACCGCCCACAGCCGGGTCCGCGCACGAAAGAAACCAATCACGCAGGCAAAAAATAAGGGCTGCGCCACGAAGCGCAGCCCTCAGGTGGTTTTTAGTTAGTTGACTTCGCGGTAGTCCGCGTCGACGACATCCTCTTCCTTCTTCTGTTCGTCGGCGGGCGCGCCGTCGGAAGGAGCGCCCGTCGGAGCCGACGCGCCGGCCTGCTGGTAGATGTGCTGGCCGATCTTCTGCAGCGCCTCGTTGAACTCATCCATCTGTCGCTGCAGCGCCTTGGCGTCCGAACCCTTGGCCGCGGTCTTCAGCGCCTCGAGCTTGGTGTTGACCTCGGTCTTGACGTCCTCGGGGATCTTGGCCTCGTTGTCCTTGATCACCTTCTCGGCCTGGTGGATCATGTGGTCCGCCTGGTTGCGGAGCTCGACCTCTTCCCGCTTGGCGCGGTCCTCGGCCGAGTGCGCCTCCGCCTCCTTGACCATCCGGTCTACCTCGTCCTTGTTCAGGGTCGAGGACGCGGTGATCGTGACCGACTGCTCACGACCGGTGCCCTTGTCCTGTGCCTTGACGTTGAGGATGCCGTTGGCGTCGAGGTCGAAGGTGACCTCGATCTGCGGCATGCCACGCGGCGAGGGCGGAATCCCGTCCAGGTGGAAGCGGCCCAGCGTGCGGTTGTCGCGCGCCATCTCTCGCTCGCCCTGCAGGACGTGGACCTCGACCGAGGTCTGGTTGTCCGCAGCGGTGGAGAAGACCTGGGAGCGAGACGTGGGGATGGTGGTGTTGCGGTCGATCAGCTTGGTCATGACCCCGCCGAGCGTTTCGACGCCCAGGGAGAGCGGCGTCACGTCCAGGAGGAGGATGTCCTTGACCTCACCCTTGAGCACTCCGGCCTGGATCGCCGCACCGACGGCGACCACCTCGTCCGGGTTGACTCCCTTGTGAGGCTCCTTGCCGCCAAGCAGGTCCTTGACGAGCTGCTGGATGATCGGCATGCGCGTCGAGCCGCCGACCAGCACGACCTCATCGATCTGCGGCGGGGTCAGGTTGGCGTCCTTCAACGCGGCCAGGAACGGCCCGCGCGTCCGCTCGGTCAGGTCGGCCGTCAACGACTCGAACTTCGCCCGGGTAAGGGTCATCTCGAGATGCTTCGGACCGGTCTGGTCAGCCGTGATGAACGGCAGGTTGATCGTCGTTTCGAGCCGGCTCGAGAGCTCGATCTTGGCGCGCTCCGAAGCCTCGGTCAGACGCTGCAAGGCCTGGCGGTCGGTCTTCAGGTCGATGCCGTTCTGCTTCTTGAACTCGTCGGCGAGCCAGTCCACGATGCGGCGGTCGTAGTCGTCGCCGCCCAGGTGGGTGTCGCCGTTGGTCGACTTGACCTCGAAGACTCCGTCGCCCACGTCGAGCACTGACACGTCGAAGGTGCCACCGCCAAGGTCGAAGACCAGGATGGTCTCGTTGGCCTTCTTCTCCAGACCGTAGGCCAGGGAGGCGGCGGTCGGCTCGTTGATGATGCGCAGCACGTTGAGGCCTGCGATCTGGCCGGCGTTCTTGGTCGCCTGGCGCTGCGAGTCGTTGAAGTAGGCGGGCACGGTGATGACGGCGTCGGTCACCTTCTCGCCCAGGTACGCCTCGGCGTCGGCCTTCAGCTTCTGCAGGATCAAAGCCGAAATCTCTTCCGGCGTGAACTCTTTGTTGGCGTTCGGCACGACCACGACGGCCCGATCGTCCTTGCCCGGCTTGACCTGATAGGGCACGATCTTCCGCTCCGAATCCACTTCGGCGAACTTGCGGCCCATGAACCGCTTGATCGAATAGACGGTGTTCTCGGGGTTGACGGCCGCCTGGCGGCGAGCCAACGTGCCCACCAGCCGCTCACCGGACTTGGTGAAGGCGACGACGGAGGGCGTGGTGCGCGAACCTTCGGAGTTGGGGATGACGACAGGCTCACCGCCTTCCATGACGGCGATGACCGAGTTGGTCGTCCCCAGGTCGATTCCTACGGTTTTTGGCATTTGTCAGCTGTCCTCCAGATGGGGTGGATTTGATTCCAAATTGAATACCTTGATCTTCTTCCCCGCATCCGCCGAGGCAAAACCAAGCCGCCCCTTAGTCTTGTACCGATGGCGATCTACGAGCTCGACCCTGTCGACCGCATCGCCATCGCGGCCGTGGGCGAGCCCGGCCAGCGCCGCTTCTTTCTCCAGGCCACCGGTTCCGGGCGCACCTTGACGCTCGGCTGCGAGAAAGGCCAGATCCAGGCTCTCGTGGTGCGCCTCCACCAGATGCTGGAAGCTCAGCAGATTGAAAGCCCCGCAGAGGCCGCCTCGGAAGAGGCACCGACCGGGCCGGCGCCCGGCGAGCCCGAGTGGCAGATCGGCGAGATGGGGCTCGGCTACCACGAGGCCCGCAGGATGTTCGTCCTGGTCGCGAGCCAGGTCGCAACAGGCGAGGCGACCGAAGCCCCGCCGGCCGACGACGCGCCGAGCTTTCGCTTCTGGCTCAGCCACGACCAGGTGATCGCTTTCTCGAAACAGGCGGAGTCGGTGCTCTCCGCGGGGCGGCCACTCTGCCCTCGTTGTGGGCTGCCCATGGACGCTGCCGGTCACCCGTGCCCGGTCATGAATGGTGCCAGGCCCATCTTCTGAGGAGACCGAGCAGCTCCTCCGGGATCTTCCCGACTTCAAGATCCTGGGCCTGCTTCACGGCGCCTCGAACTACACCTTTCTCGCCCAGCTCGGGCCTCATCGGCCTTCAAGGCTGCGCGTCGTCTACAAACCGGCCAAGGGGGAGTCGCCGCTGTGGGACTTCGACGCTGGGACCCTGTACCAGCGTGAAGTCGCGGCGTACGAGCTGAGCAAGGTCCTGGGCTGGCCGCGGATCCCGCCCACGGTGGCCCGCCGCAAAGCTCCCCACGGGGTCGGCGCGGTCCAGCTGTTCATCGAAGCTGACGGACGCCACTTCCTGGGCGCGAATCTGGCCCCGATGGAAACCTGGATGCAGGTCGCGCTCTTCGACGTGATCATCAACAACGCCGACCGCAAGTCGGGGCACTGTCTGTTCGACAAGGACGACAACGTGTGGGTGATCGACCATGGCCTCACGTTTCACGTGGATCAGAAGCTGCGGACAGTGATCTGGGACTTTGCCGGTCGCGAACTGCCCCAGGAGGTCTGCGGCGACGTCGAACGAACGTTGATCGAGGCGGAGCGCGGAACGCTCGGTCGGTGGCTTGGAACATTGCTCAGCCCGGGCGAGAACCGTGTCTTGAAACGGCGCCTGCGCGGCGTCCTCGATCCGAAATGGCGCTTTCCCGAGCCCACCTCTGCCTGGTCGATCCCTTGGCCCCCGGTGTAACCAACCAGCGTCTGGTATCGTTGCCCGCCTTCATGCGGTTTCTCCGGCTCCTGGTGTTTCTCCCTGTCTGGCTGTTGGTGGTAGCGGCCCAAAGCGATACCAGTCCGAGTCCAACCACGAATCCCAGCGCCGCCAGCACCCCGTCGGCGGCCGGCTCTCCTTCACCCTCGCCTTCCCCCAGCCCTAGCCCAATCCCGGTCAACGCCTTCCTGTCGCTTGATGTGACAGCAGGCAGCGTGACGACCGTGATCAATGTGATCGGTGGCCAGTTCCTGCCGAATGAGCAGATGACGCTCTTCTGGGATCAGCCGAGCAAAGTCGCGGGCACGGCGACGGCCGACGCCAACGGCAACTTCAACACGCGCGTGAAGCCGGGCGCGAACGACGCTCCGGGAGTCCACAAGCTATGCGCCAACGTCCAGCCGAACCCGTGCGCCAACTTCACCGTCCAGGCGGCTGTCGCGTCGCCGCCACCCTCGCCGACGCCCAGTGAATTGCCGTCTCCATCGCCGACAGATCAGCCGACTCCGACCCCACAGGCCGCCACACCAGCGCGCGTCAACACGACGCTCAGTGGGTTCGACGTGATCTCGAAGCCGCCCTTCGTGTTCCTGCCGATCTTCGGCGTCGGCGCGCTCCTCCTGGCGTTGGCGTACTGGGCGTTCAGCGTCCTCAGACGACCTCGCCGGCTGGCGCCGCTCCCGTCCGCCGCGGTGGTCCACCGGGCGACGCGACCGGACTACTCTGCCGCCTTCGGCACCGCTCCTGTCCGTCCGGCGGACGTGGCACCGTCCTCGGCGTGGACGGAGACGATGCCGCCACCCGGAGCGCAGGCACCACCGCCTGCGGCTCCTCAAACGCCACCGCCCGCGGTTCAGCAGCCCGAGCCGCCGGTCGTCGAGTGGGGGCTGGGCACGCCGGACAGCGGCTACCCGACGCCACCCACCGCCAAGCGGCCGGACGACGACTGGCCGGAGATGCCCCAGCCAGGGGATTAGTAGAAAGGCGCGCCAGCCGAACTTAGACTTCGGCGGAGTGGCTGCACTACTCGAGGTCAGAGACCTCAGCGTGCGCTTCGGGGGAGTCGTCGCGCTGGATCGCGTGTCGTTCGGTGTCGACGCCGGGCAGGTCGTCGGCCTCATCGGCCCCAACGGCGCCGGCAAGACAACGCTGTTCAACGTCATCACACGGGTGTACCGACCAAGCACGGGGACGGTCCTCATCGACGGGCGTTCGGTGCTTTCGATCCGCGCCCATCACGTCATCCGTAACGGACTGGCCCGCACCTTTCAGAACGTCGCTCTGTTCCGCTCGATGACCGTCCTCGACAACGTGATCGTCGGTGATCACACGCGGACAAAGAGCGGTTGGCTGCAAGCCTCCGTGCCCTTGCCTGGTGCGCTCGCGGCGGAATCGGAGTCGCGGAAACGGGCACTCGAGATGCTCGACTTCGTCGGCCTCGTCGCACGGGCCGACCATCCAGTCGCGGCTCTGCCTTTCGGCCTGCAGAAGCGAGTCGAACTCGCCCGCGCGCTCGTGTCGCGCCCGCGCCTCCTCCTGCTGGATGAGCCCGCGGGCGGAATCAGCCATGAAGAGGTGGACGCCATGGCGCGCCTGCTTCGCCGCGTGCACACCGACCTCGGCGTGACGATGTTGCTCGTGGAGCACCACATGGCCTTCGTGATGGGGATCTCGGACCACGTCGTGGTGCTCGACTTCGGCAGGAAGATCGGCGAAGGCACGCCGGCCGAGGTCCAGCGCAACCCAGCCGTGATCGAAGCCTACCTCGGCGCCGCGTAGGTGCCCAACCTCCTCGAGCTGAAGGAAGTTCACGCGGGCTACGGCCCGCGATCCGTCCTGCACGGGGTCTCGCTTTCCGTCCCCGAGGGAGGCATCGTCTCCCTGCTCGGCGCCAATGGCGCGGGCAAGACGACGACCTTGCGAGCGATCACGGCCGGCGTGCGCTGGAGCGGCGACATCATATTCGGCGGCCGGTCCCTGCGGCGACTGGCGACCGAGGAAATCGTCCGCGCCGGAATCGCGCACGTCCCCGAAGGCCGCGGCATCTGCACCGAGCTCACCGTCGACGAGAACCTAAAGCTCGGTTCGCACCTAAGGCGCGACGGCGCAGAGGTGCGCAAGGACTACGACCGCGTCTTCGAATACTTCCCCGTGCTCAAGGAACGACGCAAGCTTTCCGCCAGCACGCTGTCGGGGGGCGAGCAGCAGATGCTCGCGCTCGCGCGCGCGCTGCTCATGAAGCCGAAGCTCATGCTGCTCGATGAACCCTCCCTCGGGCTGGCACCGCTGGTCGTGCGGGCGATCTTCCAGATCGTCAAGTCGATCAACCAGGCGAGTCGGGTGGCGGTGCTGCTTGTCGAGCAGAACGCGCGCATCGCGCTCGAACTTTCCAGCAGCGCTTACGTCCTCGAGGTGGGTCGAGTCGCTGTTTCCGGGGCGAGCGCGGACCTCAAGGACAACGAGTCGGTGCGTCGCTCCTACCTGGGTTACTAGTGATGCAAGAGTTTTTCCAGCAGGTCGTGAGCGGGATCGCGATCGGCGGCATCTTCGCGAGCCTCGCCCTCGCCCTCGTCCTGATCTACAACGCGATGGGCCTCGTCAACTTCGCGCAGGGCGAGATGGCCATGTTCGCCACGTTCGTCGCGTACGCGCTGATCAACCGAGGGATGAGCTACTGGATCGCTTTTCCCATCACGCTCGTCCTCGCGTTCGGCGGGGGCATCCTCATCCAGCGCCTGGTCATCAAGCCCGTCGAGCGAGCTCCCGTCCTGACCCTGGTCATCATCACGCTCGGCCTGGCGACGCTGGTCAACGGTTTCGCCGGTTTCATCTTCGGCTACGTGCCGCGGTCTTTTCCGAGTCCTTTCTCGGCGGACAGCGCAGACCTGTTCGGCGTCTTCATCAGCTATCGAGACATGGGTGTGATCGCGGTCTCAGGCCTCGTGCTGCTCGGCGTCTATTTGCTGCTGCAGCGGACGACGGTCGGACTGACGATGCGCGCGGCGGCCCACCATCCGGAAGCCAGCCGGCTGCTCGGCGTGCAGGTCAGCTGGATGCTCGCCCTTGGTTGGGGCCTGGCTTCGGCGGTCGGCGCCGTGTCGGGAATCATGGTCGCGCCGATCCTCTTGCTGGAGCCGAACATGATGCAGTCGATCATCATCTACGCCTTCGCCGCGGCGGTCCTGGGCGGCATCGAGAGCCCGCTCGGCGCGGTCATCGGCGGATTGATCGTCGGCGTCACGGTCAACCTCGCGGGGGCATACCTACCCGGCGTCGGTGGTGACCTTCAGCTGGCGGTCGGACTCGCGATCATCATCGCCGTGCTCATCGCCAGGCCCAATGGATTGTTCGGGCGCGCCGCGATCCGTCGCGTTTAATGATGCCGCGTCTGCGCAATGCCCCGCCGCGCTACTGGCTGGTCGTGATCGCGGTCGTCTTCTTTCTCGGCTTTCCGACCGTGATCTCGAGCTTTCAGTCCAGCCTGTGGGCGCAGGCCTTGATCCTGGCAATCGCGGTCATGGGCCTTAACATCCTGGTCGGCTACAGCGGCCAGCTCTCACTCGGCCACGGCGCGTTCATGGCACTCGGCGCTTATACGTCTGCCATCCTGGCTCACCGCTACAAGATGGACTACCTCCTCACGATCCCCATCGCCACGTTGTTCACGGGACTGGTTGGATTTCTTTTCGGCTTTCCCGCCCTGCGTCTCTCGCCTCTTTACCTCGCCTTGGCTCATGGGCCTCAACATCCTGGTCGGCTACAGCGGCCAGCTCTCACTCGGCCACGGCGCGTTCATGGCACTCGGCGCTTATACGTCTGCCATCCTGGCCCACCGCTACAAGATGGACTACCTCCTCACGATCCCCATCGCCGCGTTGTTCACGGGACTGGTTGGATTTCTTTTCGGCTTTCCCGCCCTGCGTCTCTCGCCTCTTTACCTCGCCCTGGCCACATTCGCGCTGGCCGTGGTCACCCCAAGCCTCATCAAACGACCGGAGGGGCTGACCGGCGGCGTGCAGGGGATCATCCTCATCCAGCCCGACCCACCCCCTTTCGCAAGCGACCTGTTTGCGGCGGTCACCGGGACCGCGATGACCAGCGACCAATGGATCTACTACGTCTCCCTCTTCTGCGCGTTGCTCCTCTTCTGGGTGGCCTGGAACCTTGTCCGGCACCGGCCTGGGCGCGCCATGCGCGCGTTGCGCGACGGCGAAGTCGCGGCCGCTGCGTACGGCGTTAACATCGCAGGCTTCAAGACGCTCGCGTTTGGGATCTCGGCCTTCTACGCGGGTATCGCCGGATCGCTTTTTGGTCTGGCCACCGGTTTCGTCAGCCCGGACACGTTCCCGGTATCGCTTTCCATCCAGCTCCTGGTGGGTGCGGTCGTCGGAGGGCTGGCTTCCATCCCCGGCCCCGGTTTCGTCAGCCCGGACACGTTTCCGGTATCGCTTTCGATCCAGCTCCTGGTGGGTGCGGTCGTCGGAGGTCTGGCTTCGATCCCCGGCCCATTGCTCGGGGCGATCTTTGCCTACTTTCTCCCGATCGAGGCCAACCAGTGGGTGCCGAGCCAGAGCTGGATCCCCGACCAGGTGGCTTCGACCGTCAAGAACGCCGGGCCTGCGGTTTCCTACGGCGTGCTGCTGATCCTGATCATGATCTTCGCCCCGAACGGCATCGTCGGCCTGATCCGGGCCGGCTATGACTGGCTCTACCGGCGTTTGCGCGGCGCACCGGATCGGGAGACTGGACAATTGCCTCCCGACCCCCAGACTGTTTAATACATGTTCATCAAAGCGGAGGGAGTTTCTATGGGACGAATCGCACCACGATTGGCCGCGGTCGCGGTATTCATGGTCACCCTTGCCGCCTGTGGCGGCGGCACAGGCACGACGTCACAAACCGACGTCGGCATCACCAGCAACTCGATCCTGCTCGGCAACACGATCGCCCAGTCCGGGCCCGCCGCGGCCTACGGCACCATCGCGAACGCCGAGCTCGCTTACTTCACGTACATCAACAGCCAGGGCGGCGTGAACGGGCGGAAGATCAATTTCAAGATCCTCGACGACGCGTACAACCCGGCTCAGACCGTGCCGCTGACCAAGCAGCTGGTCGAGCAGGACCAGGTATTCGCGATGTTCAGCGGCCTGGGTACCCAAGCTCAAACCTCGGTCCGCGACTATCTCAACTCGAAGAAAGTGCCACAGCTCTTCGTCGCCACCGGCGCGACCACGTGGGGCAAGGACTTCGCCTCCAACCAGTGGACGATGAGCTGGCAGCCGCCCTACCAGGGGGAATCCCACATCTACGCCAAGGACGTGCTGGCCAAGCACTCGAGCGCGAAGATCGGCGTCCTCTACCAGAACGACGACTACGGCCAGGACTATCTGAAGGGCCTGACCGACGGCCTTGGCGCTAAGGCTTCGATGATTGTCGCCAAGGAGAGCTATGACGTCACGGCCGCCAATACTGCGGCTCAGCTCACGAAGCTCAAGGCGGCGGGTGTGGACACGCTTTTCCTGTTCTCGACCCCTGGTTTCACGATCAAATCGCTCGTCATCGTGACGCTCCTGCACTGGCAGCCGACCATCTATCTCAACTCAGTGTCCAACCCCCAGGTCTACATGGGCCTGGCGGCCAAGGCCGGTGCCGCGAACCAGAATGTGACCAGCGTCAGCTACCTCAAAGACCCGACGGACTCTCAGTGGGCCGGCGACGACGGTATGAAGCTGTACAAGACCGTGATCGCGAATTGTTCGAAGTGCGATCCGAATGACGGCTTCAACATCTATGGTGTCGCCGTCGCCTACACGATGGTGGACGTCCTCAAGCAGGCCGGCTCCACTCTGACGCGAGCAAACGTCATGAAGATCGCCAGCAGCCAGCTGAACGAAACGAACCCCTTCCTACTGCCCGGGGTCAAGCTCACCACCACCTCGAGTGACCACTTCCCGATCATGCAGGAGCAGGTCATCACCTGGACCGGCACCGGCTGGAAGCTCCAGGGCACCCTCATCGACGAGAGAGGCACCATCAAGTAGTCAGGGTCATGGCTAAAGGCCTGCAACCCTACTGGTTGCAGGCCTACCTTCTCCTCTACATCCCGGTCGGCCTCTTCGCCGACAGCTGCATCACGGCGGTGTGGCAGCAGTACCTGCTTGGCGCGCTCACCTTCCTCGCTCTTTACCTCGCGGCGCTGAAGGCGCCTAAAGAGCAGCGGATGCAGGTATGGGTCTGCGTTGCGGTCGCGACAGGCTTTGAAATCTTCAGCTCCCTCATCTGGGGCATCTACGCGTACCGGCTGCACAACGTGCCGCTGTTCGTCCCGCCCGGCCACGGACTTGTGTATCTCTTCGGCTTGCTGGCTGCGCAGACGCCGATCGTGACCCGATACGGTCGCCGGCTCGCGTACGCCATCCTCGCGGTCGCCGGCGCATGGGCGGTGCTCGGACTCACCGTCCTGCCCGTCGTGACCGGTCGCATTGACGTGCAGGGAGCGATGTGCTTTCCCGTCTTCGCCTACTTCCTGCTGCGCTCACCGCGGTGGCCGCTGTTCGCCGCGATCTTCATCATCGTGAGCGAGCTCGAGATCGTCGGTACGTCTCTCGGCAACTGGTACTGGCTGCCCACAGCCCCCTGGACCGGCATCCCGTCAGGCAACCCGCCCTCGGTGATCGCGGCCGGCTACTGCATCATCGACGGGACGGTGCTTTTGCTGTTCTCGATCTACAGGTGGGGCTTGAACACCATCAGGACGAGGATCACGACCACGATC
>Ga0209803_1000400_pt1 | contig 28721 bp, 25 predicted proteins | sample GraSoiAngelo_138_FD_185895 | JGI IMG/M metagenome (GOLD analysis project Ga0209803, IMG submission 185895) | Grasslands soil microbial communities from the Angelo Coastal Reserve, California, USA - 14_0929_09_40cm (SPAdes) (version 2) | ecosystem: Environmental > Terrestrial > Soil > Grasslands ...
TCCCAATCCAAGCGACTTGGTGTGAAGCGCTTCGACGGAGAATTGGTTCTGGCCGGCACTATCATCGTGCGGCAGCGCGGCACACGCGTGCACCCTGGTGTAAACGTGGGGATGGGCCGCGACCACACCATTTTCGCTATCACCGAAGGCAAGGTGAAGTTCGCGCCCTATAATAAAGAGGGGCGAAAGAAAGTTAGTATTGTCCCGAGCGAGTAAGGAATAATGAAGGCAAAAATTCATCCAGAGTACGTGCAGGCCACCGTGCATTGTGCTTCCTGTGGCACTACGTGGGAGACGCGCGCCACAAAACCGGATCTGCGCGTGGAGGTCTGCAGCAACTGCCACCCGTTCTTCACCGGCGAGCATCGAATCGTCGATACTGCCGGCCGAGTGGAGCGCTTCAAGCGCCGCTACGGCATGAAGTAGGAACGCAGGAACAGGTCACGATTTCGGGCCGGGGCCATCTCCGGCCCGATTCTTGTAAACCGGTGCGAAATGGCTGAACGGCGGATCTACTACGGAGGCCAAGCGGTCATCGAGGGTGTGATGATCCGCGGCCCCAGCAGCATGGCTATCGCGTGTCGTAAGCCGAACGGCCAGATCATCGTGCGCGGGCAGACGCTGGGTGGCGCTTACACGGGCCCGTTGCGCCGGCTACCACTCGTAAGGGGCGTGATCGTCATGTGGGAGACGCTCGCGCTCGGCATTCGAGGCCTCGTGTTCTCATCGAACGTGGCGATGGGTCAGGAGGACAACGAGATCAACTCACGCGCCCTGTGGGCTACGGCCTTCGCCTCGCTGGCGTTGATCGCCGTGATCTTCTTTGCCGGACCATTACTTCTGGCGGACTGGCTCGAGAGCCTGGTGCACAGCCATTGGCTTGTCATCCTGATAGAGGGCGCGATCAGGCTCGGTGTCGTAGTTGGATACATGGCGGCAATCGGACTGCTGCCGGACGTCCGGCGTATCTACGCTTATCACGGGGCCGAACACAAAACCATCCACGCGCTCGAAAACGGAGATCCTCTCGAGCCACGGGTGGCGCAGCGCTATTCGACGGCGCACGTGCGCTGCGGAACGAGCTTCCTGCTCACGGTTGTTGTTGTCAGTATCGTCGTGTTTGGGCTCGTGGGCGATCCAGACCTCTGGCTTCGCCTCTTATCTCGCATCGTCTTGATTCCGCTGATAGCGGCGCTAGCGTACGAAATTATCCGCTTTGGCGGCGCTTTTGAGTCGAGCCCGGTCACACGGGTACTGATGTGGCCAAACCTGGCGCTCCAATCTCTGACGACGCGACAGCCTGACGACGCGCAGGTCGAGGTCGCAATAAGCGCGCTCCAGGAAGTGTTGTACCGGGAAGGAGTGCTGGAACGCGTGGCGTCGAAAGTCGCCGCGGAAGCGGAAGGTAGCACCGAGGCTACGCCGCCTCTGGATTAATCCGACTGCGGCACGTCAAGCTCTCGATAGAAGCATGAACGCTCCCCAGTGTGACACGCCGGGCCCGTCGGCTGGACGCGGACGACGAGTGCGTCTTCATCGCAGTCGTAGAGGACGCGCCGAACGTTCAGGTAATTGCCGGATGTCTCGCCCTTACGCATTAGCTTCTGGTGCTCGCGGCTGTAGCGCCACACTTGCCGGGACTCGACCGTCCGCCGCACCGCTTCGTCGTTCATCCAGAAGAGGGTAAGCACCTCGCGCGAGTCGTCGTCCTGGATGATAGCGGGGATTAGACCACGGTCGTCGTACTTGAGTGCCATTAGTGTACCTTTCGTCAACTGGACGCGGCTAAAGCCGGACCGGAATGTCGCGCTCCGCGAGATATTGCTTCACCTCGCGGATTCTATGCGTTCCAAAGTGGAAGATGCTGGCCGCCAGCGCAGCGTCCGCCTTGCCTTTCACGAATGCTTCGTACATATGCTCGGGCTCTCCCGCGCCGCCCGACGCGATCACCGGTACGGGGACAGCCTCTGACACGGCGCGCGTCAGCTCGAGATCGTATCCCTCTTGCGTGCCGTCTGCGTCCATGCCCGTGATCAGAATTTCGCCGGCGCCGGCGTCGGCGCACCGTCCCGCCCAATCGACGGCGTCGATCTCGACCGGCGTGCCGCCTCCTACCCCACCGTACGTGTGCACTTGCCAACTGCCGGCTGCCGAACGCTTGGCGTCGATGGCGACGACGATGCACTGAGACCCGAAGCGCTCGGCCGCCTCTCGGACGAGGTCCGCGTTTTCTACCGCAGCCGTGTTTATCGCCACCTTATCCGCGCCCGACTCCAGCATCTGGCGAACGTCCTCAGGCGAACGAATGCCACCACCGACCGTGAACGGTATGAACACTTCATCAGCGATGCTCCGCACCATGTCGATAGCGGTATCCCGTCTCTCAGGGGATGCTCTTATGTCGAGAAAAACGAGCTCGTCGGCTCCCTCGTCGTTGTAGGCGCGGGCGAGCTCGACCGGGTCGCCGGCGTCCCGCAGATTCAGGAACCTGATGCCTTTGACCACGCGTCCGTCGGCGACGTCGAAGCAGGGGATGATGCGCTTGGTCAGCATGGAAACATCGCTGAACGCCTAGAAGACGGTATCGCCGCGGAGCATCTGGCGGGCTATCGTGCGTCGCTGGATCTCTCCGGTCCCGTCCGGAATGCGCAGGGTGCGGGCGACGCGAAAGCCCTCGTTCAGCGGCATTTCGTTGGTGAGACCCATGCCGCCGTGGACCTGGATTGCGCGGTCGTAGCACTCTTGTGTCTTCTCCACGGCGTACGCCTTCGCGATCGAAATCTCCTTCACAGGGAGGCGGCCCGTCTGCGGGAACGTCTCGACGAGCGCCGCTGTCTGAAGCACCATGTACTTCATCGTGAAAATGTCGATTGCCATATCCGCGAGCATGAACTGAATCGCCTGATACTCAGATATAGGCTTGCCGAAGCTCATCCGCTGCTTTGCATATTCCAGCGAGCGGTCGAGCGCGTAGCCGCACATACCGATGCAATTGGCGCTGATCGAGATGCGGCCCTCCGAGATGCCGAACATCGCGATCTGGAAGCCCTGGTCCTGCACACCGATCAGGCGGTCCGCCGGAACGCGCAGGTTGTCAAAAGATATCGAGCCGCAGTCGCCGCCCTGGTGGCCCATCACCGGGAGCACGCCGTCGAACGTGTAACCGTCCGCGGCGGTCTCCACGAAGAAAGCGCTGATGCCGCCTTTGCGTTCCCTTATCAAGTCATCGTTCGTGATCGCGAATACGACCGCGTAGTCAGCGTAGGGCGAGTTCGTGATCCACTGCTTGCTGCCGTTGATCACCCAGTCGTCACCGTCCCGCTTTGCGCGGGTCTTGATGCCCCATACATCGGATCCGGCATCAGCCTCGCTGAGGGCGAAACAGACCATCTTCTCGCCCGCAGAGATGGCCGGAAGGTAATCTTTGCGAACGGAATCGCTGACGGACACGAGCATGTGCGACGGTCCGTCCACGAAAGAGGCAATCGTCGGCTGTGTGAGAAACCCCTTTGCCCACGTGATGAGTGGACGGCCCGGGCCGTAGCGGCGGTAGAGCGCCTCTTCCACAAATACCATCGGTCGTACCCCCAGCCCATCGCCGCCGACGCTCTCCGGGGCGAACATCGCGTAGTAGCCGGCCTTGGCGGACTTCATCCGCACCTGCCGTTTGGCGTCGACGACCTCCCGGACAGCGCGGCCCCGCTCGTCGAAGAACTTTCTCTCGTCGACGAGCATATCCCCCATTTGGTTCTCCATCGGCAGCACCTCGGAGTCGACGAACTGGTGCACTCCAGTGATAGCGCCCTTCACCAGATCGCGAATGTCTTCAGGGATGCCGATGTCGGCTGCAGCCATGGTGAAACCTCCTCCGCCCCGTTCGCGGCGGTCCTATCGCAGTATACGGCGGACGCCGCAGAGGCGCCACTTAAATGAGCGCCCGCTAAGGCCCGACGGCGGCGATCGCTTCCGCGAGACTTATGTCGCCCGTGTAAAGGGCCTTTCCGATAATCGCGCCTTCGACCGGCAAATCAGCGAGCCGCCTCAAATGTTCAATCGAGGAGACTCCGCCCGCAACAATCACCTGTGTAGGCGAGGGAAGACCGGAGATGAACGCGAGCAGATCGTGGATGGCGGCGAAATTGGGGCCGGCCAAGGTCGCGTCCCGGAGGATATCGGTGTAGATGATGCGCGCCACTCCTATCTCTGAGAGCTGCTTAACGAGATCGGTCGCATCGATCGTCGATGTCTCGGTCCAGCCTTCCGTGGCTACGGCGCCGTCACGGGCGTCCACGCCAACGATCAAGCGCTCACGGAAGAGCACAATCGCGTTCATCAGGGTGGTCTGATCTTTTACAGCTGTCGTGCCGAGGATCACTCGGTCGGCACCTGCGTCCACATAGCGCTGGACGGTAGAAATGTCCCGAATGCCGCCGCCTACCTGCACAGGAACCGCGGAAGCGTCAAGAATCGCCCGAACGACATCGTCGTTACGGGGCCGGCCATCGCGCGCGCCGTCAAGATCCACCACATGCAGGCGCCGCGCGCCCGCGCCCTGCCAGCGAAGAGCGACCGCTACGGGATCGTCCGCGAAGACTGTCTCGCGTGCATAGTCGCCCTGTTCGAGTCGTACGCAGCGCCCATCCCGAATGTCGATCGCCGGTATGATCTCCAAACGAGTGAGCTTGGGGCGGTTAAGCCACGCCCGCTGTCGCTGCTATCTTCAGAAAGTTGGCGTACATCCGCAGCCCCGCCTCCCCGCTCTTCTCGGGGTGGAACTGCGTGGCGACAATGTTGTCGCGGGCTATCACCGACGCGAATGTCACGCCGTACTCGGTCTCTCCGATCACGACGTCTGGATCAGCGGGCTGGGGGTAGTACGAATGCACGAAGTAGAAGTAGGAGCCGTCGTCGACACCCTCAAAAATCGGGTGCTGCTTCACGATCCGCACCTGGTTCCACCCCATGTGGGGGACTTTAAGGCCGTTCGAGAACCTCACGACACGGCCCGGCAGAATGCCTAGGCACTCGTGCTCTCCGCCCTCTTCGCTCACCTCGAACAACGCTTGCTGGCCCATGCACACGCCCAGGAACGGCCGTCCAGAAGCGATATAGTCCCGGATGGGCTCGACAAAACCACTCGCCCGCAGGTTAGACATTGTGTCCGCGGCCGCACCGACGCCCGGCACGATCACCGCCTCGGCGTCGTCCAGGTAAGACGGATTGGACGTGACCAGCGGCCGCGTGCCGGCGTTCACGACCGCGCGAGACACGCTGTGCAGATTGCCGGCCCCAAAGTCGACGATTACGACTTTCACGTGTCGATTCTAGCATGGGGGCTGCGCGGCTCATCATCTTCTTGTGCTTACCGGCAGCGTTGAGCGCTGAATTTGTTTTGCAAAAAAAGGTGTTTTTCGAAGCGGACGCTACGTTCGCCTCCTCGCGGGTAGGTCTCGGCGCCGGACCCTTAGTGCTGTTCTGCTGCGTCATCATCGGTCCTCTCGCCCCACCCTAACCGAAACGGAAATGATCTCCAATAGGGGAGTGTCACTCGCGGAAGCGCTGAGTACCGAATGCCGAAGCAGCGCGGTTCGAAACCATCTGGCGCAAAACGGGTTGTAGGAATCCTGGATCCCGAGTCCTGGGTCCTGAGTCCCGGCTACTCCAGCATCTTCTGCATCCACGTCACGTCGATCCAGTGCTCGAATTTGTACCCAACCTCGCGCTGCACTCCCACGATCTCGAAGCCGAAGCGCTGGTGGAGGCGGACGCTGGCCTCGTTCCCCTCAGACGTACCGGCCATGATGCTGTGGAACCCGCCCAGCCGCGCCACCTCAATCAGGCGCGCAAGGATTAACTTGCCGATCCCTTCGCCCCGCCGGTTCTGGTGAATGTAGACCGAGTCCTCGGTAGTGAAGCGATAAGCCGCTCTTGTGTGGAACGGATGCAGGCAGCCCCACCCTGCCACCCCGGCGCCGTCGTCAGCCACGATCACACGATGCGGGGGTCGTTGCGTCTCGCGGAACCAGATGAGGCGGTCTGCCAGGGTCTTTGGTTCGATGTCGAATGTCGCCGTACCGTGTAAGACTTCGTAGTTGTAGATGTCGAGGATAGTCGGAACGTCCGCCTTGGTCGCGTCGCGAACTGTAATACCCATGGCGAGGTATAGGGTAGCAGTGCCAAGGCGCTCACGGCTCAGGGAGACATTAATTTCCAGTTACGGTTCGCCCCGTTCGAGGATTGGAATTAGGTCCGCCGCACCGGCACGAGTGTCTCTTCTGTCTCTCGTTGTGGGATGCCGTGCGGTGCCTTTACCGGCGGCGCCGGAATGGGTGCCGGTATATCGACGACGACGATCTGCTTACCTATGTCCACTGCTCCGCCTTGTCACCCCCAATTGGAACGAATACCTGCCCGTGCAGTGTCGTGTAGTTGGAATACCGCTCCGCGACCTTGACTCTTCCCTTCGTCATCAGTTCTATTCCCCGCTCACTTATCTTGTAATTCCCCGCTTCACACGTTCGAATAGACCATAGAAGTTTATGGAAAGCTCCGTGAAACTCGCCCATCCCGTCACCCCGTGGATGCAGTCTTTCCATTCCTTGCAATGCAGCCCTCGCAACTCAGCCGCCGTCACGATTCCGTCCTCCTTCCCCATTGCGTAGGCAAGCGAGCGGGCTAGGCGTGAGTTTGGCTTGACCGTCAGCCACCTATAGTTGGTACCCGGCTGGTACCGCCCGACCAGACACTTCTCCGGAATCGCCCGCGGCGGCTCCTGCACTGGGAGTGCCTTTACTTCCTCACTCGTTGTGACGCTCACGCGAACACCGTACTTGGCCGACAGATGGTATGCGACATCCTGGAAGACCCTCGCTTTAGTCTCATCGGACAAGATGTTGCCGTATGCACTGTTTAGCAAGTCGGATATGAGCCACATCCACTCGATATCCGCCTCCATCGCGCGGACGCCTTCTGACCCGATCACCGTGCGGCCGTAAAAGAGGCAGGAGGTCAGGATCGCATAGTCTTGGAAGGGTTGAACACCCAACTGCGGGCTATACAGGCCGTAAATGCCGCATGTGCAATCGACGAGGGGCTGTTCGTGCCAGCAGTTGGCTGTTAGATGCCCCGCTGTCCACTTGAAGCGAGCGAAACCCTCCAACTCGCCGCTCTCACTTAGGCGGTAATAGCGGTACGCCCGTATTGGCTCCATTCCTCATCCCTAAGCTCGGGGCGCAACAACGCTGATGCCAACGAGCCTCACCCAAATTCGACGCGCCCGCCCGTGTCGTTGTTACCAATCCCCAGAGGAGTCCGCTAAGCCGCGTCCGCCCACGCTCCCGTTGTTATACTGAACTTCGCCATGTCCTGCGGGATTAATCACGTACAGGACGCGAAGGTAAAGGCCGAAGAGCTGCGCTTCGAGATCTCCCGGCATGACTACCTCTATCACGTCAAGTCGGAGCCGGAGATCAGCGACGCCGAATACGACGAGCTGATGCGCCGCCTGCGCGCGATTGAGGCCCACTACCCGGAGCTCGTCAGCCCTGACTCCCCGACCCAGCGCGTCACCGAACAGCTCGTTGAGGGCTTTCCACCTGTCGAGCACAGGCTGCCGATGCTTTCGCTGGCCAATGCCTTCAATTTCGGCCAGCTTCAGGCATGGCATAAACGGGCGTCTGCTCTGGCAGCGACAGACAAGTTTGAGATGGTGTGCGAGCCCAAAATCGACGGCCTCGCGGTGGCGCTCGTATACGAAAACGGCCGCCTGGCTCAGGGGGCCACGCGCGGCAACGGTCTCCAGGGAGACAACATTACCGAGAACCTGAAGACCATTCGAAGTATCCCACTACAGCTGCAAGGGAAGCGCTTCCCTGAGCAATTCGAGGTGCGATGCGAAGTTTACATGCCGAAATCTGCCTTCGAACTCCTCAACGAGACGCTCCTCGACCGCGGCGAGCGGCCCGCCGCGAATCCCAGAAACGCGGCCGCGGGGTCCTTACGCCAGAAGAACCCGCAGATCACCGCCTCCCGCAAGCTCGATGTGTGGATCTACCAGCTTGGCTGGGCCGAAGGCAACGGAGCGGTGCCGCCGAGTCACCACGAGACCCTAGAGTGGCTCGGTGGGCTGGGCTTCCGAATCAACCCGGAGATCAAGCGCTTCAAGGACCTTCATGCTGTGGAGGCGCATTACCGGACGTGGGAAGACCGCCGGCACGACCTCGACTATGAGATCGACGGTATGGTGGTAAAGATCGACCAGAAGTCCTTGTGGGATGAGCTTGGCTATGTCGGCCGCGAGCCGCGCTGGGCCATCGCCTACAAGTTCCCGCCCGTCCAGGCGACGACCAAGCTCCAGCGCATCGCTGTCAACGTCGGGCGCACCGGCAGCCTCAACCCGTTCGCGATTCTCGAGCCGGTGCAGGTAGGGGGCGTGATCGTCAAGCAGGCCACCCTCCACAACGAGGACGACGTGCGGCGCAAGGACCTCCGCGAGGGCGATACGGTGATCGTCCAGCGCGCGGGCGATGTTATCCCGCAGGTCGTCGGCCCAGTCCTCGAGAAGCGTACGGGCAAGGAGAAGCCTTACCGCATACCGAAGAAATGCCCCGTATGCGGCAGCGAGGCCGTCCGCCCGCCGGGTGAGGCGATGAGCTACTGCTCCAACATTTCGTGCCCTGCGCAGATGTTCCGCTGGATCGGCCATTTCGCCGGCGTCATGGACATGGAAGGTTTGGGCGAGCGCTGGCTCTCGATTCTGCTCGACCGGGGCCTCATCAAGGACCCGGCTGACATTTACTATCTGAACCAGGAGCAACTCGTCGCCCTGGAGCGCATGGGTTCGATTCTCGCGGACAAAATCCTCAAGAACATCGCGGCCTCGAAGGGCCGCAGCCTCGACCGCCTCCTCTTCGCGCTCGGCATTCGCCATGTTGGTGGCGAGGTCGCCCAGCTGCTCGCCGCCCACTTTCACCACCTCGACGCCCTCACGGAGGCCAGCGCAGAAGACATCCGCGACGTCGAGGGCATCGGCCCCAAGATCGCAGATAGCATCCACGCCTACTTCCGGGACCAGCAGAAAAGGGCAATCATCGAGAAGCTCAGAAAGGCTGGCGTCAACTTCGAATACAAGCGGCCCAAGCGCGTGGAAGGCCCGCTGACGGGACAATCATTTGTCTTCACGGGCACGCTCGGCTCTATGCCCCGCGGCAAGGCCGAATCGCTGGTCGCCTCGCTTGGGGCGGATGCGGGCAGCAGCGTCACGCGCAAAACAGCGTACCTCGTCGCTGGGGCAGACCCAGGCTCCAAGCTCCAGAAGGCGCAAAACTACGGCATCACCGTCCTGGACGAGGACTCCTTCCTGCGTCTCCTTCGCGAGCACGGCGTGAATGCCGCTTAACGTTTCGGCAGGCGCGAGCCCCGTCTCCATGCCCGTTCGCATGGTTCTATTGACGGGCCTGACGTTGGTCGCTGTTGGCTGTGCCGGGGAGGCGAATGTAACCGAGTCCAAGTCCCCGGCGACATCCACTCCACCACTGGTGATCCGCACGGCGACCCCATACGTACGTCCCGGCCTCGTTCCAGCAAGAGTCACTCGCGTTGTAGACGGGGACACTATCCACGTGGAATTGGGGGGCAAGGATTACCGATTGCGGTACATCGGCATCGATACGCCCGAAACCGTCGACCCCAGGCGCCCGGTGGGGTGCTTCGGTGCAGAGGCGAGCGAGCGGAACCGCCAGCTCGTCGAAGGGAGGACGGTTGGGCTCGAAAAGGACGTATCGGAGACCGATTCATTCGGGCGGCTGCTGCGCTATGTTTGGGTCGAGGACCAAATGGTCAACGAGGCACTGGTAGAAGAAGGCTACGCGCTCGCGGCAACTATCCGCCGGATGTTCGCTATTCAGGCGTGTTCGTGTCGCTGCAAGCCCAAGCTCGCGAGGGAAAGCGCGGTCTGTGGGGTGCAGCTTGCAGTGGTTCGCCGTCTCCACCCTAGCGCCCTACTTTTGCAAGGCTTGCTACACGTTAGGTATAATGCGCTAGTCTATCCGCCTGCCGGAGAGGTAGGTGTAATGACCGGGAGGCGAGATTGCCCCTAAATCCGTTCAACGCCGTCCTCGGCATATTTTCTCATGACATAGCCATAGACCTGGGAACGGCTAACACCTTGGTGATGGTTAAGGGACGAGGGATCGTCATCGATGAGCCCTCGGTCGTCGCCATCGACCGCATAAACAAGAAGATACTGGCGATTGGTGTAGAGGCGAAGCGCATGGTCGGCCGCACTCCGGCAGATATCGTTGCCGTTCGGCCGCTTCGAGACGGCGTCATTTCCGACTTCAGCGTGACCGAGAAGATGCTCCACTACTTCATTCGCTCGGTACATGACCACTTCGGCTTCGGCCTGCCCAGGCCGCGTGTTTCTGTTGGGATCCCTTCCGGCGTGACGGAGGTCGAGAAGAGGGCAGTACACGACGCGGCCCTCAACGCCGGAGCGCGCAACGCGTATCTCGTCGAGGAGCCGATGGCGGCGGCAATCGGCGCCGGGCTCCCCGTGATGGAACCCGGCGGCTCGATGATCGTCGATATCGGCGGCGGGACCACTGAAGTGGCTGTCATTTCTATGGGCGGGATCGTGGTCGCCACATCGATCCGCACGGCCGGCGACGAGATGGACGCCGAAATCGTGTCCTATGCCCGCCAGGTCCACAATATGCTTATCGGCGAACGCACGGCGGAAGAGGTAAAAATCGAGGCCGGCTCAGCGTACCCGCTGGAGCGTGAAATCACAATAGAGCTGAAGGGCCGCGATCTGGCGACAGGCCTGCCAAAGGCGGTCGAGGTGAGCAGTGTGGAGATTCGAGACGCGCTCTCCAGCTCAGTCAACGCAATCGTCGAGTCTGTGCGGCAGACCATCGAGATTACGCCGCCCGAGCTCGTCGCCGATATCATGAGCACTGGCATAATCCTGGCCGGGGGAGGTGCTCTTTTGAGGGGGCTTGACCGAAGGCTCGCGCAGGAGACGCGCTTTCCGGTATACGTGGCGGAAGAGCCGCTAACGTGTGTTGTGCGGGGCGCAGCCGAAGTGCTCGAGGAGGCGGCGATCCTCCAAAAGCTGCAAGCGCGGCTCAACACTAGAAAGGCGCCGCGCTAGGGGTAGGCAGGGGGCGCGCCACCGGTTGTTGACGAGCGGGAGCTGGGGCAGACCCAGAAGAGCACGATGCGTCTAGTCTGGTGGCTCGCGGCAGTTACCGTAATTAGCCTCGTCGGCATCGTCTTTTCCGAAAGACGAGCGCTCGATCCGGTCCAGAACCTCTCGTTGACGGCCACAACGCCACTTGCGTCGCGTCTACGCAATGCGGCGAGGCCGGTGGACGACTTCTTCAAGGGCATCACCGACAGGGGAGATATCGTACGCGAGAACAAAGACCTGCGAGATCAGATCGAAAAGCTTCAGAACGCAGTTGCCTCCCAACAAAACGCGGAGCAGCGCGTACGCGAGCTTGAAGACGCCCTAAAGGTCAAGCAAGCGCGGCCTGAGGACCAACTCTTGGTGGCAAATGTGATGTCGGAGGACACTTCTGGGCTCAAGCGGATGATCGCCATTGATCGCGGGTCGAAGGACGGTCTTGACGAAGGTATGGTCGTACTCTCACGCAGCGGCAGCCTCGTCGGGACGGTTTCCCGCGCGTTCAACGATTTCTCCTGGGTCCAGCTCGTTACGGACCCAGACAGCAGCGTAAACGCTCAAGTAATCCCCGGGGCAGCGCAGCCGCAAGCGGGCGCACCCACGCCCACGCCCGATGTGACGACCACGCCCGCCGCGCCAACGCCAGCGCCACCCACTTCGTCCCCTGCGCCCACGGGGGCGCCTCCGCCTCCCTCGCCGACCCCCATGCCTACTCCCGTACGCGGAGTCGCAGAGGGCGACCTTAAACACGAGCTGATCCTGGACCTTCTGCCTCCCGATACGTCACTGGCGGAGGGCAGCCTTGTCACAACCTCCGGTCTTGGCGGCAACTACCCGCGTGAATTACTTATTGGCAGTGTTCAGGGCGTGGAACAGCGACCACAGTCGCCGTTTACAAAGGCGACGCTGAAGCCCGCCGCGAATCTATCCACGCTCGATACTGTGCTTGTGCTCCTTAGCTTCAAACCGGCAAGGCTATCACCCCAGTGAAGTACGTAATCGCAGTTGGTGTGGCCGAGCTCTTAGCTGTACTCCATGTGTCTGTTATGCCGTACATTGAAATACTCGGCGTGACGCCGGACTTTGTTCTGGTCTTCGTCGCCGCTTGGGCAGTCGTCCGCGGCCACGAAGAAGCGGCTATAGTTGCGCCACTGGCTGGCCTTATCAAAGACCTCGCGACGAGCGATCCTCTCGGCATGTCTATATTGGCCCTGACGCCGATCGTGCTTCTGGCTGCGGCCACACGGATCAGAGCGGTGGATACTGAATTCTTGCCTACTATTGCTGTGGTTGCGTTGGGTAGCCTCGGATACGGTATCATCAACATGATCGTGCTCGCCGGGACGGGACAGTCGATGGTCTGGAGCGATTCGATAGTGCGGGTCGTGCTCCCGGGGTGCCTGGTCAATGCGCTCTTCACACCTCTCGTCTACCTGCCTGTTCACATATTGAGCGCCCAGCGGAGGCTCGGCGCAATCGGAACGCGAAGACTGACCTCGCCGTTGTAATGGCGCACGAAGGAGTTGATGGGACTCTTTAGGGAGCGCAGACGCTGGCGAAGCGCCAAGCCCAAGGTTGAACGAGACCGGACCCGCGGCAGTCCGGCGGCGTTCGCCATACTTCGCGCGCTGATCATCTTAATGTTCGGCGCGCTTATTCTTCAGCTTGTCAACCTCCAAGTACTACGGGGATCGGAGTTTAAAGAACGGGCCGAAATCAATGCCCTGCGCGAGGTGCCGCTACCCGCGGCTCGCGGGCTGATTAGCGACCGCAACGGACAACCTCTTGTCGAAAACTCCGCTCGATTCTCGGCCGCAATCATGCCCGGCGACCTTCCGGAACGTGGCGAGGCGAGCGTTTACCGGCTTCTGTCCGGCGTAACGGGTGTCCCAGTTGAGGAGATCGACAAGAAAGTGCGCGAGGGCGTAACAGCGCGGGGGGAGTTCACCCCAGTGGTTATCAAACAGGATATCGACCACGATACCGCACTCGTACTCCGGGAGCTTGCCCCCCATGCCGCCGGCCTCCAAGTAATCACGGAGCCCTCAAGACGCTACCTCTCCGGTTCCCTGCTTTCGCACGTTCTCGGTTATGTCGGTCCCATCTCGCCGGAGGAGTACGCGGAGCTTCAGGATAAGGACTACTTGCTCCGAGACTTTATCGGCAAAAGCGGAGTCGAATCGAGCTACGAGTCGGCGTTGAGAGGGAAGCCCGGCAAAAAGCTGATCGAAGTTGACTCCACAGGTCGAGAGCTAAAGGTGATCTCGGAACGCCGTCCCATCGACGGGTCAAACCTGCAATTGAGCATAGATGTGGACCTGCAACGCAAGACCGCCGAAGTCTTGAACGAATATGCGGCAGGTTCCGACAACGCGGCGGCGGCCGTAATGGACGTCAAGACTGGCGAGCTGCTTGCCATGGTTTCGTGGCCGGGCTTCGACAGCAACGTCTTTTCTGGGCCAATATCAGACCAGGACCTAGCGGCGCTGGTCGATTCACCCGGAAAACCGCTCGTGAATCATCTCGTCGCCGACAGGTATCCTCCCGGAAGTACCTTCAAGACCATCGTCGGCGCCGGCGCGCTTCAAGAAGGAGTCGCTGCGCCCTGGACAACGATTACGAGCCGCGGCTATATCACTGTCGAAAATGAGTTCGATCCCAACGTTGTCTACGTCTACCCGGACTGGGCCTCTCTGGGGCCACTGGATTTCTACGGCGGCATCGCGATGTCCTCGAACGTCTACTTCTACTACCTCGCCGGCGGAAAGGCGGACGAAGGGTTCCGCGGGCTCGGTGAGGACAAGGTCGCTCAATACGCACGGGCGTTCGGCTTCGGCGAGCCAACGGGTGTCGATCTTCCAGGTGAGTCCTCGGGGCTCGTCCCGGATGCCGCCTGGAAACAGGAGACGATCGGCGAGCCATGGACGCTGGGCGACACCTACAACTACGGCATTGGGCAAGGCTACGTCGCGGCGACTCCTCTTCAAGTTCTCACGGCAATCTCGGCGGTCGCCAACGGCGGCGAATTGTTGACCCCTCGAATCGTCAAGGACTTCCAGGACAGTCGCGGGAACGTGTTGCAGGCGACTGAGAAGAGTGTACGCAGGAATGTCCCTGTCAGTGCAGAGAACCTTGGCACATTGCGCGCCGCTATGCGGCAGTCTGTGACGAAAGGCGTTGCGAAGAACGCGGCGATCCCAGGCGTCGACGTTGCGGGCAAGACCGGCACCGCAGAATTCGGGCCGCGACTGTCCAACGGGAAGTACGCAACACACGGTTGGTTCGTCGGCTTCGCTCCCTACAACGACCCTCAGATCGCGATCGTCGTATTTGTACAGCGGGGGAGCGGCGGAAACGACGCTTCGCCGGCGGCAGCCAAGATCCTCGATTACTACTTCAACGCGCCGAAGCTGGCCCAGCAGGTAAACCGCCCATGATTGACAGTAGGGCCGCCCGGCATTTTGACTTTCTGCTCCTCCTGTTTGCAACGGCCCTTGTAGCGTACGGCGCTTTGCTGATCTATAGCGCGCAATTGAGCGAACACCCGGGCGGTGTGAATTTAGCCCACCCCCTCACCAAGCAGCTGATGTTTGCCATATTCGGGCTGTGCGTCATGTTTGCTGTTGCCTGGCTGGACTACCGCGTGTTCGGTCAGATGGCGGTGGGTCTCTATGCGCTGGCCGTGCTTATGCTCGTGGCCGTAATCTTCATCGGTGATTCCGCGTTCGGGTCGCGACGCTGGTTCACTTTTGCCGGTCAGCAGATACAGGCGTCCGAGATAGCGAAGCTCTTTGTCATCATCGCCCTTGCCCGCTATCTTGCAGACCGCCAGGCGCACATACGGGAAACCAGGGTCTTCCTGATCTCGCTAGCGATGGCGGCAGTGCCGGCCGCGCTGGTCCTAGCAGAACCAGACATGGGATCAGCCATGGTCTTCGGCGCCGTCTGGGTGGGCATGGTCCTGATGGCCGGCGTCCCGCTGCGGCACGTCCTGGCGCTCGGTGGTATCGCGTTCTCGCTGGTCCCTTTCGGTATGCTCGTGGTCCTGGGAGAGTATCAGCGAGAGCGAATCAGGCTGTTCTTCGACCCGAACTCAGACCCACTCGGCGGTGGCTTTAATATCTTGCAGGGCGAGATTGGCATCGGCTCCGGTGGCATTCTCGGGAAGGGTCTCACTCAGGGCTCCCAAAATCAGCTTGGGTTTCTCCAGACTTCGACGACGGACTACATATTCTCCGTCCTCGGTGAGGAGCTGGGCCTGGTGGGAGCGATCGTGCTTCTCGCGCTCTTTACCTTGCTCTTGTTCCGCGGAATCCGCGCGGCTTCGATCTCGAGCGATCAGTTCGGGCGGCTGATTGCGACCGGCATCGTGATGATGATCCTGTTCCAGGTGTTCATCAACATCGCAGTCAATATTCGCATCGTGCCGGTGACCGGCATCCCCTTGCCGTTTGTGAGCCAAGGGGGTAGCTCGCTCCTCATGCTGTTCGCCGCGCTGGGCTTACTCGAGGGAATCGTCCTTCGGCACCGGAAGCTCGAATTTTAGCGTAAGAGCCGACTACTTGACCAGAGCGATCGATGTCCACGTGCACCCGCCGAATCCGAGCGGGGAGTCCCTGACGTCTTCGAAGGAGGCGCAGCAGTATTTCCGGACCGGCCCCCCACCGGCGTCCGCTCAAGAAGTGGCGGAGTACTACGCCTCGCTGGACATGATGGCCGTCGTCTTCGATATCGATTCCGAGACCGCGACAGGCCGGCCGCCCACGCCAAACGACTACTTTGCCGGGCTGATGGAACAGCATCCAAAGCAGTTCATCGGGTTCGGCAGCGTCGACCCGTGGAAGGGAAGGGCGGCCGTCAAGGAGTCGCAGCGCTGCGCGGAGCTGGGGCTGCGTGGCCTGAAATTCATGCCGAACATGCAACAGTTCTACGCGAACGACGAGCGCTTCTACCCCCTTTGGGGCACCGCACAGGAACTCGGTCTCGTCGTCCTATTTCACACGGGCACGACCGGGGTAGGTGCAGGGCGGCCGGGCGGCGGCGGTATCAAGTTGAAGTTCAGCCGGCCAATCCCATATGTCGATGACGTCGCGGCCGATTTTCCGGACCTCAGGATCATCATGGCGCACCCGTCCTGGCCATGGCAGGAAGAACAGTTGGCGATGCTCGTGCACAAGCCGAACGTCTACATGGACCTATCAGGCTGGTCGCCCAAGTACTTTCAGCCGTCGCTCGTCCAGTACGCGAAGACGCTGATACAGGACAAGGTGCTGTTCGGCTCGGACTATCCCGTCATCAACCCTGAACGCTGGCTTCGCGATTTTGACGGGCTAGGGTTCGCTGAGGACGTGCGCAGGAAGATCCTTCTCGAAAACGCGGCCAAGCTGCTAAGTGTATCTATTTGAGACCGCCTTCTCTTATTCGGACTCATACTTCGGCGGCTGCGTGATGCCCCACTGCCGCCAGTCGTAAATCTGCAGCGCCAGGGTCAGCCGCGGCTCCCAGCCCACCGACTGGTACTGCGGGAACTTCTCGCGGATCAACGCCCACGCGCGCTCTTGCTCCTCGCCCTCGGCGGGCTCCGCGTTGCAGCGAAGGAGGACGCCTTTGAGGAGCGCCCAGTCGTCGTCGTAGTAGTCGATGAGGACGGCGACCTTCCCGCTGGCCCGCACGCCTTCGGCGCTGGCGTATTTGGAGCCGATGTCGACGTAGACTGTCGCCTCGCCGTCGAACACCGGGCACACGGGAATCGCATGTGGCTCGCCGTTCGGCCGGGCAGTCGCGATGCGGCAGACCCGCGCTTCGTGTACGAACTGCTTGACTGCCTCGGGAAGCGGTCCCATTTAGGGTAACGCCAGTCTTACCGCATCTCGCACGGTAGGCGCCGGCATGACGTTGATCCCCTCTCGCCGCGGCCCACCGTTCGCGTTCGAGGCGGGCACGATCGCGCGGGTGAAGCCCAAGCGCTCGGCCTCGGCCAGCCGCCGGTCGAGCTGCGAGACCGATCGAAGCTCGCCCGAGAGGCCGATTTCGCCGAGAGCGATGATATCGCCGGCGATCGGCTTATCGCGCTGCGACGAGACGATCGCCAGCGCGAGGGCGAGATCCGACGCAGGCTCGCGGACGCGCAGCCCGCCGACGACCGATGCGATGATGTCCTGAGAGGCGAGCGGCAGGCCCAATCGGCGGCTGAGCACCGCGGATACGAGGACCAGGCGGTTAACGTCGAGGCCGTTGGCTGTCCGGCGCGGCGCAGGCGTGACTGTCGGGCTGGTGAGCGCCTGGACCTCTACGAGCATCGGCCGGCTACCTTCCAGCGTGGCCATGATCGCGGACCCTACTGCGTCCCGCGCGCGCTCCCCGATGAATACCTGCGACGGGTTCTCGACCGCTCGCATGCCCTCGCCTGTCATCTCGAATACGCCGATCTCATCGACAGACCCGAAGCGGTTCTTTACGCCGCGCAGAAGCCGGTAGCTGCTGAAGCGCTCGCCTTCGAGATAGAGGACGACGTCGACGATGTGCTCGAGCAGGCGGGGGCCGGCGATGTCTCCGTCCTTGGTGACGTGTCCGATGATGAAGACCGGAATGCCGGTGGTCTTGCCCCAGCGCATCAGCTCCATCGCGGACTGGCGGAGCTGGGCGACGCTGCCGGGCGCCTGTCCAGCGGCTTCTGTGTACACCGTCTGGATGGAGTCGACGACGAGGACAGCTGGGGCGAGTGAGTCGGCGCGCCGAAACGCCTCCTCGAGGTTCGTCTCGGGGAGGACGAAGAGGCCCTCGCCGGACAGGCCGAGCCGCTCGCAGCGGAGTTTGAGCTGGGCCGCGCTCTCCTCGCCCGAGACGTAGAGGACGGCCCGGCCGTTCGCGATTCCGGCGGCCACCTGGAGGAGCAGCGTCGACTTGCCGATGCCCGGGTCGCCGCCGACGAGCACGAGCGATGCTGCGACGATGCCGCCGCCGAGCACTCGGTCGAACTCGGGCAGTCCGGAGGACAGCCGCGGCTGGTCCCCGTCCCTCATGCTCGCCAGCTCCACCGGCTCCGTTCGAGCGCCGTCGCGCCGGCCTGCGGCGGGTGAGCGCTGAGGGGCAACGACTTCGGCGAAGGTGTTCCAGGAGGCGCAGCCGGGGCAGCGGCCGAGCCACTTGGGGCTCTCGTGGCCACACTCGGAACAGGCGAAGGTGCTGCGTGCGGGCCTGGAGCTGACGGTGGCCATTGCGGGCATTATGGACTGCGGGTCAGGGGCGGGACAACGGCGAGATGGCACTCGTCCACAAAAAATTGGAGAGCTGATGCGGCCCTTTTGACTCGAGAGCACTTGCCGTCTTTGTGTTTACCGGCGATTGATAAACGTTGTCGACCGATTATTTGACAGATTAAATTCGTTTGGTAATTTTGATGTTTTTTATACATACAGAATGTATATTTCCCGCCCCGTTTGTGACCCCACTAGCCCCGTTCTGGCCAAAGTGCCCCCCTACCCTTAGCTGCAGCGCAAGGCTGCCGGCGCCCGCTACCCGGAATGCACCGGCCCGTCAAGACGAAGATGGGGTTGATAATCGTTCCCCGGGAGAACTTTCCGAACTGCCTCGGAATTCAGAGATGAGACGCTTGGCGTCGTCTTTGGACCTCACCGTGGGCAATTTTCGGGTGTAATCTTTCATGAACATTCTGACTCGGCCCAAACTAAAGCCACAGGCCAAGAGAATTTGCCGGCGTGTGTACCGAGCAAGCTCGTTATCGGTGATCCAGATTCCGGCTCGCACAAAAATGTCCTCGTAGCCGCTGTACAGCGTGAGCACGTAGACAAACGGTATGAATGCGATTGTTAGGGTTGCTGGCAAGGTGAACGCCCGCAAGGTGTCTTGTGTCGCGAAGGAGGAGAAATGGAACGCTATCATTACGAGCGTGTAGCTGAGGAGAACCAGGCCGAGGACGTTGAGGGCTGATCGGAAGAGACGCGTTGACGGTTCGAATTCCGGGTTCGTGGTCGAAACCGCCAATAGGGCGACGATTAAAACGGACAGAGGTACGAGAAACATCTCGATCAAGAAAGGGAAGACGTACAAGTTCACAGCGAATTCTATGATGACGGTAAATCCGAGAACCTTCATTACCGTGTTCTTAAAATAAGCCGGGTCCTCATGAGCCTTGCGCTGGCTGAGGAACAGTACCATTGCCGGCCCTGCGAACCAAGTGAGAGTGTCCTTGGTCAGGCGGAGGTCCCAGTAGCCGATGGCGTACAGCACGAATACGACCACAGCGACGTATCCAGCCATGCAGCCCCAAGCGATCAGGATAGGTCGGGCGAAAAATGCCCTAGCAACGGAGACTATCGCCACTCGAATGTTCGAGTTGAGCAGCGCGAAAATCGAGGCGATGGCTAACCACACTACGACGGCCTCTTCTCGGTTGTTTAGAAGTGGGAGGAACATGCGTTCTATAGTAGCATGTTGCCCTTGCTCTGGACAGCGAGGCTCATCGCCCGGAGTTCGATTGGCTTCGGCATCGGCCGTGGTGGCCCCTGGCTGGCCCTCAGGGCGCGGCGCAGGCGCAGGCCGTGAGGGCCGCGGCGGTCAGGGCCTTCAGCGCTACCGGAAGAGGCCGGTCAGCTTCGTGATGCCGCTGATGGCGGCGAAGCCGCCGGGCGGGGCAGAGGCGGCGCTGTGGCCGGGCCGACGCGACTAGGTATGCGAGATGCCCGAAGAGGCCGACCAGCTTGTTACACCTGCGAATGGCCCCTAGAAGGCTTTCTCGAATTGAGGTACGCGGAGGCCCATAACATTCCCAAAGCGATCACAGCTCCGAAAGCCACGAAGACAAAGGGCAGACGCGCGCCGAAACCGGGCGAGGCATCACCGGAGGAATTCGAGCCATGGAGTAGAGGAGCGATGGCCTGCGCCAATTCCGGCGTTATGTTCGCCCAGCGTGGGTTCATGTGGCCGCTACCCGTCGTTTCACCCTTGATCCAAGCCATTCCGGCCTGCGGATAGTAGTCTGCCTGAATATCGAGAAACGCCTCAGGGACGGGATCGTAAAGTGTTGCGAGATGGAAGGTCAGAGGGATGGGTGGGCCAAGGTTTTGCCATGACGCTGGCGACCAGTCCAAGTACGAGAAAGCGTCCTCTCGCTTAATCGGTGGCCGGACGTCGATTGTCTGACCTCTCGCCGTTCCCGCAGTAATCCGATTAATTTGCCGCTCGGCCACGCTGAATATGGCTGGAACAGGGACGATCCTGACCTCTTTCTGCGCCCGGAAATCCGGGACTGCCGGAACACGCAGCACGTCGTTCAAGGCCGGTGTCGCTACGTAGGCATTTTGCACCACTGCCGGCGGGTTAGTCGGATAGTACGCTATGGCGCTGAACGGCACTCTACTGGTGAACAGGAGAGCCGAATCGCTAAGCTCTCCCGGAAGCCAAGCACTGAACGCAAGCTCATCAGTGTCGCCGAGGCGCACCACGATCCGCGAGAACATCAGCGAGCTGGCAGAGGGTGCGCCTTCGAACCTGCTGCGGATTCCTACACTCACGGCCTGCGCAGAGGCGACTTCGGCCGTGAAACGCTCGGCGTCGGGCCCAGTCATGTTCAGATCAGGTTTGTCGATTGCAACCTCGACAGGCCATAACCGTGAAGATGCAGATAAAGCATCCGCCCAGCTTGGGTGCTCGCCGATCAGACCAGCACGTGCGAGAGCAATAAAGCGGCGGTACAGTCGGTCGAAAGTCGGGTCATCTGCCGTCCAGGGGTGGCCCGGATCGCACGCCTGACACAGCTCGATGCCTACGGCACCCGGCCTTGGGTAGAAGATGATGGCGTTCTCGCCTTCGGCGCTTCCGATGTGGTATCCCGTCAGGCCAGAAATGTCCGGAGGCTGATCGAGGGAGTATGACGCGTGATAGGAGCGCCCCATAGCGTTCGCGCAGTCGTCTTCAGGGATCGTGACCGGATGAGGCAGATCCCCGCCGGATAACGTGATAGGACAGCCGCCCCCACCCTTTGCGCTCGCCGTCGACGAGGCGGCGATCAGAAGCACGCAAGAGATAGCGGCCAGGGTCAGCGCGATCGGCCATCGCATAGGGCACCTCCTGGAGATATTACACCTCGGCTGCCCCCGAGGTTCCCGATCGGGGCGTGCAGCGCTGGCCGAAGGGGCCGGTCAGTTTCGTGATGGCGGTGGTTGCGGCGAAGGCGGCCGGCGGGTCCGGGGCCGGCGTTGTAGCGGGCGCGCGCGGGCGGCAGCCCTCGTCTGGCAACCATTGACCTCGTCCGCGGCCATTCCACCGCTCAGTGCATGTTGATTATCAGGCACCAGCGAATAGTTTGATCGCTCGTGAGAGGGACGCAACCGCTGAGCTTGACAACTCGATCATGCGACGCTTAGGCGCAAGGCAAACCACCGGTCGCCGTGATGTAGAGGTCCACGATGTCCCGGTCGATTCTGTCGATGCGCCCGTCAGTGTTCAAGTCAAAACGCCTGTCGTATAGCCCTCGCTTATAGGCGCTCATGGCCCTCATCACGAGGACTCGATCAGTTGTGTTCACCCTGCGATCGTCGTTGAGATCCGCGGGCATCTTATCAATGGCTTCATCGTTGGCAGTCGCTGTGTCGGCGCAGGCGTCCAACGGATCGGTACCGATGGTGATTTCCGACCCATCACTCCAGCCATCGGCGTCGCAATCAGCCACCAGCGGACACGGGTCGAAGACGTCCCACTCGCCGTCACCGTCGGTGTCGGATAGCGCGTGCACGAAGATGTCCCGACAATTGTCGTCGTAGATGCCGTCGGCGTCCGTGTCGCAGTAGTTATTCGTGTCTCCCTGCACGAGATTATCGGCGAGCGAGTTGAAGGCCACTTCCCCTCCCGTAGCGCTGATTGCAGCGCCGAACGCGCACAAAGGCGGGTTAGGCGTGCCACAGTTCGCCTGGTTTCCTGCACTATCGATGCTAACGCGAACGGTGGTCGCTGTCAGGCGATCGCGGACGAATGTGTCGGAGCACGAAATGAACGGAGCACAACTGGGCGTGTCGTCCGGTACGAGGTTCGAGGCCGTCGACCAAAAGGCCACGTAGCGGCCGTTGGCGCTAAGCGCGGGGTCAAAGCTATCACCGTCTCCTTGCTGGCCAGCGCTATCGACGCTCACGCGCTCGGTGGCATTCGTGATTAGGTCGTGGATGAAAACGTCCTGGGTGCCATTGGAGTCGCCTGACACGAGGTTGGTAGCGCTGGAGCTGAACCCAACGAAGCGACCATCGGGCGAGATGGCAGGCTCGCCACTAGCGTTGTCAGCCTGGACTCCGGCGCTGTCGACGCTCACTCGTGCGGTAGCGCCAGTGACACGATCGTGGATGAAAACATCGGAGCATGAGGGTATGGAATAACAGACGTTGGTGTCTCCCAAGACCAAATTCGAAGCGTAGGACTCGAACACCACATACCGGCCGTCCGCGCTGATAGCGGGTTCGTCGGTGCTGCTGCCGTTGGATTCATTCCCGGCGCTGTCCATGCTCACCCTCTCCGTGATGCCACTTTCCCGGTCATGCACGAAGATGTCATAAGTGTTGTTGGTATCACCAGCGACGAGATTAGAAGCCCTCGAGACGAACGCCACGAATCGCCCGTCGCCGCTGATAACCGGACTGAAGCTCTCCGCGTTTGCCTCACCGCCGTTTGTACTCACGCTGACCCGTTCCGTCGATCCGGTCACGCTGTCATGCACAAAGACATCGCGGCACGACGGGGAGTAGCCACCGCATGTGTTGTTGTCTCCCGGCACGAGGTTCGTAGCCACAGAGTCGAACGCCACATACCGCCCGTTGGCGCTCAGACTCGGGCTCTCACTGAACCCATCGGCTTGCTGTCCGGCACTGTCAACGCTCACTCGGGTGGTCGTGGACGTAGCCAGGTCATGAACGAAGACGTCTTCGCAGCTGCCGGGAATGGTAGTAGACCCTACGCAGGTGTTCGTATCGCCAGAGACGAGATTGGAGGCGTGGGAGGAAAAGGCCACAAACCGGCCGTCGGCACTAATCGCGGGAGCAAGCCGACTCTCATCGTTGGCCTCCATACCGGTGCTACTTACGCTCACACGAGTGGTCGACGCTGGAGAAGCGCTCGACCGTGCCGCGATCGCCAGCAGCAAAGCCACCGCAATGGTGATTGATAACAGGGCTCTTAGCATAGGAGAATCGCCAGCATATTAGACGGATAGATGGCCTCGCTCGTTACGACGAACCTCGCTCCCACCACGGCGACCCCTCCGAGGACCTCTACCACTCGCTCGGTTGGCAGTTCGCAGGCGTCATCCGCGCCTGCGCCCGCCCCGACGGCGTCCATCCGCCCCGACGAGCGGGCTCTGCCCGGGCGCAGGTCCCTGGCTCGTTGGACGCCAGCGCGTCCTATTCCAGCGTCATTACATAGGGAGAACGGCTACGTCAGGAAAGCCAGGGCCGCAGAGCTGCACCGCGGATGTCCACGGCGTTCAGGGCGTGCGGCGCTGGCCGAAGGGGCCGGTCAGCTTCGTGATGGCGGCGAAGACGTCCAGCCGCGTCCGGGGCGGGCGAAGTGCTGCTGTCAGGCTGAGTTGCAGTGCTGCACCGAGAGGTTGATGCGCTTGTGTCCGGCAAACCTGGAGGCATGTGAGCGTGCGGGTCGAGAGCCTGACCCGTGAGAGATGGGCAGCACTTCACCGGGGGCGGCGTGGTGGTCCCGCTCGATCCTACGAGAACCTCAGGACGAGCGGGAGGACGCGTTGTGGCAGCGCATGGTGGGTAAGGAGCCTGCTGGCCGCTAGTCGATTTTTTCGATTTTGAAGGCGGGGTGGATCTCGTTGTGGCCGTGGGCGAGGTCGGTGACCCAGGGGCCGGTGACGCGGATTTTGTCGCCCGCTTTGGGGGCCGGCACCAGCCGCTGGTCCTCGGGGACGATCTCGATGTGGAGAGCGCTGTCGTAGTTCGCGCGGTTAACGTCGTTGATGAGGCGCTGGTCCTCGTCGCTCAGATAGAGGCCGAATGTTATGTCGCCATCTTCCGCCTTGTTGATGTCGTCGCGGACGGTGCCGGTTACCGTGAGACAGGGGTCGAGGATCTGGAGCCGCTTCGGCGCGTAGACGCCTTCCATCGGGTCGCCGGTGGCGCAGCCGTTCGCGTCGAGGGCGCGCGGGCCGAGAGGGGCGGGCGACGCCAGACCGAGGACGGCGAGGGCGGTCTGCAGGAAGTGGTCCGCGATCTTCCACTGTCCCTCCTCGCGAACGAGGATGGCGGCGTCGTCGACGGGGATCTTCGTCGTGTTTAGCTCGATTTCCAGTGTCAACTCGATCTCGGCGGTGTCACCAGTGATCGTCTGCTGTCCCACCTGCGCGATGGTGACGGACAGTTTGGTGCCCGACGCCTGGAGTCCCTGGAGCAGCCGGCGCGCCTCGTCCAGCGAGACGTCCTTGCGGGCCTGCGCCGAGAAGTTGGGGTAGGCGGCATCGATGTCGCCGCGGTTGATGTCGTCGAGCGTGACGCGCACGACGTCGATCGGCTCGAGGCCGGCGGTATCGGACGTGCGAGCGGGCGCGGCGGTCGGCGACTGCGTCGGATTGTCGTTGCCGTCGCCGCCGCAGGCCGCCGCCAGGGCGAGGGTCGCGCAGAGAGCGAGAAGGAGGCGACGCGCGGTCATGAGAGGATGTCGCGCCGGTGGAACCACCACCAGGCGAGGGCGAGGAAGACGATGACGTACGGCATCTGGAGGAAGATCCCGCGGACCATGTCAGCCGTCGTCTCGTTTCGGCCGAACATGCCTTCCCAGGCGTCCCAGTAGTGGGTGATGAGAAGCGTGCGGGCGGAGCCGACCGTCTGGATCGCGTTGATGATGTGCGAAACGATAACGACGCCTGCGGCGCCGGCCACCGCGCCGAGAGTGGTGTCGGTCATCGTCGAGATCATGAAGGCGAGGGCGATGACGCCGCTCATGCACCAGGTCACATAGAGGGTGGCGACGGTGATCTTCCAGAGCGCCTCGGACTGCGAGAACGACTGGAAGGAGGGCGTAAGGACGGGGTGCCAGCCGAAGAAGATGACGCCGGCGATGAGGCCGGAAACGGAGATCACGACCGTGGCTATCAGCGCCAGGACGCAGGTGACCATGAGCTTCGAGAAGAGGAGGCGGCTGCGCGAGACCGGACGGACGAGGAGGTAGCGGAGGCTGCCCCAGTTCGCCTCTTCGGAGACCGCGGCGCCCGCGAAGACGGCGACGACGACGACGAGCAGGAAGCTGCTCGTGGCCGTCAGCGCCGCGAGCGGAACGTTCAGGCCCGAGGCCGTCGCGACGGCGAAGAACGACTGTTCCTGCGGATCGTGAGGACGGCGGCCGAACTCGACGGCGAGGGTTATCAGCACAGGGATGAACGCCATCAGTCCGAGCGCTATGTAGGTGCGCAGGCGGTAGAGCTGCTTGACGAACTCGACGCGGATCAAACTTCGTCCTCCTCGACGATGCCGATGAAGGCGTCCTCAAGCCGGTGGCGCGCCTCAACGGTCTCGACGCCGATCCCGCCCTGGACGAGCGCGGCGACAATCTGCTTGCGCTCGGTGCCGTTGAGCTGGAGCGAGATGCCGGGCGGTTGCCGTTCGACGCGGGTGATGCCCGGCATCGCCTGCAGCAGCTCGAGGGCGCGTCCGGGGTCGTCGACCTCCATATATACGCTGCGGGTGGCGCCGACGAGCTCATCGACGCGGCCGGCGGCGACGAGGCGGCCGTGGTTCATAACGGCGGCGTGCGTGCAGACCTGCTCGAGCTCGGCGAGGATGTGGCTGGAGAGCAGGACGGTCACGCCTTCGCGGCCGAGCCTGCGGATGAGCTCGCGGACCTCGCGCATCTCCTGAGGGTCGAGGCCGACCGTGGGCTCGTCGAGGACGAGGAGCTCGGGGGAGTTGAGGAGGGCCTGGGCGAGGGCGAGGCGCTGCTGCATGCCTTTAGAGTACGTGCGTACCTTGCGGTGAATCGCGGGGCCGAGGCCGGCGATCTCGAGCGCTTCGTCGAGGTGGGCCTCTGAGAGCGGCTGGCCGCCGGAGAGCCAGAAGGACTTGAGGTTGTCGATGCCGGTCATGTGGGGGACGAAGCCGGGGCGCTCGACGATGGAGCCGACGCGGCGGAGGAGCGGGCTGCCTGGGCGCATGGGCCGGCCGAAGAGGAATGTCCGGCCGCGAGTGGGGTGGACGAGGCCGAGGACCATGCGCAGGGCGGTCGTCTTGCCAGCGCCGTTGGGGCCGAGCAAGCCGAGAACGGAGCCGGGCGGGACTTCGAGAGTGAGGTCGTCAACGGCCATGATGTCGCCGAAGCGCTTGGTGAGGTGCTCGACGGCGACGGGGGGCACCGCGTCGGGCGCGGTGGCAACGGGCGGGGCGGGGCGGGCGACAGTCATCACTATCGATGATAACGTACCGCCGGGCTAGAAGGATTGGAGTGGGAATCTGTCAACGGATTGCCTGCGGCGCAAGGGATAAACGGATGGATATGAGAAGCGGAAGGAGCGGGATGAGCGGTCTCGATTGTTATGGGATGGCAACACAAAACAGCGAAGCGAATATGGAATCGCAAGAAACCCTCGCCTACCGTCTGTGCCGAGCAGGTAAATCAAAAAAGCATAGCCGACAGGGGGGTGTCTCGATGAGGAGTTTTCTCCGTTTCGCCCTAATTCTCGCGGTATCGTTAGTCGCTCTCTCTATTTCGCGACAAACCCCCGCACAAGCCGTCCCTGCGGCGTGGACGTCGATCGGGCCCACAAATATTGAGGGCCGTGTTACGGCAGTAGCCCTGCATCCAACAAGCCAAGATCTAGTCCTTGCGGCTGGTGAAAATGGCGGAATTTTTAGGAGTACCAACGCCGGTACGAGTTGGGAGCTTGATGCCAACGGCAAATCGAGCGCTGACGAACTCCCCAATCCTGCGATAGCGGACGTGCAATTCGTTCCTAGCAACCCGGCCGTTGCCTTCGCCGGAGCGGGCGCGGGCAACCTGTATAAGAGCACGGATTCAGGCGGAACATGGCCCAACTCGCCGGGTAACGTGGTGACGCTGCCCGATAGCGGTCAGGTCGATCGAATACGGATCCACCCGACGAACGCTCAGATTATGTACGCCGTTGAACAGGGTGCCTATGGCGGACTGGGTGTGTATAGGAGTCTTGATGGCGGGACTACTTGGATGAAGATTAAGACTTCATCCACTTACAGTTGGGCGGGGCGAAACGACTTGGCTATAGATCCGATAACTCCCTCGAATTTGTACGCGGCGCTCAACGGCGCGGGCGTTTTCAAGACGAATGATGGTGGGGATACGTGGACACAGCTCAACACTCCCCCGAGCGTAATCCCGACGAACTTCGTGGAAGGAACCATCGCTGTGGCCCCAAGCAGCCCAAACGTTGTCTACCTGGCAGCGTTGGATGGTGATCCGGGAGATCCGGCAACTCGCGCCGGATTATATCGATCGAGCGACTTCGGCTCGACTTGGGCACTTCAGACTCACAACTTCGCCTTTGACCCAGCTGAGCCATTGCGCTGCTGCTTCGGCGACATGGTGGTCGACCCTCTCGACCCGACCATTGTCTACTTCTCCCACTTTTACAGGCTCTTGAAATCGGTCGACAGCGGGGTGACACTTACTCCAATTCCCCAGAATCACCCTGATCAACAGTCATTTGCCATCCAGTTGGTCGCGCCTGGGGGCACGAGGAGATTGTGGGCAGGAAACGACGGTGGCTTGGAAAAGGTCACCCTAGCCAATCCGGGCGATATGCCGACAATAAGCGATTGGACAGAGATCAGAAAACTCCCGGTCACCGAGTTCTACGATCTTGCCGTCGCTCGGAACAACCCAAACCTGGTGTTCGGCGCAACTCAAGATAATGGTGTTAACCGATACACTGGCACGCTGGACTGGAATCTTTCGAATGTTTGCGGCGATGCAACCGGCGTCGTAATCGATCCGCAGGACCCCAATAGCATCTATGCTCGGTGCAATGGGGGTGGATTTGACGAGAGCGTGGATGGGGGCGAGACCTGGCATGGAGCTAGCAGTGGCCTCGATACGACAAACGCCCAGTGGGAAGCGCAGACCGCAGCGTTTCCCGGCTCGGCAAAAACTCTTTATGCCGGCGGCGACAGAGTTCAAAGGAGCGCTGTGAATAAGGCTGCCGGCATACTGCAGCACTATTTTACCGCGAACGACCTCGCGATCCCTACGGGGTCGACGATCAACCAATGGGTATACATTCCTTCGTCGACGCCTCCCAGGGAAATCATGCTCCAGTTCCGGACCACGGACGCGTCCTTCGAACACAGGGCATACTGGGGCGAGAACGTGATTCAGTGGGGGACGGACGGAACGCCGTCCCGCCGCTTCATGGGTCCGATACCGTCGCAGCGGGACCGATGGATAAAGCTAAGCGTTAATACGAGCGCGCTCTCAGGGGTCGATATTGGGGGAAGAAGCATCAACGGGCTCGCCTATATCCTTCAGGATGGGGCTATCAACTGGGATCACA
>Ga0209803_1000402_pt1 | contig 28698 bp, 26 predicted proteins | sample GraSoiAngelo_138_FD_185895 | JGI IMG/M metagenome (GOLD analysis project Ga0209803, IMG submission 185895) | Grasslands soil microbial communities from the Angelo Coastal Reserve, California, USA - 14_0929_09_40cm (SPAdes) (version 2) | ecosystem: Environmental > Terrestrial > Soil > Grasslands ...
CCTACCAACCCGGGCACGGTCCAGCGGCGCGTCATCTCGCGCACCTGTGCCGCGACTTCCGGTTGCGTGCCCAGCGTCGCGGGCGCGAGCAGGTGCGGCAGCAGGCGGTCGGTCACGGCGTCCGGCCCCCCCTGCTCGGCCAGCGCGGCGAGCTCGTCGCGCCCGCGCTTCCCGTCCTCGGAGTCGGCGTCGGCCTTCGTGTCCGCCAGGACGATCGCCCGTACGCGCTCGGCATGGCGCCGCAGCAGCTCGAAGATGACGTACCCACCCATCGACAGGCCGCACACCACCGCCGCCCGGATGCCGAGCGCGTCGAGCACGGCCACGAGATCGTCCGCATAGCGCGCCAGGGTATAGCCGTCGCTCGCGGGAGCGCCCGAGGCACCCACGCCGCGCAGATCGGGCGCGATCCGCTTTACGCGCGACAGCGTGGCGAGCTGGTGACGCCACACCGTACGGTCGAACGGGAACCCGTGTACGAACAGCACGGGCACGCCCTCGCCCCGCACTTCGACGCTGAGCTCCACGTCGCCCGCGGGCACTCGGATCGGTGCATGGCCGCCCGCGGGACGAGGCCCGAGAAACCGGACGATCTCCTCCGGGATCGGGGTCGCGCGCCCGACGCGGTCGATGCAGACGAAGACGATCTCCGCTTCCGCCACGAGGACGTCGTCCCCGAGACGGCGGACGGCGTGACGCAGCGTGATACTGGTCGTGCCCCGGTTCGTCACCGCCGTCTCGACGCGCAGCACCTCGCGGGACAGGACCGCCGCCTTGTACTCGACAACCGCTTTGCGCACGGCCGGCCAGACGCCGTTGCGTTCGAACAGATCCATTCCGGGTCCGCGAGCCAACGCATCCCAACGGGCCCGCTCGAGCAGCGTCAGCAGCGCGGCCTGGTTCAGATGGCCGAACGCGTCGCATTCATACGGATAGACGGTCAGCTCGACGGCCGGGAACGGAGTCACGGGACCGCAAACGTATGCCAAAAAACCACGCGTTGCACGTTGCGCGTTGCACGTTGCATGACATGCGCGAACGCCTTGGCGCCGTACGTGGGATCCAGCGTGAGACCGTGCTCCGACGCGAGACGCCCCGCCGCCTCCCCTTCCGGTGTCGGGTGACCGTAGCCCCCCCCCAAACCATCCACTACCGACAGCGGGAAGCGCGATGCGAGATGCGGGATGCGGATGCCGCGGGCCGCGAGGAGGCGCCCGGCACGGTACGCGAGCCACCACGTCCGCGCACGGTTCGCCACGACCGCCGGGGCCACGCGGACACCAACGACCCGAGTGGGCCAGCCGAGCGCGACGACCGCCAGGGCCACGCCGGCAGCGGTGCCGCCGGTGCCCAGCGGAAGGACGATGCTGTCCGGCGGCTCTGCGACTTGACTGGCGAGCTCCAGCCCGGCGAGAAACTGTCCCACCACCGCTCGCGGGTGGGCCCCGCCGCCGGGGATCCAGCGCCGCGCTCCGAGCGGGCCCGCGTGCCGCCAGGCGGACAGCACGGCGAGGGGGAGGGTGGCCGGTCCGGGCGCGTGCACGATCAGCGCGGCCCGACGGGCGCACGCCGCCGCGACGGCGCGGCTCTCGACGGTGTCGGGCTGGCGGAACTGCGCGAGCACGGTGCGGTGTCCCAGGGCCCCGGCGTGGACGGCGGTGCAGAGGCAATGCGTCGAGCCCGTGCCGCCCGCGGTGACGAACACGGCTCCCGAGGGGACGCCGGCCAGCAGGAACTCGAGCCCGCGCACTTTGTTGCCGCCGCCCGGCGTGGCCGCGCGGTCTTCGCGCTTGAGCCAGAGGCCGGCCACGCCGAGTGCGGCGGCGAGCGCGGGCGCCGGCTCGAGCGGCGTGGGCCACTCGCCCAGGCGACACGGCGCGAGCGCCGCGCGTATCTTTTCACTCAGCAGCGCCGGATCAGACACCTGGACCCCGATCCCGAGGATGCCGATGCGCGTTGCCACGGACTACATCCGCCACGCCGCGCGCGCCGCCCGTAAGTATGCGGGCGACCCATTGGGCGGCCCGCCCCCCTCGCAGCCGCCGGACGCCGAATTCTACAAGACCCTCGCCAAGGCGCTGGAGGAGATCGCCGCGGGCCTGGACGCGCTCGGCAAGAAAGAAGAGTGAGCTACATCAGCACACCCGCGGCACTCGCCGACGCCGTCGCGGCGCTGCGGCGCGAGCCCCTCGTCGCCGCCGACACGGAGGCGGCAAGCTTCCATCGCTACCACGACCGGATCTTCCTGGTCCAGCTTGCGAGCCCCTCGCTGACGGCGATCATCGACCCCCTGGCGATCGCCGACCTCTCTCCCGTCGGCGCGCTGCTTGACGACCCGCAGGTCGAGAAGATCTTCCACGATGCCGACTACGACCTCCGGATCCTGGACCGGGACTACCGCTTCCGGGCGCGCCGGCTGTTCGATACCCGCGTCGCCGCCCAGCTCGCGGGCGAGCCGGCGGTGGGGCTCGCGGCGCTCCTCGAAAAGTACGTGGGGGTAAAGCTCGCCAAGGAGCATCAGAAAGCCGACTGGTCGCGCCGGCCGTTACCCGCCGCCATGCTCGCGTACGCCGCCGCCGACACGCAGCATCTGCCGGCGCTGCGCGAGGCGCTCCGCTCCCGTCTCGCAGCCTTGCAGCGACTCCCCTGGGCCGAAGAGGAGTTCACCCGACTCGAGGACCTGCGCTGGACCGGTACGCCGGACGGGGGCGGTCCGGACGGGTTTCTCCGCATCAAGGGTGCGAAGGCGCTGCCGCCACATCAGCTGGCGGCCTTGCGGGAACTGTTTCGCTGGCGCGAGACGGTCGCCGCCGAGCAGGACCGGGCGACCTTCCGCATCATCGGGAACGACGCGCTGCTCGCCGTGGCCCGCGCGCTGCCGCGATCCGCCGCGGAGCTGCGGGCCGTGGGCCAGGTTCCCGGGGTGCTCGCGGCGCGCCACGGCGCTGCCCTGCTGGACGCAGTGCACCGGGCGTTCGCACTCGACGAGGCGGATCTGCCGCGCGTAGAGCGCAGTCCCCGACCACCGCGCGACACGAGCGTCGAAGCGCGCGTCGAGCGTCTCAAGGCAGCCCGCAACCGCGTCGCCCAGGAGCTGGGCCTCGAGCCGGGCGTGCTGTGCGGCCGCGGGACCCTCGAGGCCGTCGCGCGCGCCGTGCCCCTCCCAAACGACCGCGCCGGGCTCGCCCGAATCGGGGAGCTCCGGCGCTGGCAGATAGAGGCTCTGGGGGACGCGCTGTTGGCGGCGCTCGCCTAGAGACCCATCAGCGCCCGCACTTTGGGATCCATGCGCTCGGGCGTCCAGTACGGCTCCCACACGATCTCGATGTCCACGTCCTTCACGCCCTCGAGTGCGCGGAGCACGCGGTAGGCGTCGTTCGTAATCATCGGACCGGCGGGGCAGCCGGGCGAGGTGAGGGTCATGTTCACCCGCACCTCGTCCCCCGCGATCCCCACGTCGTACACGAGGCCGAGGTCGATGATGTTCATATCGAGCTCGGGGTCTTTCACCTGGCGGAGCGCCTCGCGCACCGCCGCTTCCGTCAGCTCCGCCGGGACCGTCATCCACCAACTCCTTCCATCTCCTGTTGCCCAACCTAGCGGGCCGCGTAGCCGCGCACCAGGCAGCGGCGGCGTCGCGCGATCCAGGCGTACAGCCGCCGCGACACCGGCAGCACGCCCGGCAGGCGGAACGGCCACGCCAGCCAGCGCCGGCCCAGCAGCTTGAGAATCTCCGGCGCCGCGTCCGCCCCCGCGAACACACGGCCGTCCGGCGGAGCGAGCACAAGGTGCATCGCCGCCGCCAAGGCCGGGAGCGGAATGCCGAACGCCACGACGCGGGCTTCATCCTGGAACGGGACCAACGCGATCCGCTGTTCCCGGTCCCAGCGCCGCACCAGGTCCGCCGCCTGCCGGCAGAAGCCGCACTCGCCGTCGTAAATCAGGGTGGCGTGGTCAGGGCGCATCGGAGGCTCGAGCCGCAGCGTCCGCCACCCGTCCACGCACGCCCTTGAGGACCGTAAAGGGACGGCGGGCGCGCGGCGCGTAGGCACGGTTGGTGAGCAGGACGACGAATAGGTCGCGGTCCGGATCGATCCACAACGACGTGCCCGTCCAGCCGGTGTGGCCGTAGCTGCGCGGCCCGAACAGCGTTCCCGCGCTCGAGGCGCGTTCCCCGGTGGGCAGCGCCTGCCAGCCGAGGGCACGCGCCTCACTGCCGTGCCCGAACTCGGTGCTTTTCGTGGTAAACAGCCGCACGGTTTCCGGCTTGAGCAGCCGCCGCCCGTCAGGCAGCGCGCCCTCGCGCAGCATGAACTGGGCGAACCGCGCCACGTCCAGCGCGGTGGCGAACAGGCCCGCATTGCCCGACACGCCTCGCAGCTTGAACGCACTGCCGTCGTTCACGACGCCCGCGACCGGATGCCCGCGCCACACACCGGTCGGCGCGATCCGGGGCCGGAGGCGGACGGGCGGGCGGAACATCGTGCCCCCGAGGCCCAGCGGCGCGAAGACCTCACGCGAGGCGAAGACGTCCAGTGGCTCCCCGGTGACCCGTTGCACCACGGCGCCCAGCAGGATCGCGTTCAAATCACTGTAGATCACGCGCGTGCCGGGCGCGACCCGAGGCGCCTCGGACAGGACCCGTCGCATCACGGCCGCGCTGTCGGGGAGCGCCTTGAGCTCCGGGTCCGGGATGTCCGCCCGCAGACCGGAGGTGTGGGCGAGGAGCTGGCGCACGGTGACGTCCGCCGTCCGTGTCCCCTGGAGCTCCGGCAGATAGGTCGCGACCGGCGCATCGAGCCGCACGCGCCCGCGCTCGACGAGGAGCATCAGGGCTGGGGTCGTCGCGATCACCTTGGTGAGCGACGCCAGGTCGTACAGCGTGCTCTCGGCATCGACGGCACGACTCGTCGCCGACCAGGTGAGGTGCCCGTAGCCCTTGGCGAGGAGCAACGAGTCGCGCCGCCCCACGACCAGGGCGGCACCGGCGTAGGCCCCCTCCCGGATGCCCTCCAGCACGAGCGGATCGAACGTCGCCGCGCCGAAGGAGGGGCGGGTGGTTGCTGCCGACGCCGCTTGTAGGAGGAGGATCAGTCCTAGCACCACACGCCCGGAATGCGCCGCCCGCAGGCGGGGCAGCGGCCGTCCGCGCCGATCCGCTGCCGCGTGATCACGTACCCGGTCCGCTCGACGAGCAGGTCGCCGCAATCGGGGCACCAGGTGTTCTCCCAGCGGCCCACCCGACCCGGGGCGTTCCCGGCGTACACGAACTTGAGGCCCGCCTCCGCCCCGATCTCGCACGCCCGGACGAGCATCTCCGGGGTGGTGTCGTCCGGGTCGGTCATGCGGTAGTCCTTGTGGAATGCGGTGACGTGCCAGGGGATCTCGGGGCTGACCGACGCGATGTAGTCGGCGGCGCGCGTGAGCTGCGCGGTGTCATCGTTGAAGCCGGGCACGACGAGCGTCACCAGCTCGACCCAGAAGCCGCGCTCGTACACCATGCGGATCGCGTCCAGCACGTGCTGCAGCACGCCGCCGAGCTCACGGTAGCGCCGGTCGTCCATCGCCTTGAAATCGATCTTGTAACAGTCGGTCCAGGGACGGATGTAGTCGAGCACCTCGGGCGTGGCGTTGCCGTTCGAGATGAACGCCGTCTTCAGACCACTGGCTTTCGCCACTTTGAATACGTCGACGGCCCATTCGGCAGTGATGAGCGGCTCGTTGTACGACGAGCCGACGAGCCGGGCCCCCTGGCGCAGCGCCAACCGCACCAGGCCGTCGGGGGTCACGTCCGTCGGGAGCACGCCCGCGGCGGCGTCGCGCAGCGCCTGGCTGGTGAGCCAGTTCTGGCAGTAGCCGCAGTGGAAGTCGCACCCCAGCATGCCGAAGGTGAGCGTGTCCGAGCCGGGGAGGGCGTGGAAGAACGGCTTCTTCTCGGTGGGATCGCACTGCAACGCGGCCACGTATCCTGCGGGCGCGTAGAGGATTCCGTCCTTGTTGAAGCGCACCTTGCATATGCCGCGCCGCCCCGGTTTGACGAGACAGCGATGCCCGCAGGCGAAGCAGCGCACCGCGCCCTCCGGCAGCCGCTCGACGAGCTCTCCCTCGCGCACCCTCGCGTCGAGCGCCTGGGAGAGGGTGGCGACCCCTCCGTCGGGCGCTGCGTGCGTGAGCAACGATACGATGCCGCGGTGCGTCATGGACCTGCTGCCTGCCTTCCTTTCATCAATATAGCCCCCCGAGCGCGGACTCAGCCGCCCACGCGCAGCAGACCGGGCGCGAGCTGATACAGGAGCAAGGCCGTGGCGATGTCCCGCGGCGACAGCTCCCGCACCTTCGGCCTGGCGTACATGAGGTCGCCGGCATCGGGAGAATGATCGAGGCCAAGCAGATGCCCGATCTCGTGCATCGCCATCACGCGCAGGTCGTCCGGGGTGAGTGGCTGTCCCTTGGGATCGAACGTCGCGAGGGTCACCACCCCGCCCTTCAGCCGCCCATCGTCATCCCACTCGAGGTCGGTCTGCCCGGTCCGCTCACCTTCGAACTGTATACGCCACTGGAACCGCACTTCGGCGGACGCCGAATCGGCGTCGAGAGCGAAGCGGACCGGCACCCCCGCCTGCTCCCAGGCCTGGAACGCGCTGCGGACGGCATCGAGGAACGCAGGCTGGAAGTTCGCGACAGTGGCCGCGGGCAGGTACACGCGGACCGGGGGCGCCGTGCGGTTGTCCCAGCGATGCAACCCCGAGTCCGAGCTGGCGGCCACGATGTCGTTCAAGTAGGTGAGCCCCGCGCTCGCCCGGATGCGGCGGCGGATCTCGGAGCGCGCGAGCAGCACCATGTAGCTCGTGCCGCCGGGGTCGCTCGGGGGCTGCGCGGCCGGCGGGAGGGGCGTGGGTGCGGCGGGCGCGGGGGCGGGGGCGGGGGCGGGGGCGGGCGACGCCGCGCGGGCCGCGCTGTCGCGCACGGCGGCGGTGCTTCCCGCGGGAACGACAACCAAGGGCGCGTCGGACGCGGGACCGGCGCGCACGCGATGCGCCGGCCGCGCGAAGGCATTCCAGAGGACCATCAGCAACACGAACGCCACCGCTGCGGAGACGAGGACGGACAAGCGACGCTCGACGACCATGCGCGCAATATGCGAGTCGCCGGCGTCGCGCCGCTAGCTTTGCCTCGGCGGCGTCTCTATGATTGTGGCCTGCTTATGCTTGGCCGGTAAGTGATCGCGTTACCCGCGGCCGCTATCATCCGCCGGCGTGGGTGGGTGCTCGCGGCGTGGGCGGCTCTGTTCGTGCTGTTCGCGCCGCGGGCGTGTCGTGTCCAGCAGGTCCTCGCCCTGCGCGGGGGCACGAGCGAGGCGACCGAGGCGAGCCGCGCGACAGAGCTCCTCAAGCAGGCGTTCCGAACCCCGTTCGCCGACTATGTAGGGATCGTCGTGCACGGTCCCGTCCGCTGGACCAACCCGCGGTTCGAGGCGGTGCTCGATACGCTCACGGCCGCGGTCGAGCGCCGCAGCTACGTGGGCCAGGTGATCTCCGTCCGCTCCATCGGCGAATCGAGCTTCGTGAGCCAGGACCGCCGCACCACGTTCCTCATCGCGGCCCTCACCCCGCAATCGACCCGCGACCTGAGCAGCAGCTACGTCCCCGACCTGCGCGGCACGATCAGCGACGCCCTGGCGCGGGTGCCGGGTGCCGAGGACTTCGACGTGATGGTCACGGGGTTCCCCGCCCTGGATCACGACGTGCGCACGGTCAGCGCCGAAGACACGGAGCGGGGCGAGCAGCGGGCGCTGCCGCTCACGCTCCTGGTGCTGATCGTCGCCTTTGGGGCGCTCGTCGCGGCCGCGCTGCCGGTGATCGTGGGCGTCTTGGCCATCACCATCGCGCTCGGTCTCGTCACCATTGCGGCCCGCTATGCGGCGATGTCGGTATTCGTGCTGAACATCACGACCATGGTGGGGCTCGGCGTCGGGATCGATTACTCGCTGCTCATCGTCACGCGGTTTCGCGAGGAGCTGAATCGTGGGCTCTCGTCGGTGGACGCCGCGATCCGCACGGTCGAGACCGCCGGCTCGGCCGTAGTAACGTCCGGTCTCACTGTGGTCGTCGGGTTCGCGGCGCTCGTGGCCACGCCGCTCTCCGACACGCGATCGGTCGGCATTGGCGGCCTGCTGGTCGTCGCCCTGGCGGTCCTGCTCGCCACCACGTTTCTCCCGGCGGCGCTCGCGATGCTGGGACGCGGAATCGACCGCCCGCGGTGGCTGGCCCGCCCGCTCGCGCGGTTTCATGCGCCCACGGGGTGGGAGCGCTGGGCCCGCTGGCTGGGCCACCGGCCGTGGCGCGCCGTCGCCGTGGGCGGCACGGTGATGGCGCTGCTCACCTTTCCCCTCACGCAAATCCGGCTCGGCCTCCCCGCCACCAACTGGTTTCCCCCCGAATCGGAGTCGGCCCGTGGGCTCGAGGCCCTGCGTGAGATGGGCGCGAGCGGCGTCATTCAGCCGGTGCGCGTCGTGGTGCAGCTCCCCGAAGGCGAGTCCGCCCTCTCCGCGCGCCGCCTGCCCGGGCTCAAGGCCCTCACCGACTCGATCCGCAAGGACCCACGGGTGCGCGAAGTGCGCGGAGTGGCGAGCGTGAAGGCCGCCCTGTCGACGTTGCAGCTCGCCATCTACTACAGCGACCCCGAGCAGGTGCGCGCCAAGAACCCGAAGTTCTTCGACGCGTACCTGAGCGGCGACAATCGCGTCACGTTGCTGGACGTGATCCCCGCCGACACGGTCTCCCTCACCGGACTGATGGACGTGGTGCGGCGCGTGCGGGGCATCGTGGGGCACAGCATCCGGGGTCTCGCCGGTGCGGAGATCCTGGTCGCGGGCTTCGCCGCGTCGAACGTCGACACGCAACACCAGCTGATGCGCCAGTTCCCGAAGACCGTCGGCTTTGTCCTCGGCATCACTGCCTTCATGCTGTTCTGGGCCTTCCGCTCTCTGCTCGTCCCCGTGAAGGCCGTCCTCTTGAACCTGCTCTCCGTCGGTGGAGCATTCGGGCTCACGGTGCTGGTGTTTCAGCACGGCTACGGCGGACGGTTCTTCGGGCTGGAGGGGCCCACCCAAGCGATCTGGGCCGTCGTGCCGGTGCTGGTGTTCGCCATCGTGTTCGGCCTGTCGATGGACTACGAGGTGTTCCTGCTCACGCGCGTGAAAGAGGTGTTCGACAAGACCGGCCGGAACGACCACGCCACCATGGAAGGGCTGTCCGCCACCGCGTCCACGATCACGAGCGCGGCGCTGATCATGATCCTCGTGTTCGGGACGTTCGCGTTCACGCGCGTGCTCGCCGTGCAGCTGATCGGCTTCGGCCTGGCCACCGCCGTCCTGCTCGACGCCACCTTGATCCGCATGGTGCTGGTGCCGGCGATCATGCACATCGCCGGAAGATGGAATTGGTGGCCGGGCGTACGCGCACCGAAACTCGAGCGGCCGGCGGACGGCTAGACGAGCCGGTTCAGTCGTTCCCCCCACACGTCCCAATGCCACGCCGGCACGCGGGCTCCCGTCCTGGGATCTTTCAGCGGCTTGTACTGCAGCCATTCCGGCCGGAGCCCCAGGGCCTGCCCGACCCCGAGCAACCGCTCCTTGTCAGCGCTCACCAGGTGCACCATCCGCTCGCCGCGCATCGTGTGGCGATGAAGCCACACGCCGCCGTCGAGGGCGAAGCACATCCCCTCGCGGCGGCGTGTAAACTCCCGATAGGGAGGCGCTACTGGCAGGTAATGCGGCCCTCGGAGGTCGCCGGCGCCACCGGTGTCGCAGCCCCGGAAAACAGGGCGCATTGCCGTCCCGGCGCGTAGAGGCTGGTCGTGGTGGCGGACCACCCCGACGGCGTGGCCTCGTTGATGACCAGCACGACGCCCGCCGAAGAGAGAAAGTTGCCCATCAGGGCAAAACTCGTGGTGTACTTCGAGCTGTCGTAGAAAAACGCCTCTTCCGCCGTCGCCAAGTTGCGCAGGTCGGATTTCATGGCTGCAACGTACGCCTTCTCCTTCGTGTTGGAGAACTTCGGGATGGCGATCGCCGCCAAGAGCCCGATGATCACCACCACGATGAGCAGTTCGATCAACGTAAAGCCGCGTCGAGACATCACCTGCGTACCCTCCGGGCGCGAAGGGGCGCCGAGCGGTTCACGACCACCCGGTGCCCCAGAATAGTGCCCAGAAGGCCGTTCCTGCAAGAGCCATGCTTATCCCTTGGCATCGACCCAATTCATTCCAACGCCGATAGTTACGACGAGTGGCACCCGCAGGTCGGCGGCGCGCTCCATATGGCGTTTTACCAGCTCCGTGGCGATTGACACCTCACCGGCCGGCACCTCAAGTACAAGCTCATCATGTACTTGTAGGATCATGCGCGACGCGAGACCGCCCGCTGTGAGGGCCGCCGCGATGCGCACCATCGCGATCTTGATCAGGTCCGCCGCCGATCCCTGAAGCGGAGAATTGGTCGCCGTGCGCTCGCCGAACGCCCGGATGTTGTAGTTGCGGTCCTTGAGCTCAGGAACATAGCGGCGCCTTCCGAACAGTGTCTCGACATATCCTTTCTCGCGCGCCTCCACCACCGTGCGGTCGAGCCACGCGCGCACCCCGGCGAAGCGCGTGAAGTACTCCTGAATGAACGCGCGTGCTTCCTCTTGGGTGATGCCCAGCTGGCGGGCGAGCGCGAACGGTCCCTGTCCATAGATCGTGCCGAAGTTGATCGTCTTGGCACGCGCGCGCATCTCGGACGTGACCTGCTCCTGCGGCACTCCGAAGATGATCGCCGCGGTCTGACGATGGATGTCGCCGCCCTGCTCGAACGCGCGGACGAAGGCCGGGTCGCCCGAGAGGTGGGCCAACAAGCGCAGCTCGATCTGGGAGTAATCGGCCGTAAGGAGCAGCGCGCCGGGCGGCGCGACGAACGCGCGGCGGATGGCCTCGCCGCGGGGCGTGCGCACGGGGATGTTCTGCAGGTTCGGGTCCGACGACGACAGGCGTCCCGTTGCGGCGCCGGTCTGGTTGAAGCTCGTGTGGATCCGGCCGGTCGCCGGATTGATGAAGCCGGGCAGCGCGTCCACGTAGGTGGATTTCAGCTTGGAAAGCTCGCGGTACTCGATCAGCAGCTTGGGCACTTCGTGGCCCGCGGCCGCGAGCTGCTCCAGGACCTCGTAGTCCGTCGAGGCGCCGGTCTTGGTCTTCTTCAGGACCGGGAGCTGAATCTTGTCGAACAGGACGTGCCGCAGCTGGGGAGTGGAGTTGATATTGAAGTCGGTCCCCGCCGCTCGGTAGATCGATCGCTCCAGCTCCGCGAGCTCCCGGGCGAACGTGCGGGAAATCTCGCCCAGGCGCTCGACGTCGATCCGCACGCCGCGCCACTCCATATCCACCAGGACGGGGAGGAGCGGCAGCTCGATCGTATCGAGCAATTGGACGAGCTGGTGATCCTCGAGTTCCGGCTGGAACGCCGCGCGCAGCCGCAGCACCATCTCGCTGTCGGCCGCGCAGTAGCGGGCGGCGTCCGCCACCGGCACCGCCGCGAACGGCCGCTGCGACTTGCCCCGCCCCACGAGCTCCGGGTAGGTCCGCATGACGAGCGACAGGCGGTCACGCGCCAACTCGTCGATCGCGTGCGAGCGCCGCCCGGGGTCGAGGACGAAGCTCGCGAGCATGGAGTCGTAGGTGACGCCCGCGAGCTCAACTCCCGCCCGGCGCAGCACGAGCCAGTCGTACTTCACGTTGTGTCCGGCCTTGTGCACGCGAGGATCGCTCAGCAGCTCGCGCAGCGGGGCCAGCCCCGCGCTCGTGAGCGGCGGCAGATTCTGCGGCGCGGTCCCTCCGGCCAGCTCGCCGTCGGGTGCGACATGCGCGAATGGGAGGTACCAGGAGCGTCCTGGCGCCACCGCGAGCGACATCCCCACGAGATCGGCGCGCAGCGGATCGAGCGACGTGGTCTCGGTATCGAGCGCGACGAGCGACGCACGGCGGCACTCCGCCACGACCGTCGCGAGCAGCGCCGGATCGTCCACGATCGTGGGCTCGGCCGAGGCGAGCGCGGGGACACCGGACACCTCCGCTCCGGCAGCCCAGCGGGCACCCGCCGTCGCGGAGGTGTCCGGCGTCCCCGCGCCGACCTCCTGGAGTCCCTCCAGCTTCGGGATCAGCGACCGGAACTCGAGCTCCGTGAAGAGCTCCGTGAGGCGCGCGACATCGGGAGGGCGGACGCGCTGCGCCTCCAGATCGAGCGGCAACGGGACGTCGCGACGGATGGTCACCAGGTCGCGCGACAGGCGGGCGAGCTCCGCGTGCTGCTGCACCGCCTCGCGGGCCCGCTTGCCGGGGATCCGTGCGGCGCCGGCGAGAATCGCGTCGAGATCGCCGAACGTCTTCAGGAGCTCCAGGGCGGTCTTCTCGCCGACGCCCTTCACCCCCGGGACGTTATCCGACGTGTCTCCCACCAGGGCGAGGTAGTCGACCACGCGCTCGGGGGGGACGCCGAGCCGCTCACCGGCGTTCGCCTGGTCCACCCAATGCTCCTCGACGGCGGCGGGACCGCCCCGTCCTGGATTGAGGAGCGCGATGCCCGGCGCGATGAGCTGGTAGAAGTCCTTGTCGCCGGACACGATCACCACCTGCAGGCCGCGGGCGCTCGCGGCGGTCGCGAGCGTGCCGATCACGTCGTCCGCCTCGAAGCCTTCGACCCCCACCACGCTCACGCGGAAGGCGTCGAGGATCTGCTCGATGCGCTCGACCGAACGGTCGAAGTCCTGCTGCAACTCGGCGTTGAGCTTTTCCCGCGTCGCCTTGTACTCGGGATACGTCCGGTGCCGGAACGATTCTCCGACGTCGTGCACCCACGCGAGATAGTCGGGCCGCCGCCGCTCGAGCAGGCGCAACAGAAAGTTGGTCACGCCCCACGCGGCCGAGGTGTTCTCGCCGCGGCGCGTCGTCAGGGGACGCGCGATCATCGCGAAGAAAGCGCGGTAGATGAGTGCGTACCCGTCGACCAGGTAAAGCGTCGGCATGGGGCGAACAATAACGCGGCCAGGAAGCTCGGGAGAATCAAAAAACCCCGCCCGACGAGCGCGCGGGCGGGGGTGACGCCGAATGGCGCGGGGGCCGACTAGACGCGAACGACGTTCGCGGCGTGCAACCCTTTGTCGCCAGTCTGCACCTCGAACTCCACCACCTGTCCTTCAGCGAGCGTCTTGAAGCCGTCCATCTGGATGGCCGAGAAGTGCACGAACACGTCCTCGCCGCCCTCCTGTTCAATGAAGCCGTACCCCTTCGCGTCATTGAACCACTTCACCTTTCCCTTAGACATTCGTTCTGCCTCCTGCAGAGTCTGGCGTTCCTTGGGGCGCTATCGCACCCGGCCCGGCACCGATGTCGGGCGCGGTATGAAATGACGCGCCACGGAAACGTTGTCAAGCAACCCGACGGCCGCGGCGGCCAGGTCGCTAAGTCTCGGGCCGTCAATTAGTTGGAACGACGTACAGGGCGCGGTAGAGCTCCCGGTTGCGCAGCACCGAACGCACGTAGCCCCGCGTCTCCTGATACGGAATCGATTCGATGAACTGGTCGGGGTCGTCGGCTCCCGGGCGAGCGAGCCAGCGCGTCACCGGCGCGGTGCCCGCGTTGTAGGCGGCCACGGCCGCGTCGACCCGACCGGGAAAGCGCGCCAGCAGCTCCTGCAGGTGCGCCGCGCCGAGGTGGAGATTCAAGTCGGGGACGGTGATCCACTCTGGATAGAAGGTCACGTCGAGCCCGCGCGCCGTGAGCGCCGCCGTGCCGGGCAGCAGCTGCGCGAGCCCCCTGGCGCCGGCGGGCGAGAGTGCCTCGGCATCGAACACGCTCTCCTGACGCACGATGGCGACGAGCAGCAACGGGTCGACGCCGAACTCCGCCGCCTCTCCCTCGACGGCGCGGCGGTTGGGCCAGGGGAAGATGGCGCGCAGGACGCGCGGGTCGTTGGGCGCCTTGAGCGCGGCCTGCCAACCGAGCCGCACCGCCGCCGGCCCGAAGCCCCGGCGCGCGAGCCCGTCACTCCACGCCAGGAGCGCGTCGACGTCCTGCTGCGGCGCCCGCCCGAGGATGGTCCGGACCTCGGCCTGGGCCGCGGTATCGAGACCGGCGAGCAGCAGCGTGTCGACGCGGCCGAGCGACGCGGCGATCGCGGCAGAGGGGGCGGGCGCGGGCGCCGCCGCGAAACGGAGGGGCGGCAGGTTCACCTCGCGCCGCGCGCGTAAGCCGTAATAGCCGACGGAATCCTCGCGCGCCAGCGTGAGCCAGGCGGCGCGCGCCCCCGCGCTGTCGCCGGACAGGAGGGCGAGCTTGCCGAGCCAGAAGCGCGCGCTCATGCGCTGCGGGGCCCCCGCCGCGACCTCGGCTCGGAACAGCGCGCTGGCGCTGTCCCGCAGGCTGTCGCGCAACGCCTGCGCGGCCAGACGGAACCGAGCCAGCGACGCGCGCAGGTCCGCGGGATAGCGCGCGATCAGCTCGTCGAACCAGCGCGCTGCCTCTGCCCACTCGCCGCGGTCGGCCAGCATGTCGCCCAGCACGTAGAGGGCGGTGGGCGCCGCCGTATCGCCGGCAAACGACTGCGCGAAGCCGGAGAGCGCCTGGGTCGCCCCGGCGTCGCCCAGCCGCGCGAGGATGCGCGCGCGGCGGTAGATCGCGAGCGCGCCGAGCGCGGAGTCGCGGGTGGCGGCGCGATAGGCCCGTTCCGCGTCGCGGTAGCGGCCCGCACCGGCCAAGAGCTCGCCCGCGAGCACCAGCGTGGCGGCGCTCGAGTCCCCCTGGCGCAGCGCACGCTCGACCTCGAGCCGGGCATCGGCGCCCCCGCCATGAGATTTCATCGCGCGCGCGAGCGCGACATACTCCGGAGGCGTGCGCGGCGCCAGCCCGGCGAGCGCGACGCCGACTGCGGCCGCGGCGTCGTCCGACTCGGGCGCCCGCGCCATGAGCGCGTACAGGGCGTCGCGCGCACGACTCGAGTCGCCCAGGGCCCGGGCCAGCCGCGCGACGTCGAGCGAGCGACCCGCCTGGGCCAGGGCCTCGAGCGCGGCGGCGGAGTCACCCGCCGCGAGCAGCGCCTGGGCCCGCGCGGCGCCGGCCTCCCGCGCCGCGGGGGGCGGCAAGTCCGCGAGCAGGCGGAAGGCCGTCGCCGTGTCGCGCGTGACCCGCGCCTGACGGACCCGCAGCCACGGATCGATCGACGCGAGACCCGCCCCACGCGCCGCGGCGTACGCGGCCGCAGCCGAATCGCGCTCTCCCGCCACCTCCCACGCGAGCCCCTCGCGCACGGCGAGCAACGCCGCCCGCACCCCGGTCGCGCGCGCGCGCGCCGCCGCGTAGTGCCCGGCGGACGTGGCGAGCCCGAGCCGCGCTTCCGCCTCGGCCAGCACGGCGAGGGCCTCGCCGCCGGCGTAGTCCTCCAGCCACGGCTGTCCCACGAGCAGGCTGCGTGCGCGATCGTAGCGACGGGCGTGCAGCTCGGCCTTGGCCCCTTCTACAATGAACGTGGCGTTGAGGCGCGGCTCCCGCGCCGCGGCCGCGAGCAACGTCTCCGCGGCGTGCCACGGCCGGCCGGAGAGCCGCAGCGACTCGGCGCGCTCAGCAGCGAGATCGGGAGTGGTCTGCGCAACCGCGGCGAGGGGCACCGAGAGCAGGGCCGCGGCGCTGAGCCGGACGATGACCCCCGCCCGCGTCACTGGCGGCGACGCACCTGCGCCGCGGCGCGCTGGAATTCGGCCCGCGACAGGGGCGTCAGGCGGTAGCGGCCAAAGCCGTTCTGATCCTGGAAAAAGAGCGTCAACCGTAGCGAGTTGTAGGTCCAGCGGATGCCGCGCACGCCGGCACGCGAGGCATCCGTGTTGAAATCGAACACGTCGTCCGCGTCACCGAGCGTGACGTATACCTCGCCGCGGTCGGTGAGCCAGCCGGGGTCGCCCGCCTCGCGAAACCGCTGGTTGGCGATCTGGATCCGACGGAAATACGCCTCCAGCGCCTCGTTCTCCGGCGTCGCTGGGGTCGGGTCGGTCGCCGTATAGAACTCGCGCCACACCGCCGGGCGCTGCTCGGGCGGGGCATGACGCAGCTTCTCCACCCAGTCCTGGCGCTCGAAGTAGCGCAGCAGGCTGATCATCTGGTCGTAGCTGGTGATGGCCCATTGCTCGGAGAAGCTGACGAGGAAGGGGGTGGAGCGAGCGCCGGCGGCACCCGCCGCACCCGCGCCGACCAGACTCACCTCGAACCGGCCTTGACCCACGGGCACATCGCCCGGGCGCAGCACGGCGAGCGTACTGGCAACGGAGTCCGTGCCGGTCAGCGCCACCGTGTCGTGCCAGACCTCGTGCCCGGCCTGATCGAGCGCGCGCGCGGCGAGGCGCGCCCCGCGGGGCATGCCGTACGCCTCCACGTAGAAACGGAGCGAGTCGGCGCCGTAGGACACGGCGGCACGGGGGTTCGCGAGGAGCTTGGGCACGTCGGCGAGCCGGGTCCGCCCCGGACCCTGATACACGGCGAGCGGCGCGCTCATCCCCTGCCCCGCCAACCGAGGCGCGGTGTCGGCACGCTGCGCGTGCGACACCGCGGTTCCGTTGCGGTCGCGGACCGTGACGTCGACGTGATAGAGGCCCGGGCGCACGGCGATGAACTGCTGGTAAATCACGCTCTCGTCGGACCGGTTCGTCTCCTGCAGGGTTCGCACGCGCACCGTCTCGTCGGTTGCGAACTGTCGCGTGGCGCCGCTGTCGCCGCGAAACACCACGTCCACACGATATTGGGCCGCGAAGCCGCTGCCGTCGCGCTGGAAGGTGAGCGCGTGGTTGGCGAGCGACAGCGCGAACAGGGCCAGCGTGGAGTCCGGCGCGGCATCGGCGAAATAGCGCACGGTCGCGACGAACGGGAGCGCGGGGCCGCCGACCAGGAGCCCCAAGGATCCGTACACACTGCCCGCGTCGAGCCCCGTGGAAACAGCCGCGCCGGGATCGGGGCGCGCTCCAGCCGCCGGCCGCGGCGCGGAGCTGCACCCGGCTGCGCCGCACAGGAGAAATGCCACCACCGCTGGTCTCACTTGCTCAACCTCAAATCCGGGCGTTAGTTTCGCGCGTTCCCATGCCCAGCGAGAACCTCGCCGGTCGGACCATTGCCGGCTACCGCCTCCTCGAGCGCGTCGGCGAGGGAGGCACGGCCGAAGTGTACCGCGCAGAGCACCCCGAGCGCGGTGCCTGTGCGTTCAAGGTATTGCGGTCGCGGCTCGCGAGCGACCCCACGGCTGTCAAGCGCTTCCTGCGAGAGGCGGGCTACGGCTCGCGGGTCGAGCACCCGGGCGTGGTCCGCACCTACGACTACGGGGAAGCGGACGGCCTGTATTACCTCGCCCTCGAATGGGCCGACGGCAAGTCGCTGGCGGAGTACGTACACCGCGTGGGTCCGCTCGCTCCGGCCCTGGTCGCCAGCGTGGTGCGACAACTGGCCGCGGCGCTGATGGCGGCACACCAGGCGGGGATCATCCATCGGGACTTGAAGCCGGAGAACATCGTGTACGACGCCACGCGGCAGGCCGTGAAGTTGCTCGACTTCGGCATCGCCCGGGACGCCGAGCTGCCACCCGAGGAGCGGCTCACGCGCACGGGCTTCTTCGTCGGGACGCTCAAGTACGTCGCGCCGGAAGCCCTGTCGGGCGAGCTGGTGGACGGGCGCGCCGACATCTACAGCCTCGCGACGATCACCTACTGGCTGCTCACCGGCCAGCACCCCCACACGGGGCGCACGCCGCGGGAGCTGTTCCAGCAGCTGCTCACGCAGCCGCCGCAGCCGTTGAACCAAGCGGTGCAGGGCCTGCGCTTCGCCCCCGCCCTCGAGGCCGCCGTGATGCGCGGCCTGGAGCGCGATCCGGCCAGACGGCAGCCCACCGTGGCGGCGTTCGCCGATGAGGTGACGGCGGGCCTCGCGGCGGGTTCGACCACTCCCAAGGTCGGGCTCCTCGACGCGCTCAAGCGTGTGGTCCGGCGCCGGGGCGAGTAGTAGTAGCATATACTACTACCACATCCCACATGAGACCAACCGATGATCTCCAGCGGCGCCTCCGCGAGCTCCTGCGGCAGCGATCGGTTGCTCACGGCGACTTCACGCTCGCTTCAGGGCGTCGATCGAGCTTCTACATCGATGCGCGCCGCACCACCATGTCGGGAGAAGGCCTCGCCCTCATCGGCGCCCTGGGGCTCGAGCGCCTGACCGCCCGGGGCTGGGCACCCGCCCTGGTCGGCGGCCTCACGCTCGGCGCCGATCCCGTGGCTTACGCCATCGCCGCCGCGGCACAAGCGCAAGGCCGACCGCTCGATGCCTTTACCGTGCGCAAGCAAGCGAAAGCGCACGGGACCGGACAGCGCATTGAAGGGTGCTTCATGGCCGGAGCCGCCGTCGTCGTAGTCGAAGACGTGATCACCACGGGCCAGTCGGCGGCGGATGCGATCACTGCGGTCGAGGCGGCGGGGGGTCGCGTGCTCGGCGTCCTCGCCGTCGTGGACCGGGAGGAAGGCGGCCGGGCGGCGTTGGAGGGCGCCGGCCACGCCGTGGAAGTCCTCGTGACCGCGACGGACCTGGGTTTGCGATGACGCAAGGTGTATGATGCTCACGAGATGCGCGATCATGCGGCAGGGGGGGCTGAGCAGGTGAGCGTCCCGGTTGGCGCGGCAGACCGCCCGACCCTGGCGTCGAAGATTCGCGGCTGGAAGGACGACGCGACGGGTCTCGAGCAGCGCCTCAAGGACTTGGAGACCATCGCGCGCAGCCTGCGCCGCCGCTGGTGGCTCGTGGGCACCGGACTCATCCTCGGCCTGATCGGGTGGGGGGTCGGAGCGGTCCGAACGCGACCCGGGACGATGGTCCTGGTGGCGGGCGGCGGCCTGATTCTCAACGCGCTGCTCGGGATGATCAACGAGCGCGGCTGGTACCGCTGGTGGCTGATTTACGCGCTCGCGCTGCTCGACGTCGGCCTGGTCGCCGTGCTGATCGTCTGGTTCGGCCACGGGGGCTTCGTGGTCGCCTTCCTCATCTCAGTGCTGCCATACGCGTTCGATCAAGGGCACACCGTCGGGAACTTCCTCGTCCTCACGGCCGCACTGGCGTACCTCGGCGCCGTTCAGATGCACTACGCGTTGTACGGCGGCGACGCCGCGCTGGCCACGGCGCCGGTGCTCGAGACCGTGACGTTGATGGTCGTGGCGATGACGCTGAAGGAAATCCCGGCCACGTTGATCCAGCGGATTCGCCGCACGCGCAGCATCATGGGAGAAGCCGAGCACGGGTTCCTCGCCGTGCGCGCTGCAGCGCAGGAGTCCGACGAGCTGGGCTTCCTCGAGAAAAGCTTCAACAAGATGATCGAGGAAATCGGGGGCACGATCTCCACGGTGCAGCGGGAAGCGGATGAGGTGGCCGCCTTCGCGGAACAGCTCGCGGCCTCGGCGGAGCAGCTGCACGCGACCTCGGAGACCGTGACGCACACGGCCCAACGGCTCGCGGGAGACCTGGCCAAGCAGCGCGACATGGCCGAGGGTGCGCGAGGGGAGAGCGGCAAGGCGGCTGACCAGGCCGAGGCGCTGCGGGTGCGGGCGGAGCTGATGCAGGTGGATGCCGCGCGTCTCGTGGCGGCGGCGGAGCGGGGCCGCGAGCGCGTGGCGCGCGCCAGCCAGACGTTGCGCACGGTGGGCGAGGAAGTACGCGCCACGGCGTCGACCGTGGCGGGCCTGTCGGGGATGTCCGAGCGGATCGGCGTGTTCGCGCAAACCATCGCGCGGATCGCGCGCCAGACGCACCTGCTTGCGCTCAACGCCGCCATCGAGGCGGCGCGGGCCGAGGAGCATGGGGAAGGATTCGCCGTCGTGGCGGACGAGGTCCGGGCGCTCGCGGCGGAGGCGGGCAAGTCGGCGCGCGAGGTGGCGGAGCTCGTGTCCGAACTGCGCGCCGGCATCGACGCCGCGGCGCGGGCCATGCAGTCGGGGGAGGCGAAAGTGCGCGACATCGGGGCCGTTGCCGCCGAGGCGGATAGCGCGCTCCAGGAGCTGCACCAGGGCATCGAGCTGGTGGGAGATCTGGTGAACGCGACGGCGGAGGTGTCGCGCAGCCAGGCGCAGCGCCTGGCGCAGCTGGCCCAATCGCTCCAGCAGGTGGCGGCGATCTCCAGCGCATCGTCGCAGAGCGCCGACGGGGCGGCGGCCGCGACGCAGGCCGAGATCACCTCGATGGGCGACCTGACGGCGACGTCTCAGCAACTGGCCCAGCTCGCCGAGCGGCTGCGCGCGAGCATCGCGCGCTTCTCGGTGCTCAGCCGCGAGCAGCCGACCCAGGAGCGCCCGGTGAGACGCGCCGCCGCGGACTAAACGCCGGCGCCCCGGGATTCACCCCGCCCGGGACACGCGAGTCACGTTCGGTCCTTGGTCCCACAGGCCCGCGTTGAGTGGGCAGAACGCGCGCAGGGTGTCCCGGTACGGGGTGATGAGGAGGTCTACGTAACGCTCGAGCGCCACCTCGAAGGGAAAGCGGCGGCGGAACTCGCCAGCCGTGACGCCGAGCATGGCCTTTAAGTGGCGGCCCAGGCTCTGCGGCGACGAGCAGTCGAGACGGTACGCCACATCGCCCACCGACAACCCGGGATTGCCGAACAGATACGCCGCATGCACCAGCCGCATGCCGGCCAGGTACGTTTTCGGGGACGGCAGGCTCTCCCGGTAGAAGCGAGACATGAGCGTACTCGGGCAGATGCGCAGATGACGCGCCAGCCGGCGCACCGTGGCGAGCACCGGCGCGAGCCGCGCGATCGCCTCAAAGAACGCCCGCACGTCGCCGGTCGCGTCGGCGAGCGCCGGGACGACGCGCGCGAGGATGCGTGCCGCCACCGGCGACGCGGGGTGGCCGACGAGATCGCGCAGGCGCCGCCACCCTGTCGGCTCGGAGCAGTCGACGGCGGAGCGGATTCCCGTGGCGCCCAGGCGCAACAGCGTCTCGGAGGCGTCGCGATCGTGGCGCGACACGAGGGCCACCGCAGGGATCGCCGGGAACTCGCGGACGAAACGGGCGACCGCCGGCAGCTCCTCGCCACGGCACGCGTGCACCGAGAGGACCAGCGCGTCGACCCGCTTCCGCCGGGCGGCGCGCAATGCCTCGCGCAGCGACGCGGCGTGGAGCGTCGTGAAGCAGCCGTCGGCGGCGGCGTCGAGGCGGGGCCGCTCCGGAGGTGGTAGGACGGTACACACGGTCACCATGCGGGTACGACGCTAACATGGACCGGTCAACATCGGCTCAAGCCGGGTCCGGGCAGGGGGCCACGCCCCCCGGTGGGGGCGCCGCCGTCTCAACCCCCGGTCAACGGGCCGCGCTCGCCCAGCAGCTGCGGCACCATGTCCTCACGCTCGAGGGCGTGCGCCACCCCGTCGCGACGCCGGAGCGCCACCGCGCGGCCCGCGACTACGTCGCCCGGGAGCTCGCCGCCCTCGGCCTCGACGTGGAGCTCGCCCCGTTCTCGTTCCGGCGACGCACCTTCCACAACGTGGTCGGCGTGATGCCCGGCCGCGACCCGCGCCGTCCCCGGGTGGTCGTGGGAGCCCATTTCGACTCGACGGCGCACACGCCCGGGGCCGACGACAACGCGAGCGGCGTCGCCGCGCTGCTCGAGTGCGCCCGGCTCGTCGCCGGACGACGCCCGCGCGCCGGCGTCGAATTCGTGGGCCTCGATCTGGAGGAGCTCCAGACCATCACCGGCCGCTACCGGGTGGGGAGCCACGCGTTCGCGCGCGCCCGGCGGGCGCGGGGCGACCAGCTCGCCGGTGCCCTGATCCTCGAGATGGTCGGCTACCGCGACTTCACGCCCGGTGCGCAGACCGTTCCCCCGCTGCTCGGCATCGACGTACCGCGCACGGGCGATTTTCTGGCGGCGGTCGGGGACGCGCGCTCAGGCGCGCTGCTCGACGGGTTCCTCGCCGGTGCGAACGCGGCCGCGCCGGAGCTGCCCGTCGTCCCCTACCGCACCCGGCTGCGCGGCTGGTTGTCGCCGCTCACCCGCCTGTCCGACAACGCCTCCTTCTGGGACGCCCGCTACCCATCGCTCATGCTCACTGACACCGCGTTCCTCCGGAACCCGCACTACCACCAGCAAAGCGACACCAATGCGACACTCGACTATCAGTTCATGGCGCTGGTGACGGAGGCGACGGCGGGCGCGGTCGCCCGGCTGACCGATGCCGCCTGACGCGCCGGTCACGCCGCCAACGCGGGCGCGGCGCCTCGGGCTGTTGCTCGCCGGCGCGACCATCGCGCTCGGTGCCGCCGGTGCGGCGTGGTTCTTCCGGTTCGCCGGGCAGGTGCAGCGCGATCCGGGCGTCGTGTATCGCGATCCGACGACCCTCGACAACCTCCTCAATCGGGCGAACGAAGCGGAACGGGCCGGCGACCGGGCCAGCGCGATCGCGACCTACCGGTTCGTCGCGGCGGTGGGGACGGGGAAGGAGTGGGCGCCGTACGGCGCGGCGGCGCAGGCCGGACTCAGACGCCTAGGAGCCATCGATACAATTCCCGGTCTCCCGCGCTGAAACACACGAACCGCACGAGCTCGACCGGCCCCGCCTCGCGCCACCGCTTCGAGCCTCGGCACGCGGGGGCAATCTAGCGCGCGACGGTCCGGCCCGTATTGTTAGCTCGTACCCACAGCCGGTGCGTGCGGCGTCGGGGGACGGGACGGTACGTCATGCCGGGACGCGATCTGATCGAGCGGGTCCGCAAGGCCCTGCGCGACCGCTACAGCGTGATCGCAGCGGTGGGCCGGGGCGGGAACGCGTCCATCTTCTCGGGTCGGGACGCGAGCGGCGCCGACGTCGCCATCAAGGTGCTGCATCCCGAGTTGGCCGTCTCGGTCGCCGCCGACCGCTTCCTGCGCGAAATCCGCTACGCGTCGCAACTCAACCACCCGCACATCGCCCGCCTGATCGACAGCGGAGAGGCCGACTATCTTCTCTGGTACGTGATGCCGTACGTGGCGGGCGACAACCTGCGGCAGGCGCTGCGCCGGGAGTCCCGGCTCCGCATCCCGGACGTCGTGCGGGTCGCAGTAGAAGTGTTGGACGCACTGGATCATGCCCACTCGCACGGCATCGCGCACCGCGACATCAAGCCCGACAACGTCGTGCTGTCGCCCGAGGGAGCGGTCCTCGTCGATCTGGGCATCGCGCGCGCGATCGCGAGCTCGGGTGACGATCGCGTGACCCGGAGCGGCTTCGTGGTCGGCACCGAGGAATACATGAGTCCAGAGCAGGCGGAGGGCGCTCCCGACGTGGACGGACGCACCGACCTGTATTCCCTCGGCGTGGTGCTGTTCGAGTGCCTGGCGGGCCGGCCGCCGTTCTCTTCGGTCAGCGCCGCGGCCGTGCTGGACATGCATCAGCACCGGCCCGCGCCCGACGTGCGCAGCATCCGACGCGACGTGCCGAAGCAGCTCGCTGCGGTACTGGCGCGCGCGCTCGTGAAGTCGCGCGTCGAGCGCTGGCAACGGGCCCGCGACATGCGCGACGCGCTCGGTCCGTTCGTCGCCGCCGGGTGACGGCTGGCCGGGGCGCGCCGCGCCCGCTACACTGACGGGATGCGATCGGTCTGTCGCACCGCCGTGCTCCTGCTGTGCGCTTGCCAACCTCAGGCGCGGCGGCTCCTCGTGCTCGACCTCGCCCTGTCGGAGCCCGCCCTGCTGAACGGCACCGTCCAGCCTTGGCGCGACGAAGGGTACAACATCGAATACCGCCGCTTCTATCCGCACCTGGTGCGTGCCGATCTCGAGCGCTACCGGGTGCTCCTGTTCCTACTCGGCCGCGAGCCCGAGGCGCCGTCCGACGCCCTCACGGCCGGCGACCTCGCGCTGCTTACCGAGTGGGTGCTGCGCGGCGGCGTGGCCGTGCTGGGCTATGATGCCGACGGTGAGGGGTACCTCGACCGTTGGACCACGAACCGCTGGCTCGACTTCCTGGGGACGGGGATCTCGATCGGCGACCGGCTGCTGGAAGACACGACCGCCCGTGCGCTGACGACCACCGGCCGGCCGCAGCCCTGGGTGGAGGCGCGCACCGTCGGCGACGAGCCGCTCGGCTCGCCGCTGGGCGAGGTGTACGAGTCGTTTCCGCTCGAGCGCAACAACGTCGTCACGGTGCGCGATCACTCGGCGCTCCTCGCGGTGACGTCGAGCCACGCCTTCGTGCGCGCCCCGCGCCCCCCGCGCACCGCTTCGCCCCGCGGCGCCGCGGGCGTCGTGGCGGCGGCGCGCGTCGGCGAGGGGCTGGTGCTGGTCATCAGTCGCCATGCGCTCGGGGCGCTCGGGCCACAGTTCCGGCCGACCACCGCCCCGCTGCAGCAGCCGGGTGCCCTCGAGCGCACTCGGGGATTCCTCAATGCCTTGGCGCGCTGGACCCGGCGGCCGGCGGAGTGGGCGCACGTTCCCCCCGCGGCGCGCGGCGTGCCGGTCGCCCTGCAGCAGGCGCCCATCCCGGTGGAGCTCGTCCCCCCGCCGCTCGTGCCGCCGGTCGGCGTGGACACGATCACGCTCCCGCTCGTCCCCGATCCCAAGCTCGACCGCGCGACCAGCATCCCCGAATGGTTGCGCCAGCAGGGGATGCGCGTCCTCTGGGCACCGCTCCTCCCCGCTCGCGACGGGCGCCACGTCGTGCGGCCGGGAGCCTCGCTCGATTCGCTCGTCGCGCTCCTCGACGTGGGCGGGTTCAATCTCCTGGGAGGCGATGCCGACCCATCGGCCATGGACTCGGTGCACGCACGCTGGGACGAGCGCGACGCCGTGCGGCGTGCCTGGGCGGCCGCGGTGGGCCGGCTCGAGCCGACCAGCGTTGCCTGGATTCCCATGCTCGACTACGCGCACGCCCGCCGCAATCCCGCCGACTCGTCGCGCGGGGCCCGTGGCGAGGGGCTCGCCGCGCCGTGCGCACTCGATTCGGCACTGTGGGCCGAGGGAATCTCCGGCGCGTACGCTGCGCTCGGCCGGCTGGCCGCCGAGCAGCGCACGCTGGTCATCGCCCTCGGCTTGGACATCGACGGCCCGCGTGGCTACTCGATGGGCCAGGAGTTCTGCGACGCCGCATGGCGGCGCGGCATCGCCGGCTTGGGCGATGCGGCGAGGCTGGATTCGCTGCCGTCCGGGGCCCGCTACGCGGCGCTGCGGGACGCCGGGCTGCTGGCGCGCTACTACCGCGCCCTCGAGGACGAGGTCGCGACGCGGGCCGCGGCCGTGCGCGACCGGATCCTGAAGCAGCGGCGAGACGTCTATTTCGCGTTCCGGCTGCCTCAGCCGCCGGCCGACTGGTTTACGCTAGGACTGTTGCGCGGGTTCGGCCTGCCCGACCGGCCGCTCCTGCTGTTCACGCCGGAGCTGCGCACGCGTCAGCTGCTGTCGCTGTACCGCAGCGGCGGCCTGAACCTCGCCCACGCCGTCGCCCTGCCTCCGGCCTCACTCGCTGCCCGCGACTGGACCAGCCTCAAGCGCCTGGTATTCGAGGAGAACGACGGTTTCTGGCTCGCCCCCGACGAGGCGCCCGGCCTCGGGAAACGCGTGCCGCTCGACAGCTTGGGCCGCCTGCTGCGGCGCCTGGCGCGCTAGCCTTGCCCCGACCCTTCCAGAGCCCGTAGTTTTGGTACTGGGTGGCGGTAGGGCGTGATGGTCGCGGCATGTCGGCTGGAGTGGCGTGCCGAGGAAAGTCCGAGCTCCACAGGGCAGACTGCCAGGTAACTCCTGGGCGCCGCGAGGCGACGGAAAGGGCCACAGAGAACAGACCGCCCTTTATCCAAGGGTAAGGGTGAAACGGTGGGGTAAGAGCCCACCGCGCGCCTGGCAACAGGCGTGGCACGGTAACCCCCAGTCGGAGCAAGGCCAAGTAAGCAGCGAGACCCGGCCCGGGTCGCCTGAGCTGCGGGTAGGCCGCGTGAGGTAGTTGGCGACAGCTGCCCCAGAGAGATGACCATCTGCCCCGCTACGGCGGGCAAACAGAACTCGGCTTATGGCCCTACCGCCCTCCTCCCTATGACCTCGCCTTCGAAGCCGTACCCGGCGCAGTGGGAGCAGGTGGCGGACCTGCGGGTGTTCCGTACCACCGCCCAGGAGTGGGAGAAGCTCATCGGCTGGCGCGCCGACATGCGCAAACGCGGATGGAAGCTCTTGCGCGTGGCGAGTGAGGGCAGCGAGATGGTCGCCGTGTTCGGCCGCACCAAAGGCGAGCGCGCCTCGCCATGACGCCTCGGCTGTTGCTCGTAGTCACCGCGCTCGCCAGCGGGTGCGCGTCGGGCAGGGCCGGACCGGCGGCGACCGCGACGCCGGCGGCGCCGGCCCAGCCCCCGTCGACGCCCACGACGCCCCCACCGCCCCCGGCTGCCCCAGCGTCCGCGAGCGTGCACTACGGACCGGGCGCGCTCCGCTATCTCGTGCACCGGCAGCTCAACATTCAGCAGACCCTGGGCGACCAGGTGCAGGCACAGAGCCTCGGCGCCCGAATCTTCGTCACCATGGCGATCACCGGCCCAGCGGACAGCGTGGGTTACCCGACGACCTTCAGCATCGATTCGATCGTGGCCGACTCCGGCACGCCCGCGCCCATCGCGGACAACATCGTCAAGGTGCGCAAGCTGGTGTTCGCGGGTCGCGTGGCGCGGCGCGGCGAGTTCGTCAACGCTGCGCCGTCCGACAGCGCGCTCGCCCAATCCGTGGCTCAGCTGCTCGGCAACTTCCGGGATTTCCTGCCCCGGCTGCCGGCGGACGGGGTCAAGCCGGGCGCGACGTGGACGGACACCGTCGAGACCACGCAGAAGGGCGGCGACGCCACGAGCTCCCGGCGCGCGACCATTCACGCGACCGCGACCGCGTGGGAACGCGCGGGCGTGTCCGGTTTGCGCGTGGAGACCAGCCAGACCTACCACGTCACGGGCAGCGGAAAGAACGCGGGCCAACCCTACGAGCTGTCGGGCGAGGGGACTGCGACCGGAACCGCCTTCCTCGCCGCGGACGGCCGCTACATGGCCGGCGAGGTGCGTGATTCGACGGCCCTCACCATCCGCCTGCCGGTGCAGGGAGTCTCGGTGCCCGTGGTCCAGGTCGCCCGCACCGCGGTTTCGGTGCTGCCGTAGTGGGCGGACCGGCGGACCCTAAAGGACTCCCGAGCGGTCGCCGGCGGGCGGTCGGACCGTCGCTCTTGGCGCTCGTGGTCCCCGCCGTCGTCGGGGCCCAGGTGGTACCGAATCGGGCGACGCTCTACCTGCACCCGAGCGACGTGACCGACGCACGCGCGCTGTGGGTGAACCCCGCGGGGTTCGGCCGCTTCGAGGAGGCATCGCTCCATCTCGACCTGTCGGTGGGCGAGCCCGGGACGGCCGGCCGGCTGCGACAGCTCACGCTCGGCCTGAGCTCGCGCGGCTTGTCGTTCGGCTATCAGCGCGACGTGTTCGACGCGGGAGCGCGGGGCCACACCTATCGCATCGGCTATGCCGCCGGACGCGCGGGGCTCGTGGCGGGCGTCGCGGCCGCGTTGTACCGCGGCGACGGTGCCTCGGCGAGCGGCTGGGATCTTGGGGTGTTGTACGACCGGATGGCCTCGCTCTCCGTGGCTGGGGTGATCGAGAACGTCGGGCACCCCAGCGTGCGGGGCACGACGCTCCCCGTCACGTACGTGCCGAGTGCGACGCTGCGCCTGTTCGATGCCCGCGCGGCGCTCTCGGCCGACGGCCGCTTCACGTCGGGGGGCGTGCTCGGCTACGCGTTCGGCGTGCGGGCCACGCTGGGAGCGCCGTCGCGCGTCCCCGTCGGACTGCTCGCTCGCCTCGACACCGACCGCACGCTGGCACGCGCCGGACTGGCGTTCGGGGTGTCGCTCGGCTCGCAGGACCTCGCGGGCCTTGTGGCCACGGCGCCCGGCGATGCCACCCGCATCGACGCCCTCGATCTGTACGGTGTCACCACCCGCCGGTTCGCCCGCTCTCGGGGCGTCAGGGACTGAGCCGGAGCTGCCGCAGGCGGGGTGTGATCTCGTACACGTCCCGGATCGACAGGCTGCGAAACGCCGTATCCTCCCGCGCCCGCCGCACGCTGAGGATCATTCGCAGCGCGAGCCCGCCGCGCAGGTTCAGCCGGTAGCGCACGCGGACGCTGTCCCGGGCGTACACACGCGCGCCGTGCGGCGTGACGACGCTCACGACCCGGCGCGCCACCAGCAGCAGCGTCGTATCCTCGGCGCCGCGCGGCGCGAACACGTACAGGGCCACGTCGCCCGGCGGCAGGCCGCGCTGGCGCCGCAGTACCTGTGTCACGCTGTCCGGCACCGGGGCGCTCACGGAGAGGCGAGGCCCTCCCGAGAAGAGGGCGAACGCCACGAGCCCGAGCCCGGCCAGCGCGCCCAGACCCACGAGCACGCGGACCAGGCCGGCCGCGATGCTCCGCCCCGTGTGGAGGCCGTCGCGCGCGGCGCCCGGCAGCGCATCGACCAGCGCCCGGCTCAGCTCCTCGGCGGTCTGGTACCGCTCGGTGGGATCCTTCGCGAGCATCCGTTCGATCACGGCCGCGAGGGCCGCCGGCACGTCGCCACGCAGCTGCCGGATCGGCACCGGCTCGACCGTGGCCTGCTTCATGAGCACCGATTGGGC
>Ga0209803_1000406_pt1 | contig 28532 bp, 31 predicted proteins | sample GraSoiAngelo_138_FD_185895 | JGI IMG/M metagenome (GOLD analysis project Ga0209803, IMG submission 185895) | Grasslands soil microbial communities from the Angelo Coastal Reserve, California, USA - 14_0929_09_40cm (SPAdes) (version 2) | ecosystem: Environmental > Terrestrial > Soil > Grasslands ...
AAACAAACCCTGAAAGTCATCCCGCCACTCCGGCCATCCTATCTTTAGATATCCGTCTCCAGATCTCGTCATGAATGGCCTCAGGCGACATCGACCCATCCAGTACCGTCACACCCATCCTATCGGCAAGTTCATTGTACAGCTCGGCTCTTGCTCTAAAGTGGGAAAGGGTAGGCATGTCTGGTTTTCTCTCAAAAGCAACCCTAGGATCCACTCTAACTAGGAAGGCCTGTTGAGGTCGAGGGAGAAATCTGAGGAGCTTGAACCCAAATCTCGTTCGACCGGGCTGGTCTTTCAGGTCTGCCATCCCTTCCACCATCAGGTCCAGAACGTAACGATCACAGATTACCGTGTGCCCGAGCATCAGCGGGATCATGACCATAGGTCCGGTCTTGATGAAATTGTCAACCTGTGTCAGTGTTGACCAGAGAGAAGCGAGCGCTCCCTTCTGCGAAATCCTTGTCTCGACGAAACCTATGCTGCTCGTCGGATGAACCTCTGCATATCCTAGTCGTCGAAGTATCGTCAAAAGAGGCAGTGAAGTAATGGGCCGCCAGCGACACCACACTCTCTTCGTGTTTCTGTGCAAGCCTCTAAATCTCTCTTGCAACAGTTTGACTTGGGTGCTTTTCCCACTGCCGTCCACTCCCGAGAACGCGATCAATAACCCCCTCGGCGATCTAATGTTCGTCAGCAAACGTCCCTTAGTCAAGTTGCTCGACTCATGGTCCCCTTAGGATCGGCTCTGTGTCAGGACCAGTATCATCATTTAGACGGACTGTAAACAGAACTCCTCTCTTGAATATTTTAACACGTCATGTAACTTGGCGCATGGAATCAATCCTTGTGATGAGAACTATATCCTAAGATTTCGATTTGGCGATGGGTTGTTAAGCAGGAATGGTCGAATTGTGGTCTTCAGGAAACGGCTGAAGACTTGCCTTGGATAGTTTGACACTCGTGAGCCCTAGGTATCCGCCCTACTTGGGTGGAATCGAAACTCATGTGTCGGAACTAGCGGGAAGGATGAATGATCGATTTAGGAAGGTCTCTGTGGTAACTACAGATCCACAGGGAGGTCTCCCGAGCAAGCAACACGTCAAGGATGGGTTTGATATTTACAGGGTCAAGTCGTTCGCTCCTGGAGAGAACTATCACTTTCCTTGGGTTCCGAATCTAGTGAAGCGACTGAAGGAATGTAGGTCCGAGATACTCCATCTCCACGGGATACAGGACGTGCCCGGCCCAGTGGCCAGTATGTTCGACGATGGGAGTGCAACCATTTTCACCCCGCACTTCAGTGGACAGGTTCAATCCGGCCTAGGAAAATTCTTTTTCGCTGGCTACCGTCCGCTTCTCAATCAGCTAATTGACAAGGTAAGTTTTGTCATCTGCGTCTCCCGCTTCGAGGCACGCACAATGAGCCAGGTTTTGCCTGACTCAACTCAAAAGATCAAAGTTATCCCGAATGGTGTAGACTTCGGCCTTCTTTCGAAGTATCGTTGGCGTCGTCCGGATGCGGGTGCGATCCTCTACGCTGGCCGATTGGAGAGGCACAAGAACGTCGACAAGATAATCCGTGCATTCCAGAGTCTACAGCGAGCGGACGATGAACTAAGCCTCACAGTCGTGGGCCGAGGCCCGATGAAAGATGAATTGGTCAACCTGGCTAATGAGTTAGGTTTAGCGTCGAAGGTTAGATGGATTGATGGAGTTGGGAAGGAAGCCCTTTACTCGCTTTACAGCTCTTGCAGCGTCGTCGTCCTACCCTCTGACCTTGAATGCTTCGGGCTAGTCGCTGCGGAGGCAATAAGCTTGGGCGTCCCCACCATCGTCACTGATTCGTCGGCCCTTTCCGAGTTCGTCGACAAGGGTTTGGCCCAACCGGTCGAGCCTCCCGTAAGCCCTGGCAAGCTGGAGTCGAAGCTCTCGCTAGTCCTCGAAGACCCTGCTGCCTTCTCGCCTCGAAAGGACTCGTCGGGATTGATTCTTTCCTGGGATGAAGTTGCCAAGAAAACGTGCGACCTCTACGAGTCGGCATTGAATGGATAGTAAGAAAAATGGGACTCAAAACAACTTTTCTAGAAGAGGTGGGCGTCGTAAAGACTGCCCGCCGAGAATCAGAGTCTCTACTTCTACTGCGAGCAATTCTGAAGAAGCAGCCACTCCCTCCCACCGATCAGGAGAAGTTCCTCCAGCTCTCAAGACTGAACAAGGTACTCCTACGAGCAACTTCGATACTCGACGTCTCACCAAAAATCGTGGACGAATCGAACGCCTCAGCGGAGGAAGCGATGAGGCTGTACGAGCTCGTCAGTAAGACACTCGAAGAAGAGGGCATTAGTTTCGCGGTAATCAAATCTTTTGACTCCTTGCCGGACATCGGTCATGATCTGGACTTTCTGATCCCCTCATCCTCCGACTTCCACCGGGCGCGTGACATTCTAGTTAACAAGTTCAGAGTGAAAGTGGAGGGATTGACGTTTTGCGACATGGTCGTCGGAAAGTTCAGCTGCTTTCTACCCGGATTCAAGCATGATTTCGAACTATACCCGACCGTAAGCCAGCTCGGCGAACAACACCTCGACACGCGCGAAGTCATGACGAACAGGAAGACGAGTTATGTCAGCGGAAGAAGGGTCTGGCTCACCTCTGACGTCGACAGGGTGATCATAAGAGTGGTTCACGCGATGTTCCGACATAACTTCCTCAAACTCTCTGACGTACTGGACTTCATCACACTCACCAGTAACTGTTCGTCCCCAGAGATTATGGATGCTGTCGACAGGGCCGGGATTGGCGACGCCTTCATCTTCTTCCTGTCGACGCTCGACCGCTTTCTGAAAGCCTCGCAGTATGATTATCCGAAGCTGGACTTGCTGAGAACTGATGCCGAGCGGAGATTCGGACGAGACAAGCTCGGGTCTCTTAGACGGGATAGACTTGTACTTCCATACAGGATTCCTACATTTGCCCTGCTTGTCCTCTTCCTGCTCAAGGCCGGTCGCGAGGTTTCTCGAGGAAGACTGAAGAGCGGGCTTCTTTGTCTTTTTGCCCCTCCTTTACTTCTGATGGACTTCGCTGCAAACGCGCTTTCTGGACACAGGCTCTGGTGAGTGAGACGTCGAAGACGATTCTGGTGACTTTGAGCGGGACTCACGGAAGCGGTAAGTCTACAAATGCTGGGAAGTGCTATTTTCTTCTGAATGCATCTGGGAAGAAATTCTCCTACCTACGACACCAGGATATACTAGACCCCTTCGGCTTTGTGTTGAGACGGACTGCGAGGATTCTTGGATTTAAGAATCCAACCGACTTGGAAAGGACGAAGCCCTTGGGTGTCCTATGGTCGATTTACATCCTCTTCGTCTACTTTCCCATCCTCGCCGTTGGAATCAAATTACGCCAGACTCTTGGATACAGCGTAGTGTCCGATCGATACGTGTACGACATGCTGGTGGGCTTCTCAGGCGACGGTGTTAGTGTCCCCGTAACCGGTCTCCTTCCACGCGTCTTGCCCCATCCAGACCTGTCATTCGTATTTGATGCCGACGAGTCAAGGATTCTTGCCGCGAGACCTGAACATACGCCTGATTTCGTTCGGATGGAGAAGAAACTCTACAAGGAAACAGCCGAGAGATTTGGGCTAGAGAAAGTTAGTACAGACGATCCACCCGCCGTCGTATGGTCGAGACTGTTCAAGGAAATCGATTCCGCGCTAGATCGCTCCCCTTAGAATTTTATTTCGCGAGGCATTGATATGAGAGTACTCGTAATCGGGCTTGACGGTGCGTCGCCTGTTCTGATCCAGAAGTGGATCGACAAGCTTCCAAACATCAAAAGACTGTCTGAATCGGGCGTTCATGGGGTCCTCCAGTCCGTAGTCCCGCCGGCAAGCGTGCCTGCTTGGCAGTGCTTCGCAACGGGAAAAAATCCTGCGAAAATCGGCCTCTTCGGTTTTGCAACGATCAGCCGAGATAAACGTTTGATCAAACGTCAGGTGGGGCCAGATCTTGGTTGCCTATGGGACCTCTCTTCTCAGGAAGGTCTCAAAGTGGGTGTATTCAACGTGCCAGGTACATACCCAGCATATCCGTTGAACGGCTTCATGGTGTGTGGATTTCCCGTCCCCCCTGGGAAGGACTGGGCCTATCCACGGAATCTCATGAAGCGTCTGGACAAGGCAGTGGACCGTTATGAAGTGGACGTTCCACTTACCAAGCCTTCAGAAATGCGGGGAGGAGAGAAGGCCTACCTCTCGCAGGTCGAGAGGCTGCATTCGAAGAGCGTCCGGTCCGCTTTACTCTTGATGGATTGGTATCAGCCCGACCTGTTTGTTCTAACTCTACAAGGTGTGGACATGGTTCAGCATGATTTTTGGCGTTACATGGACCATGATAGCTCAACCTACTCAAACGTCGTGCAAGATTGGTACGTCAAGATGGACGAGGCAATAGGAGAGTTGACCAGCCGAGTCGCGAGAGACACCTATGTCTTGGTCATGTCCGACCATGGCTCCGTGCCCGTTTCAACTTCCTTCTACGTTAACGAATATCTTCGATCTCAAGGCCTACTAGTGTTGAAGAGTGAAGCGAAAGTAAGACACAAGGGCTCTACGTATACTAAACTTAGAGAGCTCATACTCAGGAACTTTCCGCCCGGTTCTATCAACGCGATCTACAACAGAGCGCCTAACTTCATAGCCCGCAGATTGACAACTTCTGCAAAGATCGAGAGGTTCCTGACAGATCTAATTGAGAACGTAGATTGGAATCGAACAGATGCGTTTTCCACAGGAGGCGTCCAAGCGAACATTTACCTGAACTCCGATCACCAAGAGACCCCGAGAAGAGATCTACTCCTCAGCAAACTCTACCAAATGTTTGGTACCTTGAAGCATCCAACAACAGGAGAAAATCTCAGGACAGTATTCCATTATAGAGACGAAACCTTCTCCGGACCATTCACCTCCGAGGCGCCTGATGTCTGTGTAGAATTCTTCGCAGGTGATCAAAAAGTACACGTCAACCCAGCGCTTGGCTCAGGCAAGCTCTGGAGTTTCGAGCCCCATTTATCAGCGGAACACGTCAGGGAAGGATTCTGGTCAATAAGCGGTCCAGATGTTACGGCAGGCATGTCACTAGACGTTGGCATACTAGACCTCGCGCCCACCATTCAGAAGCTACTTTCTCTCAACGTCCCTATTGATTCAGACGGAAAAGTGCTCGACCGTATCTTTCAACCCCCCTAACCCTAATTGCCAAGTAATAGTCCATACGCCTCCTGCTTCAATCTGCCCTCCTCTATCATACCCTTCAAACGACCATTGTCCAGCAACTTTTCGATCTTCATCCCAGTGGACAATTTGCCGGACTTCCACCTTTGCAACTCCGGTCCGAACATACGCGTAAGATATTGCGCAACCTCGTCAACAACTTCCTGCCCATTCTTTGACTTCGCTTCGACCTCCACCTCGTCAAGCATGATATCCCCAACTTCGAAACGGTAAGTCACAGAGTCTATCGCCAACTCAGCGAGCGTTGCTCCTTCTACGGAAACGATTTCCCTAGATACTCTTTTCGTCTCCCGGTCCTGAATAACGATCAGACCCAGTTTCTTCATTGAATCTGTCGGATCGCCTACACCAGGAGCATTCGTTTCGAGTCGGATGCCACGACTAGATATTGCCTGAATTATCTTCGACAAAGAAGAAGGCGACCAGTCGAGTTCGGTTTCTCGTCTCTCGTTTCTATTCCTCGTAAGCAGCCCAGGACTTTGCTTCAGAGTAATCCTAGCAAGACTCCCCAAATACCTCAACCTTAGATTCAGCCTGCGTCTGCTCAGTGAGTGGTCTGGAGTATCGAAGTACAAATCACGAAGGTTCTCTATTCCCTTTCTTACAAGACGGTAATCACCGAGAGAGGTCAATTCTGATATCTTTTCCATAACACTCGCCGGATTAAGGGACCTAACCATCAGAACAAGCTCATACTCAGCATGACTGGACTCAGACAATGACAAATCCCCTACAACCGATCAATTTTAGCGATCGTGATTCTCACTCGGTGTTTCAAAAGATGGATGATCAGAGTGGGGCCGGTGGGATTTGAACCCACGACATCCGCCGAGTCTGCGATTCCCGTCTACGGGTTTCCTCGCTAGTCAACGCGCTCCCGAATATCATCATTCCCTTCCTTGGGGTCTGCAAACCCGATCTGGGCTTGTTCTGGGATTCTGGAGCCCGTCGTCATCCCTGGCTAGACTACGGCCCCGGTCGGTGCGAAGCACTTTATCGCCTGCACATGTCTCGCTGACAAAACTCTCGCTATAAATGTACCCAGGGCGGAGGAGTACTTTGCCTTCCCAGTCGAAGCTAGGAGAATGCCTAATCGTGAGAGTGCTCTTCTTCCTTCTGAGCTATGTAGGTCCTTGTCTCGGGAACGTACCATCTTGTTTGTTCCCTGAATCTATGCCAGAAATCATGGAATGCTGTGAGGTCTCGAGACTCCACGACAATCATTCCGTTGTAAGTGGTTCCCCAAATGTGGGCATACTCTCCAACGATCGCGATGTCCTTTGACAGTTTCTTCTTGAACTGATCCCATTCCACAGTTGCCTTTTTCTTGTCTGCGTCGCTCAATGGTCGAACCCTATAGAAGATGAGGAAAGCGTATACAGGCATACTTTACCAGCAGGTTTCGTCTCTCCACTAGAATCATACAGATAATACTTTCCACGATTCGCCTCATCGTCTCCGCGAACAAGAAAAGCACGCCCCAGGCCACCCATCCTCCTTCTGCCTCAGATAGTCTCCAAAGATCCATGGGTCAGGGGGCAGTGGACACACACCCACAGAATCCATCTATCTCGGCAAGGCTTATCTAAGCCCCAACCAAGATTTTCCGATTCAGAGGTCGGGGTTGGCGGCCATAGCTGGGAGCTAGGACCCGTACCCATTCCGAACACGGAAGTGAATCTCCCAGGCGATCTTTGTGGTAGTGTGGTGCGAGAGCCCACGCGAAGCCTAGACCGCTGCCAACTCCACTCTACAATCACACGCAAAAGACCGCGAGTACTCCGGTTGATTGTCCACAACCGACGAAGTAATGTCGGCGATGTTTCCGGGAAAATTATAATCAACGTTTATAACGACCATGCAGCCATAACAACATAACAGTTCGAGGACAGCCCTGATTGACGACAACTGTTTCACTGCAGGGACCGTTGGGAATAGACATCGGCGGTACGTTCGGCCAAATTCTCCAAGTCGTCATCTCTCTGTTCTTCATCCTCTTCATCTTCTTCGGCCAGAAAATCACCATGCGCATGTACCTCCTCGAAATTGATCGAGGACTGAAACGGCTCGATATCCTCCGCGGACAGGCTAAGGACTTGAGCCTGAAAACGATCAAAGATGTTGGCAAACCCTCCGTTGATCCCGGCCCACAGCTCAACGTTTTGATGGAACAATTCCTAATCACACCGGTTGACATGGACCCCACTGGAATCGTCGGAAAGTTCGACCATTTGCTCGATGTCCGCGACCAAAAATTCAAGGACGATGTCCGGAAGATAGCGCCGAGCGCTGATGACGCTCAAGTCAATAATCTTGAGAATCTCGTCGAAGCCTCTTGGGCGTTGAACACGATCTACCGAATCGTTAGACACTTTTACCTGCTGGGACGAAAGACAAGCAGCTTCTTCATCATCATACAGTTGCAAAGCCTACTTCCGTTAATCATGCAAGAGGCTGAAGCCTACCTCGGTGCCGCGAAGGCCTTTGCAGAGGGGCAGCCGATAGGTGACGGGATCGGCCCACTCGTAGCCTCAAGATTGATGAAGGACCACGAAAAGCGCAAGGTGCAGAAGGACGTTGTTGTCGCCGAGACAACCCTAGAAGAACGCCACATCATAGCGCTTAAGGCAGAAGGTCCGGGTGGGAACGTTGGCAAGCCCGGAGACGCGATCAAGTCCCTGATCGAGGAGAATCCGGGGAGGGTAACCATGGTTGTAATGGTAGACGCTGCCGTCAAATTCGAAGGAGAAAACTCAGGAGAGATAAGCGAAGGTTATGGGGCCGCGATTGGAGGCATAGGCACTGAGCGTTTCAAGATCGAGGAGACCGCGACAAACAACCGTATACCCGTTTACGCAGTCATCGTGAAAGAAAGCATTCAGGAAGCGATTACACCGATGAAAAAGGAGATACTGGAGGCTGGCGAAAAGGTGATCGAGAGGATTAAAAGGCTCGTTATTGAGAGGACGAAGCCTGGCGATACCATAATTGTTGCCGGAATCGGCAACACTATAGGCATTGGCCAGTAGAAAGCGTCAAAGGCCCGGCCAAAGATAAGGAAAATAACTGAATTGTCCAAGCCTAGGCAGTCCGCTACAGGATCAGCACTAATCTATCTGGTCGCGATATTCCTTTTCATGGTCGCGATACTTAGTATCAATGTAGGTCTGAACATGTACTTCGCACCGAACAGTGATCTTACGAGTTCGCTCGTTTACCTCTCGGTTGGAGTAGTGTCCATCGGTCTGGTGGGGATGACGCTTCTGAGAGTTCGGAGAAACTCTTCAATGGCCGGTATCCCACCGAAGGTATTGTCGGTCGTTCGCTGTGCTCAGTGCAGTTTCAAACAGATCAAGTCATTCGCCATGGGCGACTATGTTTTCAAGGCTGAAGGCCGCTGCAGCCAATGCGGCAACGAGTCTCTATTCATCAATGGCATATACGCTGATGATCTACGCAGGCGACCTAACGTGCTAACTGGCTAGCGTGCCCGTTAGGACTCTCGAACCATCCCTTTCAACAAGAACTGTATGCTCCGCCTGAGCTACTGGTTTTCCCGATTCCTCAACCAATACCCGATACGCACCCACACATCGATTCTGTACCAGCGTGTCCAAACTGCTCAATATCACATCGGGTGGAAACTTGTCTTGGAGCCATCGTGCTGCAAACGGAAGTGTTGCGAATCTTTCCTTTATGAGAGAAAGAACCTTCTTCGGTGCTTCTTCCCTAACTCCTTTTGTCTTGACAAAACGATAGATGTATGCATGAGAGTCGTCCCTAACGCTCCCCTTTGCGTCGGCGAAGGTTACGAACGGTTCGATCGCATAGACCTCTCCCTCAATAATTCGCGTGCCATTGAACTCTCCTACGTTGGGCACCGATTTTCCCGCGTGCACTGAGTATCTGTCAATGCTATGACCCGTTAGGTTCCTGATTGGGCGGTAACCGTATCTTGCAATGGTTGACTGAATAATGCGTCCGACCTCGGAAAGTTTGACACCAGGCCGGAAGGCGTGTATCGCGTTCGTAAGGGCTTCGTCAGCGGCATGGACGAGCGGCTCGTAGGCCGGTTCGAGACAAACTGATACTGCAGTATCTGTGACGTATCCGTTTAGATGGATTCCAAAATCTACCTTTACAATTGATGAAGCTGGAATCGTAAGTTTGTCCCCGGGAGGAGATGTATAGTGTGCGGCCACATCGTTAATTCCTATTCCAACTGGAAACGCTGGCTTCCCACCGAGAGCTCGGATGCGAGCCTCTACCGCTTCGCATATCTCTAACGCCGGCTTTCCAGGCTTGACCAAGGAAGGGACTTCCCCCCTCAGTTTTGAGACCATGCTTCCCGCTTTGTGAAATGACTCCAAGCCTTCCTTATCGAACGTGGTCATCGCTTCCTAAAGCTTCTCAAAATCAGTCTTCCACATTTTTTGTGCAAGTATACCGTCGTACTTGAATTGCCTTACCTTGGCCCGGGCCGCTTCTCTTCTATGTCTGTGTTCGTGTAAGAACCCTATCACTTTCTCCGCGAGAATCTGCTTTAGTTCTCCAGTCAGCAATCGACCGGAACGGTAGTCCTCTCGTGTCTTCTCAAGCTTCGAATCATCGGGTTCGAAGAACATGTACAACCATTGGAAGGGGACATCGAGGTCCGGATTGCCGCCTAGCCGCCGATGCTCTTCAACTGTTGCCTGACCACCTGAGAAAGCATGTTTGTTGATCTTCGTTCGTACCGTCTTATCATCATCGTTGAGATAGATGGCGGTCTCCGGTTTAGAAGAACTCATCTTATCCTGCGTTCCTGTCAGCGGCGGGAGAAACTTGCTATGTACGGCCGCCGCTTTGAAGTATCCGAGTCCTTCGGCAATATCTCTCTGAATCCTCCAATAAGGATCCTGATCAATTGCCGATGGAATCAGGCACCGCCGCTTCTCCAAGAGGCTTGGCAGAATCTGTATGCTCGGATAGAATATCATGCCAACGTTTGTTTCGCCAGTGAACCCGAAAACTGCCTTCGTGAGGTTGTAATTTATCCGTTTTGCGATCTTGAGAATCAATGGGTAAGCGTGTCCAACGAACTCCGTGTCCTGTAGTATGAATGTCCGGTCTGGGTCGAAACCAGTTGCGATGATATCGAGTATGTTTTCGTCCGCCCAGTGTTGTGTATCCATGTATGCGAGGTTTCTTTTCACCTCGAGGAACTTTTCATCGTCCGTGATCTGAATGTAGACATTAGTCTTGAACTCGTCCTGGAGTAACTTTGTGAAGTAGAATTGGCCTATGTGGCCAATGTGCATGGGCCCGCTTGGACCTCGCCCAGTATAGAGGAAGAATCCTCTGCCTTTATCGTAGTCTTTCAGGACTAGGTTCAGGTCTCTATGGGAAAAGAAGATCTTTCTCCGGACGAGATAGCTTGCGGGTCCCAGAAGCACCTCCAATCGCGTCGCCAACTCGGGACTGATAGGCTGAGTTCCGAATTCCCGAATGAGACGGTCATAATCCACCGCCCCAGCTACTTCCCATGGGGTTACGACAAACTTCTTGTCCGTCATCCCTATCTTAGACCTCTTCCTGTGACCCTACCACGCCTCGTGCCGGAGGAAGGAATCAGACACTCTGAAAATAAAGATGATGACTGACCGGCATCTGACGTAGAAAATGCTAGATTCTGTAGGGAGTCAGTCTTCAGCAGAAATCGAGATGGTTGATCAGCTATTGACCAGGGGGGTTTACGCAAATATAGAGGACATTACTTCCTCGGACGATAAGGCTTCCAAAGTTCGTTGCTGGGTCCCCGCCTCGGTATTCACGTGCCCCGTCGAGGATGATGTTCATGTGACTGTCGCAGTCTATCATCTTGCCGCGATATTCGCAATCATTCTTCAGTCGGACGGCAACGTCTCCGTTCAGTTTTCTCACTAGAAGATTCAGCGGCTTCCTAGAGGGTTCCAAGACGGCTTCTTGAACCTGCTGCTTCGACTTGTCCCTAAAAGACTTTTTGCAATTTATAGCCGCCGATTATTCTTCGTCAGTAGAGGAGTTCTTCGCGGCCATCTTCTGTTCGTGTTGCTCGCGTCTAAACTCCGACTTGAGTTTCCCACATCTCATGCATCTGGCCATCTGCCCTCTTCCACGCCACTGGTGTGAACACCCTGACATTATCTTCCCTCGTTCATTCCGCTCTACTCGTTCTTAAGCATAGGCCTACCACTTTTTGACAGAACAAACAAGGTTTCCCGAGTTGAAAGCGGGCTTTGGTCAAGGAGTGTCAGCCCCGGAAACTCGGCGAGCTGTGAACCATCGGGATTGATCACGCTGAGAAGAACGTTCGCATCATATCTCGCGACCCTCGCAATCTCAGAGGCTAACACCTCGATATTGCCGCTTTCTGATAGAGAGATTGATACTACGCAATCTGCAACTCTATCCCGAAACGGTAGATGCCTGGCGTCTCCCCGAACAAGACTTGCTCCCCCCTCCAAGACATATCTTGCCTTCTCCAACATTCCAGGAGAAAAATCGAGTCCCACCCGAAGGCTGGATCGGTGACGGACTTTCGAGAGCAGCACTCCGTCCCCACATCCAATGTCTACAAAAACATCGTACTCCCGTTTCCCCATTCTCTCGAGGAGCTTCCCATGCTTCATCGCCTGCTCTGGACCATAGAGCATGCTGTAACTTTTTGACAGTCGATCGTAGTATTCCCGAACTTCACGCGGGCGCAGTGCCGGCAACCTATGCTGATATATCCTTAACGGTCTCCACTCTAATACTATTCGCCCATCAGGAACATGGCCGATCACCTTTGACCATTCTCAACTCTCCATCTCTAAAGGACGCTCAAGATACGTTGGTAAAGTCTCTCGAATCCCGCATGATCATCGTGATCGTAGCTTCTTGTGAAGTTCATTATTCCGGTCGGACAGGCAGTCATCTAGGGGAAGGTGAAAGGTTGATCATTATCAAAGAAGACGGATGCCTACTGATCCATCGATCGACTGATTATCGGCCGGTGAATTGGCAACCTGGCGGTGGTATCGTCCAGGCGCATCTCTCTAAGGATCGACTCCTTGTCAGAGCTGTCCGAACGAACCCTCTAGAGAGTCTTAACATTTCGATAAGTAAAATTGGTCTCTTGACAAATTTCCGATTGCTCGATGAAGCAGAGTTTCATCTCCACGCTAGCGAGGAAGATATGCAGAAAGCCATAGTATTGCAGCCCAGTATCATTGAGGCTGGCTTGGAAGTCATCGAATATGAAAGACGCGTGGAACCTGGCTTCGTCGACATCTACGGAGTAGACCGCAAAGGAAATGCTGTTGTTATTGAGATAAAGAAGGATCCCGCGGGAGTGTCGGCCGTAAAGCAACTCGCCGAGTATCTGAAATACATTCAGCCGAGGCCGGGAAGGAAACTCCGCCCCATGATCGTCGCTCCGGGCCTTGCAAAGGGCGCTCAGACGTTACTTTCAAAGATGGGGTTCGAATACAAGCAGTTAAGCCTCCAGAAATGTGCGGAGGTTCTCCGAAGACAGGCGATCTCTGAGCGGCAACAAGTGCTCAAGGGCTGGTTGAAGGAATAGGGATGGTTTGTGTTATTCGGCTCTTGCAAGTCTTTCAAGTCGTGCTGGACCTATCGCCGCGATGAACAACAATACTCCAAGGACGAAGAGTTGAAGGCTGATAGCTAAGGAGACCGGCACGGATATTCTAAGCCTTCCAAAAAGGGTTTGGTTGATGTATGCTGGTAACACCATTAGCATTCCACCAGCAACAATTGCAACGATTCTGAGAGCTATCCGGATCTCTTCCCTGCCAACTCCGATGGATTCCAATTTCCGATCGTCTCGTCTTTGATAGACTGGCAAGGATTCCCAGTATATAGATAATTAGCCCGCGAGCATTCTACCTGATTGGAGGCTCGTTAAGCATCTTTCTCGCGATGGTTATGTAGGCCGTATGGCCGATCATTCTCGTCTCTGGTCTTACCTTACCTGTCTCTCCTCTGATTTCACGAAGCATCAGCTCAACACTCTCAACAACAAGAAAGCCACTCTCACGAAGGCTAGCCACTAGCTTTTCGAGCTGGTTGGTCGTTGGAGTAAAGGCTGCCAGCATTCCTCCCGGCATCAAAGCGCGGTAAGCGGAACCTGACATTTTCCATGGATCGCCCAGGTCCACAACAACTGCAGTAACGTTCTTCTCATCAAAACCTTCTGAAGGGTCCTTCAGATGTTGTGTAATCGCGTCACCGAGTCCCGTCTTCGCAATGTTGGCCTTTGCAGCTTCAGCAAACTCTGGCCTCATCTCGTAGGTATGTACATGCCCGTCTGGCCAGACTGCCTGCGCTATTGAGACTGTCATTGCTCCGCTTCCTGTGCCGACTTCTAAAACTGTGTCTCCGGGTCTCAGTCCTAACTGGTAGACGGCGTAGGCGATGTCTTTTGGATAAAGGATCTGTGTTGGTCGGTCGAAGCTTTGGACCATGTCAATTATTCTTGGCTTGAATACTGACAATGTCAAGCCCTTACTCGTCTTGATGATGTCACCGTATCTCATGCCAAGAAGCTTGTCAAGATCTACGTATCCTTTGTGGGTATGGAACCTCTGTTTGGATGCTGTGGTTATCCACTGCCTCCTAGTGTCTTGATAGAGCAGGATGTGACTTCCTTCTTTGATCTCCGACAATATTCTGTTCGTTTCTAGGACTGCGCGGAGATGTGTTTTAGTCTTTCAATGCTCGGAAGACGCCAGCGGCCTTGGAACTGCTTACTAGCTTGACTGTAATGGGATCGTGGTTGCCGACGATTCCGATTCTTAGCACCGCAATTCGTTTCCTCCACCACATCCCAAGCAAGGCTCCAAGGAATATTGCACTTATCGCAATAACAACGTAGTCGTACGGGTAGAGAGGAAGTGCCATGCGTTGTTGACCCGGGAACCACCACACTAGAGCGGCGCCTGATCCCGCTAGGATTGCCAGTGTCAATTGGGGAATTAGACTCTTAGTGATCAGTTCTAGGGTGCTGATATTTGTATGGGGGACATTAACGATGGCTTCTCCAAGGGTAAACCTCTTCCCAACAAGGAGTCGGGATTGCGTAACGTAAATGTTGTAATTGACGCCCGAGCACTCGGCGAGGATGTTCTCGTCACCGACCAGGCGTTTGAGATTGCTCAACCCTTCGGACGTTAATCTACCAACAAGCACAGAATCTATTACCATGTTGTAACTGAGACGCCTGAAACTGGAGAATCCACGCGACAACTAGTCTTCTACGGTAATCATTGAAGTCTAAGCTCAAACTCCAGGGAAATTGTCTTGTAAACACAAGCTCTAGTCCTCGATAATCGTAATCTCCCCAAGAGTAGTCCATTTCGGAAATACTCTGACAATTTTTGCAGAATCAGCCACGAAGCCTCGTGCCTCGAAATCGGGGCAATGACCCGAGAGGGCAGGACGTACTCGTAGTCTATGTCGACCATGTCGTTCTTCTCCGCTCTCTCTCACATGTCGTCGTGTCACCCGCCAACCTTGCAAGATCCAAAATAGACTTTCAATAGTCCTCTCTCGATCTTCGTTTCAGCGCTGACCATCTAGGCTTTTGTTGACTGTGCGCCCGTTTGGGGCCTCTTCAGAAAAGATCTGACCAGTGAATCTAGACAATTTCACCCCTCCAGAAAGCCAGGCGTCCGGCGGTAAACCGGCCTTAAGGCAACAATTTGTGACGAAATCTTCCTCATCGAAGCCTTCATCAACGGCCACTTGTGGCAACAATAAACCGCTTTGACCGTATCCATCCACAATCAAGCCGTGTCTACCGACAACGACCAAGTCTTTCAATTCTGCAACGCTATTGGCATGTATTTCTTCAAGCGGTGAAAGTACCGTTAACTCAAGGCAGTCTTTGAGACGAAACTCCAGGAGCGTTATAGGATTAAACCGGGGATCAGAGGTGGCCGCAAGAATTCCAGCTTGGATGGCCTCCACGATAAGCGGGTGTTGCGGCTGAGGATTTCCAATGCAGCCCCTCAACGTACCCGTGCCGTTACTTGTTATCGTGACGAAAACTCCCCGCTTGCTCCATAACTCTGACCCATCACTAGGGCCCGGATCATAATTCCTGTGATTATCGAGGTGAGTTTCGATGCCTTGGCGCGTCTTCTTCACCAACAACGCTCCTTGGTCGATAGTCAGCATCTTTCCTGTTGGGTCCGTTGTCAATTAGTACTTGGCCAGAAGCCTAGCTTTTTCGAGCGTGTTGTGAATCTGTCTCCAGTGGCTCCCCATCCAGTAAACTTTTCCACATCCCAGAGTGTTGCACACCCAGAATTTATCGTACAAAGCGAGACTCTTTTCTGGAACTATCCCGGAAAGGGCGGACTTTGATGCTTCGTGAAGGTTTCCTCCACATTCTGGGCATTTAGTCTCCGCCATGCTAATTTCGAGTGACAAGTTGAAGGTCTTACTGACTTCAGCGAGTCTCTCGATCTCAGTGGCTCCTTGAACCGATAGGCACGGGATTCTCTTGGCGACTGCTCTACGGTGAAGTTCCTCGTCTCTAGTGAGGAGGATCATTTGATTCTTTGAGGCTTGTTCTAGGAGCAGGTTGTCCGTGGCGCGAGTGTCATACTCTACCGTTTGTCCGAGCATACGCAACCATTTGGCCAATCCTCCCAGCATTCCATCGACCACGAACCTCAACCTAGTACTCCCCTTTTCATAACTCTGCCAGAGCCCGGTTTTCCAACAATGTCGCCATCTTGCAAAACTACACTCCCCCCAACTATCGTGGTGTGCACTCGTCCTTGGACAGTCATGTTTTCGAACGGCGAATACTTTGCTTTGGAGTGAAAACGTTCCGGACGTATCCGGGTTTTGCGTTTGAGGTCGACGAGTACTATGTCGGCGTCGAAACCTTTCGCTAGTCTCCCTTTTCGAGGAAGATTGAAGACGTGCGCCGGGTTGCTCGATAATAATTGGACGAGTAGCTCCATCGACAAGATTTTTCGCGTGACGAGTGTGAGCATCAGTGGAAGCGTCGTCTCCAGGCCTGGGACTCCAGGAGGTGACTCGGCAACAGCTCCTCTCTTCTCTTCAATTGTGTGTGGTGCATGGTCACTTGCTATCATCGTCACGAGGCCTTTCGATAACAATGCTAGGAGATTTTTTCTGACTCTTTCCGATCTCAGCGGAGGGACCATCCATGCTTTCCACTTCTCCTTTTTGATCGTCTTCTCTGACAGAAGTACGTGATGAGGTGTTACTTCAGTTGAAGCGTGTCGATAATTTCTTGCGGCGACGATGCTTGAAGGGAGTGTTAGGTGTGCTAGGTGGACATAGGAACCAGCTTTCGCCGCAAGTCGGAGAATTCGATCGACTGCCTGTAGTTCGGCTTGTTCAGGTCGGCCCTTTGCGAGCTCGATGAAGCTTCCGCTTTCCTTTATGTCTGGTCGACGTATTACACTCTGATCTTCTGCGTGTACTGTGACTCCGATATCCGACTTCACGGATGACTGAAGGAGGGTAAGGATGGTCTTGTCGTCTTGGATGTTTAGTGGGGAAATCGGCTTAGGCATATACAGCTTCAAAGAGTATGCCCCCAACCTAGACATCCTCGTGACTTCCGCGGCCTTGGGCACCGCCGCTACGTGGAATCCGACGTTGGTTAGGATTTTGCGACGCGCCCTTTCGATCTTCTCATCTAACCGTGTGGCTGAATCTGTAGGTGGCATTGTGTTCGGCATATCAAGAACAGTAGTAAATCCGCCTGCAGCCGCGGCGGCAGTCCCTGAGGTAAAATCTTCCTTGTAGGAGAGGTCGAGGTCTCGCAGATGGACATGTGCATCAATCATGCCTGGGAATGCAACGAGCCCTCGAACCCTGAGAGTCTCCCCTGCGTTTCCGGGGAGGTGATGACCAATTCTCGCGATCCTACCTTCACATATCAAAACGGATGCAGTTATGAGTCCCGTTGGTGTCCAAACCCTACATCCTTCTAATACTAGAGTAGACTCTCTCGGTCCGTTCCGAGTCTTACTGGGAGGGTTCTTCCGCAGCGGCAAGGTCCCTCGCACAGTCCGGGCACACGAAGACCCCATCTCTCTGGACAAGGTTCTCAGACCAAGTCTCACACTCGTCGCAGTATCCTTCGACGTTGGAACTAGGTTTTCTTGGACTTTCTAGCTTCCCAACCTTGCTCTTCTCATAAATGAGATCGATTAACGTGGGAGTGACGTTCAGAATGTCCTTCTGGGTGAGGACACCGACGAGCTTGCCGTTCTCGATCACTGCGAGACGCCGAATCCTTCTTTGGTTCATTAACTTCGCGGCATCGTTGACCGATGCGCCCGGTGAGACGGTCACTATGGGCTTGGACATCACTTCCGTGGCTCTCACGTCAGAGGAAAGAATATTCTTCGCGGCGACTCTCTGCACGATATCCCGTTCAGTTATGATCCCAGTCGGCTTCCCTGACTTGTCCAAGACTATTACGCATCCTATGTCATGATGGAGCATCAGTTTGGAAACTTTCGACGCATCGTCGGCTTCGCCTGCCGTAACCGGAGGTCTAGACATAATGTCTCGCACGATAACATCTGGCTCCGATTCGTGTATCGACAAAGCTTTCTAATCTGAGCGATACGGACCGATGCTTCTATAAAATCTTCATTATCAAAGAATCGATTGCAGTTGGCGAGCAAACGTTATTTGAGGCCGCCAGCCTTAATCGCTTATCATAATGTCTGCCGAACCAAAACTCGCGACTGGAGCTTCTAAGAATGACGGGAAGGAGACGCCACGTCTTACCCCTCCTTCAATCGTATACTGGTCGAGAATAGGATTCGCAGTGGTTGCCGGCGCGATCTACAATCTCTCCGGCATCAGTGGACTCGGACTCGCAGCGGGAACCATAGGTGCCATCGGCGTCGGAGTCTTAGTCTACGTCGCCTCGGTAATGACCGTTAAGTACATTTTCGGTTATGACGAGAGTGCGCTTACTGGTCCGAGAAAGTATGTCTCTATTGGACTGGGAAGTTACATTGCCTGGCTAATCTTTACGATGATCCTGCTGAACACTATTCTTCATCCTGCTGCGGCATGATAGTCTTGGACTCTGGCTCCTGATCTGATGGTTTCTGGGAAGATTGACGAAGAGTAGCCTGTCTCCCGTTTGGAGCTAGTATGAGATAATCTTCCAAGGCCTTGAAGAACCCCCTGTCGTAATCTCCGTGAATATCGCTTGCGGAGAATTGTGCGAATTCGTTCTTTAGTTCCATCAGAACTTCGGGAGTCGATGCCACCATTATTCTGGGGAGGTAGATAAATTTGTCATCGTTTCCCCTGAATGTCAATAGCAAGCCTTCAAGGGCCTTGACATACCCTCTGGACCATTGCCCCCCGTCTGATTTCTGACGGATGTTGTCTAGTTCTTTTTCAGCGTCGGTCCAAGCCCTCTGTTCCACCTGCTGGAGGAACTTGTTCACTTCCAGCTTAGGGATCGTGGGTGATTGTCTATCTGCGTCTTTTTGTTTCGTCTTCCTCGCTGACATCCGTTATACCTTCCTCCGTTACCTTGAATAATCTCTCTCCTTCCGGCAGATACGGGCTGGAGACAAGTCTCGCAATTCTGATTGGACCGCTAGCCGCCCGACGGATGAATACTCTAGTGTGACTCGTATGCGCCACGATGTGGCCACCGACTGGGTCGACCGTGTTTGCGAAGAACGCATCAGGTCTTGACATGACTTGGTTGGTGACAACGGCCACGGCGTTGAAGCTTCTCGCCAGTCGAATCATTCGGTGCATATGATTATTCAGCTTCTGTTGTCGTTCAGCGAGCATCTCTCTCCCGAGGTATTCGCTTCTAAAGTGGGATGTTAGTGAATCTATTATTATCAGTCGAACGTTGTTCTCCTTGATAACCTGATCCGCTTTTTCCAAGAGTAGCATTTGATGGTCCGAGTTGTACGCTTCAGAGTAAATGATCCTTTGAGCGGCTTTCTCAGCGTCCAGTCCGAGGGCATTGGCCATCCGGACAATCCATTCTGGACGAAAGGTTTGTTCAGTATCAAGGTAAAGTGCAGAACCATCAAGTCCACCCTGTCCAGGTGGCAATTGGACGTTCACAGCCAACTGATGGCAGAGTATCGATTTTCCGACGCCGTATTCACCGTAAAATTCGGTTATCGTCTGGGACTCCAGTCCGCCCCCGATTAGCTCGTCCAACGCCTTGCTGCCCGTGCTGAGCCGCAAGACATTCTCTTTCATCCGCATCAACTCGTCCGCCCGAACGAAAGTCAACGCGATACTGTTCCGAGCTTCACTAATGATCTTCGCCGCTTGCTTCTCTCCTATTCCGGCCGGGATGACCTCTTTGACAGTCGCTGTGGCCAGACTCTCGACGGTGTTAAAACCAAGTTCCTTTAGTTTCTCAGCAGTGGCGGGTCCGACCCCCGGGATATCCTCTACCACGTCATATTTCCGGGCAGCTTGGCTCACTAGGTCTGTCACTCGTTAACATTTTTTCTAAACATCGCATGCCGCTTATCAAAGTTACGACCCCACAAAAGGAAACTCTCTAGGTTAAACGATGGAGAGATTCCAGAACCTATTCTCAATACAACAACTTAGCCGTTAAGGATTCGATTAGCTCGAGAGCAGTTCCGTGATTTTTCGGTTACGGTTACAAGACGCTTATGTTAGCTGAGTCTGGCTTTGGCTGTTGGTGCGTTGAGGGTTATTGGGGGCTGAGGAAAGAGAGGCCCAGCCCGGGAAGAACAACAACGGGAGAACTGCCGAAACATTCCAAACCTGGGCCAACGAGCCTAGAGTGTACGAGAGTGCTCTCATAACCTGCATCTTTGAATATGCTGTGATCCTATTGTTCGGAATCTCACTGATAGTCGAATATTATCACAATGTCTACCAGCAACAATACTTCGGATCGTTCAACCCGATCTTTCTAGTCATTGTTCTTATGGCAAGCTCCGGCTACGGGTTTGCACGACTCGTGAACCAAGTGGGAGGAAGACTCGGCAAAGACAAGAGCCCATCAAAAACGGAGGATGATTATTGACAAAGAGTTTGCCACTCATCGGGTCACTCATGCTGAACTTTCTCCTCGCCCTATGGCTCATAAACAACTACTTTTACGACCAGCCCTTCAAGAACTACGTCGATCTTACTCTGGGGCAGATCGGTCCATACCTAATCCTGACCCTCGGAGTCGGCGGAGGCTCAAGCTTGGGATACATCTTCCTCAAGAGGAAACATCCCATCGATCAAGGAATATCCAGCAAACTGCCGAAGTCAAGGTTTCCTAGGCCAAGATTCCCCTCAGCGACCACAGAACCTTCTGGATTGTCGCAAGCAGGAAAAAACATGCCATCCGGAGCTGCCCCAAGCCAAATTCCTAAGCACGTAGCATACGCAGTTCCACCAGCGATATCGTCAAAGTCCGGCTCGCCGAGCGTTTCGAAACAAAGTACTCCCACATTATCTTGGTCTGCCAGTTCGAAACCCGCTGGCTCGCCTCAACTAGGGCCAGGTCAATCGCAGCCCCAGCTCCTAAGAAGAGAGGTGCCCACTCCATCATCATCCTCCCCTACAATTTCGCAAGGGAAGGTTGAATCCTCTCCACCATCTTTGGTTCCGAGACAAGCTACTCCCCCTTGGCGACCGGAATCTCAATCAGCCGACCGGAAACCGGACTTAACTAGACCATTTCCTAAACCGGGCACCGAGTTTCCAGCAAGATCTCAGCCAACGGCCTCACCCCAACAAACCCCTAGGCCGTTGCAGGGCGCGAGTGAAAAGTCAACACCAGGGACAGTTTTTTCTCCGGTGCCTCAAAAGTGGCAGCCTCAGCCTCAGAACCAACCCGGCTTCACCCAACCGTTGCCTCCACAAACATCCGGCCAGCAACAACAAAGGCCGGATTTCGATTCCTCACAAAAGTGGCAACCGGTCAGACCGTATGGACAACCGCAAACGTCTCCGGTACCACAACCTCAACAAAGACCGTTACCTCCCGGACCTTCCACTCCTCCAGGAAACCCGATGAGGCCTCCACCAGGGCCTTTCACCGCGCGGCCACTTCCGCCGGGTGCGCCAAGACCTCCGCAGTCCTATCAACAAATGCCCGGCCAAGGCCAGACAAGACCTGGAGTGCTCGGCCCTGTTGGGGTACCTCGGCAATTTAGGCCGGAGCCGGGGCCTTCGCAACTACCGCCCTCCCAAAACGCGCCGAGACCAATGACTTCAAACCAGTGGACACCCTCACAGGGTGCAGGTCCATCCGGAGAACGCCCGACATTATCCTCACGACCACAATCACTCGACTCGCAACAAGTGCGGCGTGAACCGCTGTCACAGAGACTCCCCGAAGAGACTACTGCATCAGAGACTGGTCAATCTTCAACAGAACCCGCGACAGGAGCCGGTGGCTCCGACATGGATTGGGATACAGCGCTGGATACTATATTGAAAACGCTTAGGAGAGACAGGATTAGAGATGAGCAGTAAGAGTATACCCTCTCTAAGGCTGACCACCCGCCAGGCAAAATGGTTACAACAAGCCTTAGACTCCACCGAATCAAGGGCCTCACAAGCGACCCGTAATTTCAGAGAGAGTCCCGGGGCTGTAAGAAAGCATTGAGAAAACTGCTTGTCAAACTCGTCGCCCTGGAAACGGCAATTCTTGGTTGGTTGACTTACTGGCTCTTCCTCATCTACGCGAACAATCCGACCGTCAGCGAGGGTCTCTTGAACGAGCTCAGCAGGTTTCCACAGGTTTCCTATACGACAATCGATATCTCGATAATAGTCATAATAGCCGTCTTCGCGATCGCAGTCGCTCTCAAGTTCGATCGAGGCCTAAGACCAGGAATGAAACTGGAGCGGGCGCTACAAATGCTTGAGAGCTTGATGAAGAGAAACTTATTCCTAGAGGCCCAGATTGCTGAGATAAGGGTCGACAACCCCGCGACAGGTATGATTACGCAGACGACAGTCATCACTCCTCCACAGTTGCCGGCCTCAACCGGCACAGCAAACAACGACCTACTTCGGCCTAGCTCATGGGAGAAGGCATTCCGCATACCAATCGAAGCTGGGCCCCAAACAATGACCACCTCTCCAGCACCAGTAACAACGCAACGAAGCAGACCAGCAGTTGAGCAGCCGCTACAAACGGAGATCCGAACACTTCCAGTCCAATCGACTTCATTTGATAGAAGGGAGGACAGACCGTTACCAAGGTCTTCCCCCCAATTCGAAGCTCAGAAGTGGGAGGACAGCCCTAGAAAGACCTTGGAAACTAGGGGAATAATATCCACCTCCATACAACCATTGAGGAGACCTGTCGTCCCCCTGGCCGCACCGACGACCCTGTCTTCCAGTGGACGTCCACCATACATTCCGATGCCAGCACCGAAAACCCCTCCTGTTAGCGTAATAACAGGAGCAGTAGTGCAACTTCCAACGACTCAACAAGTCAATCTCAAGCCTTTGACACCTCAACAAAATGCGCCGAAACTAGGTGTTCCAGCACAAGCCAGGCCGACAAGCAAATTCACACCTCCTCAGGCCCAAAGTACTGGGCGATTTATTGTCCCCTCAAAACCGAACACTCCAAGTCCATCAATCGGCCAGTTGTTCCAGCTTCCCAGACCCCCAGCCCCACTTGCGCCCCAACAAACCACTCAAAAGCCCGCAACCCTCGCGCCGACGCCGGCGAATCCCAAAGCCAGTAACAAACGAGTGGCGAAGGATGAGGAGGAGGATCAAGAGGGCAATCTCAAAGCAGAAAATAATGACGATGAGGATGAGAAGGCGGGGGAGAGGCTTGAATCTTCCGACGACGGAGAAGATGAGGCATCTCTCGATGAAGACTCTGAGTAAAGCGTCGAGCCCCCTTTGGAATGTTGCCGTCCACGCTATATACCAACTCCATCTTCAACCACACCGAGCAGATTTTGAGGGCCGTTGTAAAGCTCGGTGGCGCTCTATTCGGGCGGGATCCTGACCCCTCTACCATCAAACATATGGCTAGCGCTCTGACCCGATTCGTGGACGAGAACAATCAGCTTGTATTGGTGGCGGGCGGTGGAGAGAATGCACGTACGTACATCAACGCCGCAAGAAAACTTGGAGCTGAAGAGTCTACCTGTGACCTCTTGGGTATCCAGATAACCCGGGCCAACGCGGAACTCCTACGCGTTGCCTTCGAAGGAGAAACGGCCGCCGTGAGCGCAAGAAGCCTGACCCGACTCCCAGAGCTAGTTAGAGCGAACGGAGTCGTCGTAATGGGTGGGCTCCAACCAGGTCAATCCACAAATGCCGTAGCCACACTCGCGGCCGAAATAACGCGAGCAAAAATTCTAGTCAACGCCACTGATGTCGACGGAGTCTACACGGAGGACCCGAAAAAGAACCCAAGGGCCAAGCTTCTGAGAACAATACATGTTGGAAAACTTCTGGAATTGGCGATGGCGGGTAGAGTCTTCGCTGGACGGTACGAGCTTCTCGATCCCCTTGCAGTAAAGATCCTAGAAAGATCTAGGATACCTACAAGGTTTGTCTCACTCTCGAATCCAGAAAACATCCTTGACGCGATTAAGGGCAAGGACATGGGTACACTCGTAGTGTATGACTAATCATTCTGTACGAAGGATGGAACGCTGAGACTGCTCGACATTTTCCAATCGAAAGCACAGGTGCGATTAGTCGAACATCTGCTGCAGAACCGGCAGAAGGTGTTCAATCAGGCCGGACTTGCCAGAGTGTTGGACGTATCACCTTCCACAATAGCTAGAATTGCCGAACCCCTAGTCAAGAGTCGAATCATCCTGTTCGAACCCTACGGGAAGGGAATGAAGATTTTCGCTCTTAACGAGGAAAATCTGGCTGCGAGGAACCTGATAGAATTCTATGAGAAAATAAGGCACCTCTAACCGACAAATTTTCGGAAAGTGACTTGAACTGCCCATAGAGATGAGAAGGAACCGGTAGAAATATTCGGCTGATAATTAGGATCATTCGATCGAGGTCAGGAGATTGCTAAGGGTCGGAATAGTTGGGAAGACTAACACCGGGAAGACCACATTCTTCAACGCATCTACATCCTCTACGGCTGAAGTGTCAAACTATCCTTTCACGACGAAGAAACCGAATCTTGGAACTGGACGCGTCCAGACACTCTGTGTTTGTCGAGAACTCGGTTTGACCGATAAGCCCGTAAATTCATCATGCCTCGACGGCTGGCGATTCATTCCCGTAGACATCCTGGATCTTCCCGGCCTGATCAAAGGAGCATGGGCCGGAAGAGGCCTGGGTACACAATTTCTCAATGTTGTATCACAGGCAGATGCCTTACTACACGTCGTAGACGCATCGGGAAGTGTTGACGAGGAAGGAAAGATCACAAAGCCCGGGATGGGAAATCCGATCCTAGACGCATACGACATTGAAGAAGAACTGATACTATGGTTCAAAGTAGCGGTCGATCGAGCCCTACAACGCGCAAAGAAGCACACGACTGGTAAAGACTCGTACGCAGATCCGATAGGAAGAGAACTTGTCGGGATTGGAGTGCTTCCTAGACATACACAACAGGCCCTCCAAACGGCAGGATTGGAATCCAAGCATCCCGCCGAATGGAAGGACGAAGACTCAAGAAAATTCGCGGAAAAAGTTCGAGAGATATCCAAACCAACAGTCATCATCGCGAACAAGATGGACCTGCCGTGCGCAGAGCAGAATTTTGAAAGATTGCGGGATGAATTCAAGAATCAACTAGTGATACCAGTATGCAGCGAGGCAGAATTGGCTTTGAAACGTGCTGAGGAGAAGGGATTCATAGAGTACGTCCCCGGCGAGGAATCGTTCAAAGTCAAGGAGGAGTCCAGAATTACAAAGGATCAAGCATGGGCCCTAGCCTATGTCCAACAGAGAGTAATGAATAAGCTAATGCGGACGGGTGTACAATTCTCGTTGAACAGTTGTGTCTTCAAACTCCTCGGGATGAACACGGTCTACCCTGTAGAAGATCCCAAGAGCTTTTCTGACCGCAAGGGCAATGTCCTGCCAGACGCCTTCCTAGTTCCGTACGATTACACAGCTAGGGACTTAGCAAAGCAGATACACTCCGAATTGGGGGCGAAGATGCTTTACGCAATGGATGTCAGAAACGGCCTTCGATTACCCTCGGAATATGTGTTGCATGATAGAGACATAATCTCGATTGTAGCTGCGATGAGAAGGCAGTAAACCAAAATTACAGTATTCCTTGCAGAATAAACCTAACAAACGTTAATAATGGCGGCCGGCCGAAAACGCAAAACGATCAGCTTCTAAACGTATGAGCATTTGGAGATTGGGTAGATAGTAGAGATGGGTATTGTCATTAGTCAATTGAGACAGGTTCCTGTCGACCAGCAGGAGCTGGAGATTGTGGAAAGGAAGGGCTTGGGGCATCCTGACCATATTTGTGACGCGGTGATGAACGAGGTATCCGTTGCGTTGTCCAAGGAATATATCAAGAGCTACGGGACGGTGCTCCATCATAATATCGACAAGGCACTCCTGGCTGCAGGAGAGGTCAGAAGAAAATTCACGGGCGGCGAGGTCGTACGCCCAATGCTTCTGGTATTCGGAGACCGTGCCACATTCGATGTGGACGGAAAACCCATTCCCGTCGAAGAGATCGCTGTTGATACGGCGAAGAAGTGGTTCAAGAAGAATCTCAGGTTCGTCGACCCGGACAGACACGTAAAGTATCAGGTCGAGCTTGCCCATGGATCTGAGGCATTAACAGACATTTTCAAACGGAAAGGACGCTATCTCGGTGCAAACGACACCTCCGCCGCGGTCGGATACGCACCAATGACGGACACGGAAAAAATAGTTCTCCAAACAGAACGTTTCCTCAATAGTCCAAGCATCAAGAAGGAATACCCAGAGACAGGTGAAGACGTCAAGATAATGGCTTTCAGAGAAAAGGACAAGTTGGACCTCACGATAGCCCAGGCTTTTGTCGACCGATTCATCGAGAATGAGGATCAGTATTTCAAACGAAAAGCGGAGATCACAGAGGAAGTCACAAGATTCGTCAAGTCAAGAACGAAGGCCAAGTCCGTGGATATATCCGTCAACACTCTCGACAAGAGAGGAAGGGGCATGGGAGGAATGTACCTTACAGTTCTGGGAACATCGGCGGATGACGGCGATGGCGGACAAGTTGGAAGAGGCAACAGGGTCAACGGACTAATCCCACTGAACCGGCCCACATGCTCCGAGGCTGCAGCAGGAAAGAACCCAGTAAGCCATGTAGGAAAAATCTACAACTTACTCAGCTACGAAATAGCCGAGCACATCTACCAGAAGGTCTCAGGTCTGCAGGAGGTCTACGTATGGCTCGTCAGCCAGATTGGCCGACCAATAAACAATCCCAAAGGAGTCGGAATTGAACTTGTTCTTGAGAAAGGAGTAGACGTCAAGACTGTCTCAAAGCCTATCAACGACATTGTGAAAGCCGAGCTCAACAACATAGACGACTTTTCAAAGCGGCTCACGCAAGGAAAGATGGCAATCTGCTAATACCCCCAAGACAATGAGCAAATCCCGGGAACTTTTTCCCGGAAAATACGCCGTCGCAGCAATATCCATCCCTTCAATCCCACTCTACTTTCTCACTCTGATACTCGGCGTTATGCTGCTGACCTCCAGCCAGCTCAGCAAGGACATGATGAACACTTACTCGATACAGCACCTCGAATTCTTCTTCCTATTCTTCCGAATTCCCCTGACATTGAACCTGTACGTAGTTACCGTCTTGGCACTATCGTTGTACGCAGCTTGTTTTCTGGTTGCTTTCCTCGGAAAAGGCGGTTACGTGAGTTCGCTGACCCGATTGAGGACCAGGACCAATCGTATCCCTAACTGGTTGCTGATCATGCCCTTAATCACCTCAACTCTGTTGCTCATAGTACTCTTCATCACATGGTTGCAGGATATCCTTGGCATTCCGAGTGGAAACTTGGTTCTTCCCACGCCCATTCTCTTCTCCGCACTAACCACGTCGCCCATATCAGAAGAGTTGAACTTCAGAATAACGACACTTGGATTGATAATCGCCATACGATCAATCTTCTTTTCGCGAGTCCAAGGAAGTCGCGGGATGCGCTTAGTCTGTTCGTTCTTGTCGCCAGACCTTGCGAAGACGAACGCAGGACTTGACAGCGTCGCTTCCGTCGGCTTGAGGCATGGCATCCACTGGTCGGAATGGATAATGCTCGGGCTCAGTTCGGCGGTCTTCGGTTACGCCCACATCACTACTGGTTCAACTTGGGAAATAGGCAAAGTGACAACAGCAGCAATCGCCGGGTTCGTAATGGGACTCGCCTTCCTCATCTACGGAGCCTATGCAACGATACTCGTCCATTGGTTCTTCAACTACTACACCCAGATATCATGGATTGGGACACTCGCATATGATCAGTCCAGCCCAACCTATCCCATATACGCAGCTCTGAACAATATCGTAGGCGGCTGGGCAGATTTAGTCGGTCTATTTGGATTCGTCCTCATTGCATGGTATTTCTTATGGAGTAGACAGCGATCAGGACCAGCGGGCACAGACCAACCATCTTTATAAGAAACAAAGATGATAAAAACGCAAAATTGGCAGGCTTAGGAGACTTGCATCACCGCCAAGTCATATAGCCCCCGCAGCGCTTTCTCGAACCCGACAATCAAAGTCGGATCCATCAAAGTTGACAAGACCAGAAGCTTCTCCGATTAAGGACAAGGAATTTGCGATCTCAAAGGCTTACGATTCTCTTGTGGAAGAGCCAAGACTGCAAGAGTTCTGGGAAAAGAACAAAGTGTATGGCTTCGACGCCACTGAAACAGACAAGCCAAGTTACAGTATAGACACTCCACCACCATATCCGAGCGGGGATTTTCATGTTGGAAATGCTCTCAATTGGTCATACTTCGATTTCGCCGCCAGATACCGCCGGATGAAGGGATTCAACGTCCACTTCCCACAAGGCTGGGACTGTCACGGCCTCCCGACAGAAGTGAGGGCAGAGAAGACGCACAAGATCCGAAAGAACGATGTCCCGCCAGCCGAATTTGTAAGAATGTGCCGCGAACTAACCGAGGAGTACATCTCCAGGATGAAGCAGACGATTGTCCGGCTCGGTATATCCACCGACTGGAAACTGGA
>Ga0209803_1000413_pt1 | contig 28296 bp, 25 predicted proteins | sample GraSoiAngelo_138_FD_185895 | JGI IMG/M metagenome (GOLD analysis project Ga0209803, IMG submission 185895) | Grasslands soil microbial communities from the Angelo Coastal Reserve, California, USA - 14_0929_09_40cm (SPAdes) (version 2) | ecosystem: Environmental > Terrestrial > Soil > Grasslands ...
TTGTCAAGCCGGAGTACGAAGGACGCAAAATTTCAGGGAAGCCTCTTGGAGATGGGGCTCGGTTCGACCGGCGACCCCGACGCGCACCAGGAAAAACTGCGCAGCGTCACCGATCAGGATTCCAAGACCCCGAACAAGACCGACGGAGGCGCCGGGAAAGATTCAAGAGTTTCGGAACAAGCCGATTCAGCCGGCGACAAAAATTCAAAGACTTCGAAGCCGACGCAGGCTGCCGATGGCCAGAACAAAGACGAAAAAGCCAAATCAGCCCCGTCCGACGAAAGAGCATCAGAAAAAGAAAAAGCTTCTGCAAGCAAACCTGACGGTAACCGCTGATGCGCGGCTGAGGCGTACCTTCTTCGACGAAAACGAATAGGGTCGTTTGTTATTTCGAAGAAACACTCGACTGCTTTCTCCGCACCGAAGTGGACGCGTTGGTCGAAGTATGTAAGAATCGGCCTGTCAACCTCATAACGGCGAGCAAGAAACCAATCACCAATTCGTGGAGCACGAATTAGTCATCGAAGCCGGGCAGACCGAGCGCAATTACTGGCGAGACCTGTTCCGGTACCGCGAGCTCTTTTATTTTCTCGCCTGGCGCGACGTGCTCGTGCGTTACAAGCAGACCGTAATTGGAGTTCTTTGGGCGGTGCTCCGCCCATTTCTGACCATGGTCGTTTTCGTTTTCATCTTTGGCAGGATTGCCAAGCTTCCGAGTGATGGCGTCCCGTACCCCGTCATGGTCTTTGCCGCAATGCTGCCGTGGCAATTATTTGCCACTTCGCTTTCGGAAGGAAGCAACTCGCTCATCACAAATTCGAATTTGATCTCGAAAATTTATTTTCCGCGACTGATTATTCCGGCTAGCTCGGTAATTGTTTCGTTCGTCGATTTTGCGATCTCAGCGGCGCTCCTGGCGCTGCTGATGCTTTGGTATCATGTCTGGCCCGGACTGCATCTTCTGGCGTTACCGATCTTCGCAATCTTTGCGTTGGTTGCTTCGACAGGCGCAGGCCTGTGGCTTGCGGCGTTGAACGTGGAATATCGCGATTTTCGTTATGTCGTTCCCTTTCTCGTGCAGCTCGGGCTTTACGTTTCGCCGGTAGGCTTTAGTTCCGCGATTATTCCGGAGAAATGGCGACTCATTTATTCTTTGAATCCGATGGTGGGCGTGATTGATGGATTTCGCTGGTCGATTTCGGGCGGGCGCGCCTCAATCTTTTTGCCCGGCATCTGGATCGGTCTGGCTGTCACCGTTCTCCTTCTGCTCAGCGGCATTTGGTACTTTCGGCGAATGGAACGAACCTTTGCCGACGTGATCTAAATGAGCGACGCGATCATCACGGTCGAAAACCTTGGCAAAAAATATTCGCTGCGCCATCAGCGCAACGAGCGTTATACCGCGCTTCGAGATGTGATTGCCGAAAAAGCCTTGGGTTTTTTCAAAAACTTGAAATCTGGAAATGGTGTCAGCGTTTCCAAAGAAGATTTTTGGGCTTTGAAGGACGTTTCGTTCGAGGTGCAGCGCGGCGAGGTTGTCGGCATCATCGGACGCAATGGCGCCGGAAAGTCGACATTGCTAAAAATTCTGAGCCGCATCACCGAGCCGACCACCGGCAAGGTCCGTATCAAAGGTCGCATCGCGAGCTTGCTTGAAGTCGGCACCGGATTTCATCCCGAGTTGACCGGGCGGGAGAACATTTTTCTTAACGGTGCGATTCTGGGAATGACCAAGGCTGAGATCAAAAGCAAATTTGACGAGATCATCGCTTTCGCTGAGACGGAGAAGTTTCTGGACACGCCGGTGAAACGCTATTCGAGCGGCATGTATGTCCGGCTGGCATTCGCCGTGGCCGCGCACCTCGAACCGGAAATTCTCGTTGTCGACGAAGTCCTCGCCGTCGGCGACGCCGAGTTTCAGAAAAAATGTCTTGGAAAAATGGAACAAGTCAGCCGCGGCGGCCGGACCGTGCTTTTCGTTAGTCACAACATGGCGGCAATCGAAGCGCTCTGCTCGTCAGGGCTTGTGCTGGCAGAAGGCAAGCTGGTGACGCGCGCGGACGCTAAGGCAGCTGTCGAAACTTATCTTCGCCAGCTGAGTCGGCGTGGGCCGTTGCCACTGGACACGCGTCGCGATCGTGAAGGTTCCGGAATGCTGCGTTTTATTTCTGTAGAACTTGCGGCCGATAATCAGGTAAGAGTTCCTGTATTCCAATGCGGCGCGACTGCGATATTGTCGCTGCGATTTAAGAGCACCGCGGAAAGAGAACTTCGAAACGTTCGCGTCGCGATCGGTATAGATAATGAATCTGAGCAACGAATTTTACTCCTAGACACAGCGCTGTTAGGCCAGGATTTTAGGACACTCCCGAGCAGAGATGGAACAATCCAGGTTGTGATCCCTAAACTGAGCCTTCTTCCCGGACGCTATCACTTCACGATCTTTGCGTCCGTAAGCGGTGTGATCGCGGACTGGATCAAAAACGCGGCATTCTTCGACGTGGAAGGCGGCGATTTCTTCGGGACCGGACAGCTGCCGCCGCAAGGACAAGGCGTTTTTGCTACGCCGCATAGTTTTCATGTTGAGTCGAAGGCAACAGCGAAAGAGACAAAAGAACCTGCTAGCGTATCATAGCGCGCATGGTAAAACGCATCGTTTTCACTGCGACGTTTGTAAATTGTCCGCACTTACGTAGGGCCACGCGGCGGCGCGATCATGAAGCAATTCGCGCTACGGCTTGATTGTTACATTCGAGAAGCCTGGAGGATCTCTCGCCAATGGCCTGTAGATCAATCATTTGCCCGGATGCTTAGTTTCTTCCCCTCTTGGAACCGTAGTCTATCGCTGACACCGACCGAAATGAGGATCCCATGGATCAGTTATCCTGCTATTAAAATGCTTGAGAAAATACTTAAGCCCGAGATGCGCGTATTTGAATGGGGTGTTGGCGGCTCTACGCTTTTTTTTTCAGCGCGTGTGAGGCAGCTAGTTTCGATCGAACACGATCTTCAGTGGGCCGAAAAAATCCGCACCGCGATGGAACTAAACGATTTAGCCTGGGAACTTTTTGTGGTGCCGCCTGGTCCTAGCGAAAATCGACGAGTCGGCGATCCGGAGAATCCGGAGTTTTATGCTTCAGCGTTGGAAGCGTGCATCGGATTGTCATTCCATGCTTACGCGACTGTGATCGACCGCTTTCCCGACAACTTTTTTAACCTGATTCTCATAGACGGGCGCAGCCGAATTTCGTGCGCCTTTCACGGGATATCGAAAATCAAACGAGGGGGATACCTGTTGCTCGATGACGCGGAGCGGCCGCGTTACGCTTGGATTCACCGAGAAATGCAGCGACTCGGATGGAAAACGTTTAACCTTATCGGTCCGGCGCCATGTGAGTGGAATTTTCGACAAACGGGATGTTGGCAGCGCCCTCCTTAGGTGCTGATTGGCGATGCGAATTTCCGTTATCATGCCCTGCCATAATGCTAGCCGCTGGATCGCTGCTGCGTTGCGCAGTATATCGAAACAGACTCAATCAGCGCACGAGATTGTTGTTATTGATGACGGGTCGACTGACAATTCGGTACTTGAGATTGAAAGGACCAGCGTGCCAGTCAAACTGCTACGCGTGGGTTTCAATAACGCCGCTGCAGCCCGCAATGCCGGCATCGAGGCTGCCACCGGTGATTGGATTGCATTGCTTGATGCCGATGACGTCTGGTATCCGAATCATCTCACTCGCGCCCTGGAGCTTCTTCCTGGGACGAGCGATGTGGCTTTCATGTCGAGTCACGACTGGATCGATCTGGAAGGCCATGTAATTCCGATTCCTGAGGCGCATCGCTGCAAACTGCTTGCACCACAAACTGGGATGTCGATAGACGACTATTACAAGCTTAATGAGACAGGATTTCATTTTGGACACTCGACAGTGCTATATGGCCGTGACCGCGTAATTGAGGTTGGGGGTTTCGACATAACCCAAAGGCGGCGGCACGATATTGATCTTTGGTTACGCGTAATCGCCAATCGGACCTGGACCTATGACACCGTTAAGTCAGTGGGTTATCGCGAGAATACACCCGGAAGCATTTCTAGAGACGAGATGGAGTGCGACTACTATTATCTGCGTGCTCTCGTTAAGAACCTGAATCGGATCGATACCCCGCGTCATAGGAAACATCTCGCACGTCAATCGCGCCGCGCGATGGGCATCGCTTTCGTCGCCGGCCCGCCCGACCATTATGCGCGCATCCGGGAACTTAGTTGGCCGTATTTGTCCTGGTTCTTCAAATTCTTTTACAAATGCGGCTCGTTATATCCCGATGCATTACGCGGTTTGATTAAAGCAAAACGTCAGATCGTGCATACGGTCCGCAACATACACGTGGCGAATCACGGATGAACAGCTTGGTCCTTTGTCTCCTGAGCTTAGCTTTAATTGGTCTAGTGTTTGGAAGCGCTTGGGTCGCGCTTCGCCATCACAGGTATTGTCGTGAGCTCAAATATAATCCTCGCCAGAATTTCGCGCTCGGTGTCGCGCCGAAATCAGTAGAGGCGATCTCCATCGTATGTGATTCAACCGGTTTCATACTTCCGGAATTATCAGCAAATGCCGTTACTGTTTTCCTGGAACTGCACCTTCAATACACCGCTACCGGATTGGTCTTCGATCCGTCGGTCGAAATTTCTTGGGAAGCCTTTTGCGACAAGCAATTTTTCGAACGCGGTGTCAGAGGCATACGTTTTTTGAATTTGACGCGGCTTATCAGGGCCGGTGCGAAAGCTGGCACGCGCGTGATGCTTCACGGACTGCGAGTAGCCTGGGTGACTGGGAGGACATCGTTGTATGTGTGCCATCAATCTGTCCGTCCTGACGACCGAATGCTGGTTGTATCGCCTCATCCGGATGATGCAGAACTCGCTGCATTCGGTCTTTATGCCGACACACAGGCCACAATTGTTACCGTCACTGCGGGCGACGCCAGCGATCGCTACACAGGCAAGAATCATGGAGTGCAACTTACGCGGGCGCAAGTTGGCCGCATGCGCGTGCTCGATAGCATTATAGTGCCTCAGATTGGGGGCGTGCCGCGCGAAAATGTTTTGAATCTGGCATATCCGGATGGCCGGCTATCTGAGATGCGAGCATCGCCGACAGTTGATTTCAACAAACGCGACAAAGACGCGTTCGATTTCGACGGCTTGCGGCGATTGAATGTTTCACCCTTACTACGCGATGGCGCTGAATGTACATGGGATTCGCTAGTGTCGGATCTAGCTCACATTTTAAAACTGACACGACCCACGGTTATTGTGTTGCCCGATCCTTGGCTTGACCCGCATGCCGACCACACAGCGACAACTATGGCCGTCTGCGAAGCGCTTCGCGAAACGAATCAACAAGATGGACGTTTCTTTCTGACAAGCGTTCACAATCGCTGGTCAGAACTCATTCCGCTGGGGCCGGCGGGCGGTGGTGTTCCGTTGCCTCCTCGCAGAGAAGGCGAGTCTCCTGAAATGGGTGGCTTTTATTCCCACGCGCTCTCTCCTGAGCGACTTACTGAGAAATATCTCGCGCTGGAAGCGATGCACGATGTTCGGGACCTTTCCGGCTGTGCGCCGCAGAACCTGCGTTCATTAGGGAGAAAACTGTGCGAGATCGCGGGTGCATCAATTGATGGCATGGGCATTCCACCGACCAGCCTTCTTCGTCGCGCCGTCCGTCCCGATGAAGTTTTCTGGACAATTTCCGTAGCGGCAGCAATCAGGAGTGCGCTGTAGCTTGGCGATGCAGATTACCTTAATTCCGGGCCGCGAATTAGGACGCGATCTTGTTGACCGGTGGACGGAATTACAGCGATCAAATCCGCTCCTTATTAGTCCTTTCTTCGCGCCTGAATTCACTTCGGTGGTGGCCGCAGCTCGAAATGATGTCGAAATCGCGCTAATTCAAGAGGGTGGCGAGGTCGTAGGTTTTTTTCCGTTCCAACGCGAAAGCAAAACCATCGGAAGAGCCGTCGGTCATCCATTGTCCGATTATCACGGTGTGGTCTGCGCGTCAGAGCTGGTCTTCGACCCGCTTGAACTCTTACGTGCCTGCAAACTCGTGGCGTGGGATTTTGATCACTTGCTGGTGTCGCAAAGAAGCTTCCAACCTTTCCATCAATTCAGAGAATTTTCGCCAATCATCGATTTGTCCGAGGGCTTTGACCGTTATCTTGAAGAGCGCAAATCTTCCGGTTCAGGTTTGCGGAGACCTTTGCAGTTCATGCGTAAGCTTGAACGCGAAGTCGGTCCACTCCGTTTTGAGAAACATGTCAAAGACATTGCGGTGCTTCATTGGATCATGGACAAGAAGTCGGAACAATATAACCAATCGCTCTCGCAGGCAGACTTGTTTGCGCAGGAATGGATAAGGAACACAGTCGAAACCATATTCCAGATTCAAACACCCGAATTTGGCGGAATGCTCTCGGTGCTTAACGCGGGTTCCGAACGGATTGCCGCTCTCCTGAACATCAGATCGTCTAACGTATGGCACGGATGGTTTCTTGGGTTCGAAGACCGGTTTGCATCGTATTCACCAGGGTTTCTACTTTGGCTGAAGATGGCTGAGTGTGCCAGTCGTTTGGGCATCGGGTATCTTGATTTCGGAAAGGGCGATCAGTTGTACAAAAAACGCCTGATGAATGCGTCTATACCGCTGGCATGCGGTAGTGTGGAACTCCCTTCCTGGGTTTCGTTCCGACGCGGCGCTGAGCGAAAGCTTCGAGCGCTCGTAAAAAGCTCGCCGTTGGGGGAACCCTTGCGACGCGTAATGCACCGGTCGCGAAGAATGGGCTGATTCAGAATATGAGCGACTCACCCTTCTGTGTCGTGAGCTGTGAGAAAGAGGTAGCGCGAATTTGTATCGAAAATAATTTCCCGTTCTTTTATCAGCCATGTATGCTTGACGATCTCTTCCTCGAAGGCAGATCGCTCCGGAATTTTGCAGATAAGCCGCAGGGCCCGAGGTCGCCGTCGCAACGACGCTCGAATGTTTTGCAACACGTCGGCAAGGACTTCGCCAGAGAAGGGATTAAAAAAATAAATCACGGTTGCTTCATCGGGAATTACAAACTCCCTCGCGTTCGCTGTAATGAGTTCAATGTCGCGGCATTTCAGACGAGGCAACGCGCGGCGCACGTTTTGACGCGCAATTTCATTCAATTGCCGAGCGATCTCGACACCGTAAATCTTTCGGAACGGATATTTCGCCGCCATGATAACCGCGCGTCCCATTCCCGAGCCAAAGTCGAGAAACACGTCCTCGTTGGATCGAATTTCGAGCCCATCGAGAATGGTTTGAAAACTATGATAGTCGGTCGGAACGTATGGACGACAGGAGGTATTGTCGATACCGAGTTCCTTCAGATTAATTACCGCCTCGGAGCGAATGCCAAGGCGCCATTCAAACCAGCGGATATAAAGCCGATCGCCTATCGCACGAATCAACGCGCGAACGCCATGCTCTCGCAGGACAGAGCCAAAACTGCGGAACGCTTCTTTCGGATTCATGAGCAGCCGCGCGGACGTTTCACGCGACATCTGAAATCATCAAAGGTGCCTCGGCTGTGCGAGAGAACAACAAAAAACAGAAGCGTCGACTTTGGCAGCTGATGCTCTTTTCTGTCATTATTGCGACTTATAACCGCGCCCGGTATATCCGTGCGACGCTTGATTCGCTGCAAGCGCAAGAGTTCACCGATTATGAAACAATCGTCGTCGATGACGGCTCGACCGACGAGACGATGTCGATCTTGCAGAGGCATCGGTGGATTCGAGTCTTGCGACAAAATAACAAAGGACCGGGTGCGGCACGTAATTATGGTGTCAGCCAAGCGAGCGGGGAATACATCGCATTTCTCGACAGCGACGACATCTGGTTTCCCTGGACACTCTCGACGTTTGCAAAGGCCATCGAGCAGTACCACAACCCTGCTCTGATTGCGGCAAAGCTGAAATTATTTTGGGACGATCAAGATTTGGCAGTGGTAAAACGCGAACCGGTATGCGCTGAGGCGTTTCCCGACTATTATGCCTCGAGTCACAAACACTACTTTGTAGGGTCGTGTATGATGGTTGTTCGACGCGAGCTTTTCTACAACACGGGTGGTTTCACAGAGCAGCGAATTTATGCCGAGGATGCGGACTTGGCAGTACGTTTCGGCTTAGTAGATCGATTTGTACAGATCCTTGCGCCCGTAACCCTAGGATATCGTCAACATGAGACTAACGCCTGTAAGAATTGGGAGCTCTTATATCAAGGAGAACTAAATTTGGTGCAGCAAGAGCGTGCGGGGAAATATCCAGGCGGTGATGCTCGAAGACGCGACCGGTTACGCCTAATAACGTTGCATACGCGACCGTTTAGCATTGCCTGCGTTGAGCATGGTAATCCCCGACACGGTTGGGATTTATACTGGAAGACCTTCTGTTGGCATCTGCAGCTTGTGCGCTGGAAATATCTGTGCGCTTTTCCATTGGTGGCAGCGTGGTACACTCTCCGCGGACAGAGTCGGTACGATGTGTCTCAAACGGTTGAGGAGACTTCGTGAGCAAGTCCAATTTAAGCTGCGGGCGCGATGACGCGGTCAATCGAATCATTCGCTATCCCAGGGCCATCGCAATGCGATTTCGAATTTTTCGACTTCGGCGCCTTGGCGTGCAGATTGGTCGACGGTGTTGGATACAAAGCATACGGGTGCCGCGGAATCCGTGGGATATCACGCTTGGCGATGGGGTAGCGCTCGATGAAGGCGTTGTGCTTTTGACAAACGGTTCGCGCACGGCAATCAAACGAATTAGAATTGGCGCTGGGAGTTATATCAACCGTTTCACAATCTTCGATGCGTCAAAGGAAATCGTGGTTGGCGAAAACTGTATGATCGGTCCCCTTTGTTACATTACAGACCATGATCATGGTTATGAGAAAGGGCAATTGATCGGAGAGCAACCGCTTCGTTCGGGTCCGGTTCGAATTGGTAGCAACGTCTGGGTCGGAGCTGGTGTCATCATTCTTAAGGGAGTTTCAATTGGCAACGGTGCCGTGATTGGAGCGGGTGGCGTCGTGACTAAGAATGTCGATCCTGGCGCAAAGGTCGCTGGGGTGCCGGCTAGGAATCTTCCGCAAGAAGCGGCTGTTAAATGAACAACCCCGCGTGGCGGCCATATCCATATAAAGCACTACATAGTCGGAGCTAGATACTAATTTCCAGCCTAAGCGTTCGTTGGACTCAAAAATGCCTGATATAGCCGTATGGACGCTGCAGTCGTAATTGTTACAAAGAATCGCAAACAAGATTTAGCAGTCGCAATTCGGTCGGCTTTGAATCAAACATCGCAGCCGAGGATCCTGGTGATTGACGATCAGTCGACCGATGGAACGCCAGAAATGCTCCGCTCGCGGTTTCCCATGATTCGATTTGTGCAAAGTGACACTTCTCGCGGATATGTTTTCCAGCGCAATCGGGCGGCATCGTTAATAGACACTGAGATCATTTTTTCAATCGACGACGACGCGGAATTCTCGAGCCCAAGAGTGATCGAGCAAACACTTCGCGATTTTTCCACGTCCCGAATTGGCGCCGTTGCAATCCCATGTTTTGAACCGCGTAATGACAGTCGAGTTCGACAATCTGCCCCAGATTCGTCTCATATTTGGGTGACAGACAGATTTGTTGGGACCGCATACGCCGTGCGCCGCAATATTTTTCTGCAACTCGGCGGCTATCGCGAACATCTTCTTCATCAAGGTGAAGAAGGCGATTTCTGTCTGCGGATGTTGGCGGCGGGATATATAACCCGATTAGGAAGATCCGATCCGATTCACCACTACGTATCTGAGCACCGCAGCTCAGAGCGAATGGATTTTTATGGTCGGCGTAACGACATTCTTTTTGCCTGCCAGAATGTGCCGATGCCTTACTTGCCGTTTCATCTTGTCGCGACCGCTGTGAAGGGCAGCATCTACGCGATTCGGTACGCGCAACACCCGACCAAAATGTTTTCCGGAATCTTCAGCGGCTTGGCTGAATGTTTTGGTGGCGATATCGAACGCAAACCTGTTGATCGACGCATTTACCGCTTAAGCCGCGAGCTTAATAAACGTGGGCCAGTTCCTTTGGAGAGCGTGATCAATCGGTTACCGTCCCTTTCGACGATTAGTCAATGAATGAATCAAGCTGGATTTGCTGCCAAATTGGCGCGCGCGAGCATTACGCAGTTCCGCGCGCGCTTTTCCGGCGAGAAGCGCTGCGCCTTCTGATCACGGATGCGTGGGTCCAGCCGCGGAGCGTAATCAGAGCGCTCGGATCCGGCTTGCGCGAGCGGTTTCATCCGGAGCTGGCGTCCGCTTCCACCAAGGCTTGGAATATCGGTTTGATCGCGTTTGAAGCAGCAGCTCGAATAAGAAAACTTTCAGAATGGCAGCGCGTAATCTCGCGCAATCGCTGGTTCCAACGAAGGGCGTGCGCCTACTTGGGGCGAAAAGCTGAAACGCCGAAATCTGAAACGCTGAAAACGAAGCTGATTATTTTTGCTTACAGTTACGCCGCACGGGACATTTTCCGGTTCGCGAAACAACGCGGCTGGAAAACTGCGCTCGGACAGATCGATCCCGGACCAGTGGAGGAGAAGATTGTGGCAGATGAAGCGGCGCGGGTGCCGGAACTGGCCGGCGATTGGCGACCGGCTCCCCCAGAATACTGGGACAATTGGCAAGAAGAATGCAGTCTGGCCGATCATATTATAGTGAATTCCAAATGGTCGAGGAGCTGCCTTCTTAAGGCAGGAGTTAATGGTGAAAAGGTATCCGTTATTCCTCTCGCCTATGAACCAATAACCAATACACAGATAACTCGGGCGTATCCCGCTCGTTTCACGCGGGATCGCCCGCTGCGCGTGCTGTTCCTGGGACAAGTGAATTTGCGTAAGGGCGTTGCGCATCTATTTAATGCGATCCGATCGTTTAAAGACGAACCGATCGAGTTCTGGTTCGTTGGCCCAATGCAGGTTTTCATTCCTTCTGAACTACAAAATAATCCGCGCGTTCGCTGGTTCGATGTAGTTTCGCGTGGCGAGGTAGACAGCTTCTACCGAAAGGCGGATCTGTTGATACTTCCGACGTTGTCCGACGGATTTGGTTTGACTCAGTTGGAAGCGCAAGCCTGGTCGCTGCCGATCGTAGCGTCGCGTTTTTGTGGCGAAGTAGTACGCGATGGTCAAAATGGCCTGCTGCTCGAAAATCTAACAGGCGAAACAATTCGTGAAGTGTTACGGCAATGCGTTGCGAATCCGGAGTTGCTCGCTCAGCTTGCAGCTGGTTCCGGCAATTTTGAGGTACATTCACTGGACGAAGTTAGTGAACGACTCTTCGAACTGCTAGCCGATGGGCGACAAGAAGCCATTCCGAGAAGGTGTGCATAATGCAGCGCTGGCAGGAATACTCGCGCGATCCTAATTCTCCAGAACTCATGAAGGGGCGCAGTAAGGTTTTGCGCGATGCGCGAGCGGGCCGGCTCGTCGAAGACCGTGGCCGTTATTTGTGCGATTTAGTGGCGGGCAAATCGGTACTTGATGTTGGAATTATTGAGCACACGCGACAAGCCTGTGAGAGTCTTAATTGGCTGCACCGACGATTGTGCAGTTCGGCCTCTCGCTGTTTGGGAGTCGATATCCTGGCCACAGAGGTCGATCACCTCCGCACGAAAGGGTTTGAGGTCATCTGCGCCGATATTACGGCCAAGCCTTTGCCGGAGCTTTTTGATGTTATCATTGCAGGTGAGGTGCTTGAGCACATTGAGTTGCCTGGAGCGTTCATGGGTAATTGCGCGCAAATGCTAAAACCTGGCGGACGACTTGTTGTGACTGTACCGAACCCATGGTACGCAAATCGGATTTGGAAGAATGTATGGAACCGGCTTACCTATGTGGACAGCGCCGATCATGTTGCTTGGTATGACGCTTCAACACTGTATGAGCTAGGACAACGGCACGACCTCGAATTACGACGGTATACGGGGGTCGGGGTGAGCCGGCCACGAAAAGTGCGCGCAAAGCTTTTCTTTCTGCTGCGCCCAATCTTGACCGCGGCTGGGTTGAGCTCTCATCTATTTGCCAATTCAATCATTTACGAATTTATTCGATCTTGAAGTTGACTCGACGTAATCGCGCTCTTAATGAACAAATCGTTGCCAAGGGCGTTCGTTGCCAAATCACCGCCGAGTTTTAACTTGAACAGACTGGCAGAAAGCTTGCTTTGTCTTTTTCAGGAACCCACTCATTCACAAACGGAGGCGTTTTTATCGCGGAGCAAACAATAGCTGCGACGCAGCCATCCATGGTTGCCAATCGGGTCGGTGTCCTTCCGACCGGTCGGTCGATGCCGACGCCGGAACCGACAACTGTCGCGACGCTTGTCCTTCTCGCCGGTTTGTTTCTTACCGCTGCTAGCCTTGCCGGGAATACGGCCAGCGGCGTAGCTCGCCATGGCGCGATTGGTTGCGGTGTCAGCCTCGCCCTTTCCTTAATTTTCGAGGCGAAAAAAGGAATTCAAAACCTGCTCCGGGCCGATCTTATCGCCATTTTTGCGCTCTATTTTTTGCTTTTTTTTGAGTTTTTATTTCCGCAGTCCAAATTCGACGAGCTTGTGCCGTATCCTGAAGCGGTGCTGCCCAGCGTTCGGATTTGTCTATTGGCGTTCGCGGGCATAGCAGTCGGTCGCCACTGCATCGGCAGACATTTCAAAAAATGGGAGTTTGTTAGGGGGGACTTATCGCCGAAAGCAATGCTGACGATTTTCTGGATCAGTTTCGCTCTTGGTTACTTTAACATGCTTCTATCGGTAAACTTCAATCCCGTTACCATGGTAGATCAGTTCATGGGCCCACGGTTTGCCGTGGCCTGGGGGCGCGAGCAATTTGGCGACGCGCGAGCGCTGCTCTATGAAGTCGGCGCGATGCTATATCTGGTGCCGCCTTTGGCCGGGATCATCCTTGGAAGGCGGAAATTTTATTCTGCTCCGGCGCTGCTCCTGGTGCTGCTCGCGTTGCTCTTTACCTTGTTTTACGGCTTTTGCACTGGTACGCGAAATATTATCGGCAGTTACCTTATTACATTTTTGGCCGCCTACATCTATGCTTCCAAGGCTTCGCGCCGGCAATTGCTCGTCGTCGCTACAATAGTCTTCGCTATCCTGTTTCTAGCTACTTATTACGAGATTCGCTTCCGGGACGTCGGCTTGAAGAATTACATGCAAGGTTTGGATGTTCCATCAGAGGAAGACGAAGAAATGACGTTGTATGTCGATTACAACCTTTACACGGTGGGCGCGCTGATGAATATTTTTCCTCGTCAAGTCCCATACATCGGCTTGGATTCGCCGTTATGGCTAATTGCTCGTCCAATTCCGCGCGTGCTCTGGCCGGGAAAACCTGATGGCAGCAAGGTAAGTATCGAAAACATTCTAGACCTGGAAGGACTAACAATCGCGGCAACCTTCGTGGGTGAAAGTTACGTGGCCGGCGGGTTATTCGGTGTTGTTCTCGCTTCAGTGTTAGTCGGGATCCTGGCCCAATGGTGGACGCGAAAGGCATTTTCTCCCGAGTCAGGTTTTGGAATACTGATCTATGGCTCCGGATTTTTCGCGGTCGTGATTACGATGCGTAGTATGTACTGGTTACCGGTTGCTATCCTACCGACCATCGCGGCCGTAGTCTTGGGCCATTTCTTGCGCAGGTCGCGTACCGTTAACAGATCTTTGCTTGCGCGGCATCAGTAGATGAGCCGCCCGCGAGTATTATTTGTTACAATTGTTCCATCGCCTTACCAGCGCGACCTGTTTTGCGAACTCGCGAAACGCCAGGAAGTCGCGCTTTCAGTTTGGTATCTTGAAGCAGCGTCACCTGATTCGCCGTGGCCGAAGACGCAGCTGGAAACCTACGAAAGAGTTCTACCAGGATTTTGGATGCCGGTTTTTGGAACGCGATGGCACATTAACTGGGCGCTTCCGGACGTCGCGTCGTTTGACTTTGTCATTCTCAGTAGCTTCACGTCGTTAACAGGACAGTGGCTGATGCGCTTTCGATTGACCGGTCAACGCTGGCTCTTCTGGGGCGAGCGATTACGACAACAAACCAATCCGTGGAAGCGATTTGCGCAAAAGAAGCTTGCTGCTCCCTTGGCGAAAGCCACCGGTATTGTGGGGGTCGGGCGCGGGGCGGAGAACGATTACCGCCACCGCTTTCCCGGAATGTCACATTTTTGTATTCCCTATCATTGTGATCTCTCGGGCTTCCTGGCTCGACCGAGGCGACCGAAACCGACGTCCGAAATTCATTTCTTGTTCTGTGGACAAATGAACCGTCGGAAAGGGGTCGACTTGTTGCTGGCGGCATTTGATCGCTTAGTCGGCAAAGGCGCCAACGCTTACCTGTTGCTCGTTGGGCGCGAGGCCGAACTGCCGGAGTTTCTTCGCGCGATTAGTCCTGCAGCGCTGGCGCGGATTAATTACGTCGGGTTTCAACCGCCGGAATGTTTACCGCAATATTTTTCAGAGGCGGATGTCTTCATTTTGCCGAGCCGGTATGATGGTTGGGGCGTAGTTGTTAATCAGGCACTTGGTGCGGGGTTGCCGGTGATTTGTTCGGACGCTGTCGGAGCCGGTCTGGACTTGGTGGAGGAAAATGTGAACGGCTTGCGCTTCGCCAGCGGGAACGTGGATGAGTTAGAGCGATGCATGGCGCTGGTGATGTCGAATCGGGATGCTGCATGGGCGTGGGGCGATATCTCCCGGCAAAAAGCACAAAGCTTGTCACCTGAAGCCGGGGCGGAGAAATGGGCGCGTGTTTTCCAAACTCTCGGCGAGCGCAGATGAAAATCTTACTAGTCAGCAGCGGTTCCGGTTCACGCGGCGGTGGCGAGATTTTCCTGGATTACCTGGGCGAGGGGTTGGCTGAGCGTGGACACGAAGTGCTGATGTGGATTCCAGCCCATCAGCGGATGGACGAATTAGCGCAAAGGGTTTCGCGGTTCGCCAGAGTCATCCGCGCTGATTACTGCAGTGTCTACGACTACAGGACGCGAACTATCGCAACCGCTCTTAACTGGCGAACTTCACGTCGAATCGCTGAACAGTGGCGAGAGCTCCGACCCGATGTAATTCATTTGAACAAGCAAAATCTCGAAGATGGTCTTGATCTCCTCCGCGCCGCTGATCAATGCACTATCCCAAATGTTTGTACGATCCATCTTACACAGACCGCACGCTACTTGGGCGCGCGGATGGCTAGTCTTCGCGATTGGATAGCTCGCAACGCGTTGAAGAGTTACAGCGGTATCCTTGTCGCCGTACAGGAAACCAGAGGCGCGGCACTACGGAAGTTCGTGGACGGTAAAACGAACACGCGGGCGATTCTTAACGGAGTCCCAATCCCCGATCTCAATGATGTGAATGTTGTTCGCATGGCGAAGCGTCGCGAACTGAATATCGGAGACGCTGATATGCTCGTTCTCGGCGTAGGACGTCTGGTGGAACAAAAACGACCAGATGCCTTTTTAAAGATCGCGTCCGAAATTCATCAGCATTTACCAGCTTCCAAATTCGTGTGGATTGGAGACGGAAACTTTGTATCGCGTTGGGACGAGTGGGTGAAACGTGAAGGATTAGCAGCGGTAATCTCGCGCGTAGGCTGGCAATCGGAGGTGAACTCATTTCTCTTTGCCGGAGATCTTCTTCTCCATGTTGCGCGCTACGAAGGCTTGCCTCTGGCCGTAGCCGAGGCCATGGCCGCGAAATTGGCATGCGCCGTAACACGGGACTTGGCGCAGGAGCTACCGCTTCTCGACGAAAATAATGTTCTCTTTGTTGATGATTTGCCGAGGCTTTTGAAAAGTTTGCAAGATCCGACGACGCTGAAAGCGATCGCCGCGCAAGGAAGAAGATTAGCAGAAAAAGAACTTTCTCTTAGAAAGATGGTCGCATCGTATGAGCGCGTTTACGCCGACGTGGCGAAGAAGTGAACTTACTCTTTTTTGAACCGCCGCCTTCGCAGCGGGTAGGCGGACTGGATCGTGCGATCAGGTCGCTGGAATCTTTTTTAAAAGAATCAGGTGTTACCGTCCGCTGCAATCCTCCAGAGGACGTTTTAGGAAAAACGCGCGACAAGAAGATGGTCCATTTTCATGGACTTTGGCAAAAGAACTTTCCACGAGTTTCCGCCAAGTGTCGCAGATTGAGAATTCCCTACGTTGTATCTCCGCACGGAATGCTGGAGCCGTGGGCGTGGCGGCATAAATGGTGGAAGAAGCGCGTCTATTTTCAGCTTATCGAACGCAGACACCTCGCCGGGGCCGCACGACTCGTCGCAACCAGTGAGACCGAAGCAGTTAATTTGAAGAGCTTCTTTCCCGCGTCGAACTGTGCGGTCTTACCTCTTGGCATTCCTGAAGCGCGCGGACCAGACTACGAAGGCGCCCGCCAAAGCCTTGGCTGGAAATCTTCCGAGCTCATTCTTCTGTTTCTTTCAAGAATTCATCCAAAAAAGGGGCTCGATCTGCTAATCAAAGGGCTCGCATCATTGCGAGGAATTGCGACCAGCGCCGGTGCGCGACTGGTTGTAGTGGGCGACGGCAGCGATAACTACGTTCAGAATCTAAGAAGGCTGGCTGAGGAAGAGCTTGGAGGTGTTTTGCCGATAACCTGGGTCGGCGGCGTTTGGGATCATCGCAAGTGGACATACTTGCAAGCAGCCGATCTGATGTGCTTGCCGTCGCATTCGGAAAACTTTGGTCTGGTTATTCTGGAAGCGTTGCAAGTTGGCACTCCTGTTGTAACGACTGATCAAACACCGTGGAGCGAGCTTCCTGGTTGGGGCGGAGGTTGGATTGTTCGGCCCGGCGTCGAGCCATTAACGGAAGCTCTCGCGGAGTTTTTCAGCCAGCCAAGGTGGACAGCTGAACAGCGAACGCGCTTAGCTGCCGATATCCAAAACTGGTTCTCATGGAAAAAAGTTGGACCGGCGTATATCCAATTCTACGAGGACATTCTTCATGAAGCGCGTGGAAGATAGGTGAGACCCGCGCGGAATACTACTGACAGAACCTAGGAATCGTCTTAGGCTCCGAATCGTCGGAATTTTTCCCGAAGCAGGCCGTTCATGTTGACTCAAGAACCAGCGAAGGCAGCTCGCTCAGATGTTTTCGTCGAAGAAGTGGTCGAGACTCCGGCATGGGAACAACCGGTGGCGGTGGCCGCACAGGTTGTGCATGAAAGAAAGCGCCTCTTCGCAAAGATTGCGGAGCACGATTGGATCGTCGCTTTGTTTTATGTCGGCTGCGACATTGTTTGCTGGGTCCTCCTTTATGGAATCGTAGGTTACCTCCGGCGCGATCAGTTCTTCACGACTCCGTTGGAGTTCGTTCTGGTCGACTGCATTGTCGTGGCGGTCATTCTGCAATCGCTCTATATCATCGGCGGATATAATCGGAACATAGAGACGCGCAGCCTGACCTACACCGCGGAACATATTCTCGCGGTCACAGCAGCTGCCGCAATCAGCTCGCTCATTATCTATTCCGCGGCGGCTTACGACGCGAGTATGAAGCCGAGCCGCGGCGTGCTTCTCGTCAGCTTTGTTGCGTTCCTGCCGTTGTCCCTCGTTTACCGGCGATTTACGCGACGGCACCTGGCTACGTCCACCGCGCAACGCACCTTTTTGGTTATTGGCAGTGGTGAATTGGCAACGAGATTCTATGAAGCCTACCGCGTGTCGCCGAATCCGCAGCAATTGGAGTTTGTCGATAACGATACGGCGCGAGTTGGATCGACAATCGCGGGTGAAGGTTCGCCAACCATCCATGGCGGCATCGCGGCGAAACTGGCAGATCCGGATCGACGATACACCGGTGTGATCCTGACGGAAAGTGTAGATCGGCTCGGACAGGATTTAATCGAGCGATTGGTCCGGACGCAATTTCAACAGACGCGCGTGTATACGCTGGAATCGTTTTATGAAGCGCACTGGCGCCACGTTCCGATGCACACGATCGATCCATTCTGGCCTTTGCAAATGGGTTTCCAGCTCGCCCGGATTTCGCCCTACCATTATTTGAAGCGCTTGTTTGACGTCATCGCCTCCGGCGTGTTGTTAGTTATTAATTGTCCGTTAATGGTGATGACCTGGGCGTTGATTCGCCTAACGAGTCCCGGGCCGGCGATTTTCGGGCAACTCCGGGTTGGTCGTGAGGGCCAACGGTTCATCGCTTACAAATTTCGCACGATGACAGCGCCGGTCGACGCGGACAACGGAGACATTTACACCCGCGAAAACGATTCGCGCATAACGGGAGTTGGGAAGTGGCTTCGGAAATTGCGGCTTGATGAGTTACCGCAGTTGTGGAATGTGCTGAAAGGCGACATGAGTTTAATCGGCCCGCGCGCGGAGTGGGAAAAATGTGTGGAGCGCTACGAAAAGAAGATCCCGTTCTATCATTTTCGCCATCTGGTAAAGCCAGGAATCACCGGCTGGGCACAGGTCAACTATCCCTACGGCGACAGCGAAGCGGACGCGATTAACAAGCTTCAGTACGATCTCTATTACATAAGACATTACTCATTGAAGCTGGACGCAATGATCGTGCTAAAGACAGTGCATACGATGCTGTTTGGGGGAGGGCGGTAGCAACGCTCGGCCGGTTAACAGTTATTTGTTAATAGTTATTGGTTGAGTCGGCGATTAACTGATAACTGCTGATCTCTGACCTGTGACCTCTGATCTCCTTCGCATAACAGCGCGCTATATCTTTTTCGCGGCGTTGGTATGCGCGCCGTGGTTCTACGGCGGAACGACTGCGACCAGTATTCTGGTAATCAACTGGCTTCTAGGCCTTGCGGTGGTGTTATGGATCGTTGAGTTATTGATTAACCGGCGCTGGCCAAAACTTCCAAAACTCCCGGTTTTGCTCGCCCTGGTTCTTCTGTTGTTCGGCGCCTGGATGACGATCAATGCCCGATCTATTTACGACGCCGAGTTTGGCACTTTTGCCCTGATCAAAAATGTAGCGCCGGGAGCGCCGGGTTCTCTCGATTATGCGATCAGCGCCGCTTGGATGATTCGTGCTCTGCTGTTGTTGACGGCGATGTTGTTCGTTGTCGATCTTTCGCGAGACGATAAAGCGTTGCTTCAACTTTGGTGGGCAATCGTTCTCGCCGGCGCGTCGATTTCACTGCTTGGACTATTGCAAAAGGCTACCGGAGCCGAGGCAATATTGTGGCAGACGCCAATTTCTGGTTACGGAAGTACTTTCTTCGCGACTTACTATTATCACGCTAACGCCGGATCGTTTTTAAATCTGGCCTTACCATTAAGTGCGGGGCTCGCCGTTCGCGTGTTCGGTATCGAGTCGAACCAGGCCGTGCGGTCGATTTGCCTCGTGGCCTTTCTTCTAAACCTGATGGCGATCGCAGCAAACACTTCCCGCGGGGCGCAATTGATCGCGGGGTTGATTCTGCTCGCGCTGTTATGGCAGCTTGGCCCGCGAATTTTTAGAGGCCTTTCGCGATCGAAAAAGAACATCGCTTTGGGAGGAGCTGCCGCGATTTTTCTGGTGATTTTTGCGGTGGGACGGGCAGCGCACTTGGATGAACCCATTCGCCGCTGGGAAACACTCGGCGAGCAGGTCTCCACTGATTCGCGATGGTCGTCTTCTCGCGTGGCAATGAGTGCCCTGCGCGACACAGGCCTTTTCGGGTTCGGACCGGGCACGTTTCGAGTCGTCTTTCCGGCTTATAACCAGGCCGCCAACAATCTGGCGCCCGGAACGTGGAGATTTTTGCACGAGGACTATTTGCAAACGGCGATGGAGTGGGGCTGGCTGGGCAGCGCGTTGTGGGCAGTGCTATTTTTTGGCGGAATCATGACTGCAGTTCGAAATCTGCGAAGGCAGGACAGATTTCGAAGAGGCTCCCGAGCCGGAGGCAGCGTTTCAGAACTTACCCAAGAGTGGAGCTGGCGGCGTCGGTTGATTCTCCCGCTAGCTGTTATCGCACTTGCGGGCGCTGCGTTGCATGCAGCTGTCGATTTTCCGCTTCAGATTGCTTCCATTCAGCTTTATGTCGCAACTTATCTAGGGCTTTGCTGGGGAAGTGCGATATGGAAAGAACAAAGTAGAAAGTAGAAAGTAAGGAAGAGATCGCTAGTCAGGCTTTCGCTTTTTTTTGCTCCGCGTCACGGTAACTACTCGAGTACGAGCCTTCTCCAGCACCATAACCCGGGGAAGCATAGTAGTAATAATAACCGACACCACGACTGCGAGGCAGACGGTTGAGAACGAGACCGGCGGGACGGGTGCCGGCACCGACAATCAGGGATATGGCGCGATGCACAGCCGGGCGCGGTGTTTTACGCGCCCGAATAATCACACAGATAGTTTGGACGTACGGCGCGATAAGTAGCGTGTCGCTGACCGCCAGGACGGGCGCGCTGTCGAGGACGACACGGTCGAACTGTTTTGCGGCGTCAGAAATGATCCTGGCAAAGGCGGATCCGCTAAGGATTTCGGCTGGATTTGGGGCTCGCCGGCCACCGGCGAGAACGAACAACTGGCCCCCGGTGGCAGTGTGGATTTTGCCGCGCAGAGCGATTGCGTCGCCCACAACGTCGATTTCCTCGGCGGAAATCGGGCGAGCGGCTGATTCAATTTTGGCGTTGCCGACGAGGCACTCCACCAACCCGGGCGGCTCGACGTAATTGGGACTCGGTTTGTGTTTGCCCTTGGGACCGAAAATCTTGTGCAAACTGGGGCGCCGCAGATCCCCATCGATCAGCAACACCCGATATCCTTGCTGAGCAAGGGCGACAGCATAGTTCGTACTGGTAAAACTCTTCCCTTCGCCCGGCAGAGCGCTGGTAAAAAGAGAAATTTTGCGCTCGCTCTCCGGGCCAAGGAGCGACAGTGCCGCCCGCAAGTTTCGAAACGCCTCGGCGGCTGGCCCCTCTGGCATTTCAGAAATAACTCGATAAGCATAAGCCCCGTCGCTTTTCCCCCTGGATCGGCTTACTTTGGTGTCCTCTTTCGTGTCCGGCACCGCAGCCAGAACTGGCAAACCAAATGTCGACTCGGCTTGATCGACTGTTTTAATTGAACGATCGATCGCGTCCGCGCCAAAAATAAATGCGAGGCCTGCGACCAATCCGCCCAGTAAACCCATCGCTAGCGTTTTTGAAGTGCTTGGACTTACCGGCGAGCGCATCAGAGGTGAATGCTCGACGACATTGACCGCTGTCATCTTCACATCCTTACTGACATCGGTCTGTTTGATTTGCCGAAGCACGCTCTCGTAGAGCGCCCGATCGGTCTCCGCCTGACGGGCAAGCTGTTGGTAGCCGATTGCTGCTTTGTTCAGAGCGAGCGCAGCTTTTTCCTGTTCTTGAGTGGCTGTTTGCAAACTGCTTTCGGTCGCCTTCGCCTGCTCGAGCATGTTTTGTAGAACATTCGGTTGATCCAAAACAGCGCGGCGGAGAGCATCTCTTGCCTCTTTCAGCGCCGCGCGCGCGGAAACCATTTTCGGATGTTTGTCTTTGTAGCGTTGCGCGAGCGCGCCGACATTCGATTCCAATTGGGACACATCGCGTCTGCGATCGTTGACCGTTTGCGCTGCGGCAATACTCGGAATGGCTAAGAGCGCGTCCACGTTATCGCCAATGCCGTCAATTTGTTTCAATTCATTTTGAATGCGAATGCGATCGGCCTTGGCGGCGGTAAGTTTGCTCGTCAGTTCCTGAAGCTTGTCTTCGACCAATCCGCCGCGACCCCCCGAGCTGCCGGCGCCGCTTTGACTACCAGTAGCCGCCGCTCCTCCGCCGAGTTGCAAAGCATCCGGCGTTTTCTCTTTGTACTCGGCAACGGCCGCTTCGCTTTGTTGCAAGTTTGCTTTCAGCCGTTCTTCTTCTTCCAAGAGATAGCGGAGCGCGCTTTGGCTGTAAGCTGCACGCTGAGCAATACAGTAGCGGATGTATTCGCGCCCGACCGCTTCGGCCAGTCTTTGTGCCATTACTGGATCGCGATTCGTCACATAAAGATCGATCAAGCGTGTCCCGCGCCGGATAACTGGTTTAACCATTCCGGTCATGGCTCCGCCGAGCGCTTCCTCGAGCGGAGTAAAATTAGCGGCTACGCCTGCCGCTTCCTCGACCTTATCGGCCGGCGATGCAGCCGGACGCGGCGTCGCTTTGCTCGAATCGGGAGTCACGCTTCGTCCCAAGAGCGCGCTCCCACCGTCGTCTGCCAGTCCTTCGGCACGCACAACCCGGGCAAGCAGCGTCCGATTGACGAGGTTTTGCTCGATCGTTCGCAATGCTTCCTGGCTGGCGAGAAACATCGAGCGCATGCGCGTTGCCGGTTCTTCAGAGGAGACGAGAGTTGGCTCCTGAAATTGGACCTCGAGGACAGTGTGTCCCTGGTAAAGTTTGGGAGTGCGAGCGAGATAGCCGAGCGCAAGAAACAATCCCGCAACAATACAAAGCACAACAATCCAGATTCGTTCGACGACCGCATGCCACAGACGAAGAAAATCCAAGCCGCGCTTTTGCTCGAAAGGATCGACATTCATCGTGAGCGGCGGCGGCACTGGGACCGGAGCTGGCGCTGGCATCGGCGAAACCGAATAAAGGGGCGGGTTTGTCATGGCACCAGGATTGAAAATTCTATATCGCGGCAACGACTTCGGGAAGCAAGCGGCGCGCCTGCATCAAAAAAGGCTCTCCGCTACAGTGACAGTATCACCGGGTCGCACTTGAAAACTTTCACCGCCACGACGCGCGAGACGTTTCGCGTCGACCCTTAAAATTTCGTCCTCCCCGGTTGCACCCCGGCGGCGAACACTAATTCTTTCAGGCGCAGCGATGCGAGTGTAGCCTCCCGCCATCGCAATCGCTTCCAAAAGGTCAATCCCGTCCGGACTGCCTTCCGGCATTTCGTAGCTACCCGGCCGGTTTATCTGTCCGAGAATGGTAAAGCGCCGCTTGGCATAGCCAACGAGCGTGATATTGACCTTCGGGTTGACCAGATAATCGCGTCCGTAGAGCTCGGTGATCCTGGAGGCAGCTTGTGCCAGCGTAAGTCCACCCAAATGGACCGAACCCAGTAGCGGCAAACTTAAGTTGCCCTCACCATTTAATCGGCCATTGGTGCGGAGATCCTCCTCGCCAAAGACTTCGATCGCCACTTGGTCGTTTGCGCTCAAAGTGTAACCGCTCGGCGCGCTCATTGCACCAACCACAGCTGCAGTGGTCGACTGTGCCGCGGGCGAGGCGCTCATCAGAGGTCGAAAAGTTCCTGTGGGGGACTCGGTTTGGGCCACGCCTGTGAAGGACAACGATAGAATGGCTAGGAAAGATAATTTGGTGGATTGCACTTTATATATAATGAATCAGTTCCCTTAGAATTTAAGCGTCGTCCGAAAACCGAACTGGTTGTCATAAAAGCTAAATGACTGCAGCGAAGTATTATTTTGACGGCGCAGATAATATCCCCCGACTGTCCAAAATCTAGTAATGGAAAATTCGAGTGAAGGCTCGGCGAAATAATAGTTGTCCCGGCGGTTTGCTACGACTCCGTTCACTGTGCTGAAGTAGTCGGAATTCTGGTATCCACCGGATACGGCGAAATAAAATCTTTGCAGCAGCCGCTGGCGCAGGTCGACGGTGATCATAGTTCCGGCAAAATCCTGTCCTGCCAGCACAGCCGAGTTATACGTGCGGCGGCTGCCGCTCAGCGCCACCGTCGTGCCATCAAACGGCTGATAACTCGCGTTAACTTCAAAGACCGGTGAAATGTATTCACCACGCGAATTGGTCTCGAACTGCCGGAACTCAATCCCGCCTGAAACATTCAGGCTAATCTTGCCGGTCGCCTGGTAGCCGATGCGCGCATTCGCTTGCTCAAAAGTCTGATCCGGGTTCGAACCATCGACACGGTCATATCCGCCTGTTCCACCGATGCCAACCGCAAGCTTGTCGCTGTAGCGGTAGTTCATGAACAGATTCCCCGAAACGACCTCCGAGCTGAAGAGATTTGACGAATCATATGCTGTTATCGACGAATCAACTTCACTGCTCAGAAACGTTTTGCCGCTGAGATCATAGCTCGCTTCGATTCTCGTGTTGTAAGTCTGGAATCTCGTTCGTGCGCTCACATCCAGATTGGCCTGGCCTCCTGGCGAGCTCAGGTCGCCAAGAGTGCGCAAGTCAGTGCCATCCAATATCGCAATCTCTTCGCCGAACTTCACGGTTAACTTGGAAAACTGATGCTGGCCTTCTAAATGAATCAGCTGTTGCACCGCATCGTCTTCGGAATGATCGGCAAAAAGAAACAAGCTGGGTGCGTAATCCAGCCGAATGTAGTTATCTTCGTGTCCGGTGATGTCGCCTAAACCAAGAGTCAGTATCGGCTCAATCGCGAAGTAATAATCTGAGACACGATTAGTTTGGCTGATATTAATGTTGTCGTCGTAAACCCCGCGGGCGGTGACTTGAAATCCGTAATGAAAGCGACGCGGTTCGGATGAGACTTCGTTTTCGGGAACAACAGCGCGGTGCAAATTAGATTCAGGCGTTGGATTGAAGGGCGATGAAGTTGCTTCCATGATGTTCTCAGGCGGGGCCGGATAATTCGGTAGCGGAGTGGTCGTCGGTCCGACGGTTTCCTGCGCTTGAATGCCCGAAGCGAGAACGAACAAAAATGCAACGCTGTCAGCCAACAGCAATCGGCGTTGCAAACGCGTTCTGCAAACAGACATAGCGAATGGGATGGAAAATCGGCGGCGACCGGAGCTCATAATGCGTGCCGATTGCTGCCGATTATCCTGACCCAACCCTGAGCCAATTTGGAAGAGTACGTACCTTCATTGTGCGACTGGCGGTTGCTCGGGAGAGTTGACATTGTCGGACGGTGCGTGGTCCTTGGGATTCAGCGTGGCGAATGACGGCAAGATCGACACCGGCGTCATTTCATTCACTACATTGCGAATTCGGGATTCCTGTTCGGGCGCAACTGCAAGAGCGGCAGCGATGATGGAGGCGCGAGCGTACGGCTCTGACTGGATTGCCGCCTTTACGATATCGGACGCCGCCTCCGGCGAGGCCGCGACAGCGGCTTTGATGATCTGATCGATAGTGCCTAACGGTAAACGGCCCGCCAGCGGGTGAGCGTTTAACCGAGAAATGTTCAGCGCGCAGACAACGATCTTTCCGGCCAAATCGGGACGAAGCTTTACCGCTGTCGCCAGACACGAAATAAATTTCAGTCCGTCAAGTCGCACCGCGGTCGAAATGAAAGCGGTTAGGAATTCACTGGCGGCTCCGCCGGCGCTGCTCGACGCTCGCACCGTGATTGGCGGGGCCATTTGATCTGCAGGCGGCGACGAAATTTGCTCGGCGCTGACGACTCGAAGAAACAGTACGCCTAAAGTCGGCAGCAGAACGCGACGCCGCGAGTTTTCCATTACGAAGAACATAGGAAGGTTGGCCGCTTTGGACTCGCTCCTCGGCAGCCGAGAGCCTAACAAGCAAATCCCAAGCCGTTTACGACCGGAACCGACAATTAGAGCGGCAGATGGTCGTGCCGTGCTGCTTCGAGATCGGCCAGCTCACGCCCCGACTGAAGGGTCGCGGTGGTATCAATTTGGCCCTGAGGGTCATCAGCCGCTGGCACAGGGCCATGATCAGATGGCCATTCGCAAACATACCCCGCTTCGACGGCGCTGATCTGCCCTGGCTTTTGCGCGGCATAAATTTTACCGCGAACGCAGGTCACACGTGTGCGGTTAGCATCGACATCAAGTCGAATCAAACAGCCCGGGAGCACAGTGATCGTGGCCTGAGGGGTCTGAATGGTAAATCGCGCGAAACCGTCGAACAGGACGACCATTCCTCCACGGCGGAACCCTATCCGTGCGATGCGCTCACGAATGGCATCGCCCGTCTCGTTGCCATCTTTGGTGAGTTCCAACTCTTCTATCTTCAGCTCGGAGTCGCCCGAGATTTGTGTCAGCGCGCCTGGAATAAGCGCGAGATTGATCGCGCCATCGGCCGGCGTTCTTAGAGTAGAGCCCGCGCCGAGCTTTGTTTCCGAACTAATTGGCTCGAAACTGCCGGCTTCTTTCGAGCTATAAACAATCTGGCCGCGCAGCGAGAGGATGGTCGCAACTACCTGGCGGCTCATTCCCTCCCAGCAGCCGCTCAGAACGAAAGCTAAAATTGTGGCCAAACCAATACGCGCGCAGGACATCTGGCCTCATCCTAACCCCACGACGAGACCGCGCGCTAGTCTATGCGTGGCGCAAAAAAGAATCAGCTACTGATTGCAGGGTCCCTGATTTCCTGGCTTGGTGCAGTTATAGCCAGGAAGAGGGGTATCGCCGTGCTGGAGGTGCGCACTGTACGCATTCGGCGGGAGGCAGAGAATAAAACTTTTAGCGTTGTCAGCGTGATGGCAGATGGCCTTTAATGGACCCGTTTTTTCGGGCGAATTCGTGCTTGAGGATGTGAGACCATAATCCACCGGCAGAGGGCAATATGTCGTCGACTTGCCGGCAAAAGTGTAAGAAGCGATCGAAATGATGACTGCTGCGCAAAACAACCAGAGACGTGAATGTGCCCTCATTTTTTTGGAATTTTGGAAACTAGGAACCTTTAGCGGCCGGGCTGGTAGTATTTTTGATAGTTTTTAGCAAGCTGAATCGCACCTTCATTAGGCGAGATCGTTGCCAAAAGACGCAATTGGCAGCGCGTACGGGAGTCGAACCCGTGCACCGGCCTTGAGAGGGCCGTGTCCTAACCACTAGACGAACGCGCCATAAAAAAGGTGCGTTTAGAATAACTGCCCGTTACTGGTCGGCAAGCAGCGACCTTCGCGAGAGCTCGCAATTCTCGTTGCAGCGATGTCAATCGCTTATGGCCGAAATTCTGTAACGATCATCGTCTAAGAATTTGACCTACGCGTAAGCTATTCGATGATCTCTTTCTAACCTAAATTTTCGGCAGGCTTCGTGCTGCTGTTAATCCCACGCTCGCGCATTGCAGGCGCAAGGAAGGCGAACCACGAATTGGTGGAGAGCGAACCCAAGACACACGAACATAAGACATGAAACCAAAGCTTAAGGGCTTCCCGCACTTTCAACTTCTTGGTCGTGTCGTCGCCGCGGTCGCGATGCTCGCTCTCTCGACGCCTCATCTGTTCGCAGGCGACATCAACGTTACCTACATAACCGGCGCAGAAGTGCCCGTGAGCTCCAACGGCTTCACCGCGATGGGAAAAAAGGTGAACATCACGCTGAACTTTGCGCCGGCACCGGGCACGCAGCTGATGGTCGTGCAAAATACGGGACCTGGGATCATTCGGGGAACCTTCAGCAACCTTGCGCAGGGGCAAACGATTGCGCTGACTTACGGAGGGCTGACTCACTATTTCGTCGCCAATTACCACGGCGGCAACGGCAACGATCTTGTGCTGCTCTGGACAACAGGCGATCAATTCATACCGGTGGCCGCCGCAGGGAAACTCGACGGTCAAATCGTGCTGGCCTTAAAGAAAAGTCGGGCACAACCCCCGTTCGACAAGCCGACGTCGCTTGAGCCGGACATTCCGATTAAAGATGGCGATCGCGTGCTCGTCGATATAGACGCGTCGGTATCGAAAGGATTGTTGGACCAGGTCGCACTTTCGGGAGGAGTAGTAGTTAAGGGCTCACCAACAGCCACCACATTCCGCGCCATGGTTCCGCTATCGCAGCTGGAAGCCCTGGCATCGCGCGCCGACGTGAAGTCGATTGCACCGGCAAAGCTTTCAGTGACCTCTCAAATCAAGCCGTAGTAAGCCGAATTCACAAATAGCCACTTGAAATTCTTAATCTTCGCCGCCGTAAAATAATGAAAGAACTCCGCCGCCAGATGTCAGAGCTGATTTTCGCGGATAGAGGTCCAGCGCGAACAATGCGGTCTGTGATCGTTGCACTGGCTATCGCGGTGAGCGGACCAGCCGTCGCATTGACGATCAATCTGACATACGATCCAGACTCAACCTTCACAACCGCCGGTTTGAGCGCAGCAGACATCGTCAACATGAAAGCTGCCGCCTCTTATGCAGCTTCGCAGTTCACCGACAATTTTACTGACAGCGTCAACGTCAACATCAAGGTAACGGCCGTGTCGGGAAGGATGACGCTCGGCAGCAGCAACACCTCCTTGGTGTCCGTT
>Ga0209803_1000414_pt1 | contig 28283 bp, 27 predicted proteins | sample GraSoiAngelo_138_FD_185895 | JGI IMG/M metagenome (GOLD analysis project Ga0209803, IMG submission 185895) | Grasslands soil microbial communities from the Angelo Coastal Reserve, California, USA - 14_0929_09_40cm (SPAdes) (version 2) | ecosystem: Environmental > Terrestrial > Soil > Grasslands ...
GTACTTGGCCCAGTTCCAGCGACACGAGGGGGTGCTTTTCGTCGGCAAGGCCCAGGAACGCCAGCGCGTGTTCCGCACTACCAAGCGGCGCAATCCCAAGACCGGCGTCACGTATCCCTGGCTCGTCCGCAGCACAGCGATGGTCAACCAGTACTACGTCTACCTGGTGGACGCCGACTTCGGCCCGCTGTTCATCAAGTTCAGCTCCTACTTCCCCTATCCCCTCAAGGTCTGCCTCAATGGCCATGAATACCTGAAGCGGCAGTTGGTCAAGGCCCGCGTGCCTTTCGACGCGTTGGACAATGGGATTCGCGCGTGCGCCGATCCGCGGCAGATGCAAACGCTCGCCGACGGCCTGACGGCCGATCGGATCGAGGCGATGGTGTACAAATGGCTGGCCCGCCTGCCGCATCCGTGGCTCCCCACGGACCATGCCGCGGGGTATCGCTATCGCCTGTCGATTCTCCAGGCGGAGTTCGCCCTCACACAGATCCTCGACCGCCCGCACACGGGACGGCTCTTCTTCGAACAGATCATCCGCGACAACCTGGACGTGGGCCGGCCCGACTACGTGCAGCTGATCTTCGACCGCCGCATCAACCGGGTGACCCCGGGCCGCTTCCGCACCCGGGTCGTGACGAGGGGCGTCGTGCCGTCCCTGCACATCGACTACAAGCGCTCGATGATCAAGCAGTACCACAAGGAAGGCCGGGGCCTACGGACCGAGACCACCGTCAATGACCCGCGCGACTTCAAGATCCGCCGGGGACTCCGCAACCTGCCTGCGCTGCGGCAGATCGGCTTTCAGGCCAACCGACGGCTACTGGCCGTCCAACGACTGAGTTACGACGGTGCCCTCGGCGAGGCGGCCGTGCAGGCTGTGCTCCGGCCCGTCCTGATCGAGGGACAGCGGGTGGCCGCCTTGCGGTTCGCCGACCCCCGCGTGCTGGCGCTGTTCTCCGCGCTGGTGATGTTCGATACCCTGCCGGCCGGCTTTCGCGGCGCCGATCTGCGCGCGCGCCTCATCCCGCTCCTCGCACTCGCGCCGAACGATCTCCCCCGCGGACGGGTGAGCTACGACCTCCGCCGGCTGCGCTTGCGCGGCCTGATCGAGCGCCTGCCCCACTCGCACCGCTACCAGGTCACCACGCTCGGCTTCCGTACCGCGCTGTTCTTTCTCAAGGTCCAGACGCGCATTCTGCGTCCGGGCCTCGCCCAGCTCACCTCGAACGACGTCTCCCAGGACGCCCGCCTGCGAGCCGCCTTCAGCCGCGTCGAGCGCGAGATCCACCGCGTCTGCACCCGGGCCGCCGTGGCGGCGTGAGAAAACTTGGCTCAGCCGTGAACGAAACCGCCCGTCAAGGACTCTAGGTCGCGATCGCGAGCTGGTGGCCGAAGATGTAGAGCGTGGGGTGCGCCTTGAAGCCCTGCACCCGCTTGTCGTGGAACGTGAAGATCGCGCGCCACACCGGCTGCACGATGGGCCCGTCGTCCTGGAGGATCCTCTCGAGCTGCGCCATGACTTCGCGCCGGGCGGCGACGTCGATCGTCCCCTCGGCCAGCGACAGCAGACGGTCGAACTCGGGATTGGAATACTTCGACTCGTTCCACGGCACGCCGGTGCGGTAGGCGAGCGCGAGGCTCATGACGCCCAGCGGGCGGTGCGCCCACGTCGTGAAGCCGAACGGCACCTTGGTCCACACCTCCCAGTACTGCGTGGACGGCATGACGTTGATCTTCACGCGAATGCCGGCTTCCTTCCATTGCTCGACCATCGCCTGGACGGCGAGCAGCTCCCAGCCCGGCTGCGGCCGGCAGACGATCTCGGTGTCGATGCCGTTGGGATGGCCCGCCTCGGCGAGCAGACGCCTGGCTTTCGCGACGTCGCGCTGGAAGGGCACGAGCTTCGCGTACTCGGGATGCACCGGGCTCACGTGGTGGTGCTCGCCGGCCTGACCGAGGCCCCGGTGGGCGATCTGGAGGATCACGTTCGAGTCGATCGCGTAGCGGAGCGCCTGCCGGACGCGCTTGTCGTCGAACGGCTTGACCGGCTGCACGCGCGCGGTGGCGGTGTAGGCCGTCGTCACCGAGTACATCTGCACGTGCGGCAGCTTCTGCAGCGCGTCGAGCTGCACGATGTCGGCGGCGTAGAGACCGTCCACCTGCTTGCTGGCCAGGGCGCTCACCGCCGCCGCCGGGTCGTCGCCGAGGTCGATGAACTCGATCTGATCCAGGTACGGCCCACCGCCCCAGTACGGTTCCTTGCGGGCCTTGAGGACCTGGCGTCTTCCCACCTCGCTCTCCACCAGCGTGAAGGCGCCGGTGCCGTTCGAGCCGACTTTGAACTCGCCGTTCTCGGCCGGATCGAGGATCAGGAGCGGATAGTGGAAGAGCTGCTCGGGGATGGCCAGTTGTGGCGTCTTGCCGTTGAGCCGGACGGTGAAGGCGTCGACCTTCTGGATGGCGTTGGCGTCCCACAGCCGCGTGGATTTCTTGGCGTTGCCCTTGTCGTCCTTCTCGCCCGTCTCGAACTCCTCGAGGAGGAAGCCCTTCATGAGCCCGACGACCGAGGAGCCCGTCTTGGGGTCGAGCACGCGCTTGAGGTTCCACACGACGTCGTCCGCGTTGAACTGCCGGCCGTTGTGCCACTTGACGTTGCGGCGCAGCTTCAGCGTCCAGGTCTTGAGGTCGGGGCTCGCCTCCCACTTCTCGACGAGGCCCGGGCGCGTGACGTTGTCGACGCCGGTGACGGTCAGGTAGTCGACCACCTGGCGCGCGGTGTTGGCCGATTCGATCCAGGAATACGTGTGCGGGCTCTTGAGATCCTGGCAGCGCATGCCGAGGCGCAGCGTGCCGCCGCGTGGGAGGTTCTGCGCGGCCGCCGGCGCCACCAGCGGCTGGCCGGCGATGCGGCCGGCGAACGCGTAGGCGGCGGGGGCCGACATTCCCAGGAAGGTCGCGTAGCGGAGGAACTCACGGCGGTCGATCTGCCGCTCGACGAGCTGACGCTTGAGCCTGGGGATCAGGACGTGCTCGTGATCGTGATCCATCGTCGGTTCCTCCCAGCGAGAGGTGGCGAGCGGCGCAAAGTGTGGGCCGCGCCTGCTCGCTTGTCAACCGGCCCCGACCGGCGGTAGTGTCTCGGTTGATTCCTCAATCGAGGCGGGCATGACCGGTCTCACGACACTCGGCGTGTTTCATACGGCGATCGGCGTGGTTGCCCTCGTCTGCGGTTTCAGTGCGCTGGTGCGGGACAAGGAGATCTCGGCCAAGAACCGACTCGGGCAGGTCTATCTGGTCACGACGTTGATCACGGCCGTGACGGCCCTGGGGATCTTTCACCATGGTGGCTGGGGCCCAGGCCACGTGCTCGCGGTGCTCACTCTGATCGCGCTCGGAATCGGCACGGTTGCGGCGACCTCCTCGTTCTTTGGGCGGCTGTCGAGGTACGTCCAGGCGGTCAGCTACTCGTCCACGGTCCTCTTCCACATGATCCCGGCTGTGACCGAGACGTCGACCCGCTTGCCGCCGGGAGCGCCTCTGGTGGCGTCCCAGGATGCTCCGGTCTTGCAGGCGGTCGACCTCGTCCTGCTGCTGGCGCTCCTGGTCGGCATCACGTTGCAGGTGCGTTGGCTGCGGAAGGTGACCACACTCCCGCCCCCGCGCACCTCACCCCGATGAGACTTCGGCGGCTCCCGCCCGCGACAGCCGAGCGGATCGACGCGCGATGCCCATCAGCGCGCGCGTGAGCTCGGGCACGCTCCGCGCCGCGGGCTCGTCGATTCGGAGCGCGAGAGCCGCGGCGCCGGCTCGGCCGATCGCGGAGAGCAGGAACAGCACGTGCATGTCGCTCCACGAGGAGCCGAGCACGTGGAGCGGACTCGACAGCGCAGCGGCGAGGAGGCCCGCGAGCGTCGAGGACACGGCGAAGCCCAGCCCACCGGCGGTCGCGAACGCGCCCAGGTAGAACGGACGGCCACGCCGCGGGGACACTCCGATCGATAGATCGAACACGGCGATGCCGTGCCCGCCCCACAGGATGCCGGAGACGACCGCTTCGACGGCGATCGGCCACAGCCGGTCGGGCGTCACGAAGAGCCAGATCAGGGGGACGACCGAGATACCGAAGGAGCAGACGACGAGGACCGGACGCGCGCCGAACGTGTCGACGAGGCGGCCACACGCCGGAGCCGAGACGATGCGGAGCGCCGCCACGATGATCGCGTGCGCGGCCACGAGCGTGAACGCCATCTCGAGGTTGGCGAGCATGTGGAACGAGAAGAAGCCCGCCGAGATTCCGACCGCGGCGTTCCAGCCGAGGAGATACCCGAGCAGCGGACGCGTCTGAGGCTCGCGCACCGCGCGAGCCACGTCGCCCCAGTCGGGTGCGGTGTCGTCCCGGCGACGAGGACTCTGCTGCGCGAGCATGAGCCGGATGCTCACGATCCCCGCCACGCAGGCGACGGCCGCGAGCACGCCCAGCGTTTCGCCTTTCCAGCCGCGCGGCGCGAACGCGTCGAGCGCACATCCGGCGGCGAGCGACGCGACGGTGCCCGCGACGCTCAGATAGACCATGCGGCGGGCAAGGAAGCGTCCGCGGACGGGACCGGGAACCAGGTCGCCCATCCACGCCGTCCAGGCGTTGTTGCCGACGACGCCCAGGACGGCCGCCAGCGCCACGACACCGATGAAGACCATGAGCGCGGTGGCCGGGGCGAGGTGAAGGAACGGCACGGCGACCAGCGGCAGCCAGGCGAGGCGCGCCGCGCCGATCGAAACGATGGCGAGCGGCCTGGCGCCGATTCGCTGCGTGAGCCAGGCGGCGGGCACCTGGACCATCTGCGCGGCGAGCGGAAGAGCGCCGAGAAGTCCGATGACGACCGGGCTCGCTCCGAGAAAGAGCGCCCAGCCGGTGAGGACCGCGCCGCCGGCGCAGGCACCGAACACCTCTGCGGCGGCGCCCTCAGCGACGGAGGCGTCGAGTGAAGCACGGAGCCGACTCGGCCTGACTGCCGGCAGGATCGACGGCATCGCCCGTCCCGGGTGCGTGCGGAGCGCGCCGCCTACCGGACGTCGGGCCCCGAGGCGGATCAGGGTACTTCGAGCTTATCTCGCCTCGGCGCCCGAAATAAACTGCGAAAACGGGGTCGCGATCAGGAAGCGTCCTCGGTCGATCGCGCCAGCTCGGCGTCGATGGTTCGCTTCACCATGGAGAGCCTCACGGCGATGAGGGCGGCTGAGGCATCCCGCCCCAGCGGCTCGATGAGTCGGAGCGTGTCGGAACCCCGAAACTCCTCCTTCGCCTGTTGGAGCAGCGTGTTGAAGCTCGAGACGCCTTCGTTGAGACTCCGATTCTGCGGCTCGCGAGCGCTGGTCAGTGCGTCCAGCATTCGATGAATCGCGTGGACGACCTCGTCCTTCGTCGGCACGGCCGCATGGCGCATGCGCCACGGGAATGCATCGAGGGTCGTGGTGACGTTCCAGACCGTCCGCATGACAGTCCCTCCTCGTAAGAGTCGTGACTCTCTCCGGAGGGTGACTGAAGCCCCGCCTCTCCTTCTTCGGCAACCCGGCTACCTGAGAGCCATTCCCAGGCCCGTGGCTTTGCGTCCCAGTCTCACGACTGGTTTGCCTTTATCGGAAAGAGCGCTATCGCCTAGTATAGCAACGGGAGTGCCAAGGTCGCCATGTGATGGAGCCACTTGAAAAGGCGCAGGTAACGCGATGTGTCCGGCAGCAATGGTCTCGTCGCCGACCGGCCCGCGTGCCACGTGTGGTGATAAAGTGACCATCGCGTCGAGCCGTATACTCCTCGCGTGCTTCGTCTGGGCATCGCCTTCAGCGGCGGCCTGCCGCCCGCCGACATCGTCGAGTGCGTGAGGCTTGCCGAAACGCTCGGGTACGAATCGGCGTGGGTGGCGGAAGGTCATGGCGGTGACCAGTTCGCGATCCTCGGCGCCTGTGCCGTCGCGACGCGGCGGATTCTGCTCGGTACGAGTATCTCGAGCGTGTTCGTGCGTAGCGCGACGACCATCGGCATGGCGACGGCGACCGTCGACCAACTCTCGAATGGCCGGTTCATCCTCGGTCTGGGGTCGAGCCATCGGGTGCAAGTCGAGCCCGAGCACGGCATTCCGTTCGTCCAGCCGACGGCGCGGCTGCGCGACACGATCGCGATCGTGCGCGCGCTGCTCCGAGACGGCGTCGTCTCGCACCACGGCGAGGTCGTGACGATCGAGCGGTTCGACCTCTGGTTTCCCCCGCGAAAACCCGACATCCCGATCTACGTGGCGGCGCTGTTCCCGCGCATGCTCGAGATCGCGGGCGAGCTGGCCCAGGGCGCGCTCCTCACGTGGCCGACGCCGAGCACGATCGCGCGCGCCATCGAGCACGTCGCGATCGGCGCGCGCCGAGCGGGACGAGACGCGACGGCGGTGGACGTGGCCTCGTTGATCCCGTGCGCCGTGGCCGAGACCGTTGCCGCCGCGCGTGATGCGATGCGGCCGGCCGTCGGGCTCTACGCCGGCTTCTTTCCCCGCTACAACCGGCTGCTCGCGGAGGCGGGCTTCGGCGACGCCGTGCGCGCGATCAAGGATGCGTTCGATCGCGGCGGCCGCGAGGCGGCGGCGAAGGTCGTGCCCGACGAATTGATCGACGCGGTGGCGCTCGCCGGTACCCCGGATACGTGCCGCGACCGCCTCGCGGCCTATCGCCGCGCGGGGCTCGCGCTGCCCATCGTGAGTCCGCGGGTCTCGGGCGCCGCCGGCAAGAAGATGGCGATGGCGGCGATCCGGGCCTGCGCCCCGTGATAGCCTCCGGGTGCCCATGGTGCAGGGCTGCCTCTCATCGGCCCGCGCGGCCTCAGCCCGCAGCGGAGCGGCTCAGTGAAAGGGCGAACACGAATGAACACGACGAGCGGTTACCACACCACCGTGAGCGGGACGGTGATCAAGTACAAATAGCTATTGCCAGCCGGGCGGAACGACAGCGACGCCCCGGAGACCCTTGGCGACGAGGTCGGCCACCAGGTGGTCGCGGACCGGGCCCACCAGGATGTTGGCGCGACGGAAGACGTTGACGTCGGGCGCAACGGGCGGGCCGTAGAGACGCGCCATCGCCGCCTTCAGCTTTTGGGTCGTCGCCGTCACGGTCTCGATGTGGAGTCCGAGGCCGGCCTGGAGATGCTCGATCACCTCCACCTGCGAGGGATCGTCCATCGCGACCACGAGGACGTCGTCGACGCGGAACAACGGGATGACGAGGTGCCGGGTCGCGAACCGCTGCGAGATCAAGCAGGTGAGCGCCTGGTCGATCGAGATCGGATCCAGGTCGAAGAAGTTGATGTGCAGCTGCGTGCACAACGCGTCCCGCATCACCGTTTCGTTCACGTGGCGCAGCTTGATGAGCGCCTGCCCGATCGGCATCGGCGTCCGCCGCTGGAAGGCGAGGGCCTCGTGCAATTGCTCCGCGCTGATCCGGCCGGCCTTGACCAGAATCTCACCGAGGCGGGAGCGTCGCTTGTGGTGCTGGAGCAGGGCGTTGAGCTGCCTGCGGGTGATCAGCTTGTTGGCCAGCAGCACCTGCCCGATCGGCACGTAGGTCGGGGACACCGCCTGAAGCCGCAACGCGGCCTCGAGCTGCGCCGCGGTGATGTACTTCTCGTCGACCAGGATCTCGCCGAATCGGCGCGCGCTCGGAGACTCCGCGCCGTTCGCCGGGGTCGCGGTCGTGTGCGCGGGGCTTGCGTGCGCCGTCACGACGGGCCCCCCGCTCGGGTGGCGCGGTGGCTCCGGTCCCCGGCTGAAATGGCTGACGACCTTGGGCTCTCGGCTGAAGTCGCTCACGGTGCCCTCCCGCACGAGAGACAGAGGCATCCAGCGTGCCGGGAGGGGGCCGCGCGTCTAAAGCCTCACGACACTTGACGCTTCGACGGCGCGTCACGCTGGATCGAACGCGGACACGATCCGACCAGCGGTCAGTTCCTTGCCAGTTCGAGCACCGCTCGGCCGGCGGTCGGCGCAGACCGCGCCGCCCTTGAGCACGAGGTCGATGCGCCCCGGATCGAGGAGCACCCTCACGTCGTCGAGCGGGTTGCCGTTCACCACCACCACGTCGGCCAGCCGGCCCTTCTCGAGCGTCCCGAGCTCACGCTCGAGGCCGAGACACCGGGCCGCCCACTGCGTGGCCGCCCGCAGCGCCTGCATCGGCGAGAGGCCCGCCTCCACGAGGTATCCGAGCTCCAACGCGTTCTTTGGATGCCCGTGGCCGCCGGCGTCGGTGCCGGCGGCGATCGGCACGCCGAGCTCGAGCGCGCGCCGGATGCTCGCGAGGTGGTGCGGGTGGAGGTCGATCGCGCGCGCTCGCACGTGGGGCGCGACGCTTTCGCGATGGTACACGTACACGGTCAGCGTCGGCACGAAGAAGGTGCCCTGCGCGGCCATCTTGGCCATCAGCTCGGGCTCCTCGTCCAGGTAACAGCCGTGCTCGATCGAGTCGACGCCGGCCGCGAGGGCGGTCCGCAGGCCGGGGCCGCCGAGGGCGTGGCACATCACGCGTCGTCCGAGCGCGTGCGACTCCGCCACCAGCGCCTGCATCTCCTCGAGGGAGAAGGCCGCGTCCCGCGGTCCGTGGCCGGCACGCGAGCTCGCGCCGCCGGTGGTGGCGGTCTTGATCACGTCCGCCCCGGCCCGCACGATCGTGCGCACGACGTCGCGCACCTCGTCGGGCCCGTTGCCCACGCTCCTGGGCAGCAGCGGATCGTACGCGGCGCAACACTCGTGGCCCGACGGGCTCACCCGATCGCCGATACCGCCCGTCGGCGAGATGATCTGGATGCCGAGCACCAGGCGGGGCCCCGCGATCAGCCCGTGCTCGATGGCGACCTTGAATCCCGCGTCGAGGCCGCCGGCGTCGCGGACGGTCGTGTACCCCATGGCGAGCGTCTCGGCGAGCACGCGCGCGGTGCGCAGGTGGGCGGTGCTGGCCGGCTCGTCCAGTCCCCAGCGCGTCGCGAGCGCGTAGCCGTGCGACGCCATGTGATCGTGAGCATCGATCAGCCCGGGGATCACGGTGCGGCCGCTCACGTCGACGACGTCGGCGTCCGGCGGCCACGTCAGGCCCGTGCGCGGGCCGGCGGCGATGATGCGCTCGCCGTCGATGACCAGCGCGGCGTCCGACACCGGGATGGCGCCGGTGCCGTCGATCAGGGTGGCGCCGGTCAGGACACGGGTCATCTCAGCGGCCCCCGGTCGCCTGCAGCGTGACGCCGGTGATGTAGCTCGCCTCGGCGGAGGCCAGGAAGAGCACGGCGTTGGCGATCTCGATCGGCTGCCCCAGGCGACGCAGCGGCGTCATGTGGTTCGGGCTGTACTCCACCGTCTCGTTGAGTCGGCGCAGGGCCGGGCCCGTGCGATCCGCGTCGATCGGCCCCGGCGCCACCGCGTTGACGTTGATGCCGTACTCGGCGAGCTCGAGGGCCACGTCGCGGATGAAGCCGTGGACGCCGGCCTTGGCGGCCGAGTACGCGGAGCCGCCCTGGTAGTACGCGGTCCACGGCGTGCCCTCGCGCGCGCCCGAGGAGAGGCAGACGATGCGGCCGGAGCGCTGCTTCATCATGTGCGGGACCGCGGCCCGCGTGCAGAGGAACGTGCCGCGCAGATTCAGGCGGATGGTGAAGTCCCAGTCCTCCAGCGCCATCTCCCAGATCTTCGCGTTGCGGCTGCCGCCGACGTTGTTGACGAGGATGTCGAGCCGGCCGTGGCGTGCCACCGCGTCGGCGACGAGGCGGGCCGCCGGCGCCTCGTCGGTGACGTCACCGACCACGCCGAACGCCTGGCCGCCCGCGGCGGTGATGTCGCTCACCGTCCGGTCCAGGCCGGATGTGTCGATGTCGCCCAGCGCCATGCGCGCGCCCTCCTCGGCGAGGCGCAGCGCGATCGCGCGACCGAGCCCGCTGGCCGCTCCGGTCACCACCGCCACCTGATCCTGTACGCGGCCCATGGGATTCTCCTTGGCGCGGAGTGGTAGTGTCTCACGCGTGAGGCGGCGCGAGCCTTGAGCCGACTGACCGGCAACCAGCGGCGCTACCTCCGCGCGCTGGGACAGCGCCTGGCGGCGACGCTGCACGTCGGCCACGACGGCGTGACCGACGCGGTCGTAGGCCAGGCCGACGCACAGCTCACGGCGCACGAGCTGATCAAGGTGCGGATGGGCGAGAACGCGCCCCGGAGCCGTCACGACATCGCCGACGAGCTGGCCGGGCGGACGAACGCGGAGCTCGCGCAGGTCCTGGGCCGGACGGCGCTGCTCTATCGTGCGCGGGCGGACGAGCCGACGATCGTCCTGCCGCCCTGACGGCTACGTCTGCAGCACGCGTCGGATTTCGGTCTCCGCCCACAGCATCGCGTCCTTCGGGCTCGCCGCATTGGTGACGACCTTCGCGAACATGTTGGGAATGATGTAGCTGTTCGTGATCATCTGGATGCGCTCGTCCGGCGGCGCCGGCCAGCCGTAGAGGTGCGAGTACTGCGCGAGCGCCTTGAGCGGCTTGTACTTCGGGTCCAGGTTCCATACCGGATGGTTCTCCATGTCGCGCCACACGGGATGATTGTAGTTGTCGCCCGACATGATCCACTCGTGATACTGCGCCGGCTCGAAGAACCAGCGAAGGAACTCGCGGGCGGCGTCGACGTTCTTGCTGAACTTCCAGACGCCGAGGCTTCGCGGCACGCCGACGGTGTGACGTCCGGCCGGCCCCGCCGGCGACAGGTGGAAGCCGGTCTGGTCGGCGACCGGCATCTTCTTCTCCTTCGCGACGACGTAGTGGCTGATCGGATTGTGGATCCACGAGCCCGCTCCCGAGTTCAGCCACTGATTGTTCGACGCGTTGTCCCACGAGAGCACGACCGGGTCCATGGCGTCCGTGTACAGGGCGCGGACGTAGTCGATGACCGCCTCCGTCTCCTTCGACCTGATCGCGATCGTGCGGCCGTCGGCCGCCACGTCCTTCGCGCCATAGGACCAGAGGATCGAGTACAGGGTGGTGACGGAGTCCGTCGTCTGACTGATGGCGAAGCCGACCGGGTGACCGAGCTTCTTCAGCTTCCGTCCGGCCCGAAGCAGATCCTCCCAGGTGTCGGGTGCCTTCTCGCCGACCTTCTCGAAGAGATCGATGCGATGGCTGCCCGGGAAGGAGATGTAGAGGTAGGGGACACCCAGCCACTGGCCCTTGACGTACGCGTGCTCTTTGGCGAACGGATACCAGTCGCCGTGCTTGCTCGCGAGGTCGTTCGCGATGTCGGAGACGTCGGCGAGCCCCGCCTGAAAGAGCCACGGGTAGTGCATCTCGAGACTCACGATGTCGTGACCACCTTTCGACATGAGCTCGGCCGCCAGCTTGGCGGACATCTGCACGCTCTGAATGTGGTCGGTGCGCACGCTCACGCCGGTCGCCTTGGTGAAGCGCTTGCCGAGCTCGGCGAGCTTCACGTCCGACGCGGGCGCGTAGTTCACGGCGGTCAGCAGGCTGATCTCCCTGGCCGCCCAGCCGGCCGGCGGGCGCCCCGTGGCCAGGATTCCGGCGAGGCCGGCGGCGGCGTGTCCCGTGGTCCGAACGAACGCGCGTCGGCTGAGGTTCATCGCGCACCTCCGAGATCGAACGTAAGGAGAATCACCGCGCACTGTCGCGCAGGGGCAAGTATAGTCGGGGGCATGAGCTCCGTGACGGTTCTCGCGTGCCTGCTGGTGTGCGGCGTGCTGGGCGGCTGCGCCGGTCCTCTACGGCTCGGGCAGCTGCCCACGGACGAGGAGAGGTGTGTGAATGGCGGCGGCGTGTTTCATGCCGGCCTGTGCGACTATTGCCGCTGAGCCATGACCGAGTTCAAGCCGTTGACGTACGAGGCGCTGACCGTCGGGGAGGAATTCGTCTCCGACGCGTACCTCGTCACCCCGGAAGACGTCGACACCTACGCCTTCGCGGTCGACGATCATCACCCCTGGTTCTTCGGGCCGTCGCCGTTCGGCGGCCCGGTGGCTCATCCCACGCTGGTTGCCAATCAAGCCTTGCGCTTGCGCCACAGCCGGTATGTCGTGCACGCCGGGCTCCACGCGAAGATGCAATTCGAATTTCTCGAGCCGATCCGGGCGGGCATGCGCGTTCGCTCCCGCGGCCGGGTGGTCGACAAGTACGAGCGGCGCGGCAAGCAGTACATGGTGACGGAGTTCGTCACCGAGGACGACGCCGGCACGACGCTCGTCCGCGGCCAATTCACGCAGATGCTGATCCCGGCCTAGGCGGCGGACCATGGCCATCGCTCACGACATCGCCGTCGGCCAGGAGCTCCCACCCCTGGAGAAAGACCTGACACAGCGGCACATCGACGCGTATTCCGGCGTGCGGACGCGCTCGATTCACACCGACGAAGCCTGGGCGCGCCAGAAAGGCTTCCGGACCACGCTGGCGCAGGGGATGATGTCGACGGCATACGTCTCGGAGATGATGACGCGGCTTCTCGGCGCCGGCTTCATCAAGGGTGGCACGATGGCCGTCGCCTTCGTCAAGCCGGTCTACGCCGGCGATCGCCTCACCGTTCGCGGCGTAGTGAAAGAGGTGCGGCCCGAGAAGGATGGGACGCGTGTCGTGGTCGAGGTGTGGTGCGAGAACCAGCACCGACAGAAGACGGCGGTGGGGAGCGCCAGCGGACTGCTCGCCTGAGCCTCAGCCGCGGGACTCGGACGACGTCGGCACCAGCACCTTGATGGTGCCGCAGAGCTTATCGAGGTCGACCGGCTTGATCAGGACCGCGTCGAAGCCCGCGCCCGTCGTATCCATATACTGCTCCGAATACTGCTCCGAGAACCCGGTGAGGGCGATCGCGGGCAACGATCCGCCCCGCGCATGACCTCTGAGCGTGCGAAGCAGCTCGACGCCATCCATGTGCGGCATGGCGAGGTCGGTGACGATCGCGTCGACCCACGGCGTCGCCTCGAGGTGCGCCAGCGCTTCGAGGCCGTTTCGCGCTGCCATCACGCGCGCACCGCAGGCCTTGAGGAACGTCGACAGGACGTCGAGCGAGTCGTCGGTGTCCTCGGCAACGATCAGCGTGAGGCCGGAGAGATCCGGCAGGTCGATTGGGCGCATCACCGCGATAACCTTACGGCCTCCCGGCTCCGCCGTCTACGTAGGAAAATCGTTTCCCAGTCCGGGGCACCCGCCACCGCGCGACCGCGTCGGTCCGCGTGTGATACAAAGGCCCCCATGACCAACCAGCTGCCGCGCGTCCACGAGATCGAGCATCATGCCGCCGAGCGGGCGACGACGCGCCCGGTCGTGTCCGGCATGCACGGCGTGGTGGCCGCCGGCCATCCGCTCGTGTCGATGGCGGGGATGCGCATGCTGCTCGCCGGCGGCAACGCCTTCGACGCGGCGGCGGCCGCCGGTTTCGCCGCCGCCGTGGTGGAGCCGACGGCCTCCTATACGCTGTGCGGCGAGTGCGTGGCGATGGTCCACGACGCGCGACGACGCGAGAGCGTCGCGGTGAGCGGGCAGGGCACGGCCCCGGCGCGCGCGACCATCGACGTCTTTCGCCGGCGCGGCCTCGAGCGCATCCCGACCGGGCCGGGCGCCGACGCGCACCTGTCGTTCACGGTGCCGGGCGCCGTCGACGCGTATCTCACGCTGCTCGAGACGTACGGCACGAAGTCGGTGAGCGAGGTACTGATCCCCGCGCTGCAGTACGCGGAGCGCGGCTTCCCGATGTACGAGTACATGCACCGCATGCTCGCGATCCCCGAGACCCGCGCACAGTTCGCGCTCTACCCGCCCGGCGGCGCCGGCGTCTTCTATCCTGGCGGCCGCGCGCCGCGCGTCGGTGAGCTGTTCGTGCAGCCGGCGCTGTCCGGCACGCTCCGGCGTCTCGTGGAGGCCGACGCGAAGGCCGGCGGCGATCGCCTGGCCGGCATCGCCGCCGCGCGCGAGCGCTTCTATCGCGGCGACGTCGCGTCGATGATCGGCGCCTTCTCGGAGAAGTGGAACGGCCTGCTGCGCGCGAGTGACCTCGCCGGCTACCGGGCGCGCGTCGAGCCGCCGCTGCGCACGACGTTCGCGGGCCGGGAGATCCTCGGCCAGGCGGCGTGGACGCAGGGGCCGGTGCTGATGCAGGCGCTCGGCATGCTCGCGACGCTGGATCTGAGGGCCATGGGCCACAACTCCGCCCGCTACGTCCACGTGGTGTCGGAGAGCCTGAAGCTCGCCCTCGCCGATCGCGAGCGGTACTACGGCGACGTGCCGACCGTGCCGCTCGCCGAGCTCCTGGCGCCCGCGTATCTCGCCGAGCGCGCGTCGCTGATCGCGCCCGACCGCGCGATGCTCGCGGCGCCGCCGTCCGGCACCCCGCGGAGGGCGGTGACGCCGGCCCCGGCGCCGGCCGTGGCCGACGGCACGACGCACATCGCGGCGATCGACGGGCGCGGCAACATGATCGCGTTGACGCCCAGCGGCGGCGTCTTCCGGAAGTCCGCGTTCGCGCCCGAGCTGGGCTGCACGCTGAGCACGCGAAGCGAGATGTTCGTGCTCGAGGACGGCCATCCGAACGCGCTGGCGCCGGGCAAGCGGCCGCGCACGACCCTGGTGAGCTATCTGATCTGCGAGAACGGCGCGCCCGTGATGACCGTCGGCTGTCCGGGCGGCGACGATCAGGCGCAGGCCGACCTCCAGATCGTCCTCAATCTGGTCGTCTTCGGCATGAACCCGCAGCAGGCCGTCGAGGCCCCGCGCTTCGCGACGCAGACGCTCGTGAACTCGTTCTATCCGCGCGTGTACAAGCCCGGCCAGCTCAACGTCGAGGCGACCATTTCCGAGAGCACGCGCGCCGAGCTGCGCGCCCTCGGCCACACGGTGACCGAGATCGGCGCGTGTGGGGTCGGCGCGGTCGTCACGCGTCGAGATCCAGAGACCGGTGTGTTGTCGGCCGGCGCCGACCCGCGCCGTCCGACCTACGCGCTGGCTTTCTAGGAGAGAACCATGCCCAGTCAGAGCGACAAGGCCGCGACCCTCCGCGCCCTGCACCGAGGCCCGCGCGCGTTCGTGATCGCGAACGCGTGGGACGCCGGCTCGGCGCGCGCCCTCGCCGCGCTCGGGTTCCCGGCGCTGGCGACCTCCAGCGGCGCGCAAGCGGGCGTGCTCGGCCGGCGCGACGGCGCCGTGACGCGCGACGAGGCGCTCGCGCATTGCGGAGCCATCGCGGCCGCGACCGATCTTCCCGTCTCCGCCGATCTGGAGAAGGGCTTCGGCGACGCGCCGGAGGCGGCGGCGGAGACCATCCGTCTCGCCGCCGGCGTCGGGCTGGTCGGCGGCTCGATCGAGGACGCGACCGGCGACAAGGCCACGCCGCTCTACGACATCGCCCACGCCGTCGAGCGCGTGGCGGCGGCGGTGCAGGCCGCGCGCGCGCTGCCGTTTCCCTTCACGCTGACGGCGCGCGCGGAGGGCTTCCTGCGCGGCAACACGAATCTCGACGACGCGATCAAGCGGTTGCAGGCGTTCGAGAACGCGGGGGCGGACGTGCTCATGGCGCCGGGGCTGCCCGACCTCGCGGCCGTGCGCGCGGTGTGCGGCGCCCTCGGCAAGCCCTTCAACTTCATGGCCGGCATCAAGGGCAAGTCGTTCACGGTGGCCGAGCTCGAGGCCGCCGGCGTGCGGCGCATCAGCCTGGCGACGTCGCTCTATCGCGCCGCCATGACCGGGATGCTCGACGCCGCGCGCGAGGTGAAGGACAAAGGCAGCTTCGGCTACCTCGATCGCGCCATCGCCACGCCGGACTGGAACGCCTTCATGCAGGCGTGAGCCGGTGAGCACCGAGCGTCCCTTCGCCGGCGTCACCGTCGTCGAGTTCGGCCACTTCATCGCGGTGCCGTGGGCGGGGCAGGTCCTCGCCGACGGCGGCGCCCACGTGATCAAGATCGAGCCGCTCGAGGGCGAGCCGAGCCGTCACATCGCGCCTCTCGGCGGCGGCGAGAGCCGGCACTTCCTCATCCGCAACCGCGGCAAGCACGCGCTGCCGCTCGATCTGCGCCATCCCGACGCGCGCGAGATCCTCGAGGCGCTCCTCGCACGCGCCGACGTCGTCCTGACCAACATGCGCCCCGGCCTCGCCGCCGAGCTCGGGCTCGAGTACGAGCAGCTCCGGCCGCGTCACCCGCGTCTCGTCGTCGGCAATGTGACCGCGTTCGGCGCGCGCGGGCCGGATGCGGCGCTGGCCGGGATGGACCTGGTCGTGCAGGGGCGGAGCGGGCTCATGGTGACGGGCGGACGCGTGAAGGACGGCCTGCCGACGACGGGCGAGTCGCCGATCGCCGACTACATGGCGGCCGCTCTGCTCGCCTTCGGTGTGGCCTCTGCCCTCTATCGGCGCGAGCGCACCGGGCGCGGCGGACGCGTGGACACCTCGCTGCTGCTCGCCGCGCTCGCGCTGCAGAACAACCTCATGGTCCGCGTCGAAGCCCTGGACGGCCCGCGCCACGCCGCCTTTCGCGAGTGGCTCACGCGGGCGCGCGCCGGGGGCGTGCCGTTCGCGGAGCAGGTCGAGCGGATGCCGCGCAACCGCGTCGTGGCCTCGCAGGCGATCTACATCCGGACGTACGCGACGAAGGACGCCGCGCTCGCCGTCGCCTGCGGCAGCCCGTCGCTGCGCCGCAAGTTCATGGCCGCCGTCGGTCACGAGGATTCGGCGCTGAAGGCGCCGGTGGCCGACGTCGACGCCCACTACGCCGCGCTCAAGGCGGCGGTGGAGGCGACGATCGCCTCGCGCACGACCCAGGAGTGGAAGGTCGCCCTCGACGCCGCCGGCGTCCCCGCGAGCGGCGTCGCGCTGCCCGTCGAGATCCTGGACGATCCGCAGCCGGCCGCGAACGCGATGTTCCAGCGCTTCGAGCATCGGACGCTGGGGCCGGTCACCGTGCTCGGCCCGCCGGTCCAGGTCGACGACGGCGGCTTCGTGCCGGGCCCGCCGACGCCGGCGTTCGGCGGCGAGGTCCGCGCGATCCTCGCGTGGGCCGGCTTCGCCCCGCGCGACGTCGAGCGCCTGCTCGCCGGCGGCGCCGTGACGCCGACCGCGCCATGACTCAGCCGACCCCGGCCGTCCGCGCAGACCTCGCCCCGACCGGCACGCTTCGCGCCGGGATCAACTACGGCAACTTCATCCTCGCCCAGAAAGAGCCGGCCCGCGGAGAGTCCCGGGGCGTGGCGATCGACCTGACGCGCGAGCTCGCCCGGCGGCTCGGCGTGCCCGTCGAGCTCATCGCCTACACGAGCGTGGCGGCGATGGTGGACGCGGCCAGGACGGGCGCCTGGGACATCGCGTTTCTCGGGATCGATCCCGCCCGCGAGGGCGAGATCGGGTTCAGCGCGGCCTATCTGGAAATCGAAGCCACCTATCTCGTGCCGGCGGCCTCGCCGCTGCGCGCGGCGGCGGAGGTCGACCGTGAGGGCGTGCGCGTCGCCGCGCCGGCGCGCGCCAACTACGAGCTGTTCCTCAGCCGCAGCCTGAAGCGCGCGCAGCTCGTGCGGGCGCCGAACGCCGACGCGGCCTTCGACCTGCTCGCGAGCGGCACGGTGGACGCGCTGGCGGGATTGAGGCAGGCGCTGATCGGGCTCGTCGACAAGCTGCCCGGATCGCGCATGCTCGACGGGCAGTTCATGAAGGTGCCGCAAGCCGTGGGTGTCCCCAGGGGCCGCGACGCCGGCCTCGCGTACCTGCGCGGCTTCGTCGAGGACGCCAAGGCCTCCGGACTGGTGGCCCGGGCGATCGAGAAGACGGGGGCCCGCGGCGTCTCGGTGGCGCCGAAGGCATCCGTTCGATAGTGGCGCCCACCGCCGTTCCCGATTTCCTCTACGGCACGGCCTGGAAGGAAGACCGCACCCCCGCGCTGACCGAGCTCGCGCTGCGAACGGGCTTTCGCGGCATCGACACCGCGAACCAGCGGCGCCACTACTTCGAGGCCGGCGTCGGCCAGGGCCTCGCCGCCGCGTACCGCGCAGGCATCGTGACGCGCGCGCAGCTGTTCCTCCAGACGAAGTTCACCTACCGCCACGGCCAGGACCACCGGCTGCCCTATGATCCCGCGGCCGATCTCTCGACGCAGGTCGCCCAGTCGATGGCCAGCTCGCTCGAGCACCTCGGAACGGATCACGTCGACAGCTACGTGCTGCACGGGCCCGCCTCCGGCCACGGCTGGAGCGACGACGACGCCGAGACCTGGCGCGCGATGGTGAAGGAGCGTGACGCCGGGCGCACGCGGCGGCTCGGCGTGAGCAACGTCTCGCTGCGGCACCTCGAGCAGATGGCGGCCACCGGCGCCGAGGCCCCGGCGTTCGTCCAGAACCGCTGCTTCGCCCGGCTGGGCTGGGATCGGGCGGTGCGCATGTTTTGTGCGGAGCGGAAGATCGTCTACCAGGGCTTCTCGCTGCTCACTGCCAATCCGGAAGCGCTGCAGCATCCGCTCGTGGGCCGCATCGTCGCCCGGACCAAAGCCACGCGGCCCCAGATCGTCTTCCGCTTCGCGATGGCGGCCGGCATGCTGCCGCTGACCGGCACCACCGACCCCGAGCACATGAAGCAGGATCTCGCCAGCCGCGAGGTGCCGCTGTCCGCCGACGAGGTGCGGGCGATCGAGTCGCTGGTGGGCTGACGACGCGGGTCAGCGGTCGCGCACATCGGGACGCGGGTGGTCGCGCACCAGCGCGAAGATGACGAAGCCCACGACGATCCAGAGGATCTCGCGCGCGCGCCGCGCGAGGCCGAAGGCCACGGCCGTCGAGGCCGGCAGCCCCAGCGCGACGAACGTCACGACGTAGCCGCCCTCCTGCGCGCCGACGCTCGCGGGCACCAGGAACGTCGCGAAGCGCACGGCCGTTCCGAACGCCTCGATGATGGTGGCCGTGGTCAGCGACACGGGCACCCCGAGGAAGCGCAGCGCGAGGAAGGCCTCCACCACGCCGAGCAGCCAGGCGACGAAGTGAAACGCGATCGAGAGCATCAACCGCCGGGGCTCCTCGCGATAGAACCTCACGAGGCCGCGATCGACGCGCGCGCCGGTCTCCGTGTGCCGCGCCAGGCGCAGGCCGATCCGGGCGAGCCAGCGCTGGACCGGGCCGAAGAGACCGCGCATCTGCGCCACCACGAAGCCGACGAGGGCCAGCACCTCGAGCGTGAGGAGCCACATCATCCCGTGCAGCAGCGAGGAGTTCGGCAACCCGGCCATCCACGCGACGACGACGCCGAGCAGGAGGAAGAGGCCCTGGGCGAGCGTGATGGTCGTCTTGGCGACGACCACCGACAGCACGGCCTCGTCGAGGGACACGTGACGGCGCAGCAGCCATGCCTTGATGGCCTCGCCGCCGAGCGACGCCGTCGGTGTGGTCAGGTTGAAGGCCTCGCCCGCGATCCGCATCGCCAGCAGCCTTCGAAAGGGCACGCGATCGCGGAGGAAGGCGTACCGCCAGCCGAGCGTGTCGAACGTCGTGACCAGGACGAAGGGAAAGACGGCGACCACGGCGAGCCGCCAGGACAGGCCCGTGATCGCGGCGAGGATCGCCGCGGGGTCGTTCGTGGCGACGAGGACGCCCAGGAACACGACGCCGAGCACGAGGAGCAGCACGCGAAGCAGCTTCATGCGGCAGCCGGGACGGCTCAGCTCTCTCGATAGAGCAGCAGCAGGACCCCGAAGACCGCCAGTCCCGCCGCCCAGACGCGACCCGGCAGGCGATCCTCCGGCGCCGCCAGCCGCAGCTCGAGCCAGCGGGCCCATCCGATGACGACGCCGAGCACGCCGAGCGGAGCGTGGGTGACTTCCAGGAGGAACTCGGCCTTGAGGTTGAGGCTGGCGTGCGAGTGCGTGAGCAGGAGGCCGCCGCCGACGACGCAGAGCAGAGGAAAGACGAGCGCCCACCGCGGCGAGCGCAGCCGGTGGGTGCGCACCATCCACTCGAAGAGGCCGAAGGCCACGACGAGGAGCACGAAGACGCGGTGCTGCAAGACCGTGGGCTCGGCCATGCTCTCCCAGAATCCCTGCGGGCCCAGCGGCCACGCTCCCGGATCGTTGCGCACCAACATGAAGCTCGCCAGGCCCAGCAGCACCAGCGGCCAGTGACGCGCCCAGCGCGCCAGGCCGCTCACGTGAAGGATCGCGAGGGTCCCCATCGACAGCACGAAGAGCCCCGAGACGTGATGGTTGTACTCCGACCACGCCCGGTCGGCGTCGGTCCGGGGCGCGTTCCTGTCGTCGACAGGGAGCTCGTCGATCGGCGGTGAGGTGAAGCTCGGCACGCGCGGCGTGAACCGCGTGGCCACCTCGCCCAGGGTCGCCCGGTCGGCGACGACGTCGATCGCCGGCGGCAGCGACGTCAGCGACGCGGCGGCGAACAGCACCGTGATCCCGAGCCCGAGCTCGACTTCCACGAAGCGCCGGACGCGCTGCAGGGACATCGGCGGTTGGCCCGCGAGACGACGCACGGCGAAGAAGTTCGCCGCGCCCAGGACCAGGAGCCCCGCGAGGATCACCATCTTCGTGAGCACCATGACGCCGTAGGCCGTTCCCAGCAGCGCGTGGACGCCGCCGACGTAACCCAGCGTGAGCCCGACGCCGGCCGTGATCAGCACGCCGACGGCGGCGAGCGCCGTCGCCGAAAAGCCCTGAAGCAGCCGCGGCGGCCACGGGCGCTCGATCGAGCCGACCGCCGCCACCACCAGGTGGAACAGGCCGCCGATCCAGACGGCGGCCGCGAGCTGGTGGAGCGCATCGAGCGCCATCAGCGTCGCCCGATGGCCGGAGCGTGCCGCCGCGTGGCTCGTCCAGGCGCCCGCGACGACGAGGCTCAGCGTGCACGCGGCGAGCAGGGCCCAGCGGACCCGCGCCTGGGATGGCCGGCGAAGCGTGAGGGCGCCGACCATCAGCCCACCGCTCGCGAACACCCGCAGCGCGCTGGCCCTGACGTAGGAGGTGGCGAGCAGCTCGCGCGCGTGCCAGTCGGCGCCGGTGCCCAGCGCGGCGACGACGACACCGAGCGACAGACACTGGGTGACCGCGACGCCCGCGGCGCCCAACGCGAGCAGGGGCCACACGCGGCGCAGCGGCGCCTGCTCGCGGGCGCACCCCGACCAGAGGACGATGAGCGCGAAGGCCACGCCGCCGATCGCGATGGCCTGCCCCGACAGGTTGAGCCCGCGCAGCAGAACGTCAGCGAACGCGGCCATGGCGTCGGTTCCACACGACGAGGAGAAGGAACGCGGGCGCTCCCACCGCGGCCGCCACCAGGAACCACGACGCCTTCCCGAAGGCGGACAACACGATGACCAGATAGATGAAGTCGCGGCTGGCGAGCGCGGCGGCCAGACGGGCGGCGCGCGGGCTGTCGGCGCCCACCGCGTGGTCTTCGGCCGTGCGCTCGAACGTGAGGGCCGCCGAGCCGAGCGTGGCCAGCGCGGCGGCGGCTCCGAGCACGAGCGGCCACGCCGTCCTGGCGCTCAGCGCCCAGCCGACGGCCATGCAGATGAACACCGCGACGTGGACGGTGTTGTCGCCCCAGAAGTCCAGGATCGCCCCGCGGCGCGACTGCTGGAACTTCAGCCGCGCGAGCTCGCCGTCGCAGCCGTCGAGCACCGAGTGGGCCAGAAAGAGCATCGCCCCCGTGAGCTGGAGCGCCGGCGCTTCGCCCAGGAAGAAGGGCGCGCCGGCCAGCCCGACCGCGACGCTCGTGAGCGTCATCATATCGGGGGTCACGGAGGTCGAGGCGAGGCGCCGGGTGAGAGCGAGCGAGATCGTGCGCTCGAAGTGACGCGACATGAAGCCTTCGTTGTGCTTGATCAGGGACCTCAGGAGCAAGGTCTCCGCCGTCGCGACGTCTGTCGCGGACACGAGCGGGAACCGTCCGTCCAGCGCGAGCGGCCGCGGAGGGTTGCCGAACGTGCGGGCGAGCTCGACCACGAGGCCGGGCTGCGTCGAGCGCGCCGCCGCGGCGAGGACGACGCCGGGCCGCTCGGTCTCGACGACCACCGCGCAGGCGCCGTCGACGTACAGCCGTTCCGGCTCGACGGGCATCTCGAGCAGCGCGTGCAGCCAGCGTGGCTGCGGCACGACGTTCGCCGGCACCAGGACGATCCGCTGCCTGGACAGCGGGGGAATGTGGGTCGACGGCGTCAGGACGGCGGCGCCCGCGCCGTCGACGAGCCCGCGCACCGCCGGGCCCATGTCGCACACGAACACCTGCTCGAATCCAGCCGCCCTCGCCGCCCGCACGATCCTCGTGATGAGCGGAAGCCCGGCGACGACGCGGGTGGGAGCGACGGACGGTGCGCCGTCCGACGCGGACGGCACGACGACGAGGATCATGCGATCGGCAGGCTCGGCACGGCGACGGACACCCCGCCGCGGCGGCTCGACTCGCGTGCGACGCTCTCGAGCACGCTGCAGAGCCGGGCCTCGGCGAGGTTGGAGTCGCGCGGCGCCGTCCCGGTCACTGCGCCGAGGAACTGATCCACGACGGGATCGAACCACTCCGGATGCGCCGAGCCGTTGGACAGGGCGGGCGGACACGACCACCGCTGCTCGCGGCCGTCGCGCTCGAGCCGCAGCGTCTCCGCGTGGAGCTCGATGCGCCCGTCGGTTCCGACGAGCTCGGCGACGTTGTCGCGCCGGTCGGCGGCCCAGGTGAGGAAGATCTCGGCCGTCGCGCAGGGAAAGGTCACCTGCACCGTCGCCGTATCCTCGACGGGCGAGGTCAGGTGCCGGCGTCGCTCGAGGCGCGCGCTCACCGCCGTCGGCCGGTCGCCGATCCAGTTCCGGAGCAGATAGAACACGTGCCAGCCGTGGTCGGTCAGCACGCCACCGCCGCCGAGCGCGGGGTCGAGGCGCCAGTTCACCCCGTTCGCATTGCTGGCCGCGGCGGGGCGCGTCCGAAGCGTCCGCCACACGACCCGCGTGACCGGCCCGATCGTTCCCTGCTGCACGAGCTGCATCGTCCGTTTGATGATCGGCGCGTGATGCCAGTTGTGAACGGTGTGGACGACGCGGCGAGTCGCCTCGGCGAGACGGCTCACCCGGGCCAGGTCGTCCGGGCCGACGACGAGGGGCTTCTCGCAGAGCACGTGAAGCCCGCGCTCGAGCGCGCGGCACACCAGGGGGCCGTGGCTCGCGGGCGGCGTGCAGATGTCGACGAAGTCGAGCGGCTCGTGCGCGAGAAGCCCGTCGACCGAGTCGTACCAGCGCGCCGCCGGCAGTCGCGCGTCGGCGAGCTGTCGGCGCCCGCGTTCGGTGTCGCTGACGGCAACGATCTCGACATCGTCGCGACGGGTCCAGCCGGGCAGATGGCCCTCCAGGGCCACGTTCCCGAGGCCGATGATCGCCCCGCGTAGCATCCGCTCAGCGGAGCCCGTGCGCGCGCCCGACGGCCTCCAGCGCCTCGTCCAGGATGGCGAGGCCCGCGAGGGCGGTATCCTCCCGGATGACCAGGGGCGGGTTGATTCGGATCGAGGGCGAGTACGTCATGGCCACCAGGCCGCGGCGCAGGCACTCCTGGTACAGCGCGCGCGTCACCTCCTTGGCGAGCGGCTCCTTCGTCTGCCGGTCACGGACCAGCTCGATACCGAGCATCAGGCCCTTGCCCCGCACCTCGCCCACGCACCGGTGTTTCTCCTTCAGCGCCTCCAGCCGTCTGAGCATGACCTGGCCGACGCGTTCGGCGTTGCGGACGAGGTCTTCCTTCAGCAAGATCTCGAGCGTGGCGAGCCCGGCGGCGGCCGCCAGGGGATTCCCACCGTAGCTGGACGAGCTGGCGCTGGGGTTCGACCAGGGGGCGCGGCCCGTCAGGTCGTCGGTGGAGACGACGGCGCTCAGCGGGAAACCGCCGCCCATGCCCTTGCCGACCGTCATCACGTCGGGCACGACGCCGTCGTGGTCGCAGCCCCACATCGCACCCGTGCGCCCGAAGCCCGTCAGCATCTCGTCCGCGATGAGGAGCGCGTCGTGCTCCCTGGCGATCGCCTGGACCGCCCGCAAGAACCCCGGCGGCGGAACCACGTTGCCGGCCGTCCCCTGGATCGGCTCGACGATGATGGCGGAGATCTCGCCGCCCGTCTGATAGCGGACGACGTCGCGCAGAAAGTCCGCGCACGCGATCCCGCAGTCCGGAAAGCGCAGCTTGAGCGGGCAGCGGTAACAGTCCGCGTACGGCGACACGTGGCGGCCGGGCATGAAGGGGCCCAGGTGGTGCTTGAACTCGCTGCCGAGCAGGCCCAGCACGCCGCCCGTCTTGCCGTGGAACCCGCCCCAGAATCCGAGGACCTCGTGCTTGCCGGTGGCGGCCTTGGCAAGGCGCAGGGCGGCCTCCACGGCTTCGGCGCCGCCGGAGAACAGCTGGATGCGGGTGAGCCCCTGCGGCGTGAGGCTGGCCAGCTGCGAGAGGAAGCGGGCGCGCGTGTCCGTGGTGAAGCTGCCGAACGTCAGGCGCTCGAGCTGTCGCTTCAGCGATTCCACGTAGTGCGGATGGCAGTGGCCGACGCTGCCCACGCCGATGCCGGCGATGAAGTCGATGTACTCGTTGCCGTCCTCGTCGACGAGCGTGCAGCCTTCGCCCCGGGCCATCGCGACGCCGGCCGTGAGGGCGAACGACTGCAGCCCGGGCGCGATGTGGCGCCGCTCCTGGGCGACGATCTCACGCGAGCGTGGCCCGACCTCGCGTCGCGCGGTCATCGGGAGGCTCCGGCGAAGCGGAGCGCCACGTGCGCGGCGATGCGCTCGGCCGCCTCCTCGCGGAAGAGCGCGAAGCTCGGCCAGGCGTTGACGTCGAGCAGCACGACGCCGCCGGTCGCGGTCACGATGGCGTCGCCGCCGTAGATGTCGAGCCCGAGCGCCAGCGCCGCCCGCCGCACCGCCCGCGCCAGCTGGGCGGGCTCGAACGGGTGGCCGGCCACGCGCTGCTCCTTGTGGTAGAACCAGCGGAACCACCCCGGCGCGCCGTCGGACCGCGCGGCGGCGCCGATGCCATAGAACTTCACGAGGTCGCCCTCGACGTTGGGCTGGATGACCGCGCGCCGGATACCGCGGGCCGCGAGCGCCTCGAGCGCCGCCGTCACACCCTCGCGCGTGCTCGCGAACGTCACGTCCCCTGCCTGCGTGTTGTGGACGTCCGCGCGCTTCACCCACACCGGGAGCGCGCCGACGTCATTGCGCGCGTCGGTGGCGACGAGCCGGCTCTCGATGAAGGCGACGTTGGCTTCGTCGAAGAGCGCGATCATGCGCTCCCGGTACGTGTTCAGCACGGCCCGCGGACTGTTCACGAGAGGGATCCCGCGGACCTCGAGCGCGTGCAGACGATCGAGGATCTCCAGTCGCTCGCACATCAGGAACACGCCGAGGGGGCGGGGATCGGCGGGGCCGATCTCTTCCGGGGTCTTGAACGTCACCTGGAACCCGCGGGCCTCCAGATGCTTGCCCGTCAGTCTCAGGATCTCGGCGTCATCGTTCTCTCGGCCCGGCGAATGCTCCTGTTCTCGAAAGATCCCCCAGCAGTACGGTTCACTCACCAGTCATCTCCCATGAAGGTTCACGCGGCGGCCCGAGCCTGCGAGGGCTTCGGCCAGCGCGACATCGGACCCGTGATCGACGTCGACCACGTTTTCGATCGTTTCAGCGTAGAACGGCTCTCCCTGCCGGTGCAGCCATGCCAGGAACTCCCGCAGCCTCCCGAGCGGCGGCGGTGTCGCGGCGCGCGCGCGCGCGGAGAACAGGTACATGCCGGCGGTGACGTGCGTCCCCGCCGTTCCTCCGAGGGCCCGCACGCGGCTCGCCGCGTCCACGTCGACCCACAGCGGATTCTCATCGGCCACGAGCGGCGTCACCGCGAGCACGCTCGCGTCGGGCGGGCGGCGGAGCGCCGCCTCGACGAAGCGCACGAAGTCGTCCGTCCGACACCACGCGTCCACCGTCGAGACGAGCGCGCGGCCGCCGCCCAGGCGCCGATTGATCTCGAAGAAGCTTTCCAGCGACGACGGGGTCGTCTTGACGATGACCTCGGCGTCGAGGTCCGGGAAGCGGGCGTGGACCAGGTCGCGACACTCCCGGGCCTGCTCGTTCACGATGGCGACGAGCGACGTGATGCCCGCGGCCAGGAAGTTTCCGATGACCCACTCGATCAGCGGCACGCCGGCGACCGGCACGAGCGGCTTGGGCATCGCGAAGCCCGCGGCCCGCAGGCGGCTGCCGTCACCGGCGGCGATGATCCCGCCGGGGCAACCCGTGGGGATTCTCACAGAAGCAACCCTCGGAGCTCTCCCAGCGCGCGAATCACGCGATCGCCGGGGCAGCACGGTGGCGGGTGCCACGTGGCCTCGCCGACGAGCCAGATGTGCGCCATGCCGACACCGCGCGCGCCGGCCATGTCACGCGAGGGAGAATCGCCGACGAACGTCGCGTCGCCCGACTCCACGCCGAGCCCGTCGAGCGCGTGCCTGAAGATGCGGGGATCGGGCTTCCTGCACCCGACGGTCTCGGAATCGACGATCACGCGGAACAGCGACCGGATGCCGAGGTCGTCACACACGGCCGTGAGATTGCCGTAGAAGTTGGAGACGATGCCCAGAGGGTAACGGCGCGCGAGCTCGGAGAGCAACGAGACGTTGTCCCGGACGGAGCGGGTCGCCTCGTCCAGGAAGCGCGTCACGATACGGTCGACGAGCCGTCCGTCGCTCAGACCCAACGCGGCGCCGAGGCCGGTGGCGAGCCGCCGAACGGTCTCGTCGAGCGAGAGCGTCGCGGGGATGGCTCCCACCAGCGCGTCGTCGGCGCCGTAGAACAGCGCGTCGAACCGCTCCGGCGGGACCACCACGCCCTCCGCCCGACAGAGCCGGAACATGCGCTCCTTCCAGGTGAGCGCCCCGGCGTCCAGCGTGCCTCCGAAGTCGAACAGGATGGCGGCAGGCGAGTGCCCGTTCCGAGCGTCCTGCGCGGCGCGTGCGTCAGGCCTCACGAGCGCGCATTTTCTCACAGGAACGCCACCAGACCCACCCTCACAGCTTCATGTGGGGGTCGAGCCAGTCGCGCAGCGCGTTGCCCATCAGGTTGATGGCCAGCGTGGTCACGAAGATCGCGAGGCCGGGGAAGGTGGCGATCCACCACGAGTTGAGCATGTAGACGCGCCCCTCGCCGAGCATGTTGCCCCAGGCCGGCGTCGGCGGCTGCACGCCCAGGCCCAGGAACGACAGGAACGACTCCAGGATGATCACGCGGGCCACCTGCAGCGTGGCGATGACGACGATCACCGAGACGAGGTTCGGCAGGATCTGGCGGAAGACGAGGCGCGCGTGGCTCATGCCGAGCGCGCGGCCCGCGAGGATGAACTCGCGCTCCCGGATGGCCAGCGTCTCCGCGCGGATGACCCGCGCGTACAGCGGCCAGTCGGCGATGCCGAGCACGATGATCATGTTGACGAGGCTCGGCCCGAGCACGGCGATGACGGCGAGGGCGAGCAGCACGAAGGGGAACGTGAGCATGACGTTGACCAGCGTCATGATGGTCCAGTCCATGCGTCCGGCGAAGTAGCCCGCGGCGAGGCCGAGCAGCACGCCGATGCTCGAGGACACGAGCACCGCGGCCACGCCGATGATCAACGACACGCGCCCGCCGTAGATCACGCGCGAGAGCAGGTCGCGCCCCACCTGGTCGGTGCCCAGCACGTGCGCGCGCGTGCCGCCGTCCATCCAGGCCGGCGGCCCCAGCCGGTGCCGGATGTCCACCGCCAGCGGGTCCCAGGGCGAGATCCATGGCGCCCACACCGCGCTGCCGACGATCGTCAGGATGATCGCGGTGGCTGCCACGCCCCACTTGAAGCGCCAGAGCCGGCGCAGCGACATGCGGGGCGGGCCGGCGCGCAGGGCCGCGGGCTCGTCGGCCTCGAGGACCACCTCGCCGCGGGCGCTGACCGCCTTCATCAGCCGAGCCGGATGCGCGGGTCGATGAGGCCGACGATCATGTCCACGAGGAAGTTGACGCTCACGATGATGAGCGCCAGCAGCACGACCGCGCACTGCACGACCGGGAAGTCCTGGTTGCGGATGGATTCCACGGTGAGGGTGGCCACGCCCGGCCATGCGAAGACGGTCTCGGTGACGATGGCGCCGCCCAGCAGCTGGCCGAACTGCAGCCCCAGCACCGTGATGATGGGAATGCACGCGTTGCGGAAGGCGTGCTTGACGACCACGGTGTTCTCGCCGACACCCTTGGCCCGCGCCGTCCGG
>Ga0209803_1000416_pt1 | contig 28255 bp, 30 predicted proteins | sample GraSoiAngelo_138_FD_185895 | JGI IMG/M metagenome (GOLD analysis project Ga0209803, IMG submission 185895) | Grasslands soil microbial communities from the Angelo Coastal Reserve, California, USA - 14_0929_09_40cm (SPAdes) (version 2) | ecosystem: Environmental > Terrestrial > Soil > Grasslands ...
CGCTTTGCGCGGCGCGCCGCTCGACACTGGACTCCGCGATCAGAATTTCGCACGGCCGATCGTCACCACGGCAATCGTCGCCGGCGCGACCGGCGTCTCCAGCTCGAGCGACGGCGGATCGATCCCAATGGCCCGGACGATCCCGAGGCCGGCGGTCTCTCCGGCCGCGTCGTCCACGCCCGCCAGCGTGCCGATCAGATCGTCGAGCGCGTAGGCGACCACGGGCCCGCCTCCGAAGATGGGCGAGAGTCGGTGCGCTGCGTTCGCCGTGAGCGTCGTCTGGGTCAGCACCGCCGTGTCGCTGTCGCGGCGCTCGGCCCAGGTGATGTCGTGACCGACGGCTGCGGCGGCCTCGGCGAGCTTCGCCGCGTTCAACGGTTCGCCGGCGAAGAGGGCGGGACGCTTGAGCACGACCGAGCGGAGGTCGAGGACGATCCGCTGCGACCCGGCGAAGTAGCGGGCGAGCGCCTCGTCGCGGTAGCGACGGCGCATCTCGGCATTCCGCGAACGAGCCGCTGGTGAGGGCGCCAGGCGGACGATACGCGGGCGGGCCCCGACACGATACGGCCGCAGCACGGCCTCGCACTCGCCGCCACGCGCGAGACAGACCACGAGGTCGGGATCGAGCAGATCGATCTTCGCCTGCTTCAGCGTACGGCCGAGGTCACCGGCGATGAGGCCTCCGGTGTCGACGAGAACGCGGGCGATGCCCTGGGCACGCGCGCGCGTCACCATGCGGCCCGTGGCGACGACGGTGCCGGTGAGGTTGGCCGCGGGCGATGTCGCGCCGACGAATGCCATCGCGATCAGGTCAGCGTCTCCCGGGTGCTGGAGCGCGCGCGTGACACGGCCGAGACCGACGGTCGTGGGCGGGCCCAGTACGGATTGACCAACGTCGGCGTCCACGATGCCGACCGAGAAGCCGCGATCGAAGAGCGCGTTGGCGAGCGCCGTGACGAGCGTCGTCTTGCCGGCGTCGCCGGGCCCGATGACGACGGTGAGCGGTGCCGCAGACGCCGCGTCGAGGGCCGGCGTCCAGGCCGAGTCGATCACCCCAGGCGGTGGAGGGCGGCCTCCATCCGGCTCAGGCCCTGGCGGATGAGCTCGGCGCTCGTCGCATACGAAAGACGAACGTGGGCGTCGGAGCCGAAGTCGACGCCAGGAACGACGGCAACCCGGGCGTGCTCGAGGAGGAACTCGGTGACGTCGGCCGAGCCTCGCAGGGTCCGGGTCGCGCCACCGATCGTCGTCGTCTTGCCGAAGAGTTTGCCGACGTTGGCGAACGCATAGAACGCACCCCTGGGCATGACGCAGCTCACGCCGGGCAGCGCGTTGAGCCCCTCCACGATGAGGCGCCGGCGGCGGTCGAACTCACCCGCCATCTTGGCCACCTCGTCCTGGGGACCCGTGAGCGCCTCCACCGCCGCCCATTGCGCGATCGAGGACGGGTTGGACGTCACCTGGCTCTGGACATTCGTCATGGCGCGGATGAGCTCGCGCGAGCCGGCGGCGTATCCGATCCGCCAGCCCGTCATCGCATAGGCCTTCGAGCAGGTATTGACCACGATCGTGCGCGCTTTGATGTCGGGTCCGAGCTGGGCGATCGAGATGTGGCGCCCCTCGAAGGTCAGCGCCTCGTAGCACTCGTCGGAGATGACCCAGAGCTGGCGATCGACGGCCAGGCGCGCGACGGCCTCCAGCGCGGCCTGAGAGAAGACGGCGCCCGTCGGATTGTTCGGGCTGTTGACGACGATGATCTTCGTCCGGGGCGTGACCGCGTCCCGCAGCCGGGCCGGGTCGAGATCGAAGCCCGTGGCCTCTTCGGTGGTCACGGCGACCGGATCGGCTTCGAGGAGACGCGCCTGCTCGGGATAGGAGACCCAGTACGGACTGGGCACCAGCACCTGGTCGCCCGGATTGAGCAGGGCCACCATGATGTTGAAGAGCGTGTGCTTGGCGCCGCAGGAGATGACGACGTCGGCCGGCTCGTAGTGGAGCCCGTTGTCGCGCTTCAGCTTGGCCACGACCGCCGCCCGGAGCTCCGCGATGCCGCCGACCTCGGTATATTTCGTCTGACCGAGACGCATGGCAGCGACCGCCGCGTCCTTGATACGGGCCGGGGTGTCGAAATCCGGCTCGCCGGCGCCGAAGGAGATGACGTCGACGCCGCGGGCGCGCAGCTCACGGGCGCGGGCCTGCACCGCGAGCGTCGAGGACGGGGCAAGGCTCTTCAAGCGATCGGCGAATACAGGCATCGAGCTCCTCCGCCGGCTCAGGCCGGCGACTTGGGTGGAAACTTTTCCGCGAGGCGCTTTTCGACGCCGGCGGGCACCAGGCTTCCCACCGACGCGCCGCACCGAAGGAGATGACGTCGACGCCGCGGGCGCGCAGCTCACGGGCGCGGGCCTGCACGGCGAGCGTCGAGGACGGGGCAAGGCTCTTCAAGCGATCGGCGAATACAGGCATCGAGCTCCTCCGCCGGCTCAGGCCGGCGACTTGGGGGGAAACTTTTCCGCGAGGCGCTTTTCGACACCGGCGGGCACCAGACTTCCCACCGACGCGCCGTAGCCGGCCACTTCCTTGATCAGGCGTGACGAGATGTACGTGTACTTCTCGTGCGGCATCAGGAACACGGTCTCGACCGTGCTGGACAGCTTGCGGTTCATCAGCGCCATCTGGAACTCGTACTCGAAGTCGGAGACGGCCCGGATGCCGCGCACGATGCAGTCGGCGCGCTCGCGCGCCACCAGGTCGATCAGCAGGCCGTCGAAGGCGACGATCCGGAAGTTGTTCCGGAGATCGGCGGTCGCCTCGTCGATCATCGTGAGCCGCTCGTCGACGCTGAACAGCGGCTCTTTGGCGGGGTTGGCGACGACGGCGACGATCAGCTCGTCGAAGATCCGGAGGCTGCGCTGGATGACGTCGACGTGGCCGTTGTGCACGGGGTCGAACATTCCGGGATAGACGGCGCGCTTGGCCACTCTAGATCCTCTCGCTCGGATCGGCTCGGGACCCCGCATCGTAGGCCGCGCTGCGAAAAAAAGTCAAGGTTGTCTCCCCGAATCGGCGCGTTCTGAACGGGACGAGCGCGCCCGCGGTGACGGGCGGTCGCTTGGTCAGATGCTGGGCGATCACGACACCGTGCACGGTCGAGAGACTGCCCGCGCCGACGCGGTCGAGGGCGGTGTCCCCGAGGCTGCTCTCGTACGGAGGATCGAGGAACACGACGTCGAAGGTGGCGCCCTCGCGTACGAGGCGATCGAGCGCTCGCGCGACGTCCTCGCCGAGAACTCGCGCCCGGTCCTGAACACCGAGCGACGCGATATTGTCGCGGAGCGCGGCCACGGCGTGGCGGTCGCGCTCGACGAACGTCGTGTGGACGGCGCCCCGCGACAGGGCTTCGAGCCCCACGCCTCCGGCGCCAGCGAAGAGATCGAGGACGCGGGCGCCCGGTAGCCGCGGTCGAGGGCGGTGTCGCCGAGGCTGCTCTCGTACGGAGGATCGAGGAACACGACGTCGAAGGTGGCGCCCTCGCGTACGAGGCGATCGAGCGCGCGCGCGACGTCCTCGCCGAGAACTCGCGCCCGGTCCTGAACACCGAGCGACGCGATGTTGTCGCGGAGCGCGGCCACGGCGTGGCGGTCGCGCTCGACGAACGTCGTGTGGACGGCGCCCCGCGACAGGGCTTCGAGCCCCACGCCTCCGGCGCCGGCGAAGAGATCGAGGACGCGGGCGCTCGGTAGCCGCGGCGTCAGCGTGTCCATCACGGCGATCCGAATTTGGTCCGCCGTCGGCCGCGTGACCGGCCCCCGCGGCGTGATGAGCCGCCGTCCCTTCAGCTCACCGGCCAGGATTCTCACGGAGCAGGGCCTGGGCACCCGGGCGGCGCCACGCCCGTGCCCCGCCGCGATTTCTCGCCGCGATCGATCATTCGCCCGATCAGAGCCGGCAACTCACGGGACGCTGTCCTCAGCCCACACTTGCCAGGCCGAGCTTGCCGCGCCAGCGCTGCAGGAGTCCCTCGCGCAGCCCACGGTGAGCGTCATCCTTGAGCTCCGGATCGGTGGCGATGATCCCCTGCGCTTCGATGCGCGCATCCTCGAGGATCGCGGCGTCGCGCAAGAGATCGGCGACCCGGAACTGCGGCAAGCCCGACTGGCGGGTACCAAAGAACTCTCCGGGTCCGCGTAGCGAAAGGTCGGTCTCGGCGATCCTGAATCCGTCGTTGGTCTGCGTCATCGCCTCGATCCGGCGCTCGGCGTCCTCGGTGAGCTTGCCGGCGTGAAGGAGGATGCAGTACGACTTCCACGGCCCGCGGCCGACCCGGCCGCGGAGCTGGTGGAGCTGGGAGAGGCCGAAGCGCTCCGCGTGCTCGATCAACATCAGCGTGGCGTTCGGCACGTCGATCCCCACCTCGATCACGGTGGTCGAGACGAGGACGTGGATCTCTCCGGCCTTGAAGCGCCGCATGATCGCGTCCTTCTCCTCGAACCCGAGCCGTCCGTGGAGCAGCCCCACGGTGAGCTCGGGGAAGACGTCCTGCTGGAGATGGCGGGCCATGTCCGTCGCCGCCTTCAGGTCGATCACTTCCGACTCCTCCACGAGCGGATACACCACGTAGGCCTGGCGCCCCTCGGAGATCTGCTTGCGGACGAACTCGTAGATCTCGGCTCGCTTGGACTCGGTGCGGGCGACGGTCTTGATGGGCTGGCGTCCAGGGGGCATCTCGTCCAGCACGCTGACGTCGAGGTCGCCGTACAGCGTGAGGGCGAGCGTCCGCGGAATCGGTGTGGCGGTCATCACCAGGAGATCCGGATGCTCGCCCTTTGCGCGTAGCCGCGCCCGCTGCTCGACGCCGAACCGATGCTGTTCGTCGACGACGGCCAGGCCCAGACGGCGAAACTCGACGCCCTCCTGTACCAGCGCGTGCGTGCCCACCACGCACGCGATCTCGCCGGCAGCCAGAGCGGCCCGCCGCGCCTTGCGCTCACGCGGACGTGACGCCGAGGTCAGGAGGGCGACCGTCACGCCGAGCGGCTCGAGGAGCTGACGGAACGTCATGAAGTGCTGCTCGGCCAGGATCTCGGTCGGCGCCATCACCGCAGCCTGGTAGCCCGCTTCGATGGCGGTCAGCACCGCCAGCGCCGCCACGACCGTCTTCCCGGACCCGACGTCGCCCTGGAGCAGGCGGTGCATCGGGAACGGCGCCGCCATGTCGCGACGGATCTCGCTCCATACGCGCTCCTGGGCGCTGGTGAGGCGATAGGGCAGCGCGGCCCGAAGCCGGCTCACGAGATCGCCGGGCGGATTGAGCGCGACGCCGCGCGCGCGTGTCGTACGCGAGCGCAGGATCGCCAGGCCGAGCTGGAGGAACAGGAAGTCGTCGAAGGCGAGGCGGCGGTGCGCCGTCGCCAGCGCGTTCTCATTCTCCGGGAAGTGAGCGTCGCGCAATGCCACGGGCAGCGCGGCCAATCGCCGGCGTGTTCGTGCCGGCTCGGGAAGGATCTCGGCCACGCCGCCAGCGAACTGCTCGACGATGCTCCACATGAGCCGTCGGAGAGCGCGTTGATGCAGGCCTTCGGTCGTGGAGTACACGGGCACCAGCCGGCCGGTGTGTAGCGGCTCGTCCTCACCGGCCTCCACGATCTCGTAATCCGGATGCTGGAGGTTGATGGCGCCCTTGTAGCGCACCACCTTGCCGTGAAGCACGAGCCGCTGGCCACGCTTGAGCACGCGTCCAAGGTACCCACCGCCGAACCAGCTCGCGGTGGCGTAGCCACTCTCGTCCCGGAGCATCGCCGTGAACGGCACGCGAAAGCGTCGCGGCGGCGGCGGGCTCAGCCCCACGATGACCCCGGAGCACGTCTGGACCTGGCCTGGCTGGAGCGTCCGGAAGGGCGTCAGTCGCGTGCGGTCTTCGTGACGCAAGGGCACGAAGAAGAGCGCGTCCTCGACGGTCGTCAGCTCCTTCTTGGCCAGGAGCTTGGCCCGCTCCGGGCCCACACCCTTGAGAAACTGCAGCGGAGTGCGCAGCCCCGGCGGCGGCGCGCTATTTTGTTTCATCGCGGGGGTCGTGCTATAAGAAGTGCTCGCCTTCCGAGAGCATTTCGTCGTCGAAGGAGTCGTGAATGGCTCAGCGGTGCGAGATCTGCGGGAAAGGGCCCTCCGTCGGGAACACGATCAGTCACGCGCACAAGCTCACGCGGCGGCGCTGGCTCCCGAACCTCGTGTCCATGCGCGCCCGGATCGGCGGCAAGGCTCAGCGTGTTCGGGTGTGTACGCGCTGCCTGAAGGCCGGCAAGGTCACGAAGGTCATTTAAGCACAAGCACAACGGGAGGGGGCAGGTTGTGCCCCCTCCCGACCAGTTGCAAGGTGGGAGGCCGCCACCCCCCACCCCAGAAACGACGGCCTACTTCTTCTTCTTCTTCGCCGCCTTCTTCTTCGCCATGTGCGCTCTCACCTCCTCTCCACGTCGTGTCGTACGGTCGTTCATCGGGGTGGTCGAGCCCCTACTTCTTCTTTTTCTTGGCCGCCTTCTTCTTCTTCATCGGCTCACCCCCTTTTCAAACCGCTGCTCAGAACCCCATCGCCTCACGGCGGAGATGCTCGGCCTGGTCCGGCCCCTTGCGCTCGTAATGCAGAAGATCGACGTAGAGCTGGGGCAGCGAGGTGACCTTGAGCCCGCCTTTCTCGAGCACGCCTGAAAAGACACCGGAGTCATAGGGCGTCAAGAGGTGAAGGGTGCCCTCGGCTTCGGTGGCCGCGCGCGCGCCGAGCTGACTCGCGACCTCGTCAGGGTCGCCCTCGAGATAACAGTGAACGTTCGGCAGGCGCAGGTGACTGGCGACCAGTGACGCCCCCGCGTTGAGCGTGAAGGCGTAGCGTCGGCCCGCCGCATCGGCCGCCCGTGCCACCTCGCCCATGAACTTGCGGCTGATGCGCTCCGCAGCGAAGTACGAGTGGATCTCGTTCTCGCGGTAGGTGTACGACTCCGCCCACGCCTCGAGCAGATCCGCCGGCTTGGTGAGCCGAAGCCGCTGGTGGTCGTCCCGCTCCGCCCACGCCAGCTCCTCGAGGCGTTTGATGACGTTGTGGCCGTGGCCCAAGCTCACGAGCGCCGCGCGCGCCAGCTCCTCCAGCCGCCACGGGCGCGCCGGCTCGCTCAGCAGCGCGCGCACGACGCGGGTGGCCCGAGGCGCGAACAGCGAGCGCAGCGGTCGCGTGGACGGGCGGACGTTGCGCTTGCCTTCTTTCTCGATCAGGACGTTCTCAAGGGCGACGTAGCAGTTGCCGGACAGATCGACGTACCCAAAGTTGTTGGTCTTGAGAATCCGTGCGCTTTGCGGCGCGATATAGACCGCGGCGGCCAGGGGGTATGCCGCAGGGACCTCCCGCCGGATGTCGCTCAACCGCGTCACGGCGGCCCGAATCTGGCGTGGCTGTCCGAGCGAGCAGACTTCAGCGATCAACAGGTACTCCTGCTCGCCAAGTCTGAACTTCACCATTAAATCCGCGGTCTGGCCTCCAATGGCGACGTCCTGGGTTTCCTCCCAGGCCTTGGCCCGAGGAAACAGCTCTCGGAGGCGTTGTGCGGCCTGTCGCCTGATGTCCACGGATTTGAGCATGTTTCGCTTGCCCCGCCTCTTTCAGCATCCGCTGAAACCTTACGAACTACTGAAACCCCTTGTCAAGATGAAAGTTATTCCGGGGCCCTGACAGGTGTAATCGGCAGGCAGGCTGAATAAGCCTAGGGCGCCCGGAAGGGCGCCCTAGCGTCTATGGACGAAGCAGGCAGACTGCCTCGGGTGTTACGAGCTGAGGAGCGAGGGTCTCGACGCAGAACAGGTGAACACCCGCGGTGTCGTGACCGCGATAGCCGACGGAGAGGTCGCCACCAACCGTAAGGACGAAGTCATCCCCGCGCGTCGAGAAGACGGCGCCGGCATCGCGGATGACGTTGGAGCGATGAACGCCCGCAATCACGTCGCGGAGGTGGCGAGAGGTCGGGTATCCGCCCTCGCCCTCGGTGCCCTGGAGGAACGTGTAGTACCGCGCCGGCGCCAGGACGAGCTCGTAGGGGCCGCCGATGCCGTGCGAATCGAGCCGCTCCACGGCGTGCAGGACATCGGTGACCGCTTGACCAGGCTTCGCCCAGTCCTGCGTGGTCACCGTGGGAGACTCTTTGGAGATCAGGAGGCCATGACCTACCGGCTCTCCGTAGAACACGATCCGATCCTCCGCCAGCGCGACTTCCCGCGCGGCGTTCTCCGCGGGGCCCGTGTCGAGCGCGGGCGCGCCGCGATCGAACAGCTCGAGCGTCGTCCACGACAGCGCGAACTCGGCACGGACCTCGGCCAGCAACGCCATCTCTTCCACGCAGACGGTGGCCTTTCCCTCGCGGGTCGCGCACGGCTTCATCGTGCCCAGCCGCGTCGCCGCGTGATCCCAGCCCCGCGGGCCATCGAACGTGGCCACGCGTCGCCCGGCCAAGACATGGCGGGCCGCCTGGGCCACTGCCTCGTCGATCGCCTTCCAGGTCCGTTCGGTCAGAGGAGCTGCGTCGCGCCGGAGGTTGCCCATCATCGCCGTGCCCTCAGCGAGCCAATGCTCGCGCCAGTGCTGCTCGTGCCGTTGACCTTCTCGCCGTCACCATTCCCCTGCTCCACGGCGCCCTCACGCGCCACGATGGAGCCTTCGCGGAAGAGGTAATCTCGCAACTGCCGATCCCATCCAGCGTCGTGCCGGCGGATCCACTCGAGCACCATCGCGGCGTGCTCCTGCTCCTCGTCCCGGTTGTGGCGCAGGATGCCCCGAAGCTCGTCGTTCTCGGTGGCGTCCATCCGTTGCTGGTACCAGTCCACCGCTTCCAGCTCTTCCATGAGGCTCACGATTGCTCGATGCATGTCGCGGGTGGACGGTTTGAGGCGCTCTTCTGACTCGTGGAAGGTCGTCGAACCCTGGGGCATGGGCAACACCTCGCCTCGTTAGTAGGCCTGCACCCCCAGCCTACAGGCGCCGGCAAGGCCCCCGGCCTCTAGGCCTCGTCTTCCTCGATGCGGTGCATGGTCTCGTCGTCGAGGCCGAAGTAATGGCCGAACTCGTGGATCACGGTCTCGCGCACCAGCTCGGCCATGTCCGCCTCGTCGGCGCAGTCCTCCTCGATCGGCCCCTGGTAGATCGTGATGGTGTCGGGCAGGACGTTGCCGTACATCGAGTCGCGCCGGGTGATGTCGACACCACGGTAGAGGCCGTAGAGGGTGTCGGGCGGCTCGATCTCCATCTCGGCCAGGGTCTCGTCGTCGGCCCAGTCCTCGACGACGACGGCGATGTTGGCGAGCCTCTCCTTGAACTGCCTGGGCAGCTTCCTCAGCGCCTTCTCCACCAGCGCTTCGAACTGCCGGCGCGTCATGATGTCGCGGGGATGCTCGAGCTCGCGGGCGCTAGAGCCCGCGCACGCGTTCGACGTTGATCACGTCGGGAACGTCCCGGATCGCGGTCATGATTCCCTGGAGCTGCTCTAGATCCGCCACTTCCACCACGAAGTTGTTGATGCCGCGCCGGTCGTCGGTGACCGTGACTTCGGCCTTCGTGATGTTCCCGTTCTGCGAGGAAATGGCGCCTGTGATCTCCGACAGCAGCCCGGGACGGTCACGCCCGATGTACACAGCGATGCGGACCGGACGGGTCGACGGCTCGTCCTCCTCGACGTCCCATTCGACGTTGATCAGCCGCTCCCGATCGAGGACGCTCTTGGCCACCGTCAGGCAGTCGCGGGTGTGGACGGTGAGGCCGCGCCCGCGGGTGATGAAGCCGACGATCTGGTCACCGGGGAGCGGATTGCAACATCGGGCGAAGCGAACCAGCAGGTCGTCCACGCCGCGGATGCGGACGCCCTGCTCGGTCTTGGCCTTGCTCGTGCTGGGCCGCGCCTTCTCGGGCGGCTCCAGGATGGCAGTCGGCGCCAGCTTGTTGAGGATCTGGTGCACCGAGCTCCTGCCGTAACCGATCGCTGCCAGCAGGTCGTCGATCCCGGGGAAGCCGAGGTCGGCGGCGACCTTGCGCGCGTCGTCGCCGCCCAGGAGGGTGTTGCCGTTGAGCCGGTACTTCTTGGCCTCGCGTTCGAACAGTTCCCGCCCCAGCTCGATGGACCGGGCGCGCTCCTCGATCTTCAGCCACTGATTGATCTTCGACCGGGCGCGCGTCGACTTGGCGATCTGCAGCCAGTCGCGCGTGGGATGGGCGTTGGGCGACGTGACGATCTCGACGATGTCGCCCTGGCGCAGGCGCGTGCGCAGCGGCACCAGCTTGCCGTTGACCTTGGCGCCCACGCAGTGCTCGCCGACCTTGGTGTGGACGGCGAAGGCGAAATCGATGGGCGTCGCGCTTTCCGGCAGCGCCTTGACGTCGCCCTTGGGCGTGAACACGTAGACCTCGTCGGGGAAGAGGTCGACCCGCACGGTGTCCATGAATTCCCGCGGGTCCTTCATGTCCTGCTGCGTCTCGATGAGCTGGCGCAGCCAGACGAGCGACTCGTCGAGCTTGTCCTTCCCCGCCTTCTTCTCCTTGTAGAGCCAGTGGGCGGCGATGCCCTCTTCGGCGATCTTGTGCATCTCCCACGTGCGGATCTGGATCTCCACCGGATCGCCCTTGGGGCCGATGACCGTCGTGTGGAGCGACTGGTACATGTTGACCTTCGGCATCGCGATGAAGTCCTTGAAGCGGCCCGGGACGGGCTTCCACAGCGAGTGGATGATGCCGAGGGTGCCGTAGCAGTCGCGCACGGAGCTGGTGATGACGCGCACGGCCGTCAGGTCGTAGATCTCGTCGAACTCCCGACCCTGGTCGTGCATCTTCTTCCAGATCGAGAAGAAGTGCTTGGGCCGGCCGCGGATCTGGGCCTCGATCCCGACCTCGGTGAGCTTGCGCTCGAGGATGGCGATGACCTGGTTGATCTCGGCCTCACGCTCGAGCCGTCGCTTGGCCACCCGCTTCTGGAGGTCGACGTAGGCCTCGGGGTGCAGCGTACGGAGCGCCAGGTCCTCCAGCTCGGCCTTGACCTTGGCCATGCCGAGCCGGTGGGCCAGCGGCGCGTAGATGTCGAGCGTCTCCTGGCCGATCTTGCGAGCCTTCTCGGGGGGCAGGTAATCCAGCGTCCGCATGTTGTGGAGCCGGTCGGCGAGCTTGATCATGAGGACGCGCAGGTCGCGCGCCATCGCCACCAGCATCTTGCGGAAGTTCTCGGCCTGCCGCTCCTCCCGCGAGGAGAAGGCCAGCTTGCCGATCTTGCTGACGCCGTCCACCAGGTTGGCGATCTCCTGGCCGAACTCGCGCTCCAGCTCGTCCTTGGTGGCGCCGGTGTCCTCGAGGACGTCGTGGAGGAGGCCGGCGGTGACGGTCGTGACGTCCATCTTGAAGTCGACGAGGAGGTGGGCGACCGCGAGGGGGTGGCTCAGGTACGGCTCGCCGGAGGCGCGTTGCTGGCCCTGGTGCGAGGCCTCCGAGAAGCGGTAAGCGCGCGTTAATACATCAAGATCAGCGCCTGGCTGATACTTGGGAATCTCCTCGATCAACGTCTGGAGCTCGGTCAAGGCCTCGATACCCCTGGTTAAACACGTGATTTTACAGGGGCGATCAGGCTTTTGCCACTGCTTTTTTTGCGCGGCGGACCCGGTTATCGACGTACTGGGTCCAGTCGACGACGATGGCTGCTGCCACGTAGGTCGTCGAATACGTGCCGGTGATGACCCCGACGAACAGCACGAAGGCGAAGTCTTCGAGCGTTTTGCCTCCGAAGAACAGCAGGACGGCCGCCGAAAAGAACACGGTCAGGGCCGTCAGGATCGTCCGGGAGAGCGTCTGGTTCACGGCGACGTTCATCTGCTGGGCGAAGGTCATGCCCTTCTGGGATCCGAGCTTCCCCCGATTCTCGCGAAGACGGTCATAGGCAACGATCGTGTCGTTCACCGAGTAGCCGATGATGGTCAGCAGCGCGGCCAGCACGGGCAGGGAGAACTCGCGATTCGTGATGGAAATCGCGCCCAGGCACACGAGCACGTCGTGGAAGACCGCGACGACGGCCGCCACCCCGCCCCTGAGATCGAACCGCATGGCGATGTAGAGCATGATCCCGACCAGGCCAGCCAGAACCGCGTAGATGGCCTGGAGCTGCAGGTCGCGACCGACCTGGGGGCCGACGAATTCCACACGCCGGATCTCGAACTTGGAATTCCACGCGCCGGATCTCGAACTTGCCGAGCGCCTGGTCGGAGGCCAGCGCCGACTGCAGACGTCGGCCCACTTCTTCGGGCGTGGTCGAGGTCAGACCGACGCGAATCAGGTATTCGTTGGGATCCCCGAAGCGCTGGATGACCGCGTCACCCAGGCCGACCTTGCCCAGCGCCGTCCGGATCTGGGCCACCGACGGCGCGCGCTCGAACCTCACCTGGGCAAGCGTCCCACCCGTGAAGTCGATGTCGTACCGCAGCCCGCCGTGCGCGACGATCGACGCGATGCCGATGAGGGTGATGGTGATCGAAACGATGTAGGCCCACTTCCGCTTGCCGATGAAGTCGTAGTTCGGGCTCTGAAACAGCTCGATCATATGCTGATCGCCTGCAGCGTCCGGCGGCGGACGAACACGAGATCGAACAAGAGACGCGTGAAGAAGTACGCGGTGAAGAGGCTGGCGGCCAACCCCACGAACAGGGAGACCGCGAAGCCCTTCACCGAGCCGGTGCCGAAGTTGTAGAGGATGGCGGCCGTCACCATGACGGTCAGGTGCGTGTCGATGATCGTGCGCAGCGCCCGCGTGAAGCCGGCCTCGATGGCCGAGCGCGGCGTCTTGCCGAGCTTGAGCTCCTCCCGGATGCGCTCGAAGATCAGGATGTTCGTGTCGACGGCCATGCCCACGGTGAGCGCGATGCCGGCCAGGCCGGGCAGCGTCAGGGTGGCGCCGAACGCCGCCATGCACGCGAAGAGGATCAGGAGGTTCAGGCCGAGCGCGACGTCGGCGATGAGCCCCGACATCCGGTAGTAGAAGAGCATGAACACGAAGACCACCGCGGCCGACGCGGTGATCGCGAAGAGGCCCTGGCGGATCGAGTCAGCGCCGAGCGACGGGCCCACCGTTCGTTCCTCGAGGACCACCACCGGCGCCGGCAGCGCGCCCGCGCGCAGGACGATGGCGAGGTCGCGCGCTTCCTCGATGGCGAACTGGCCGGTGATGACGGCGCGGCCGCCGGGAATGCGCTCGTTGATCCGGGGGGCCGAATACACGTTGCCATCGAGGATGATGGCCAGATGCTTGCCGACGTTCTGCTCGGTGATCTCGCCGAAGATCCGGGTGCCCACCGGGTTGAACTCGATGGCGACCTGCCAGTTGCCCGGCGAGTTGGGATCCGCCTGCGCCGAAAATCCGGGTGCCCACCGGGTTGAACTCGATGGCGACCTGCCAGTTGCCCGGCGAGTTGGGATCCGCCTGCACCTCGGCACTGTTCAGCTCGGCACCCGTCAGCAGCGTGCGCTTCTGGACCACGTACGGCACCTTGCGCTCGACCTTCGTCTGCTTGTCGATCCGTCGCTGGTAGAGGAGCTCCGATCCCTCGGGCAGCCGTCCGGACTGGGCGTCCTCCACCGACGTCCGCTCATCGAGCAGCTTGAACTCGAGCAGCGCCGTCTTGCCGATCAGGGCCTTGGCCCGTTCGGGATCCTGAACACCAGGCAACTGGATCAGGATGCGGTCCTGGCCCTGACGGGTGATGGTCGGCTCGGCCACGCCGAACTGATCCACGCGATTGCGGATCGTCTCGACGCCCTGGCGCACGGCGAGATCGGACAGCCGCTTGACCTCGGCATCGGTGAGCACGAGCTTGAAGGTCCCGGCGGCCGCGTTCTCGTCGCTGCGCAGGAACCGTCCGAGCTCGTTCGTCGCGGTCAGCGCGTCGTTCCAGTTCTTGGGCGAGGCGAGCTGGACGGTGATCGTGGCACTGCCCTCGCGGGCGATGCGGGTAACGCCGATGCCCTTGCGCTCGAGGGCGGCCTTCAGATCCTCGGCCGCCCGATCGGTCTGGCTGGCGACGGCCTTGTCGGTCTCCACGCCCAGGACCAGATGGATGCCTCCCTGGAGGTCGAGGCCGAGGTTGATCGTTTTCTTCGGCGGGTAGAGGTACCAGAGCGACCCCAGGACGACGACGGAAACGATCGCGATCCTGACCCAGATCCGTCTAGGCATCTTTCTCCGCCGAGCTTTCCACCATGATCCTCCCCACCGCACTCCGGTCGAACTCGAGCTTCACCTGGTCGGCCACGCGCACCGTCACGGTGTGCTCGCTCAACCCGGTCACGGTCCCATGGAGGCCGCCGGTGGTGACGATGCGATCGCCCTTCTTGATCGCTGACAGCATCTGCTCACGGTCGCGCTTCTGCTTCTGCTGGGGCCGGATGAGCAGGAAGTAAAAGATCGCGAAGATCGCGGCGAAGAACAGGACCTGGGTCACCAAGGCGCTCGATCCACCGGCGCCGGGTGGCCCCGACGCAGCGTACGCAAGGTCGGCGGCGTGGGCGGCGTTCATTACGAAATATCAGGCCTCCGTTCGAAACTCCGAGTCGAGGGAGACAACGTCGGATCGTACAGGAAGTCCAGGGGGCTTGCGAAGAAGATTGTATCAGCGAGGACTTGCGCCGCCGACCGCGAGGCGGTTGACGCTCCCCGCCCTGAGACCCTAGAGTCCCGCCGTCCCACCATGGCCCTCGGGAGCGCCGCGCCATGCCGCTCGGGGCGACTGACGCACCGTGCGGCGGAGATTGATCATGAAAATCCAGTGGAGCTCCGTGCTCGTCGGGACGGTCGCCGCAGGCTGTGTCTCACTCTCCGCCGGAAACCCGGTCCGCCCGCCCGCGGGGCGGTCGGCGGCAGAGCTCACTCAGGACCAGGCACGCTGCGAGCAGCATGCGAAAGCCCAGCCGAAGAATCGCGGCGATCACTACCTCGCGTGCATGATCGCCTCGGGCTATACCGTCAACTGGGACATGGACAACATCGGCTGGGTCGTCGGGGTCGCCCAGACACGACCGCACGAGCCCATGGCGGTGTTCACCGAGCTCGAGGCCTGCGACCGACAGGCCGACAACGCGACGAAATCGACCTTCGTGCCGCCGTTACCCCCCGAGCTGGAAAGTGCCATCAAGGGCGAGACGAAATCACCCGGCTTCGAGGGATTCAATCAGCGGCCTCGCGCGGCCCGCGCCCTGGTGGCCTGCATTCATGAGCGCGGCTACGCGGTCAGGCCCCGGGTTCCGTACGAGCGTTGACGGGCGCCCCGCGTCTTGCGCTCGTCGCCTGACGCCCTAAAGTCGCGCCGTTCCACTTCCTCGCTCGAGCAGGAGGTCTTCTTCATGATCGTCGTCATCATGGCAGCCGCCCTCATATTCGTCACTGCGCTCGACGCCGACGCCCAGGCGCCCATTCGGATCGGCGCCTCCCTGTCGCTCACGGGTACGTATGCGAAGCTCGGCAAGTACCAGCACGAGGGGTATCAGCTCTGCCAGAAGGATCTCAATGCCCAGGGCGGATTGCTCGGGCGGAAGGTCGAGTTCGTCGTCTACGACGATCAGTCGATGCCGCCCACCGGCGTACGCCTGTACGAAAGGCTCCTCACCGAGGACAGGGTCGACGTCGTGATGGGCCCGTACTCCTCGCCCGTCACCGAGGCGGTCGCCAACGTGACCGAGAAGTACAAGAAGGTGATGGTGGCGCCGTTGGCGGCGACGACCGGCATCTTCCGGAAGGAGCCTCGACGCAAATACATCTTCATGGTCCTCTCACCCGCCGAGGTCTACTTCGACGGCCTCACCGACATCGCGACGAAACGTGGGCTCAAGACGGTGGCCGTGGTCAACGAGGACACGCTCTTCTCCAAGGCTGCCGCGGCCGGCGCGGTCACTCTCGCCAAGAAAAGGGCATGCAGGTGGTCTTCCAGGAGGCCTACCCGAAGGGCAACACGGACTTCTCAGGGCTCCTCACCAAGATCAAGGGAGTCAATCCCGACGTGCTGGCCGCGGCCACGTACTTCGACGACGCGGTCGCGCTGACCCGTCAGATGCGGGAGCTCAACGTCAACCCGAAGATGCACGGTGTCACGATCGGCGGCGACTTGCCGGAGTTCTACGACACGCTCAAGGGCAACGCCGAGTACGTCTACGGCGCCACCCAGTGGGAGCCCGCGCTCAATTACCCGGGCAACCGAGAGTTCGTCGAGAGCTACCGGGCCGAGTTCAAGCGCGAGCCGTCCTACTTCGCCGCGGCGGGGTACGCGGGGTGCCTCGTCTACACGGAGGGCGTCAAGCGCGCAGGAAGCCTCGACGCCGACAAGGTCCGCGAGCACATTCTCAAGCTCGATCTGCGGACACCGTTCGGCGAGTTCAAGGTCGACCCGGACGGCGTCCAGCTCGCTCACAAGATGGTCACCTTCCAGTGGCAGAAGGAAAAAAAGGTGATCGTGTGGCCGGACGACCTCGCTCAGGGCAAGGTCCTGTTTCCGACGCCGCCCTGGACGAGCCGCTGACGATGTGAGGGGATCAGGGCCGAGCGCCGACTCGCTCCCCATGACGCGAACCGTGGTATCGCCTATGCTCCGGGCAGGAGGCCTCACCATGCCCGATGTGCTCGGATACCGCGCCAAATTCGGCGTGCTCGTCCCCTCGACCAACACCATCGTCGAGCCCGACTTCTACGCCATGGCCCCGCCCGGCGTCACGCTGCACGTGGGCAGGATCTTCATCGAGAACCCGAAGATGGGCGACGACGCGGCGTTCGAGCAGATCATGCTGCAGATCCGGGCGTCCATCGCGCGGGCCGTCGCCGACGTCATGAGCGCCGAGCCCGACTATCTCGTCATGGGCATGTCCTCGGAGACGTTCTGGGGTGGCAAGAAGGGAAACGAGGAGTTCCAGCAGCGGGTGCAAGAGCTCGCAGGGATCCCGATCGCCACGGGCGCCAACGCCTGCGAACGAGCGTTCGCGCTGCTGGGCTCCCGACGGCTCGGTGTCGTCACGCCCTACCAGCCGGTGGGCGACGCTCAGGTTCGGCGTTTCTTCTCCGAGTGCGGCTACGAGGTCGTGGCCCTGACCGGGTTGCGCTGTCCGACCGCAACCAGCATCGCCCAGGTGGACGAGCCCACACTGCGTCGCGCCCTTCTCGAGGTGAACCGTCCCGAGGTCGACACCCTGGTCCAGGTGGGCACCAACCTGTCGATGCTTCGCCTCGCCGACGAGGCGGAGCGCTGGCTGGGCAAACCGGTCGTTGCGATCAACGCGGCGACGTTGTGGTACGCGCTGCGCAAGAACGGGATCACGGATCAGGTAAGCGGCTTCGGCCGGCTACTCCGGGAGCACTAGTCGGACGACCTCTCCGCAGCGGGCACGGGATAGCGGTCGAAAAACCGAGTCTTGAATGCCTCGAGACGCCGCTCGGCGATCGCGCTCCTCAGGCTGGCCATGAGCCCGAGGAAGAAGTGAACGTTGTGCAGGCTGAGGAGTCGGAAGGCGAGCAGCTCCTCGGAGAGGAAGAGGTGACGGAGATACGCGCGCGAGAACCGCCGGCAGGCGTAGCAGCCACAATCGTCCTGGAGCGGCCGGGCGTCGCGCGCATACTCCGCGTGCTTGATCACGAGCGGCCCCTCAGTCGTGAAGCACTGGCCGTTGCGGGCGTTCCGCGTGGGCAGCACGCAGTCGAAGAGATCCACGCCCTGGCTGACCGCTTCGATCAGATCCTCTGGCTTGCCCACGCCCATGAGATAGCGTGGCTGCGCCGCCGGCAGGCGCGCTGCGACGCTCGCCGTCAGTGTGTACATGAGCGGCTTGGGCTCGCCGACGGCCATTCCGCCGATAGCGTAGCCGTCGAAGCCCAGCGCCACCGTCTCGGCGACGGCGCGCTCGCGCACATCGTCCCAGGCGCCACCCTGAACGATCCCGAACAGCGCAGCCTGGCTCGCGCCCTCGGCGTGGGCCGCCTGCGCGCGGCGGGCCCAGCGCAGGGTCAATGCGAGCGAGCGCTCCGTTGCCTCTCGCGTGGCCGGATAGGCCAGGCACTCGTCGAGGGGATGGATGATGTCGGCGCCGAGCGCGTGCTGGATCTCGATGGACCGCTCGGGTGTGAGGAGATGCGTGGATCCGTCGATCGGTGACCGGAACTCCACGCCGTTCTCGCTCATGGTCCTGATCTTCGCCAGGCTGAACACCTGAAAACCGCCGGAATCGGTGAGGATGGGGCCGTCCCACGCCATGAAACGGTGGAGGCCGCCCAGGTCTCGGATCAGATCGTGGCCGGGCCGCAGGAGCAGATGATAGGTGTTGGCCAGCACGATCTGGGCGCCAGCCGCGATCAGATCGTCGGGGCCCAGCGCCTTCACGGTCCCACGGGTGCCCACCGGCATGAACGCGGGCGTGTCCACCGCACCGTGCGCGGTCGTCAGCCGTGCGCGCCGCGCGGCGCCGTCGGTGGCCAGGAGAGCGAAGGTCATGGTCGCCGGATGCTCACACGATGAGGGTCGCGTCGCCGTACGAATAGAAACGATAGCCGGCGCGGAGCGCGTGCTGATAGGCCTTGAGGATCAGCTCACGTCCGGCGAGGGCACAGACCAAGACGAGCAGTGACGACCGCGGCAAGTGGAAGTTGGTGACGAGAGCGTCGACGACACGGAAGCGGTAGCCGGGCGTGATGTAAGCCTCCGCGGCGCCGTCGTGCGCTCGAACGCGTCCATCGGCCCCGGGGGCGGACTCCAGCGCGCGCGTCGTCGTCGTGCCGACCGCCACGACACGGCGCCCTTCGTTCCGCGCCGAGTTCACGGCGTCGGCGACGCTGGCGGGAATCGCCACGCGCTCGGCGGCCAGGACGTGATCCTCGACGCGCTCGCTCTTGATGGGCCGGAAGGTCGCCGGCCCGACGTGGAGCGTCAGCGCATGGACTTCGATCGATCGCGCGCGCAGACGATCGAGGAGCGATGGCGTGAAGTGAAGCCCCGCCGTGGGCGCCGCCACCGAGCCTGGCGACCGGGCGTACACCGTCTGATAGCGCTCCCGATCGTCCGCGGTCGGCTGGGCGTGACGCGCGATGTACGGTGGCAGCGGCAGCATGCCGTGACTGGCCAGCAAGTCGTCGATCGTTCCGTCCATGCGCTCGACGATGCGCGGGCCGTCGGGCTCGGCCGCAACGATGCGGAGGCGAGCTTCCATCGCACCAGGAACCACCAGCCCCGCGCCCGCGCGGCACCGCCGGCCGGGCCGGACCAGCGCGCGCCATCGGCCGTCGCGCTGTGGCTCCGCGAAGAGCAGCTCGACCCGGTGACCGCTCGCGTCGAGGGCGAGGACGCGGGCCGGAATCACTCGTGAGTCGTTGACGACGACGCAGTCCCCCGGCCGGAGCAGCTCGGGCAGCTCGCGAACGACGTGGTCTTCCAGCGCGCCGCGCGCGCGGTCGATCAGGAGAAGGCGCGCGGCGTCTCGCTCGAGCGCCGGCGCCTGGGCGATCGCTTCGGGCGGCAGTTCGTACTCGAAGTCGTGGAGGTCCACGACCTCGGAGTGTACACGGACGGATCAGGCGTGGTTCTTCCCGACGTCGCGCTGGAACCCAGGAAGAATGGCGCGGAAGAACGCGTTCTCGATGAGCCGGCCGAGGACCTGGAGCGTGCTCGCCTTCGGGTTGCCGAGCGGACCCGAGATGTCGGCGACCGTCGCCACTTCCTTGCGCGGACGGTTCTTGAGGATCTTGGCGGCCACCCCGACCGCTCGCTCGTAGACCTTCTGCATGAACTTCTTGTCGCGGTCCTGGTCCTTGTCATAGACCTGCACGTCCCGGAAGAGCGGCTTCACCCAGCCACGAATCCACCGGTCCTTGGCGTGGACCTCCGAGTACAGCGAGAAGACGCCCGACACCACGTCGAACTTGCCGTGGGCGCGCAGCACGTCGTTCATGGCCCGCAGATCGGCGTCGACGATCTGGGCATTGAGATCGAAGTCCGGGCCATCGAGCTCGGATCGGAACGCTCCGGTGACCGACGTGTCGCCGGTGTCCATGAAGCGGCCCGTGAGGTTCACCTTCGCGGTGCCCGCCGTGAAGTGGTTGCTCAGGTTCTCCAGCACGAGGTTCGTCCGCGTGATGAACACCTTGTAGGCGGGCGTCGCGCCTTCGTTCACCCAGCCGAACTTTCCGTCGGCGATCTCGAGGCGGTCGATTCGATACTCGAGGTCCGGACGGTTGGCGCTAGCGTCGGCCGCTTTGGCGGCCGTCTTCACCCGGGCCTTCTCTGTTGCCTTCGTCTCCTTGGTCGAGACGTAGTCGAGGTCGGCACCGCGCAGCACGACGTGTTCGAGGTGCACGGCGCTGATCTTCGGCCCGTACTCGAAGTCGCCCGTCGCCGAGAGCGTCCCGCGGCGGATGGCGATGTTGAAGCTCGCGAGCACCGGTTTGAAGTAATCGAGCGTGATGTCGTCCAGCGCGACCTTGGCCAGCACGGCCGGATGGGGCTCGGCGAGGAAGTCGGCGCTACCGTCCAGGTTCAGCTTGCCGTGATCGAACACGACGGCGCTCACCTTCAGCGGTGAGGGATACACCCGGTCCTTCGAACGGATGTTCCGGATGTTTTCCGCCCGCACGTAGAGCTCCTTGAGAGTCAGCGGCGGCTGGGTCGGCTGGTCGACGTAGGTGACCGAGGCGTCGCGGATCCTGAACAGGTTGATCTTGAGCGGGTACATCGCCTGCAGCGCCTCCTGCCAGCCACGCTTGTCGGGCGGGATGCCTTCTCTGACCTCGGCGATGGCGTGGCGGCGGTCGAAATAGACGATCGGACGGTCCAGGAGGAAGTCTGCGACGAGCTTGGCCCGGACGAGCTCTCGCCATTGGACGCTCGCGTGGAGCAGCGGCACTCGCGCCACCGGCGGATCGGGATAGGCGTCCTGCGTGACGACGATGTTCTTGAAGTCGATGGAAAACCCGAGCGGATGGAAATTGAGCGCGCCGATGCGGACGGAGTACCCACGCAGGCGCTGATTCATCTCGTACTCGACCCGTCGCCGCAACGGCTCGTCGATGAAGAAGGTGGCGACGATCGCGAGCGCGACCAGCGCCCCGACGATACTCCCGGTCCAGATCCACCCTCTGCGCATGGCGCAGCTCCACCCCGAGCGGGTGCAAGAGCGTTGCCAGTGGGGCCGGGATCAGCCGATCTTTGCGCCGAGAACCACAGCGCGATCGGGGTGGAGCAGGATCACCTCGCCAGCGTCGTCGTACGCACCGAGGACGAGAACCTCGGACACGAATGGCCCGATCTGCTTGGGTGGAAAATTCACGACGGCAACGACGAGGCGTCCGACAAGCTCCTCAGGACGATAGTGCCGGGTGATCTGGGCGCTGGAGCGCTTGACACCGAGCTCACCGAAGTCGATCCACAACCGGTAGGCCGGGCGACGGGCCTCTGGGAACTCACGAACGTCGGTCACCACGCCGACGCGCATATCGACCTTCTCGAAGTCCTGCCACGTGATCGGAATGCGCGATTACCCGCCGTCGAGGAAGCCCAGCGTCGCCCCAGGGTAGTAGAACTCGAGAATTCGCCGCGCGGGGTGGCCCTGCTCGGCCATGCCCTTGGCGCCCCATTGACAGAGGCCGACGCCGTGGCCGTAGCCGCGACCGGCGAAGTGCGCCGCCTCGCCGTCGATGGCGACCGCGAACAGCGTGCTCTTCAGAGTCTCGAAGCCGACCATGCGTCGGAGATCGTTGCCTCGGACCCGGACAGCGCCGCGCGTGCCTCGAACGGTCACCACCGACGCCCGCAGCGACGGTGTGCGCTCCGTCACCTCGATCGCGCTGACGAGGCCGACGTCCACGCCGCCCTTTCGCAGGATGTCCGTCAGCTCGCCGAGGCGGACGTCGAGGCTCCAGTAGTAGTGCGGCGAGCCGGTCGAGAACGGGCACACGACCGGCTTGAGCGCGGGGATGTTGCGGGCGGCGAAGACCGTGCGCGGGTCTTCCGTGTAGCCCCCGCTCTCGCTGTGGTAGAAGGCCGGAAACAGCTCGCCCTCCCAGCGCAGGACCTGGCCGGCGGTGTCCTGGACGGCGTTCCACGACGGCGACGTCGGCGACACGCGCCCGGCGAAGAGCTGATGCGCAGTCGTCGCTACGATCTGATAGGGCTTGGCGCCGGCGACCGAGCGCTGGTACGCCGCGTAGGTGCGGGCCACGATGGCCTGGGCGCGCAGGGCCTCCGCCGGCCAGCGCTCACCGGTCTCGGCGCGCAGGACGCCGGCCACGTACTCTTCCATCGGCAACTCGTTGATCACGGCGAGGCCGCTGCCATGGCGGATGATCTCGAGCGGCGCCACGTATTCACGACCATTGAGCCGCAGCGAGCGCTCGCTCGTGAGCCGGAAGGCGGCGGCCGCCCGGCCGTCGATCTCGACGGCCGTCGCCGTGGCCGTGGCGCGGACGACGTCGACTCGCCACGGCACGCCCGGACAGCGCGGGCACCCGACGCCGAGCGGGGTCACATCGATGTCGAAGCCGCGGATGTCGGCCGCCCGCGCGGACTCGACCAGCGCCACACGAATCATCCCCGAGGCGACGGCGGCGGCTGGTGAGGCGACCAGCAGCGCCAGCGCCCCGAGGAGGAGCCTCACCGGCGACCGATCAACCAGAACATCAGCGTGAGGATCACGCTCAGGAGGAGCGACGTCGCCAGGGGGAAGTAGAAGGACCAGTTGCCGCGGCGTATATAGATGTCGCCGGGCAGCCGGCCGATCCACGGCACCCGCCCCGCGAGCATCAGCACGATGCCAACCACCGCGATGACGGCGCCGACGATGACGAGGGCTCGGCCAACATCCGACATGGCGTCACTCGAAGAGACCGCCCTGCCCGCCTTGCGTGGCGGGCGGTTGCCTCTCCAAATGCAGGTATGCCTCACGGGTCACCCGCCGACCCGTCGGCGTGCGCACGACGAAGCCGATCTTCAAGAGATAGGGCTCCACCATCTCCGTGAGCGACTCGGCCTCGTCGTTGAGCGCACGACGAAGCCGATCTTCAAGAGATAGGGCTCCACCATCTCCGTGAGCGACTCGGCCTCGTCGTTGATCGTGGCCGCGACGGCCTCGATGCCGACGGGACCCCCGCCGTAGTGCTCGACGATGGCGGTCAGGAATCGCCGGTCGAGCCGATCGAGACCTCGGCCGTCCACGCCTTCCTTGTCGAGCGCGTCACGAGCGATGGCGGCCGTGATGATCCCGTCGCCGGCCACCTGGGCGTAGTCGCGGACCCGACGCAGCAGACGATTCACGATCCGTGGCGTGCCGCGGGCGCGCCGGGCGATCTCGCCCGCTCCACCCGGCTCGACCTTGGCGCCGAGGATCTCGGCGGAGCGGAGCACGATGCGGGTCAGCTCGGCTTCCGAGTAGAAGTCGAGGTGGTGGAAGATCCCGAAGCGCTCGCGAAGCGGCGCCGAGAGCATCCCCGGCCGCGTGGTGGCGCCCACCAGGGTGAACGGGGACAGCCGATGCTTGAGGGCACGCGCATACATGCCGCGTTCCATCACGAAGTTCACCGAGAAATCCTCCATGGCCGGGTACAACAGCTCTTCCACGACCCGCGGAAGACGATGGATCTCGTCGATGAAGAGGACGTCGTGCTCGTTGAGGTTGGACAGGATCCCCATCAGGTCGCCGCCCCGCTCCACCGCCGGCCCGGAGGTCGTGACGAGGTTCGTGCCCATCTCGTTGGCGATCACGCCCGCGAGCGTGGTCTTGCCCAGACCGGGCGGGCCGTAGAGCAGGACGTGATCGACGCACTCGCGGCGGCCTCGGGCGGCTTCGACGGACACGCGCAGGCTCGCCACCGCCTGCTCCTGGCCCACGTACTCGGCGAACGACCGCGGACGGAGCTGACGCTCGAACTGGGCCTCCTCGGGCGCGGCGGCCCGACTGAGGATCCGCGCAACGGACGGATCCTCGGGAGGTGTCGGAGCGCTGGCTGGGCTCACGAGGCCTTCGCTCCACGGTAGATCTCGTCGAACAGGTCCTCGGCGCTCATGATGCCGGGCCGGCGCTTGAGGGCGTCGGTGATGAGCTGCGATGCCTCGCTCGGGCGATGGCCGAGCTGCTTGACGAGCACTTCCCACACGAGCTCGCGCAGGCTGTCCTGGCCCTCGGCCGCGGCTGGCGCCGGGGTCGGAGCCGGCGCGGCCTCACCCTGGAGCAGGGCGAACTTGGCCACCTTGCCGTGGAGCTGCGCGACGATGTTCTTGGCCTTCTGCGGCCCGATGCCGGGCAGCGAGCGGAGGTACTTCTCGTCCTGCCGCGCGATCGCTGCCGCGATCTCCGACACCGGCACCGCCAACGCCCGCGCCGCCACCATCGGTCCCATGTCCTTCACCGTGATCAGCTTCTCGAAGAACTCCTTGTCGAGCTCGTTGGTGAAGCCGATCAGCACGGGACGCGGCTGGTCACGGGTGGCGTGATAGTGAGTGACCAGGCTCACCTCGCTCGCCTTCTCGCTGTCGTCGGGGGTCAGGTGCTCGATCTGCCGCATGACGTTCGGGGGAAGGAAGACCTCGTAGCCGACGCCCCCGGTCTCGAGGACGATGCGATCCTCGAGCCGCCGCCGTAAACGCCCGCTCAGCGAAGCGATCATGGGGCCATCACCGCAGCAGGCGCATGCGGCCCAGGCCCGTGAACGCCATGGCGAGCGCGTCGGCCACGTGGGACGGCCGCGGCAACTCGGCAAGCGAAAGCAGCCGCTGGATAGAGTGCTGGATCTGCTCCTTCGACGCCGCCCCGTTGGCCGCGATCGCTCGTTTGACCTCCGCCGGCGCGAGAGTCACCACCGGCAACCCCTTCTGGTGCGCGGCCAGACAGATGACGCCGCGGGCGTGGGCCATGAGCAGCGCGGTGCGCGGGAAGTCGTAGGATGCGTACAGGTCTTCCACCACCACCGCGGATGGCGCGTGCTTGTCGAGGAGCGCAAACACGCCGTCGTAGATCGCGTGCACGCGTTCGGAGAGGGGCATGCTGGCGCGAGTCTCGATGACTCCGGCGCCGAGAACGTCGATACCACCGGGACCGGATTCGAGAACGGCGAAGCCGGTGCCGACGAGGCCGGGATCGACGCCGACGACCCGGGCGGGCAGGCCGCCCGACGGTCGCTCAGACCGTGATGGCCTCCATGACCTCGTCCGGGATGTCGTAGTTACCGTAGACCGCCTGGACGTCGTCCAGTTCCTCCAGTGCCTCGATGAGGCGCAGCACCTGGGGGGCGTCCTTGCCCTCCACGCGCACCGTGGACTGCGGGACGAATGTCACCTCGGCCTCCACGACCGGAACCCGGGCTCCTTCAAGCGCCCCGCGGACCGCGTCCATTTCACCAGGACCAGTCGTGATCTCAAAAACTTTTTCTTCGCGTGTCATGTCGGTCGCCCCGGCGTCGAGCGCCTTGGCGAGCAGATCGTCCTCGCCGATCTTGGCCGCGTCCACGCGGATCACGCCTTTGCGCTCGAACATCCACGCGACGGCGCCCGATCCCGCCATGTTGCCGCCGAATTTCTCGAACGTGTGCCGGATCTCGGGGGCGGTGCGGTTGCGATTGTCGGTGAGCACACGGATCAGGATGGCGACGCCGCCGGGCGCGTACCCCTCGTAGGTGATCTCCTCGTACGACTCACCGGGCAGCTCTCCGGTGCCCTTCTGGATAGCGCGCTTGATGTTGTCCTGGGGCATGTTCGCTTCTTTGGCCGACTCGATGGCGGCCTTGAGTCGCATGTTGGCCTTGGGATCGCCGCCGCCATTCCTGGCGGCAACCGTGATTTCGCGCAGGATCTTCGAGAACAGCTTCCCGCGCTGCACGTCGGCCTTGCCCTTTTTGCGCTTGATCTGAGACCACCGGGAATGCCCTGACATCGCCGCTACCCTTTCTCCGCCGGGCTCTCACCGGTGAGAGCCGCCTTGAGGCGCTTGACCCGCGCCAACCGAAGGTCCCTTCGCTCCCTGGCCGCCTCCCAGCGTCGCGTCTCGTCCACCGTGTTGGGCGTGAACGGCGGGCACGGTCGCGGCCCGAGGTCAGGCCCCAGATGTACGTAGGTGAGGAAGGCCGTACAGGCGTGGCGCACCTCGCCCGTCCACGGCTTTTCCGTCACCACCTCCACGCCCACCTCCAGGGACGACGTCCCGACGTAATTCAACCCGGCCTTGAACGTGACGACCTCGTGCGTCGAGATCGGCGCGTAGAAGTCCATCGCGTCGAGACAGGCCGTCATGACCAGACCCCGACAGTATCGCATCGACAGGATGCCGCCTGCCTCGTCGAGTGCCATGAGCAGCTTGCCCGCGAACATCGTGGTCCCGAACAGGGCATCCTCAGGGAGCACAGACCGGACCGACTCGAACCGCCACGTTGTAGCGGGGTCCGCGTGCCCGGCTTGAGCCGAGGGTGGCCCGTTCGAGGTGGGAAGTGGCTCCGACTCGCGCGATTGTGTTCCGGTGGCTAGATCCAGGCGTTTGGCCCATCGGGTGAGACGTTGCTCGCGGCGTTGCCGGGCGGCCTCGACGAGTGCCATCTCCGCGGCGCCCCGCGGCTCGATCCGCTCCCGCACCGGCCGTGGACGGATGTCGTCGCCCACGCTGACGAAGACCAGATGAGAGTTCAAGGTCACGCTGCGGGCACCGGTGTTGACGTTCTCGGCCCAGACGCGCACGCCGACCTCGAGCGAGCTCCGCCCGATGTACTCGACCTGAGCACGCAGGATGGCGATCTCGCCGACCTTCACCGGGTGCAGGAAGTCGATGTCGTCCATGGCGCCGAGCACGACCTGGCCCCGGGCCATGCGGGCCGCCGCCATCGTCCCTGCCTCGGTGATCCACTGCATCATGCGGCCGCCGTGGATCTGGCCGGGGGCGCCCGCGTGCTCGGGGAACACCATCTCGATCTTCTCGACGGTGGTCTCGGCGATCGTCGGCATCGGCTAGGGAAGGAGGGCTAGGGCTCGAGGCTGACCGCGGTGAGGCGCGGCAGGCCGGTTGGATGAAGACGCAGTCCCCGGACCTCCGGCCGCGCGACCGCCCACACCAGGCGCACGTAGAGCGGGATCCACGGGAGCTCCTCGGACAGCACGGCCTGGGCGCGCTGGTACAGGCGCGCGCGCTCGGGCCGGAAGGCGATCTGGCTGGCGCGGATCAGCATGTCATCGAGCCGGGGGTTTCTATAGAAGGAGAAGTTCAGCGTCTGTGGTCCCCGGCTGGCGCCTTCGCTCGTCGACAGTGGATAGAGGAAGAGATGCGGGTCACCGCCCGCGATGGTGGCCTCGGCGAGAGCGATGTCGTGCTCGCCCGAACCACGCGCCGTCCGGAGGGCGGCATCGGGTTCGAGACGTACGCGCACCGGGATGTCGGCCGCCTGCAGGCTCGTCTTGAGCGCGTCAGCCAGGGCGCTGACGTCGAAGCCAGGCAACTCGCTCGGCGCCAGCAGCGTCGGCGAATAGCCTTTCGGCCACCCGCCTTCAGCGAGCAGCCCGGTCACCGCGCGGCGCGTACCGCCGAGGATCGGAGAGCCTTCGCGTCGCGCCCACGTCCCGGCCGGCAGGAACGACTGGAGGGGGACTGCCGTGCGCCCGAGCGCCGAGCCGACCGCCGCAGGATCGATGGCAGCCGCCACGGCCTGTCGGATTTTCTTACGAGAAAATGGCTCCTTTTCCGTTTGAAACGCCAGGTACCCGACCTGGATCCCGGGGACGGAGAGCGCCCCTTCGTTGCGTCGTGGCGCCCCTGGTGGGAACCACAGGTCGAGAGCCCGAGCGTCGAACTCCGCTTCGGCGTGGTCGTCGTTCGCCACTTCGAGAAAGATCAACCGCTCCGCGCGGGGAGCTCCCGCCCAGTGTCCGGCGACCGCGTCGAGCGTCATCCGGCCACCTGACGCGTCGGTCAACCTGTAAGGGCCAGAGCCGATAAATCTAACAGTCCCGTCGGCGGCGGACACCTGCCGGGCAATGCCGAAGCCGGGGTGAGCGAGGACCGTCAACAGCGGAGCGTACGGCTGGAGAAGGACGAACTGCACCGTACGAGCGTCGGCGGCGCGCACTTCCTTCACCACTCCCGGTGCGCCACGCAGCAGTGCCGTCCACACCACCGGCACACGCTGGCTATCTTTCAACTGACGATCAAAACTCGCGGCAACTTCTGCTGCGTTAAGTGCCGTTCCGTCATGAAAGCGCACATTGTCACGTA
>Ga0209803_1000422_pt1 | contig 28078 bp, 28 predicted proteins | sample GraSoiAngelo_138_FD_185895 | JGI IMG/M metagenome (GOLD analysis project Ga0209803, IMG submission 185895) | Grasslands soil microbial communities from the Angelo Coastal Reserve, California, USA - 14_0929_09_40cm (SPAdes) (version 2) | ecosystem: Environmental > Terrestrial > Soil > Grasslands ...
TGTACCTCTCCGTGACCGCCTATATCGCCGTCGCGAACCAGAAGGGCGGTGTCGGAAAGACGACGACCACCATCAATCTTGGATCCACTCTCGGAAAGCGCGATCAGCGGGTGCTCGTCGTCGACCGGAAGACCGAAGCCGAGCTCCACGACGAGCTCGGGCACCTGCCGCGCGGAGTCGAGCTGAAGCTGGGCGGCTACGACCGGCAAGGCAAACAACGCGGTTACGAAGAGCCACAGAGCGAGCTGCCTGAGAGGGCGCTCTCTCCACAGCCTGACGATGTTGATGAGCAAGAACGTCGCGATGGCGAGCAGCGCGAAGATCCCATAGTCCTCGCTCGCCCAGATCAGGCCACCGGTAGCGAGCCCGAGGACCAGCCAGTACTTGAAGTTCCCCGGCTCCAGCTTTATCCGGTACAGAACGTAAAAGAGGACGGGAATGAGGAAGACGACGATGAGGATGATGTGCACAAGCGCATGGACGAGAATGACGGGAGCGCACAGAAAGACAGTAGCGCCGAGCAGCGAGGCGCTCAGCGAACGGTTGAGCAGACGCAGCACGACGTACATTGAGAGAAAGTTCAGGAAGAGGAAGCCTAGAAGCAGGAAGTTGTACGTGAAATAGACATCGGCCGTAAGTTCCGCGAGCGCGAAGATCGCGAGGGACTCAAAGAGCGCGAGGCGACTGTAAGTGAGCGGGGTGGGCTCGCCGAAGAAGGAATTCGTGAGGATCGAATCGCCGTGCTTCGCCGCGTCCGCGACGTTATACGCCTGCCAGATGATCTGTTCCGTATCGCCGAAGCCGCCGAGAAAGAGGTGGCGCGACGCCAGCACAGCAGCGACGACGGTGATGCCGATGGTCGCGGCCAGAGAGAGGAAGCCGGCCTCCAAGAGCACGGGATTCGCCTCGTACGCGCGCCGGATAGCGCTCGTGGCCTTGCTCTCGCCGGGAACCACGCGCCGCCCCGGAGGCGCGGGCCGGCCTGCCTTCCGAGCGATCGGCGCTCCGGTCCGGTCGATGCCGTGGAATGCGGACGGATTGGGTCCACCAGAGGCGGTTATGTTCTCGGGGTTACTGGCTTGTGAAGCGCTAGTTTGCTGGTGCGCCTCCGAGGCTGGCGGACTTTTCTCGGCGCTCTCCCGCTGTTCCTCGTTCAGTGCCGGCCTCCCGTCTAACTGTACTCTCCATTGTTAACGCTGAGCATAGCGGAGCAGGTAACCGGCTTGGGCTGCCTGAGTCCAGCGTGCTGACTTCAGCGATCAGCAAGGCCTGAGGGCGAGGCGGGCGGGCTCTTCTGCTGGAACAGCGGGCGGCCGGTGTAGGCGGACGCGCGGTTCCGTCGGAACCGAGACACTACGCATCGAAGGTTATGACTGTGCCGTGCGAATCAAACGCCTGTCAGTGTATCCCGTAGTCGGCGGACGTGGTGGACTTCAACAGGCGGGACTTAGTGTTCCCGCGAGGTTCTCCCAGGGCCCCCAGCCGAACGATGTGTCAAATGCGATATGGCGCAGGGTGTTGTCGCTTCCGCGAGCGAAAGCATCGAGCCGGCCCGAACTCCATGAGACGGCCGAAGGGGCAGACGTGATTGTCCCTTCAGGCATATCCCACGGCTGCCAGCTACTTGCAAATGCCTTGTGCTTCATCGTGTTATCTGACCACCGCACGAATATATCCAGCCTTCCGGAACCCCAGGAGACCGCCGAGGGCGACGAGAGCATTGTGCCACCGAGGTTCTCCCACAGCCCCCAGGTGCCACTGAAAGCGATATGGCGAAGCGAGCCGTCGGGGCCGCGCGCGAACGCATCGAGCCGGCCGCTCGCCCAAGACGCCGCCGAGGGCGCAGAGGCGATCGTTTGCGCCGGCATATCCCAAGGGCCCCACGCGCCGGAGAACGAAATATGCTTCATCGTGCCATCGCTCCACTGGACAAAGGTGTCCAACCTGCCCGGCGCCCACGACACTGCCGACGGTGCCGATGAAAGACTGCCCCCCAAGTAGTCCCAAGGCCCCCAACCAAAGGCCGGATCGAAAGCGATGTGTCGTAGAGTGTTGTCGGATCCGCGGGCGAAGATGTCCAGCCGATTCAAGCCCCACGATACCGCCGATGGCGCTGAGGAGATGTCGCCCCCGAGGTCGTACCATTGCCATTGGTTCTGTGGGTTCGGCCAAAACGCTTGCCAGAGGTGGTTATCGGGACCTCGCACAAAGGCGTCGATTCTGCCCGGTCCCCATGACACCGCTGACGGGGCGGAGGCAATTCCATGCGCGGGCATGTCCCACGGTTGCCAGGTGCCGGAGAACGCTTTGTGCTTGAGTGTGTTGTCAGTCCACCAGGCGAACGTGTCCAGCCGGCCCGACGACCAAGAGTCTGCGGATGAGCATGCCTCTAATAGATCGCCCAATACCGGCGGCTGCGATGTCCAGTATGGTGAGTCAACGCCTGTACAAGCGCCGTACTGGCCGAAGCCGGTGACGCCGGACATCGGCTCTGGCATGTAGGCGCTACCATTCGACTTTACGTCGAAGTGTAGGTGGGTGCCCGTCGAAAAACCGCTGTTATCGGCATTTCCAAGCGTCTGGCCCTGCGACACATAGACGCCAACGGCTATGCCAGGCGCGAATGTATCCTGCAGATGCAGGTACCGAGATACATAGCCACTCCCATGGTCAACCGCGATGTAGTTCCCGGCACCGTTGTTGTAGCCGAGCGAGGCAATGGACACAGTGCCGCCGGCCGTCGCGCTGACAGCGAGCGGCGATCCATCTACGCCAAATTGAAAATCGATGGCGTATTGATTAGACCCGGTATGGTCTCCACAATTGTACAAGTTGCCTCCATCGATTCTGTGCGAATCCCCGGTTGGCCAAGGTAGCTGCAGCGCTGGGGCTCCGTGGGCGAGCGGCAAGTCGCCAATGGCGGCCGACACGGCGGAACATAAGCCAACAAGGCCGATTAAGCGTTTGATTTCAGCACCTCGTTGATCGTCGCCTGTGACCCGCGTCTGTCATTGGCCGAACGTAAAACTCCTTGCAATGGCTACGAGCGTTTCCTCATCCGGGCGGTCTTGAGCGAACATGCACGTCACAGAGTAGCGGTAGGATCCATGATCAGCGGCAACCTGGTGAGCTCTCGTTACCCCGCCCGTTGTGGATGGATCGTAGGTATAGACTGCCTCCCACCCGGGCTCTCCGCCTAGAAGCGTGGAGTCGGTTGCCCCATCCGGCCTAGCCTCAGCCTGCTCGACGGGAGCCACAATCACATCCACCTTCATTGAGTTTGGCGGGAACTGAGGCGAGGTCCAAGTTGCGGTATCCCAGCTCGTGGCAATCACCGAGCGCTTGCTGCCAGTTCCGATGTGCCACGCGCTTGGGTATTGGAAGGAGTACAGTCCCTGAGGGTCTGAGTAAGTGGCCCAATCCTCAGAAACAGGGCTTGCCGTTGGGTCCGCCGACGCGGTGGCAGTCGGTATAGTCGACTGCGTGGGACTTGGAGCGGCACTGCTGGTAGGTGCCGCCGAAGCGCTCGCGGTTGCCACTTGCTGGACAACCTCTTCGTCACCGCCGGGTGACGCCACGATAACCGCGCCTACAACGCCGACTGTACCGAGCAGCGCTACCCCCGCTACCCCAGCCCACGTTGGCCTGATCATAGATCCCCCTACGGTTTCGCAGCCTCAGGCTACAGCTGCTCATAACGTTTGTCAATCTGCAAAGCTGCTTTTTGTGGGCATTTCTCGCCTGACTGCAAAGAGAGGTTCCTTACACCGGCGCTGGCCCTCTTGCACAAGCCGCCGCGATGCGCTAAAACATCATTAGCACTCCGCCCCTGAGAGTGCTAACCCGTCCACGCGGCGGGCGCAAAAAACATCATTTTTGCAAAACAAATTCCCGCTCCCTAAATGCGGGACAGCAGGAGGAGACTAACATGGCCAAGCAACTGCTCTTCGATGAAGCCGCCCGGCACGCGCTGAAGAACGGCGTCGACGCGCTCGCGGACGCGGTCAAGATCACGCTCGGGCCGAAGGGCCGCAACGTCGTGCTCGAGAAGAAGTTCGGCTCGCCGACGATCACCAACGACGGCGTGACGATCGCCAAGGACATCGAGCTCGAGGACCCGTTCGAGAACATCGGCGCCCAGCTCGCGAAGGAGATCGCCTCGAAGACGAACGACATCGCCGGCGACGGCACCACGACCGCCACCGTCCTCGGCCAGGGCATCGTCCACGAGGGCTTGAAGAACGTCGCCGCCGGCGCCAACCCGATGGCCCTTAAGCGCGGCATCGAGAAAGGCGCAAACGCTCTGCTCGAGGCGATCAAGAAGAACGCTATCCCCGTCACCACGCGCGAGCAGATGGCGCAGGTCGCGGCGATCTCGGCCAACAACGACCCCGCCATCGGCGAGCTGATCGCGGACGTGATGGAGAAGGTGGGCAAGGACGGCGTCATTACTGTCGAGGAGTCGAAGGGCATCGAGACCGAGACCGAATACGTCGAGGGCATGAACTTTGACCGCGGCTACATCAGCCCTTACTTCATCACCAACCCCGAGCGCATGGAGTGCGTGATCGAAGACGCATACATCCTGATCACCGACAAGAAGCTGTCTTCGGTCAACGACATCGTGCCGGTGCTGGAGAAGGTACTGCAGGGCGGCAGCAAGAACCTGCTGATCATCTGCGACGACTGCGACGGGGAGGCGCTCGCCACGCTGGCGGTGAACAAGCTGCGCGGCACGATTAACGTCTGCGCGGTGAAGGCGCCCGGCTTCGGCGACCGGCGGAAGGACAATCTCGGCGACCTCGCCGCTGTCACCGGCGGTCAGCTCATCAGCGAGGAGCTGGGGCGCAAGCTGGACGGCGTTCAGCTGAGCGACCTCGGCCGCGCCCGCCGGGTGGTGATCACGAAGGAAGAGACGACGATCGTCGAAGGCAAGGGCGACCCCAAGGCAGTTCAGGCGCGAACCGGCGCGATCAAAGTCGCGATCGACGCAGCCACATCGGACTGGGACCGCGAGAAGCTGCAGGAGCGGCTGGGCAAACTGACGGGCAGCGTGGCCGTCGTCAAGGTGGGCGCCGCCACGGAACCCGAACTCAAGGAGCGCAAGCACCGCGTCGAGGATGCCGTGCAGGCGACGCGAGCGGCGGTCGAGGAAGGGATCGTGTCGGGAGGAGGCGTCGCGTTCATTAACGCACTTCCCGCGCTCGATAAGCTCAAACTCGACGGCGACGAGGCGACCGGGGTCGCGATCCTTCGCCGCGCGCTCGAAGAGCCGGTACGGCGGATCGCGACGAACGCGGGGCAGGACGGCTCAGTGGTTGTGCAGAAGGTCAAGACGCTGAAGGCGGGACAGGGCTACGACGCCGCCGCAGGTGACTACGGCAACATGGTCAAGAAAGGCATCGTCGATCCCGTGAAAGTGACCCGCTCCGCGCTGGAGAACGCGGTGAGCATCGCTTCGATGGTGCTGACGACGAACTGCCTCGTGTCCGAGATCCCCGAGAGGAAGGCAGCGCCCGCTCCGGCGATGTCGGATATGTACTAGACGGCGGTCTTGTAGAGACGCCCCATCTTGTCGGGTGGATGCGTCGACGCTGGCGGCGCGCATTGTCACGCAATCGTCACCCGGTTGTGCCATTCGGCTAGAGACCGGCCAGACCCGCCCGGCGTTATACTTGAATAGGCAGGATAGAATCCGCTCAGAGAGGGAGATAGCGAGTGTTTACTGAAAACGGCGTCTTAATCGACTTCGAGGAGCTGCGCAAGGTGATCGACAAGTGCGATGTGTTCACCGTGGGCTTCCGGCTGTTTTCCGAACGAATGATCGTCGACACCCGGACGACCGGCGAAGAGGGACCGATGCTCGAGATCGTCGCGCCGGTGGGCACCGTGGAGGAGCGCTTCTTCTGGCTCGGTCAGCGCCGGCCGAACTTCGGGGTGCCCGAAAGCTTCACGTTCTTCATCTGGCCGCATTCGGTCGGCTACCTCGAGGAGTCCGGCATGATGCACCGCATCCGCCAGCGCATCTACCCGCTCGACAACGAAAACGGTGACATCGGCCGCTCTGTGGCGGAATCGATCTGGAAGCTGATTTCCCTCGAACGCAAGGCGACCAACGACGCCATCACCGGCCACAACTATCACACGCTGTGGGAGCGCGAACCGAGCGAGAGCGAGCCGGACGCCTCGACCTAACTGCTAGCAGCTCGTGTCGTGGCATAGCTCACCCGCCCGTTAGCGGGACGACCGTAATGACGAACCGTGAGAGTCAGTTGCTTGCAATCTTACGCATCGGCCACGAGGCATCAATTAGAGGGGCTGGTATCTCTCTGAGCGAGGCTTTGACTCGTACCGGCTACCGGGATTTGCGTTCCGGCTTCGGCCCCGAGGACCTACTTCCCGTAATCAAGACTCACCCAACACTCGCTGAAGCGTGGCTCGCCTACTCGGAGGATAAGCGGACGTATGGAGGTTGGTATCTATTAGAACAGGGTGCAATCGGGCGAGTTGGCGGCTCGCAATCAGAGATGCGCTTCGGCTCACTGGATGAAGCCGTTGCAGAGTATGTTGTGCGAGAACTCGACTTTTGGGCTAGTTAAACAAATCGTCTGACTTCGAACCCTTTAGGGGTGCGCGCGCCTTCGTTCTTTCTTGTGCGCGGCCGGTCTTACAATTAGCCCCATGCCTGACCTCTACGGCGCGATCGACCTCGGCGGTACGAAGCTGCGAGCGATCGTCGCGGATCTCGACGGCAACGTCCTCGGCGAGATCATCCGCCCGTCGGAGGCCGACGAGGGCCCAGAGCCGGTGATCGCCCGCATGATCGAGACACTCGAGGCTGCGGCGGGCAAAGCGGGCGTTTCGGCCTCGCAACTGCGCGCGGTCGGGGTCGCGTCTCCCGGCGCCCTGGACCTCGTCCACGGGCTCGTCTTCGAGGCGCCGCAGCTTCCCGGCTGGGACGGTGTTCCGCTGGTCGAGATCATGAGCAAGCGGTTGCGCATCCCGGCGCTGCTCGAGAACGACGCGAACGCAGCGGCGCTCGGGGAGAACCGTTTCGGCGCCGGCCGGGATACGCGCTTCCTCGTCTATCTCACGATAAGCACAGGGGTAGGCGGTGGCATCATCATCGAGCGCAAGGTCTATCACGGTGTGAGCGGCGCCGCGGGGGAGCTGGGCCACATGGTCGTCTGGTTCAACGGCCCGCGCTGCCTCTGCGGCGAGCGCGGCTGTCTGGAGGCGATCGCCTCCGGTACGGGGCTCTCGTGGCGTGCGAAGGAGCTGGTCGAACGCGGGGAAGCGCCTGGCCTTGCCAACATTCTTCGCGAGAAGGGAGAGCTGGACGCCGACGAGATCGCGGACGCTGCCCGAGCCGGGAACAAGGATGCGCGCCGCCTGTTCGATGAGGCCGGGCTCTACCTGGGTGTGGCGCTCGCCAATTACGTGAACATCTTCAACCCGGAGATGATAGTCCTCGGCGGGGGCGTGCTCACCGGCGCCGGCGACCTGTTCCTCGAACACGCCGAGCGAATCATGCGTCAGCTCGCGCGAAAGGAGCCACTGAAGTACGTCCGCCTCGAGCGCGCAGCGCTCGGGGATCGCTCCGGCCCCCTCGGAATGATTGCGGCGTTGGGGGATATGGTGCACGGCGAGCGTCCTACACAACGCGAGGTGTAGGGGCGCAGCACGCGTGTAATCGCCGGGGCGGTTCCCCGCAGGATGACCTCCAGAGTGGAACCTATCCCCGCATGCGCGTGTGCTGCGCCCCTACGAGCCGCGTCGAAGTTAGGCGCTTCGTCTCCGGCGGTGGCGGAACGGCCTGGTGTTGACGGGCCGGCGCTCCCGCACCGGCGACAGCTCAGGTGGAATGCTTCCCCGCTCGCGCTCGACAATCGGCTGAAGGACGGTGATCGTCTGGGCAAGGAGGCGCGCGACTTCGTCTGCGAGAGGTTCGGTCAGGGGGTCGTAAATTACCGTCTGGTGGATGCGGGCCCACGAAGCAGTCCACTCCTCCAACTCCACCTGCGGGCCGAGGCGGGCCTGGATCTCGGGCATGTGGGGTGCCATCAGCTCCGCCCAACGATAGGAGAAGTCGCGGGGGCCCTCGAAGTGGAGGCCGATCTCGATGCGGCCGGTCTTGCGTGCGAGCCACACTTCGTAGTGCACCTTCGGGGAGTGATAGTGCATCCAGAGCCAGACGGAGCTGATGCGGGAGGTTATGCCGTGGCGCAGCTCTTCGGGGAGAAGCGAGATCGCGCGGTCGTTTACGAGTGGGAGGAACTCGGCGACGCGCAGGGGCATGTGGGGATGATACCAGACGGAAACGGCCGAGCCAGCAAACCACAAGCGCAGCGAAAAGCCGATGCGGCTCGCCCAACGCGGCTGCGGGGCTCGCGCCGTGCTAAGATTTAGCGGGTATGCGCCCCTGATTTTCTCTCCCGCCCGGCGGGGAAGGAGGAGCGGATGACAGCAATCATCATAATCGCGGTGCTCGCGGTAATCATTGTGATCGTCGCCTTGATCCTTTTCGGGATGTACAACGGGCTGATCCGGTCACGGAACCGGGTGAAAGAGGCGTGGTCAGGGATCGACGTCCAATTGCGGCGGCGCGCCAGCCTCGTCCCGAATCTGGTGGAGACCGTCAAGGGTTACGCATCACACGAGCGCGAGACGTTCGAAGAAGTGACGCGCGCCCGCTCGGCGGTCGAGCAGGCGGGGAGCATCCCGGACGCCGCGGCGGCGAACAACATGCTTACCGGGGCGTTGCGTCACTTGTTCGCTGTGGCGGAGAACTACCCTCAACTGCGGGCATCCGAGAACTTCATGAACCTGCAGACCGAGCTGTCTGACATCGAGGAGAAGATCGCGTTTTCGCGCCAGTTCTATAACACGAACGTCCTCGACTATAACAACCGGCTCCAGACCGTGCCCACGGTGTTCATCGCGAACATGTTTGGCTTCCAGCGCGAGGAGTTCTTCGAGGCAGACGAGGAAGGCCGTGCGGAGGTTCGGATCGACTTCACGGGAGCGCAGGCGGCCGCGCCAGCCGCAAGCGCACCAGAAGGCGCGGAAACCCAGCCGGAACAGCCGGGACAACAGCCCTCGTAGGCGCCAACGAGCGAGCGGACCAGATTCGCGAGTCCGCGAGCTAGCATGACGGACGACAGTACGGCGGCCGAAGCGGTTAGAGACGGCGAATACGCTTTCCGCCTAACGGGCGAGACGCCCCTGTACGAGACGCCCGACGCTTCCGCGCGGGTCGTGGCGACGCTCGCGGCGGGGTCAATAGTCACCGTGCATGATCGCTCGGGCGATTTCCTGCACGTCATAACGCCAGACGACAGCTTCGGCTTTATTCCGGCGTCCACGCCCGTCAACGAGGTCGAGGCGATGTCGCTGGCGACACAGCCAGAGCCGCCCGACCCCGAAGCGCCGCTGGGGCCGTCGCCCGCAGGGGTTGCAGCATTCGAACGCGACCAGACCGCACAAGCATCGCGTAGAGCCGCGGACCGCGACTGGAAGCCCGACCCGATAAATGTCGGCGACGCCCAACGCCTCCTCATCTACGATCGGATCGACAAAAACAAGCGCGAGACATTGATGATCATGGGCGGCTACGTGATATTTCTCACTCTCTTCTTCGCCGCGATTGGCGCAGTGATCGGCTTCAGCAGCCAGGTGCCACGCAGCGAACAGGTGACCATAACGCTCGTGGTAGGTGCAATTGCCGGTGTCATTAGCCTTGCGATCGCGGTCATCATGTATCGCTCCAGTACCTCGATCGTGCTCGGCATCTCGGGCGCTCATGAGGTCACGAAGGAAGAGGAGCCGGTCCTATATCGAATCGTGGAGAACCTCAGTATCGGCTCAGGCCTGCCGATGCCAAAGGTGTGGGTGATCGAGGACAGCGCCCCGAACGCCTTCGCGACCGGCCGCAATCCCGGCGCAGCGCACGTCGCGGCGACGCGGGGCCTGCTCGACAAGCTGGAGAAGCGAGAGCTCGAAGGCGTGATAGCGCACGAGGTCTCGCACGTCGGCAACTACGATACGCGGCTGATGACGCTCGTCGCTGTTGTCGTAGGCCTCGTCGCCCTGCTGTCAGACCTCATGCTGCGGCTGACCTGGTACGGTGCCGGCGCGCGTTCCAGTAACCGGGATAAGGGCGGCGGCGCGATCGCCCTGGTTATTCTGGCAGTGGCGGTCGTATTCATCGCGTTGTCTCCGGTTATCGCCAGCATCATGCGGCTTGCGCTCTCGCGACAGCGAGAGTACCTGGCCGACGCCTCCGGGGCGCTTCTCTGCCGCAACCCGGACGCGCTCGCCGACGCTCTCCTCAAGATTTCGGCCGACCCCGAGACGCTGGAAGTGGCAAATAAGGCGACGGCCCACCTCTACATCTGCAACCCACTGAAGGGACACGAGAGCTTCCTGAACAACCTCTTCTCGACTCACCCGCCAGTCGAAGACCGCGTGCGGATCCTGCGGTCGATGTAGCGTGGGCGTCTCGCTACGTCCGGCTCGCTCAGGTGATATTCCGGAGATCGAGCGTCTGCTGGCCGCCGAATGGCTGCCGCCGATGGCCATCCAGGAGTTTCTCGAGTCGTTCTGGGTACTCGAGAATGAAGGCCGCGTCGCGGGTGCTGCCGGGATCGAGATCTACGGCGAGGCGGCGGTGCTCCGATCGGTCGTTGTCGCGCCCGAACTGCGCGGGACTGGAGAGGGCGACCGCCTCGTCCGAACCGGTCTCGATTATGCGCGAGACCACAGCGCGAGGCGGGTGTACCTCTTCACAATGCACGCGGCGCCGTTCTTCGCCCGCTACGGCTTCGAACCCGTCACGACGGACGACTTCGAGCCGGCCGTCCGGGAGTCCTGGCAATATGTGGGCCTCACTGAGCGGCCGGAGATCCTCAAGCAGATGACGCCGATGCGGCTGCGATTGTAGGGTCGAGGCCTCGACTAGTCACGGCGATCGGGAGGGTCACGCCTAGGCGACGACCTCGACGCGCTCGCCCTCGGCGACATCGCCTACACGCCACACCGGCTCATCTGCCACCGCGAAGAGCGACTCTACCTGGCCTGCGTTCTCGGGCGCGACGGCGAAGAGCAGCCCGCCGGACGTCTGCGGATCGAAGAGCAAGTGCTCCATCGCCTCCGGAATTCCGCTGGCCAGGCTCACCTTGCCCGCGAGATAGCTCCGATTGCGCGCGGCGCCGCCGGTTGTGATGCCGCGCGCAGCGTACTCGAGCGCGCCGGGCAGCAGTGGGACGCACGAAGCGTTGAAGAGGAGCGCCGCCCCGCTCGCAGCTGCCATCTCGTAGCCGTGGCCGAGCAGACTGTAGCCGGTGATGTCCGTAAGCGCCCGCGCGCCGGCCTCGCGTGCCAGGTGCGAGGCGTGGCGGTTGAGGCGTGTCATGCTCTCGATAGCGGTGTCCAGGTGCTCATCCGCGGCGTCGCCCTGCTTGGCGGCCGTGCTGATAATGCCCGTGCCGAGCGCCTTCGTGAGGAAGAGGGCATCTCCCGGGCGCGCACCTGCCTTCGTCAGCACACGCTGCGGGTGGACGAGGCCGAGGACGGCGAGGCCGAACTTCGGCTCAGCGTCGATGATGGTGTGTCCACCTGCAAGAATTCCGCCAGCCTCGGCTACCTTGTCCGCTCCGCCCGCCAATATGGCAGCGACCGTTTCGGCTGGGAGGTCCTCGGGAAAGGCCGCTATATTCAGGGCGAGTACGACTTCCCCGCCCATGGCGTAGACGTCGCTCATGGCGTTTGTTGCGGCGATAGCGCCGTACGCGTACGGATCGTCCACTAGCGGCGCAAAGAAGTCCGTGGTCATCACGACCGCCTGCTCGTCGTTCAGACGGTAGACGGCGGCGTCATCAGGCGCGTCGAGACCGACCAGCAGGTCAGGATCGCTGCTGGCCGGACGGTCTGCCAGGAAGCGCAGGACCTGCGCTATGGACTCAGCGCCCGCTTTGCCGGCTCACCCGGCGCAGGACGCGAGCGCCGTCAAACGCACGTGCTCAGTACTCAACAGACTCCTTTCGCCCTCAGTATAATGCGGGAGTGCGTTCGCGACCGGCGCTCATCCTGGGGACGCTCATCGCACTCGTTTCCGCGCTCAACTCCTGTGGCGGAGACTCGGAGTCGAAGCCGCCCGGCGTTCTGATCGGCGGTCTGCCGACTCGCTCCCCCGGCCCGTCCCAGTCCCCTGTTGCCGCTGCTGAGGTGCAAACCCAGGAGCCTACGCAACCTCCGAGATCGCCGATGGTGGTATCGCTGGCCTGGCTCGACAACTCCCCGGCGGTGCCCGAGTTGCCCTCGTCATTTGCGGCGCAGTCGCCTGACGCCGGGCTGCAGGCGGCGATAGAGACGGCGCTCGCGGGCCGCGAAGGCTCGTACTCGGTCGTCGTTCACAACCTCGCGGACGGGCGGGCCGCGTCGCTTAACGCCGACAAGGTTTACTACGCGGCCAGCCTGTATAAGCTCGAGGTCCTGCTCGAAGCGTACCGCCAGCGCGACGGCGGGCAGCTCGACTTCGGCAGCCTGCTGACGCTTGAGAAGAAGTACGTCGATCTCGACCTAAAGACGCTGGACTCGCTCGAGATAATCGAGAACGACATGGTGACCGTGCAGGATGCCGTCCGTGCGATGACGATCGTCAGCGACACCCCCACAGCGGCGCTGCTGCAGGACACCGTAAACGCGGGGCGCATCGATGACACGCTGGCTTCTCTCGGGTTAGGCAGCACCGAGAGCGCTAACCGAGACCTGCCAACAACGGCCCGCGACATGGCCCGCCTGCTGACAGCGATCGCCGCCGGCGAAGGAGGCGTGAACGCGGGCTCGCGCCTCGAGATGCTTTCGCTCCTCGAGCAAGAAGGATACCGGGCGGGTGTCGTGGCGGGTGTTCCGTCTGACACCGTGGTCGCCCACAAGACCGGCAGCTATTCAGACGCGACTCATGACGTCGCGCTCGTCTGGGGGCCCAAGGGGCCGTACGTCATCGCTGTCCTGACCGACCGCTCATACGATTGGGACGCGATCCGCGAGGTCTCGCGCGCCGTTTGGGACTACTTCGCCGCGCAGCCGTAGACGCGACCGTGCCTCCCAAGCGTGCCAAACGTCTGACAGCGCCGGAGATCGTCGCCCGCCTTTCCTCACTCTACGGAGAGCCGGTGTGGCGCCCGCACGGCGACCCGATGTCGGAGCTTGTGCTTACCATCCTCTCGCAGAACACGTCCGACGCCAACTCGGGGCGGGCTTTCATGCGCTTGCGGTCGCGCTTCGGGTCCTGGGAGGACCTGCTCGCGGCGGACCAGGAGGAGATCGTCCCCGAGATCCAGGTAGGCGGGCTCGCTCGCATTAAGGCGCCGCGGATCAAGGCGGCGCTGGCGGCCGTCTACCAAAGGCGCGGGAGTTTCGACATCCAGTTCCTCCGCGAGCTACGGCTGGAGGAGGCGAAGGCCTGGCTGCGCGAGCTGAAGGGCGTCGGCCCCAAGACGGCAGCCTGCGTGCTGATGTTTGCGCTCGGGAGGCCGGCCCTACCAGTCGACACGCACGTGCACCGCGTCGCCCAGCGCCTCGGTCTCGTGCCGGCGAAGGCGGGCGCTGCCCAAGCGCACGATATCCTCGAAGCGATCCTCGAGCCGGACGAGGTGTACGCCTTCCACATCTCGCTGATCAAGCACGGACGGCGCATTTGTCGTGCTCAACAGCCGCTTTGCGAGCGGTGCCCGCTGTTGGACGGCTGTCCGGCTGGGCAGGGATTCATTCGCGGTCGGTCGGGATAATTGACGACGTGACTACAAACAGATAGAATGTAGTCACCATGATTGAAGTGAACGTTCGAGAACTGAAGAGCCGGATGTCCCATTATTTGCGCAGGGTGGAAGAGGGGGAGCAAATCAAGATCACGCGTCGCGGTAAGACTGTCGGCACAATCATACCTACGCTCGGGCGGACCGAGGAGGAAACTTCGGCTGAACGGGCGATCCGCGCGCTTATGGCCAAGGGCATCGTCACCTGGTCCGGGCGGAAACCGGTCTTCCCAGAGAAGGGCGTACGCATGCGAGGTGATGGGCCAACAATTGCCGAAATGATTGTCGAAGATCGGCGTTGATCGTCTACCTCGACGCCAGCAGCCTAATTAAATTCCACATCGAGGAGGAAGGGTCGGGTGCAGTCAGAAGTATGATGGCCCTGGCGCCGTCGCTGATAATGTCCCGGGTGGGCTACGCCGAGGCAAGGTCCGGCCTTGCGAGGGCGCGAGACGCGGGGCGGCTGCAGGACACCGCGTACAGAGCAGCTCGCCTTACGCTTGACATCCAATGGGCGGGTATCGTCATCGTCGATGTATCGGAGACTCTAATCCAGAATGCCGGCGACCTCGCGGAGCGACACTTGCTGAGGGGCTTTGATTCGATCCATCTCGCGTCAGCCCTCCTTGCCCAGGATCAGGGCGGCGAGCCCGTTACATTCTCGGCCTGGGACAGCCGCCTGCTCGTCGCGGCCCAAACCGAGGGCCTTGTCATCGCACCCAACGCTTGACATCTCCGTCCGAAAACGCCTACGGTATATACACCATGACGCCTGAGCTGAGCGGCACGCCGCGACGGCCCCGAGCTAACAGCGGGGGCTTGGCGCGCGTTCACCGCTAGCCCGGCGTCAGTCAGACAGAGTACGCTAGGCCCCACCGCTTTTTCGAAGGGTGGGGCTTTTTCATTTCAGGAAGCGATGCGATGTTGAAAGTAGGCATCATAAACGCCACGGGATATGCGGGCGCCGAGCTGGCGCGCCTGTTGTATTCGCATCCCGAGGTCGAACTCACGAGCGTCAGCGGGCGGAGCGCGGGGGGCAAGGCGCTGGCGGACGTTTTCCCGCACCTCGCCTGTTATGACCTGACTATCGGCGAGGAGATTGGCGATGTCGATTTCGCCTTCTCCGCGTTACCGCATGCGGCGAGCGCGGCGGTGTGCGCGCCGCTAGTTCGCGCGGGAATTCCCGTCGTCGACATCAGCGCCGACTTCCGTCTCCGCGACCCAAAAAAATACGCCGAGTGGTACGGCGGCGAACACCCGGCACCGGAACTGCTTTCGCAGGCGGTCTATGGGCTGACGGAGCTCAACCGCGAGGCAGTGCGGCAGTCGAAGCTCATCGCCAATCCGGGCTGCTTCCCGGAGAGCGCATTGCTCGCGCTGGCGCCTGCAGTGAGAGCGGGGATCATCGGGCCGGAGATCATCGTCGACTCGAAGTCGGGGATCTCGGGCGCCGGCCGCGGCCTCGACCTCAAGTATCACTTTGGTGAAGCGGACGAGAGCGTATCGGCGTACGGCCTCTCGGGTCATCGCCACCTGCCCGAGATCGTGCAGGAGCTGGCGTCAATGTGGCCTAAGGAAACGGGAACAGAGCGCGGAACGTGGCTCGCTGTTGGCGTGGCTTCGAGGTCGCCCGGCGCCGAGCTAACTACGGCACTCGCTGACATGGATGAACAGCAAAGAGTCGCCGTCCTTAAGACGGCACGAGAATGGACGAGGGAACGTCAAGAGCGATTTGTTTATGGAGCAGATGAGATGCGCCCGATGGTCACGTTCACACCGCATCTGATCCCCATGACCCGCGGCATCCTCTCCACCTGCTACGCACCGGTGACCGCTGGCGCGCTGCCATTGGGCGTTGCGGGAGACGTCGTACGCGAGCTGTATCAAGACTTCTTTGACGCCGAGCCGTTCGTCCGGGTTGTCGATTCGCCGCCGGCGACGAAGCAGACGCGGGGGAACAACATGTGCCTCATCTACCCGACTGTCGATGTGCGCACAGAGCGGCTCGTTGTGGTAAGCGTTCTCGATAACCTCGTGAAGGGCGCCGCGGGACAGGCGATTCAAAACATGAACGTGATGCTCGGCTTCCCGGAAACGATGGGGCTCGACGCGCCGGCGGTGTATCCGTGAGAGGGACAAGGAACATGGAAAAGGGAGCGGGGGTAATAACCGAGGGTATCGAGTCCGTACCCGAAGGCACGGTGACAACGCCGCGTGGGTTTCTTGCCGGGGCAGCCAAGGCCGGCGTCCGGTCCGACTGGGACAAGCTCGACGTGGGGCTGGTCTACTCGGAGGCGCCCTGCGTAGCTGCGGGTGTGTATACACGTAACGCGCTCAAGGGCGCCTCGCTCCTGGTATCGATGGAGCACCTGGAGAAAGGGAGCGCACAGGCGATCGTGGTGAATGCTGGGTGCGCGAACTGTTCGGTCGGCGAGCGCGGGATCGAGGATGCGATCAAGATGGCGCAGCTCACCGGCACAAAGTTCGGGATTGACCCGCACGAGGTTGTGGTCGCCTCGACCGGCGTCATCGGGACGTTCCTGCCGATGGACCGCATCCGCCGAGGGATTGAGACGATCGGAGTATCGGCGGACGGCGGAATGGACTTCGCCCGCGCCATCATGACCACAGACACGAGGCCAAAGCATGTCGCGGTGCGGGCGAACGGCTGGTCGATGGGCGGCGTGGTGAAGGGCGTGGGCATGATCCATCCGAACATGGCAACCATGCTCTGCTTCGTCACGGCAGACGCGGCAGTGACGCAGCCGTTTCTGGCCGGCGCTCTTAAGGATGCGGTGGACGATTCCTTCAACATGATCGATATCGACAGCGATACAAGCCCTGACGACACAGTCGTCGTCATGGCGAACGGCCTTGCCGGCGGCGAGCCAATCGACCAAGGGCATGCGGACGCCAATAGCTTCCGCGCCGCGCTGCGCCTCGTTTGTACGGATCTCGCGAAGCAGATGGTGGCTGACGCCGAGGGAGCGACGAAGACTATCGAAGCGAGAGTCGAAGGTGCCGCGACGCGCGAAGACGCGCGCAAGGCCGCTCGCGAGATCGTAATGTCGCTTGGCGTGAAGACTGCGGTCTACGGCCAGGACCCTAACTGGGGGCGCATCATCTCCGCTGTGGGCAACAGCGGCGCCGCGATGAAGGAGGAGACGACTGCGCTGTACCTGAGCGGGCCGGACGGCAAGGAGGTCTGTCTATACAGCGGTGGGGTGCCGCAGGCCTACGATCCTGAGGCGGCGAAGGCCTGCCTCGCTCCGCGAGAAGTGCGCATGAGGGTGACGATGGGGCTTGGGGAAGCCAGTGCAACCGCATGGGGCTCCGATCTTACGGAAGACTACGTGCGCCTCAATAGCCTGTATACCACATGAGCAGCAGGGAGCAAGGAGCCGGGAGCCAGGGAAAGATTGTCGTCGCCAAGATTGGAGGCTCCACGCTCGGTTCGCACGACACCGCGCTCGCCGATGTGGTGGAGCTTCAGCGAAGGGAGCTGCGGCCAATTCTGGTGCACGGAGGCGGTGCGCTGGTCAGCGAGTGGCTCGCTCGACATAACCTACCAACGCGCTTTGAGCAGGGCTTGCGAGTCACGGATGCCGAATCCCTGAAGGTGGTGGTGGCGGTGCTCGCTGGGCTGGTGAACAAGCAGATCGTGGCCGAGTTGTCCTCATTGGGAGCGCGGGCGATCGGTCTTTCGGGCGCGGACGGCGGCGTGCTGCGGGCACGAACATTGGACCCAAAGCTCGGGTTCGTCGGCGATATCACCGGAGTCAATACTGCGCCACTCCATTCGCTGCTCGACCAAGGGATCATCCCGGTGATTGCCCCGATTGCTCTCGAATGGGAAGGAGAGAGGCTGAGCGCGCAGCTCCTGAACATCAACGCGGACAGTGCCGCCGGTGCTCTCGCGAAGGCGCTCAAGGCGCGCTGGCTGGTGTTCCTGACTGACGTGTCCGGCGTACGCATCGGCGAAGGAGAGATCGCCAATTCACTCTCGGCTCAGCAAGCCGGCGCGTTCATCGAGGCGGGCGTTATTGAAGGCGGTATGATACCGAAGGTTCGGGCGTGTCTTAGTGCCGCGGACGCCGGCAGCAGGTGCTTGATTGTGGATGGCCGGGAGGAGCACGCCTTACTGCGGAGTATCGAGGGGCAAATGACTGGAACGACCATCGCATGACCGAAAAAGAGAACTGGATCGAACTCGAGAAGCAATACTTCTTGCCGACCAGCAAGCGGCTTCCGATTACGCTCGTACGTGGGGAGGGCACCCGCGTCTGGGACCTGGACGGCCGGGAATACCTGGATTTCGTGGCGGGTATCGCCGCGGTAAGCCTCGGCCACTGCCACCCCGAGGTCGTCGGGGCGATTGAGCGCCAGTCGCGGGAGCTTATGCACACCTCGAACTACTACTACACGATCCCGCAGGTGAAGCTGGCGAAGCTCCTGTGCGACAGTTCGGGGCTCGACAAGGTCTTCTTCTGCAATAGCGGAGCTGAGGCTGTCGAAGGCCTTCTGAAGATCGCCCGCAAGTGGGGCAAAGAGAAACGCGACGGGGCGTTCGAGATCATCGTCGCCGAAGATGCGTTTCACGGGCGCACGCTCGCCACAGTGACGGCGGCGGGCAACGAGAAGTACCGCGCTCCGTTCACTCCTCTTGTCGAGGGGTTTGTTCGCGTGCCGTTCAACGATGTAGCGGCGATCAAGAAGGCTACAACCGGCAGGACAGCGGCGGTTCTTCTGGAACCACTTCAGGGAGAAGGCGGCGTCAACGTCCCGCACGACGACTACCTGTCGCAGGTCCGCGCCTGGTGCAACGAGGCTGGGATACTGCTGATGCTGGATGAAGTGCAGACGGGTCTCGGCCGGACGGGCAAGCTGTTCGCGCACCAGCATTACGGCATCGAGCCGGACGCGATGGCGGTCGCGAAAGCCCTAGGCGGTGGCTTTCCGATCGGTGCGTTCCTGGCGAAGGACCCTTGCGCCGTCCTCGGCCAGGGCGAGCATGGGACGACCTTCGGCGGAAACGCGTTAGCCTGCGAGGTTGGGTATACCGTCCTGACTTATATGCTCAAGCACGACCTGCCGTCGCAGGTGGCGAAGAAGGGCGACTACATCGAGCGCAAGCTCCACTCGCTCGCCGACCGCCGCCCAATGATCACCGAAGTGCGTGGCAAGGGGTTGATCTGGGCGCTTGAGCTCGACCGGCCGGTCGCCGAAGAGATTATGGGCGTTTGCTCCGAGGAGGGGTTGCTGGTCAACAACGTCAAGCCAACGGCGCTGCGCTTCATCCCGCCGCTGACGGTCTCGGAAGACGAGATCGACCGCGCGATTGAAATCGTGGACCGCGTCCTCGCACGATTCGAGGCCGGAGGGCCTAAGTAATCGCAGCCGGGACGTCTATGCGGTAGCTCGATGCCTGAGAAGATCGTCCTCGCCTACTCCGGCGGCCTCGACACCTCGGTCGCCATCCGCTGGCTCAAGGAAGAGCGCGGCTACGACGTTGTCGCTCTGACCGTCGATGTGGGGATGGACCGCTCGCGCGAGGAGCTTCAGTCGCGCGCGATGGCGGCGGGCGCCTCGCGCCACGTCTGGCAGGACGCCCAGGAGACGTTCATCCGCCACTTCGCCTTTCCGGCCCTCCTTGCCGGCGCACGCTACCAGGGCCACTATCCGCTGGCAACGGCGCTCTCCCGCCCGCTGATCGCCCGCGAGATGGTGGCAGTCGCGAGAGATGAAGGTGCGACGGCTGTCGCGCACGGCTGCACCGGCAAAGGCAACGACCAGGTCCGTCTCGACGTCTCCGTGCAGGCGCTGGCGCCCAAGCTGAAGATCGTCGCGCCGCTGCGGGAATGGGAGATGGACCGCGAGTCTGAGATCGTCTACGCGCAGGAGCACTCGATCCCGATCAACGTCACGAAGGCGAGCCCGTACAGTATCGACGAGAACCTCTGGGGTCGTAGCGTCGAGACGGGCGTCCTCGAAGACCCGTGGGTCGAACCGCCGGCGGATGTTTACGCGTGGACGAAGGCGCCCGCGGAGGCGCCCAAGGACCCCGTTTACGTCGAGATCGGTTTTGAGGCGGGGCTGCCGATATCCATCGACGGCGATGCAATTGAGCCGGTGGCAGTTGTTAGGCGGCTGAACAAACTTGCGGGCGAGCACGGCGTCGGGCGCATAGATAGCGTCGAGGACCGGCTCGTGGGCATCAAGTCACGCGAGATATACGAGGCGCCGGCGGGGATCACGTTGCTCACGGCACACGAGGCGTTGGAATCGCTGACGCTATCGAAGGAACAGCGGCGGCTGAAAATGCGCATCGCGGAGGAGTACGCGGAGGTGGTTTACAACGGGCTCTGGTTCTCGGCGCACCACCGCGACCTGGCTGCATACATCCAGTCGACTCAGCGGCACGTGTCGGGAACCGTGCGTGTGAAGCTGCACAAGGGCACCGCGGTTGCCGTCGGGCGCAAGTCACCAAAGAGCCTGTATGACTTCTCGCTGGCCACGTACGAGAAGGGCGACACCTTCGACCGCAATGCCGCCGCCGGCTTCATCAACATCTGGGGGCTCCCTGTGCGCGTCCAAGCGCAGGCGCAGACGCTGGCCGAAAGCCACGATGCCCTCAACCCTTGAAGTCGAATCGCGCCTCGATAATCTGCCGCTCGCCCGTGTCGTGCAGAATGCAAACGTTATCGACGGTTATCTGCCACTGGAAGTCTCGCTTCAACAGGAACAGGAGGAGTTCGCGCGAGATATCGGTCTCAAGGTCCGGCGCCAGGTTCACCGTCGCGAACCAGCGGTCAGCAGCATAGCGGTCCATGACGCCAGTCGCGATTGAGTCGAGCTCCGCCCAGAGCCTCCGGTGCATCGCGCTCAGCGCATCGGTTCGCGCGAGCGGCAGGAAGAACAGCGGCGGCGGCGCATCGAACACCCCGATGAAAAATGAGGCAGTGGCCACCGGCGCCGTAGTCGCGGCGATGCTCGCGAGAAGGTCGTGTACTGCAGGCGCGTATGACTTCGCGCAGTGATAGGTGAAATGCGGCACGTGTGTATCGCTGATGCTCACTCCGAACGCGCGCTCGACCTCTTCCCACAAGCGCCAGATGGCGTCCTGGTGCTCCTCATCGAGCGTGGACACGATACCGTAGAGTTCTTCGGCCACATCGAGAATCTATCACGATTCGGTTGACAGCAAAGCGGGCCTGCCATATTCTATCCGTAGGCATCCGGAGGTTTTGAAATGAAGTCGAAGCGGGTTGAGGTCCTCTTTGATCCAAAGGAATATCGAACGCTTGAGGAAAAGGCTCAGACCGAGGGCCGCTCCGTCGGTTCAATGATACGAGAGGCGGTTGCCATGTACGTAGTATCGCCATCTGAACGTGAGAAGCAGGAGGCGCTGGAGTGGATTTTCGCAGGTGAAGACGATCTTGGCTCCTGGGAGGAACTGAAGGATATTATCCAGCGGGGTCCAGCTGAGGAGATGATGGAGATCGAGCGCGATCTTGAAGCTGATCGACGCTAACGTATTCATTTACGCACGGGGCGAGCCCCACTCGTACCGCGATCCCTGCCGCAGACTCCTCGCCGACGTGCGTGCTGGCCGCGAAACTGCCAACACGGACACTGAGGCTTTACAAGAGGTGATGTATGTCTACTGGTACCGTCGGCGGGAGGACATTGGACTGCGATACCTGGATCGGCTGCTGAAGCTTTTCCAAGCTCCCTTTTCGGTTGATCACGCGATAATACTTGGTGCGCGATTAGTGCTAGGCACGCACACGCGGCTTGATCCTCGAGATGCTATCCACGCGGCCGTCGTGCTGCAATACGGGCTGGAAGGCATCATATCCACTGATCGAGCATATGATGCCATCGCAGGCGTCACACGCTTCGATCCGAAGGACCTATGAGACCGCGCATTACCACCGTCTTCTTCGACCTCGGCGATACCCTCTGGCACTTCCCGAATATGCCGCCACGGGAGCTCATTCGTAAAGAGACGGTGCGCCGCATCCGCGAGCTTCTGGCGACGTGGGGCCATCATTTCGAAGGTGAGCGCTTCTACCTCGGGCGAGATATCCGGCTCGCTGTGGAAGAGGAGACGAGCCGTGCATTCCACGGCGATTGCATCGACCCCAACTATCCCGAGCTATGTCGTCGCATCGCCGCCGAGCACGACCTGGCGCTGACGCCACACCAAGGTGGGGAGCTGTGGGAAGCGTGGAACCTCGGCGGGGCGTTTCTCGGCCGCGAGCTCTTCCCGGATGTACTGCCCACGCTGCAATGGCTGAAAGACCGCGGCTACCGCCTCGGGGCGGTCACCAACCGCGGCTACAGCGGGCCTCGCTTCCACGAAGAGATGCGCTATCTCGGTCTCACCGATCTGTTCGAGACGACGGTCATCTCCTGTGACGTCGGCTACATGAAGCCGCACACACGGATCTTCCAGTACGCGCTCGAGCGCATGCGTGTGGATGCCGAAGAGACGGTGATGGTCGGGGACAGTCTGCGTGCGGACGTCGAAGGCGCAAAAGCGCTTGGGATGACGGGCATCTGGCGCCGGCCTGTCACCGGCGAGCCGGTCGAGACGACGGAGGATGAGCCTGAGCCGGGCGCTGTCGAGCCGGATTACACCATCGATGCCATCGGCGAGCTGATGGACCTTCCCCTCTTCGTCGACGCTCTCACGCCTCGGTAGCTAAAGAGCTGCCGGGTATAATTGCCGCACGATGCCCGAACAAAAAGATCGTATCGAAAGCCCGACCGCGCGCGGTCTCGACGAGCGGGCGCTCAAGTACAGCGCGTCGATCGCTTATGACCGGCGCCTCTACCGGCACGACATCGCCGCGTCCATTGCACATGCCCGGATGCTGGCGAAACAGGGGATCATCCCGGGCGACGATGCTCATTCGATCCTGCGCGGCCTCGAGGAGATCCGCGAGGAGATTGAGCGCGGCGAGTTCCCGTTCCGCGAGGAGCTCGAGGACATCCACCTGAACATCGAGGCGCGGCTGCAGGAGAAGATCGGTGAGGCGGCGGGGCGGCTGCACACGGCCCGCTCTCGCAACGACCAGATCGCTACTGACATGCGCTTGTTCGTAATAGAGGCTTGCGATGACGCCGTCGCGTCAATTCGACGCCTGCAGACGGCGCTGCTGGATCTGGCCGAGGCGAATCAGAATGCGGTTATGCCCGGGTACACGCATCTTCAGCGCGCGCAGCCTGTGCTCTTCGCACATCATCTCCTCGCGTACTTCGAGATGCTCGACCGCGACTCGGGCCGCTTCCTCGACTGCCGCTCGCGTGCAGACGAGCTGCCACTGGGCGCCGGGGCATTGGCCGGCGTGCCCTATCCGCTTGATCGGGAGTTTGTCGCGAGCGAGCTGGGCTTCAGTCGAGTGAGTCGAAACAGCATCGACGCTGTGGCGGACCGCGACTTCGTCGTGGAGTTTCAGGCGGCGGCGGCGGCAGCGATGATGCATCTGTCGCGTCTCGCTGAAGAGATCGTGCTCTGGAGCAGCGACGAGTTCGGCTTCCTACGCCTGCCGGTCACCTTCACGACGGGCTCGAGTATCATGCCGCAGAAGCGGAACCCGGACGTCGCGGAGCTAGCCCGCGGCCGCACGGGGCGAGCCTACGGCAATCTGATTGCGATCCTCACAATGCTCAAGGGGCTGCCGCTCGCTTACAACCGAGACCTGCAGGAAGACAAACAACCGCTCTTCGATACGGTGGACACGCTGCTTGCCACTTTGGAGGTGCTGACTGCCCTGCTACCGGCGCTCGAAGTACGTAGCGAACGAATGGAGTCGGCGGCGGCGGAATCATACGCGCTGGCGACAGACGTAGCGGACTACCTTGTACGGAAGGGTATGCCCTTTCGCGAGGCGCATCAAGCCGTCGCGGACCTCGTGCGCTACGCCGAAGGCGAGGGCAAGTCGCTGCGCGGCCTTTCGCTGGAAGAATATCGCCGTTTCTCGCCCCTCTTCGAGCATGATGTCCTTGCGCTCGATGTGCGCGCCTCCGTCGCTGCGAGGGATGTGCCGGGCGGGACTGCGCCTTCGCGAGTGGCGGAGGCGCTTAAGCTGGCGCGCGAGCGGCTGAGGGATGAAGCTTGATCAACGGAATCAAGCTCGCCCCATCCATCCTATCGGCGGATTTTTCGCGGTTGCGCGAGCAAATTCAGGAGTGCGAACAGGCGGGCGCCGACTACATCCATATCGATGTGATGGATGGGCGGTTCGTGCCCGCCATTAGCGTTGGCCTGCTGGTGGTGGAGGCGATTCGACGCAGCACTGGCCTCGTGCTCGACATCCACCTGATGGTCGTCGAGCCGGAGAAGCAGGCGGGGCCGTTTATGGACGCGGGCGGCGATATCATCAACGTCCACGTCGAGGCCGCGACGCACCTGCACAGAATCATCCAGGACGTGCACCAGCGAGAGAAGAGAGCCGGAGTCTGCCTGAACCCGGGGACGCCTGTAGGTGCTGTCGAGGAGGTCCTGCCGGAGGTCGATCAAGTGATGGTGATGGCTGTGAACCCGGGCGCATCAGGTCAGCGTTTCATCGAGAGCGCCCTGCCGAAGGTTGCCCGCCTGCGTCGGCTGATCGACGAAGGCGGCTTTCGTGCGGAGATCGAGGTGGACGGCGGCGTCTCGCCGGAGACCGCCCCGCGCTGCGCCGCGGCCGGCGCCAACGTCCTCGTCGCCGCGAGCGCCATCTTCAACGAGCGCGGGACGCCCGGGCAGAACATCGAGCGGTTGCGAGAGTCTTTGTCTGGTGTTAGGCGCGGTGCCTGACGAGTGCCTGTGGAGCTAAGGACAGCCAATCTTTGACGCCTGACGGCTGATCTCTACAGCCTGGTCAGGCCGTCGCCTTGAGCGTCGTGCGCAGGCAGCGCGTGCAGATCTTGAGGCGCAGCGGGATGCCGTTTACGACCAACGTCTTGTTCTGGACGTTGGCCTTGAATGTGCGGTTCGTCTTCGGAGCCTTGCGCTCCCAGCGTCCCGAGTGTTTGTGCCGGATGTTGCGGCCGTAAGCTGTCGTTTTGCCGCACAGATCGCACCTTGCCAAGTATGTTTTCCTTTACCCTGCCGTACGCTGTTGTTAGAATTGCGCAGAAGGCATGGTAACATCGGCCGTTCATAGGGACAAGGCTGACTGCCTCCGCTGGCCCGCCTTCAAGCGGGCGCTCCTGTGAGCCGCCCCGCAATCGCTTCCCTCTCAGGCGCTGAACTGCGCGAATTGTTCGCCGCCGCCACCGCATGGCTCGAGCGCAACGTCCTTCAGGTAAACGCCGTCAACGTCTTTCCCGTGCCTGACGGTGACACCGGCACGAATATGTACCTGACGATGCGTTCCACAATGGAAGAAGCGGAGCGCTGTGAAGATCCCGCGGCCGGGGCGGTGCTCGCCGCGATGTCGCATGGGGCTCTGATGGGCGCCCGCGGCAACTCCGGCGTCATCCTCTCGCAGATCATCGGCGGCCTGGCGCGCGGTGTTGATGGCGCCACGGACGTAACGCCGAAGGGACTGGCTGCCGGACTGGAGCAGGCGTCTGCTGCCGCTTACAGGGCGGTGACCAAACCGGCGGAGGGGACGATTCTCACCGTAATACGCGAGGTCTCAGAGGCTGTCACTGCCGCCAACGGCAACGGTGATCTGGATTCGTTGCTCGAGACCGCTGTTAGCACGGCGAAATCGAGCGTCGAAAAGACGCCTTCATTGCTCCCAGTGCTGCGCGAAGCGGGCGTTGTCGACGCGGGCGGGCTCGGGCTCAGCGTGTTGCTGGAAGGCATGCTGCATCACATTCGCGGCGAGCCCATCGAGACGACGGCGGAGGCGGCCGAGCCCGTGGAGCAAGACTGGTTGGCTTCTACGGGCGCGCGGCACCAGACGGAGGGTTCGCTCTACGGCTACTGCACCGAGCTTCTCATCGGCGGAAGAGAGCTCGACCTCGAAGAGATCCGCGGGCGGGTAATGGGGCTGGGCGATTCAGTCATTGTCGTGGGCGACCCGCAGCTTGTGCGCGTTCACGTCCATACGGACGACCCGGGCGCGGCGCTGTCGCTGGGGACGGGGGCCGGTCAGCTCGTGCAGGTGAAGGTGGACAACATCAGGAAGCAGGCGGAGCGCTTCGTCGAGATGCATGAAGAGATGCGTGGCGACGCCGCCGAAGCCCCGCCGCTGTCCACAGTCGCAGTGGTGGCCGGCGAGGGCATGGCACGCGTCTTCCGGAGCGTCGGCTGCACCCGGGTTGTCTCCGGCGGCCCGACGATGAACCCGAGCACTCGCGAGATCGTCGACGCCGTCGAGGCGTGCCCCGCGGATGATGTCGCCGTGTTGCCGAATGACAAGAACATCATCCTCGCGGCGCAGCAGGCGCGAAAGCTGACCAAGAAGCGCCTACACGTCGTCGGGACGCGCTCGATGCCGCAGGGAATCGCCGCGCTACTCGCCGTAAGCCCGGGCGAGGACGTCAAAACCGTGGTCGAGGCGATGGAGGATGCCTGCGGCGCCGTCCGCACGATCGAGATCACACGAGCCGTGCGTCGTACCAGCATCGGCGGCGTCCGCGTCAACGAAGGCGACGTTATCGCGATTGTAGACGACCAGCTGCAACTGGCAGCGCCGTCTGCTGAAGAGGCGGTCGTCGGGGCGCTCGAGGGCCTGCCTCAAGCAGACGAGAGCCTGGCGACCCTGTACTACGGCGCGGAGACGACGGCCGCCGCAGCGGAGGAGCTCGCTCGAAACATTCGGGAGCGCTTTTCGTCATATGAAGTGGAGGTAGTGTTTGGTGGACAGCCCAACTACGACTACATCGTTTCGGTGGAATAGCACGTGGATGTAGTCAAATCCAGGGATGGCACTCCGATCGCGTATGAGCGGGCGGGAAGCGGGCCGCCGCTCGTGCTGGTGCACGGTTCGACTTCCGACCACGACACTGCTTACCGCTTCGTGATCCCAATGCTCGAACGGTACTTCACGGTCCGGGCGCTCGACCGCCGGGGACGCGGAGAGAGCGGCGACGGCGTGGATTACTGTCTGGAACGCGAGCTGGACGATGTTGTAGCTGTGATCGAGAGCGCGGGCGAGCCGGTGAACCTGTTCGGTCACGGCTTCGGCGCCCTCGTAGCTCTCGAGGCGAGCCAGAGAACGGGGAACGTCCGCAAGCTGGGGCTGTACGAGGGCGGGATCACCGCTTCGAGGAGCACAGTCTATCCGCCGGGCACCGTCGAGCGGATGGAGACGTTCCTCGAGGACGGCAACCGCGACGGCGTGGTGGTGACATTCATGACGGACATCATCACCATGTCCACGGATGACCTCGCGGTGTTGCGCTCGCAGCCGCGTTGGCTGGAGCGCCTGAAGAACGCGCACACCATCCCCCGCGAGCTGCACGCCGACCGCGATTACCGCTTCGACCCGGCGCGCTTCGCCCATTTCCAGGTGCCGACCCTGATCGTCGTGGGGGAGCGCAGCCCGGAGACGGACCACGCGGATGCGGAAGCGCTGGCGGCGGCGCTGCCGAACTCTCGCATCGAGGTGTTGCCCGCGCAGGGCCACGCCGCGATGCACACCTCGCCGGAGCTGTTCGTCGCGGCTGTCGGCGACTTCTTCCTCGACTAGCGGGCCGTTCGCTGCATTCAAACAAAAGCATTTCGTGTGCGTTTTCTGATTGTCCGCTGGCATTGGCTCGTGGCGATTGATTGTAGGGGCCCTAATTTTGCGGGGAATAGCGCCGGCCGCGTTTGGGGAGCTGCCGTTTTCCTCAAGTTTGTCTGATTGAACGACGCTCGAAGCCTTGGGTGGGCTCACAATCAAAGACCCACGAACGGAATTTGCGCGCATTTTGTCCAAACTTCTGCGATCCGCCTTTCTTCGAGAACGCGCGTCCTGGCGGACGCTAGCCTCGAAAACAGCGTAGCGAAGGGCGCGCGAAGTCTTAGGGGTAAGTGGCACTGGTCAAGCGATTGGTTGACTTTGGCGACCCATTGTGATGCCATTGCTTTTTAGCCGGAGTTGCGCTCGGAGGAGGCGCACGGCCTCGATGCGGAGACGTGGGTGGGTCACTAAGTGAAGGCTCGGAGTCGAATAGTTCTCCCGGCAGTCGTGTTGGCGACTGCCTTGGCGGCTGCCGCGGTTCTCGGTCTCGGCCATTTCACCTCGCAGGCGGTCCAGAACCCAACCATGTTCCTCGACATGGTGACGACCGGTACAACATACGACGACTCCACGAATACCATGACCGTC
>Ga0209803_1000427_pt1 | contig 28052 bp, 23 predicted proteins | sample GraSoiAngelo_138_FD_185895 | JGI IMG/M metagenome (GOLD analysis project Ga0209803, IMG submission 185895) | Grasslands soil microbial communities from the Angelo Coastal Reserve, California, USA - 14_0929_09_40cm (SPAdes) (version 2) | ecosystem: Environmental > Terrestrial > Soil > Grasslands ...
CGAGCGGCTGGCGTGGCACCCGACGTGAGGACGCTGCCGAGGGCGGACACCGGGAGCGGGATCATCGCGGGCAGCGGTGTCTCCGAGGAGGGCAGGCACCAGCGGCAATCCCTCGGAACATGGAGGGTCAGCGGCGACGAGGCGATGGTCCATTTCGGGAATCCCTTGCGCGCTCTCATTGGGAATGACTCAAACGGGAGGGAAAAGACCCATGTGCAAACTGTGCGATGAGGGAATTCCGCAGAGTCATTCCGCTTCGCGGCGCGACTTCTTGAAGGCGACGGCCGCCACCGGGGCCGCCGCTGCAAGTCTTAATCTATTCGCGCCTCGCCGTGCCGCCGCGGACGGCGGGGACCCGCCCGAGGACACCGGCCGCCCTGGACGGCGCTACGTCATTCGCGGCGGTTCCGTGATGTCGATGGACCCCGACCCGAAGGTGGGCGACTTCGCTCAGGCCGACGTGCTGGTCCAGGGCAAGAAGATCCTCGCCGTCGGACCAAACCTGAAGGTGGACGCCGCCGCCGTGATCGACGCGCGCGGCCGCATCGTCATGCCGGGCTTCATCGATACGCACCATCACCAGTTCGAGACGGCGCTGCGCAGCTTTCTCGCCAACGGCATCCTGATCAACGACGGCTCGGGCTCGCCGAGCGCGAATCCTACGTATTACGAATACATTCTGCTCACATTCGCGCCCGTGTACCGGCCGCAGGATGTCTACATCAGCGAGCTATTCGGCGGACTGGCGCAACTCGATGACGGCGTCACGACGGTGCACGATATCTCGCAGATCCATCACTCGCCTGCGCACTCCGACGCCGCGATCCAGGCCCTGTTCGATACGGGCCGCCGCGCCGCGTTCGGCTATTTCGAGAGCGCCAGTGGCGTTGCCGGCAACCAGTATCCGAGTGACGCGTTCCGCATCAAAAAGCAGTGGTTCTCCTCGAACGATCAGCTCGTCCACATGATCATGGGCGGCGAGGTCTACCTGGGCGAACTGACCTACACACAGGCGTGGCAGATCGGGCGCCAACTCGGTCTCCAGATTGCGGCGCACATCCTCTCGCCGTTCGGGATCCGCCCGATCCTGGACGATCTCGCCGACGGCACTGGTGGCGTCAACAACAACATCGGGCTCGGACCCGACAACCTGTTCATCCACATGACGGGGATGTCAGACAAAGGCTGGCAGGCGGTCAAGGACAAAGGAGTGCAGGTCTCGATCGCCTTCCCGATCGAGATGAACATGCGACACGGCATTCCGCCCATCCTCAAGATGCAAAGCCTGGGCATGGAGCCGTCCCTGAGCTCGGATGTCGAGGTCACGATGACGGCGGACTTCTTTACCCAGATGCGCTCCGCGATGACCATGCAGCGCATGGTCGTGAACCAGATGATCCTCGAGCAAGGAACATTCACACCACCTAACCAGTGGCCGACGCCGGCCGCCGGCACGCCTCCGCTTCTCAATGTGCGCGACGTGCTGCGGTTCGCCACCATCAACGGTGCGAAGCACCTGGGACTGGACGGCAAGACCGGCTCGCTCACGCCCGGCAAGGAGGCCGACATCATCATCCTCGACGCCACCGCGATCAACGTGGCGCCGCTCAACAACGTGCCGGGAGCGGTCGTCTCGCTGATGGACCGCACTAACGTCGAGACCGTGATCGTCGCAGGCAAGGTGCGCAAGTGGAAAGGAAAGCTGCTCGACGTCGATCTGCCGCACCTGCGTCAGCAGCTCGAGGCCTCGCGCGACTTTATCTTCGCGAAGGCGGGCATCAAGCAGGACCTGTTCCGCAGCACCTGAGGCCAATCAGCGCTGGCAGGACGTGGGAGCGGCGCCGCTCCCCCGACGTCAACTTAGACGGGGCGGTCGGCGGGATTCGCCCGGCGCTCGGCCACGCGGTCGCCGGCGTGACCGTCGCGCCCGCCGAACGGCGCTGACGCCGGCTGGACTCCGACGATGTCCGACCCGGGCACCCGGCGTGCGGTGCGCGCATCACGCCGGAACCGCTCGCGGAGCGTCCCGAGCCGCTTCTGCGCCGACTCCATGTAGATGTAGAGCACGGGCGTGATGTAGAGCGTCAGGAGCTGCGACAGGAGCAGGCCGCCCACGACGGCCAGCCCGAGCGCGCGCCGCGCGTCGGCGCCCGCGCCGATGCCGAGGGCGATCGGGAGCGTGCCGAGGAGCGCGGCCATCGTCGTCATCATGATGGGCCGGAACCGGAGCAGGCACCCCTTGTAGATCGCGTCGGCCGGCGTGGCGCCCGCGCGCTCGGCCTCGAGCGCGAAGTCGATCATCATGATCGCGTTCTTCTTCACGATTCCGACCAGCATGATGATCCCGACGAAGCCGTAGACGTTGAGCTCCAACTTGAACAACATCAGCGTCAGCAGCGCTCCCACGCCCGCCGACGGCAACCCCGAGAGGATCGTGAGCGGATGGATGAAGCTCTCGTAAAGAATGCCGAGCACGAGATAGATGACCAGGATCGTGACGACGAGGAGGAGCCCCTGGCCCTTGAGCGACGCCTGAAACGCCTGGGCCGTGCCCTGGAAGCTCCCGACGATCGTGGCCGGGAGCCGGAGCTCGCGCTGGACCTTCTGGACCTCCGCCACCGCCTCGCTGAGCGACACGCCAGGCTGGAGGTTGAACGAGATCGTCACCGCCGGGAGCTGGCCCAGGTGCGTGACCGTCAGGGGCCCGATGGTCGGCATCAGGCGCGCGACCGAGTTGAGCGGCACGAGCTTGCCCGACTGCGAGCGCACGTAGAGCAGCGAGAGCTCGGTGGGGTCGCGCTGGTACTTGGGATCGAGCTCCATGATGACCCAGTACTGGTTCGTCGGCGTGTAGATCGTCGAGACCTGGCGCGAGCCGTAGGCGTCGTACAGCGCGTTCTCGATCTGCTCGGCGGTCACGCCGAGCGCCGAGGCCTTGTCCCGGTCGATGTCGACGGTCACCTGCGGGCTCGTGATCTGGAGGTCGGTGTTGACGTCCGTGAAGCCCGGAAGCGTCCGCATCTTGTCGTAGAGGATCGGCGCCCAGCGATAGAGCTCCTGGAGGTCGGTGGCCTGGAGCGTGTACTGGTAGAGCGCCTTCGTGAGGCTGCCACCGATCCGGATGGTCGGCAGGTTCTGCGGGTACACCTTGAGCCCGGGCACCGTCGCGAGCTTCGGCCTGAGATCCTCGATGATCTTGTCGGCCGGCGGCCGCTGGTCGCGCGGCTTGAGCCGCATGAAGATGCGACCGGTGTTCGGCACGACGTTGATGGTCGAGGCGCCGATCGACGACATGATCTGGTCGATGTAGGGCTGCTTCAGCACGATCGCGGCCGCCGCCCGCTGCTTCTCCTTCATCGCGTCGAACGAGATGTCCTGGGCCGCCTCCGTGAACGCGAAGATCTGGCCGGTGTCCTCGGTCGGGATGAACCCCTTCGGGATCGCCACGAAGAGCCAGGCGGTCAACACGAAGGTCAGGAGCATCACGCCCATGACCGTGCGCCGGTGCGCGAGCACCCACCGGAGCGTCCAGTCGTACGTATGGAGCATGCCGTCGAAGAAGCGCTCGGAGACCGCGTACAGCCGTGAGTGCGACTGGCCCGGCGGACGGAGGAACCGGCTGCACGCCATGGGCGTGAGCGTCAACGACACGAAGCCCGACACGAGCACCGCGACGGTGATGACGACCGCGAACTCGTGGAGCAGCCGGCCGACGACGCCGCCCATGAAGAGCACGGGGATGAAGACGGCCGCCAGCGACAGCGTCATCGAGAGGATCGTGAACCCGATCTCCTTCGCCCCGATCAGCGCCGCCTCGAGGCGGCCCTTGCCGTCCTCCATGTGACGGACGATGTTCTCGAGCATCACGACCGCGTCGTCCACGACGAAGCCGACGCACAGGGTCAGCGCCATCAGGGAGATGATGTCGATCGTGTAGCCGAGCAGGTACATGGCCGCGAAGGTCCCGATGATCGAGAGCGGGACCGCGAGGCTCGGGATGATCGTCGCCGACAGGTTGCGCAGGAACAGGAAGATGACCAGGACGACCAGGGTGATCGAGAGGAGGAGCGTGAACTCGACGTCGTGGACCGACTCGCGGATCGCGACGGAACGGTCGTAGAGGACGTTCAGGTTCACCGACGCCGGCAGCTCCGAGCGGAAGCGCGGGAGCAGCGTCCGGATCGCGTCCACGACCTCCACGGTGTTCGTCCCCGGCTGGCGCTGGACGGCCAGGATCACGGCGCGCTCGTCGTTGTACCAGCTCGCGACCTTGTCGGTCTGCACGCTGTCGATCACGCGCCCGAGCTCCTCGAGCCGGACGGGTGAGCCGTTCCGGTAGGCCACGACGAGCGGGCGGAAGGCGGCGGCGTTCGTGAGTTGGCCCGTGGCCTGGACGTTGAACATCTGGTGGGCGCCGTAGAGCGTGCCGGTCGGGAGGTTGACGTTGCTGCGCGCGAGCGCCTGCTCCACCTCGTCGATGCCGATGCCCCGCGTCGTGAGCGCGCGGGGGTCGAGCTGGACGCGGACCGCGTACTTCTGGGAGCCGAACACCTGGACCTGCGCGACCCCGTTGATCGTCGAGATGCGCTGGGCCAGGTTCGTCTGGGCGTACTCGTCGACGGTGTAGAGCGGCAGCGTCGGCGAGCTCAGCGACAGGTAGATCACGGGCTGGTCGGCCGGGTTCACCTTCTGGTAGAAGGGCGGCGTCGGCATACCGGGCGGCAGGAGGGGCGCCGCCTTCGCAATCATCGCCTGCACGTCCTGGGCGGCCGCGTCGATCGAGCGCTCCAGGCTGAACTGGATCGTGATCTGCGTGAGGCCGAGCGCGCTCGACGAGGTCATCGAGTCGATGCCCGCGATCGTGGTGAACTGCTTCTCGAGCGGCGTCGCCACGGCGGAGGCCATCGTCTCGGGGCTCGCGCCAGGAAGCGAGGCGGAGACCTGGATCGTCGGGAAGTCGACGTTCGGGAGATCGCTCACGGGCAGGAGCCGGAAGCCCATGATCCCGAAGAGCAGGATGGCGGCCATGAGGAGCGTCGTCAGGACCGGCCGGCGGATGAAGAGTTCGGGGCTCATGACGTCTTGGGCGGCCTGATCTCGACCTTCGCGCCCGGCACCAGCCGGAGCTGGCCGTCGGTGACGACGCGCTCACCCGCGCGCAGGCCCTGCTCGATGATGGTCTCGGCGCCGAGGCGCGTGCCAGGGGCGACCGGACGCGACTCCACCGTCGCGTCGGGCTTCACGACGAAGACGAACGGGCCCTGCTGGCCGGGCTGGATCGCCTGCGACGGCACGACGATCGCGGTGCGGCTCGTGAACGTCAGCACCACGTCGAGGAACTGGCCGGGCCAGAGCGCGTTGTCCGTGTTCGAGAACGTCGCCTTGAGCTGGATCGTGGCCGTGGTCTGGTCCACCGCATTGTTCACGAACGTGAGCTCGCCGGTCGCGATCGTCTCGAGCTGGCGCGGCAGCCGCGCCTCCACCCGGAGCGGCCCCCGGGCGCGGTACTTCTTGATGTCGGCCAGGTGCTGCTCGGGAACCGAGAAGGAAACGTAGATCGGGTGGACCTGGTTGATCACGACGAGCGGGTTGTCGTCGTTGGCCTTGATGACGTTCCCGTTCTGGACCAGGAGGTTCCCGGTGCGCCCGTCGATCGGCGCGCGGATCTCCGTGTACCCGAGCTGGAGCCTGGCGTTGTCCACGTTGGCCTGCGCCGCCCGCTCCGAGGCCTTCGCGTTCTCGACCGCCGCGCGGTCGGCCTGCACGGTCGCCTCCATCGCCGCCAGGTTCGTCTGGAGCTGATCGTACTGCTCACGTGCGACGAGCTCTTTCTCGACCAGCGCCTTGTAGCGGCGCTCCTGGACTCGCGCGTTCGCGAGCTGGGCCGTGTCGCGCTCGACGTTCGCGATCGCCTGCTGAACCTCGGCCTGGCGCTGGCGCAGCGCCGCCTCCGCCTGGCGGAGCGCGGCCTCGAACGGGCGCGGGTCGATGGTGAAGAGGAGGTCGTTCTGGCGAACGTCCTGGCCTTCTTTGAAGTGCACCTGGACGATCTGCCCGTTGACCTGTGACTTGATGCCGACGGTCGTGTAGGCCATCGCGTTGCCGACGGCGGTGAGCTGGATGGGCACGGTCTTCTCCACCGCGTCGGCGGCGGTCACGGGCACGGCCGGCGGGGCGGCGTTGCGCGCGGGCTTGCCGGCGGCGCTGTCCGAGCAGCCGGTGAGGAGGAGCGCCGCGGCGAGCGCCCAGGCGGAGGCGGCGGAGAGGACGCGGCCGGTCGTCACTTGGCCCTCCGGCTGCGGGCCGGCTTCGCGGTCCCGTCGGACTCGCTCGACGCCGCGTCGACGAGCGCCTCGAGACCGATGACGACGCGCCGCCGGTCGTGGACCGACATCCGCGCCAGGACGCCCTCCATGCCGCGCAGGCGCATCGCCTGGAGCTCCTCGACCAGCGCCTTGCCCGCCCGCGTCAGGTCGAGCATGTAGATCCTCCGGTCGGCCGGGTGGTCCCCGCGGACGAGGAACGCCTTCTGCTCGAGACGGTCGACGATGTGCGTGACGGCCGGCAGCGTGACGCCGAACGCCTTGGCGACATCGCCCATGTGCGCGCCGGGGTGCTCGGCGACGTAGAAGAGCACCTGCGACTGCGCGTAGGTCAGCTCGAGCTCCGACGCCCGCTGCCACAGGAGCTGCCGGAACGTCGTGCTGCCGAGCGAGTTCAGAAGGTCCAGCACCCGCTCGGCTTCCCCCGTCGCGCGCTCCGGGCCCCGCGTCCGTGTCGCCACCGCCGTCCCTCCAGACGCCGATCATCTATCGGATAAATAGTTAAGTCAATAAAGGAACGTCGCCCGCTACGGGACGCGCAGGCGGGGGTCCAGCGTGTCGCGGAGCCCGTCGCCGAGGAGGTTCAGCCCGAGGCCCGAGAGGGTCAGCGCGAGGCCCGGGAAGAGGCTCACCCAGAACGCCTCGCGGATCACGTTCTTCCCGCCCGCGATCACGTTGCCCCACGACGGGACGTACGGCGGCACCCCGACGCCCAGAAAGCCCAGGATCGCCTCGGCGAGGATCGCGTAGGCGAAGATGAAGCTCCCCTGCACGAGTAACGGCCCGACGCAGTTCGGCAGGATGTGGCGGGCCGCGATGGCGAGATCGCGTCGCCCGAGCGCCCGCGCCGCGTGGACGTAGTCGAGGTCGCGGATGCCGAGCACGGTGGACCGGATGAGCATGGCGGTCCGCGGGGTGTAGACGACCGACAGCGCGAAGATCACGTTGCCGACACCGGGGCCCCGCGCCGCCATCAGCGCGATCGCCAGGAGGATCGCGGGGAAGGCCATGAGGCCGTCCATGACGCGCATGAGCACGAGGTCGAGGCGCCGGCCGTAGCCGGCGGCGAGGCCGATCACGACCCCGCCGAGCGACGTCAGGAGCATCGTCGTGAGGCCGACGAGCAGCGAGACGCGGCTCCCGTGCACGACGAGGCTCCACACGTCGCGCCCGAACTCGTCGGTGCCGAGGTAGTGTTCGACGCTCGGCGGCAGGAGGCGCTTCGGCGGGTCGAGCCGCGCTGGGTCGTGCGTGGCCACGACCCCGGCGAACGCCGCCGCCAGCACGACGGCGAGCAGCAGCGCGAGCCCGGCGACGACGCTCCGGTTCCGCGCGAGACGCTGGAGCCACGTCGAGCGTCCGGGCTCAGTCATAGCGGATGCGCGGGTCGATCACGACGTAGAGCACGTCCACGACCAGGTTGACCAGCACGTAGGCCGCCGCCGTCACGAGCACGACGCCCTGCACCACCGGATAGTCACGGCGCAGGATGGCTGAGATGATCAGGCGCCCGAGCCCGGGGATGTTGAAGACGATCTCGGTCACCACGGCGCCGCCGATCAGCACCGCCGTCGTGATCCCGATGACGGTGACGACCGGCACCATCGCGTTGCGAAAGGCGTGCCCGACGATGACCACGCCCTGCGACAGCCCCTTCGCGCGCGCGGTCCGGATGTAGTCCTGCTGGAGCACCTCGAGCATGCACGAGCGCGCGATGCGCGCGATCAGCGCCGACTGGTTGAAGCCGAGCGAGACCGCCGGCAGCGCCATGTACCGGAGCGCGGCCCAGGGGTCGACGAACACCGAGGCGTAGCCGCCCGCGGGCAACCAGCCGAGCCGCACCGCGAAGAAGTAGATGAAGTTCAGGCTGAGCCAGAAGCCGGGGACGCACACGCCGAGGAGCGCGGCCAGCATGAGCACGCGGTCCCACGCCGAGCCGGGGGAGGCGCCCGCGATCAACCCCGACGGAACGCCGATCGCGATCGCCACGAGCAGCGCGGAGAGGGTCAGCAGCGACGTAGGCTCCGCGCGCTCCCACAACGCCTGCGTCACCGGGCGGTTCAGGAAGTACGACCGCCCGAGATCGCCCCGCAGCACGCGCACGTAGAAGGCCCCGAGCTGCTCGTACAGGGGCCGATCGAGTCCGAGCTGGGCGCGCGTGGCCTCGATCTGCGAGGGCGTGGCGTCGGGGCCGAGGATGACCGCGACCGGATCGCCGGGGATCAGGTGGATGAGGAGGAAGACCACGGTGACGACGACGAGCATCACGGGGATGACGGCGAGCACACGACGGACGAGATAGGCGGTCACGTGCTCACCGCGCGCGGCGGAATACGGACGCTACCGGTCGAGCCACACCCCCCAGAAGCGAGGACGCTCGGTCTTGTCGTTGAAGCCCTTCACGGTCGTGCGCAGGGCGCGCAGCCCGAAGAGATCGCCGTAGCGCGCGACGGGCACCTTCTCGTAGAAGAGCTTCGTCATCTGCGCCCAGAGCTCCTGGCGCTTCTTGAGCTCGGTCTCACGCGCGAGCTGGGCCATGAGCGTGGCGATCTGCTCGTCCTCCGTCCAGCCCGGCCACGTCGGCGTGAGATAGATGTGGTGCGTGGGATCGAAAAAGTTGCCCATGCCGGTGGTGAAGACGTCGTATTCTTTCGGCTGCACGCGGCGCTGGCCGAGCGTGGACCAGTCCATCACCTGCAGGTCGACCTTGAACCCGACCTCCTCGAGCTGCTGCTTGCTGACGAGCGCGAAGTCGTACATCCACTTGTACTCCTGCGTCGTCATGAAGCGGACGGGCTGGCCCGTGTAGCCGGCCTCCTTGAGGAGGCGCCGCGCCTTGTCTCGGTTGCGCTCGTTCCACGGCAGGCCGGCGATCTTCGTGTGCCACGTCGGCAGCTCCTGGAACGCGAGGCTCGAGTCCATCCGATAGAACTCGGGCTTGCCGCCGGCGACGGTCTTCATGATCGGCTCGACGTCGAGCGCCGCCTGCCAGGCCTGGCGGAGCTTCGCGTTCGTCATCAGGCCTTCCTTCTTGTTGAAGACCGCGACGAGCCAGTAGTACGGCTTGACGATCACGGGGTGGACGTTCGCGTTCGCTTTCAGCCGGTCGTAGCCATCGGCGACGAGGTCGTCGGCGACGTCGAGGTCGCCGGACTCGAGCTGCGCCGCCCGGCTGGCCGCCTCCGGCACCGGGATCCAGCGGAGCTCGTCCACGTAGGCAATCTTGGCGCCGCCGTACCCGCTCTGCTTGCCGGGGAGCCGCGTGTAGTCCTCGAAGCGCACCATGCGGATGTACTGGTCGGGCTTCCACTCGGCGATCTTGAATGGCCCCGTCCCGACCCACTCGGTGATGCGCTGGTCGGGCGGGAACTTCTCCGCGATCTCCTTCGGGTAGATCGCCCCCATGTTGTTGGGCACGGCCAGCGAGATCACCACGATGGCCGACTTCTCCTTGAGCTTGAACTCCACCGCGTACGTGTCGGTCGCCTTGAAGTCGGCGACCTGCGCGAAGAGCGACTTGCCGTAGACCGAGCGCTTGCCCCAGCGCAGGAGCGAGGCGACGACGTCGTCCGACGTCACCTCCTTGCCGTTGTGGAATTTCACGCCCTTGCGGAGCTTGATGCCGTAGGTGAGGCCGTCCTTCGAGACGGTGGGCATGCCGTCGGCGAGCATCGGGATCGGCCGGTAGCCCTCGTCGAGGGCGTAGAGCCCCTCGAAGACGTGGTTCGCCAGCACCTCGGTGATCGTCTGCGTGCCCCAGTGCGGGTCGAGCGACGGCGGCTCGCCGAGGTTGCCGATGCGGAGGACGCCGCCGCGCTTGGGGGTCTGGGCGTCGGAGACACTGCTCGCGAGGAGCAGGATTGCGATCAGCGCGACGACGGATCTCGGTACCATGCGTCACCTCCGCGGACGGTCGGTTGTGCCAGCCGACTCTCGGTCGAGACCGGGCGGTTGTCAAGATATGGGGGCCTTGAGCGTCTCACCGCGCGCCGCGGTAAGTCGAACGCACACCTACACGTCCAGGTCGGCGGACTGGATGCGCTTGACGCCCGCGCCGAGCATGTCCTTCCACGCCTTCGCGAGCGACCCGTCGGCGTCGATCCCGCGCGTGGCGTCCTCGATCACGTAGGCGGCGAATCCCGCCTTCCGCGCGTCCATCGCCGACCACGCGACGCAGAAGTCGGTGGCCAGCCCGACGAGGAACACCTGCTTGAGGCCGCGCTCGCGCAGGTAGCCCACGAGGCCGGTCGGCGTCTTGCCATCCGCCTCGTAGAACGCGGAGTAGGAGTCGATGGGCTTGCGGTAGCCCTTGCGGATGATCAGCTCGGCGTGCGGGATCTTGAGGTCCCGGACGAGCTCGGCGTCCGGCGTCCCCTGAATGCAGTGGTCCGGCCAGAGCACCTGGGTTCCGTACGCGAGGCTGATCGTCTCGAACGGCTTCTTGCCGGGGTAGGTCGAGGCGAACGAGGCGTGGCCCGGTGTGTGCCAGTCCTGCGTGAGGACCACGTGCTGGAAGCCCTTCGCGAGCCGGTTGATGAGCGGGACGATCACGTCACCTTCCTTGACGGGCAGCGTCCCACCCGGCACGAAGCAGTTCTGGACGTCGATGACCAGGAGCACGTCGTTCGCCGACGGCTTGAGCGGCTTCCCCGCGGCCTGGGCGAACGCCGCGCTCGGGCGTCCGGCGAGCCCGGCGACGGCCATGCCGGCCGCGACGGTCGTGAGGAACTCGCGCCGATCGAGCTCGCATAGATCGCGTGTCTTCATGGGACGAATACCCCCTTGCCGGTCGTCTGGGTGTCGAAGAGCCGGTAGGCCTGCTCCGCCTGCTCGAGCGTGAAGCGGTGGGTGAGCAGCTTCTTGAGCGGGAGCTTGCGGGTCGCGACGAAGCGCGCGCACTCTTCCTGGCCGATCGCGCTGAAGGTCCACGACGCGTGGATCGTGAGCTGCTTCCGGATCATGTCCTGGCTGATATCGAACGTCGTCGTGTTGCCCTCGCCCACGAAGCAGACGCGCCCCCAGGTCGCGGCGCTCTTCACGGCGGCGACGCGCGCGTCGGGGTTGCCCGTGCAGTCCATGGCCGCCTCGACGCCCTCGCCGCGGGTCAGCTCGCGGAGCGCGGCGACGGGGTCCGCCTCCTTGGCGTTGATCACGGCGTCGGCGCCGAGCTCGCGGGCGAGCCTGAGCCGCTCCGGGACGACGTCGATCGCGATCACCCGCGGGCCCATGGCCGCGCCCAGCATCGTCGCGGAGAGGCCCACGGGCCCCTGGCCGAAGACCGCGAGCGTGTCGCGCCCGGAGACGTCGAGCCGCTTGAGCGCGCCGTAGGCGGTGCCGGTCCCGCACGAGACCGCGGCGCCCTCCTCGAAGCTGAGGGGGTCGGGCAGGGGCACGAGCGTCCGCGCCGGCACCTTCATGTAGGGCGCGTGCCCGCCGTGGCCCGTCATGCCATACACGACGATGCCGTTCGGACAGAGCTGCGACCAGCCGACGCGGCAGTGCTTGCAGCGCCCGCAGCCCTTGTAGTGATGGTTCATCACGCGCGCCCCCGTCGGCGCCTCGTCCTCCGAGACGCCGGGCCCGCGCGCGGCGACGACGCCGCACGGCTCGTGGCCGGCGATGACGGGCCCGGCGCCCGTGCCGAGGCCGAGCGCGGCGGCGGCGTTGCCGACGGCGCGGTAGGGGTGGAGATCGCTCCCGCACATGCCGGAGGCCTTGATGGCGATGACGACCTCGCCCGGGCCCGGGGTCGGGTCGGGGAACTCGCGGAGCTCGAGCTTCCGGTTGCCGAGGAAGACGATGCCCTTCATCTCAGTATCCTTTGCGTTTGTCGATGAGCGCCAGGAGCGGCTGCCCCGCGCGGAGCCGCCGGAGGTTCTCGCAGAACGTCGCGATGACGCGGCCGGCCCGTCGCGGCGAGCCGCCCGCGGTGTGCGGCGTGACGATCACGCGCGGGTGGGTCCAGAGCGGGTGACCCGGCGGCAGGGGCTCGGGGTCCGTGACGTCGAGGCCCGCGCTCCAGAGCCATCCCTTCTCGAGTGCGACGAGGAGGTCGTCGCCGTACACGATCGCGCCGCGCGTGACGTTGATGAGGGTCGCGCTCGGACGCATGCGGCGGAACAGGTCACGGGTGAAGAGGTGGTGGGTCGCCTTGGTGAGCGGGAGCGCGATGACGACGACGTCCGAGAGGCCGAGCAGCTCGTCCAGGCGGTCGGGCTTCCAGATCGCCTCGACGCCGGGCTCGGGGGCCACGTCCTCGATGTCCACCGCCAGCACGCGCATCCCGAATCCGAGCGCGCGCCGCGCCACGGCGCGCCCCGTGCCGCCGAAGCCGACGACGCCCATCGTCAGCTCGTAGAGCTCGCGCTGCTCGCGGCGGATCGGCTCGCGCAGGCTATAGTCGGGCGTGCGGAGCGCGGTGTGGAGGCCACGCGTGAGGCCGAGGAGGAGCGCGAAGGCGTGCTCGGCCAGGTGGATGCCGACCTCACCCTTCTCGGACGCCAGGATGACGTCGCTCTCGACCAGGTCGGGGGACAGGATCGCGTCCACCCCGGCGCCGATCGCGTGGTAGTAACGCAAGCGCCGTTGGAGGGCGAAGACCTCCGGCGCCACGCGACCGAACAGCACGTCCGTGTCCACGATCTCGGCGCGCTGGCGCACCGGGTCCGTCGCCTCCACGAGGGTGGCCCCGGGGCCGGCCGCCTCGAGGATCCCGGCGCGATCCTCGGAGGCGAGCGCCGGGACGATCAGAACGGGTGTATAAAGGATCCTCATGTCGGCGTGAAATCTTCCTCCAAAGGAGCGCCCGTGGCAACCAAGATCGTTCTCTCGCCGAAGCTGCCCGGCCCGCTGGTCGAGATCGCCCGCGCGATCATGCCGGCAGGCTACGAGCTCCGCGTCGCCGAGCAGGGGACGCCCGAATTCCTCGACGCCGTCGAGGACGCCGAGTATTTCGTCGGCTTCGCCCGCACGAGCCTCGGGTCGGACTTCTACCGCGCGGCGCCGCACATCAAGCTCGTCCAGCTCATCAGCGCCGGCTACGACCGGGTCGACATCGAGGCGGCCCGAAAGGCGCGGGTCCCCGTCTGCAACAACGGCGGGGCCAACGCGATCGCGGTCGCCGAGCACACGCTGGCGCTCATGCTGGCCGTGACGAAGAAGCTCGTCTGGCAGCACAACAACGTCGTGGCCGGCAAATGGCGGATGGGGGACTTCGCGACGACGCGCCTCTACGAGCTCTCGGGGAAGACCCTGGGGATCGTGGGGCTCGGCAACATCGGCAAGAAGGTGGCCCGGCGCGCGCTCGGCTTCGACATGCACGTCCAGTACTACGACATCGTGCGGCTCGCCGAGGACGCGGAAGACGCGCTCGGCGTTCGGTTCGTGCTCTTCCAGGAGCTGGTGCGCACCTCGGACGTCGTGAGCCTGCACGTGCCGCTCACCGACCGCACGCGGCGGATGATGGGCGAGCGGGAGTTCAGCCTGATGAAGCCGGGCGCGATCCTGATCAACACGTGCCGCGGTCCGGTCGTCGACGAGCCGGCGCTCCACAAGGCCCTCACGACGGGGAAGCTCGCCGGCGCCGGCCTCGACGTCATGCTGGAGGAGCCGCCGCCCGCGAACCACCCGCTCTTTTCCCTCGACACCGTGACGATCACGCCGCACATGGCGGGGCCGACCTGGGACAACTGGCAGCGGTGCTTCCGCAACGCCTTCGACAACATCCAGCGCGTCGCGGCCGGCGGCCAGCCGCTCTGGGTGATCCCCGAGCTGAGAGAACCGATGAGCTAGGCGCGCCCGCGCCGGCGTCGGCGCCGGGGCGCTCGGGGATCAGGACGAGCCGCCGAGCTTCCGGTGGTCCCAGGAGACGATGCGGGTCGGCGTGAAGCGCAGGACGACGCGCTTCGCGGCCTGCGCGCGTAGGTGCTCGCGAGCGTCGGCTGACGGCTCGGCGCCTGAATAGCGCGCGATCAGCCGCGCCCCCACGTCGGCGACGCGCGCGGGGTCGCGCTCGATCACGACGTCGCACTCGAGCGTCGCGCCCCGCAGCTCGCCGTACCGGTCGCGTCCGGCCTCGATCTGGACGGTCGCGCGCGGCTCGCGCTCGAGGTTCCGCACCTTCTGCGACTTCCCGTAGGTCCAGGCGTAGAGCGTGAGGCCGTCGCGCACGTACCAGAGCGGCATGAGGTGCGGGCGCCCGTTCGGCCCGCGCGTCGCGCAGGTCAGCACGCGCTCCTCGTCGAAGAAGCGCGCGAGCTCCGCCTCCGACATCGTGATCGCGCCGCGTCGTGAGGGCACGGCTCAGTAGCCCCGCGCCCGGTCCACGACGTGGCGGAGGGGCCGGCCGGTGAGATAGCGCGCGAGGTTGTCGTTGAAGACTGGCGCGATCTCCTCGGGCGTGCTCGGCCCCGCGATGTGCGGGGTGATCACGACGTTGTCCGTGCGCCAGAGCCGGTGGTGCGGGGGCAGGGGCTCCGTGGCGAAGACGTCGAGGATCGCACCGGCGATCCGCCGGTGCTCGAGCGCCTCGAGGAGCGCCGCCTCGTCGACGACGGCGCCGCGGGCGATGTTGAGGAGCCACGCGGTGGGCTTCATCGCCGCGAGGGCGTCGGCGCCGATGAGGCCGAGCGTCTCGGGGGTGAGGGGGAGCAGGACGACGACGAAGTCGGCGTCGGCGAGGGCCCGCGCCAGCTCGCCGACTTTAAAGACGCGCTCGGCCTCCCGGACGCGGCGGCCCGAGCGGCTCACGCCGACGACGCGCATCCCAAAGGCCCGCGCGGCGCGGGCGATCGCCCGGCCGATGTCGCCGAGGCCGACGATCGTGAGCGTCTTGCCGAGGAGCCGGTCGGGCAGGACGTGGTCGAGCCACCGTCGCTGCCGCTGCGCTTCCCGGTACGTCTCGATGCGCTGCGTGATCCACGCACACCAGCCGATGACGTACTCGGCCATCCACGGCCCGAAGACGCCCGGGGCGCGCGTGATGACCACGCGGGGTGGGAGCTCCCGGACGATCGCCCAGTCCACGCCCGCGCCCATGGCCTGGAGCCACTTGAGCCGGGCCGCCTTCGCGAAGAGGTGGGGCGGGAACTTCCACGCGTAGAGAACCTCGGTGTCCGCGATCAGCTCGGCGGCCTCGCTCGGCGTGGCGGCCGCGCGGACGACCACGCGGTTTCGCGGCACGCGGACGAGCTCGGCGTACTTCGGATCGGCGTGATAGACGAGGACGCTCGGGCGGGTCACCTGAGGTGCCTGTCCTCCGCGGCGAAGTCGATCTCCCGCCGGTCGAGGCCTTCGCGCAGATACCACTCGAAAGTCTGCGCGAGCCCCGCCGCGAGCGTGTAGCGCGGACGGATGCCGAGCTCCCGCCGGACCTTCGTGGTCGTGTAGACGGCGTGGCAGTCGTAGACGAGGTTCTGGCCGAATGGTACGGGCGTTCCGCCGGGCGGCGTGTCGACGTGGACGAGCGTCGGCGGGCGCTTGACGACGTCGGCGATCAGCTCGACGAAGCCCACCTGCGTGATCGCCTCCTCGCCGGTGACGTTGTAGGCGTGACCGAACGCCGCGGCCACGCCGAGCATCGCCGCGAGCGCGTCGGCGAGGTCCTCCACATGGCCGAACTGACGGAGCCAGCCGCCCGCGCCGGGGAGCAGGACCGGCCGGCCCCGCACGAGCCGGTCGAAGACGAAGGTCTCGTTGTTCCGCGTGTTCATGGGGCCGTACACGTGCGTCGGTCGCACGATCGTGACGGGCAAACCCCGAGCGTGATGCCAGCGCATCAGCGCGTCCTCGCCGGCGATCTTGTTCTTCGCGTACTCGCCCCAGTGGAGATTCCTCGGCGTGGCCTCGCTGTAGGGGATGGGCAGCGCGTGGTCGTAGACGCGCCCCGTCGAGACGAAGAGCGCGTGTCCGAGGCGCCCCGCGAGCGCCTCCAGCACCGCTTCGACGTCGGCGCCCGTCGTCGGCGCGTAGGCGATATCCACGAGCGCGTCGACCCGCTCCCCCGCGAGCGTCGCGCGCAGGGCGGCGTGGTCCTTCCGGTCGCAGAGGAGCGTTCCGACGCCCGTCGGCAGCCGCTCGGGCCGGCGCCCCCGGTTGAGGACCACGACGTGGTGGCCGTCGCGGAGCAGCGCCCGGACCAGATGCAAGCTGACGAACTCCGTGCCCCCGATCACCAGCACGCGCATCTGTGCTCCTCCTGGAACGAGACGCGACAAGTGGAACGGAACCGGGTCGCGCCTCGTCTCAGGCCACTCACCGCTTGCACCGGCCTCACGGCCCCCGCTACAACGAGAAGCGACATGTGGAACGGAACCGGGTCGCGCCTCGTCTCAGGCTACAACGCCCCCGCTACAGTGCGACCGCGAGGCAGGTCGTCGTGCGCGTCACGCCGTCGATCGCGCCGATCTCGTCGGTCACGAGGCGACCGACGGCGTCGAGCGTCGGGCCCTCGACGACGGCGATGAAATCGAACGGCCCGGTCACCGCGTCGAGGTTGACGACGGTGGACGCCCCGCCCTTGATCTGGGTGAGCTCCTTCTTCACGGACTTGGTCTTTCCCGCCGCCGTCTCGATGAGCACGTACGCCCGCATGCCCTTCCCCGTCTTCGTCATGGGCGCCTCCCTCAGCGCGTGAGCGAATCGAGCGCGGCCGCGAGGGTCGACGCGAACCACGCGCTGCGCTCCACGAGCGTGGCCCCCTCGACGTCCACCCGCGTGCCCCGCTCGTCCGTGTGGTTGGCCGGATCGAAGCGCGCGACGAGCCGCGTGCCGGCCCGTTCGATCCTGAGCGTGAGGGGTTCGCCCACGCTCTCGTCGCCGAGGCGCGCGATGATCAGGTAGAACCCCGCCGTGTCGGTCTCGCTCACGTACGAGAAGCCGGTCTTCTCGCGGACCAGCTCGAGCTGTCTGCCGGCGAGCGGCCGACCGCGCGCATCCTTCACGTACCCGAGCACGGTGTACCGGTAGAACACCTCGTGCTCAGCGTCCGCGCGACCTGCGCTCACGATCCAGGCGAGCGCCACGACGAGAGCCGCGATCCGCGCCACGCGGCTCAGTCTAGCAGATGCGCGCGCAGGCGGGCGCAGGGGTCGTCGGTGTCGACCCGCGGGGTGAACCAGACGTAGTCGAAGGGGAGTGCCCCCTCGAAGCGGGCGGCGTACCCCGCGGGCGCGTCGACGGTCGCGTCGACCTCGAGGAACGCGACGCTCACGGTGGTGGCGCCGGGCGCCCGGCGCTGGAGGTGGAACGGCACGCCGCGGTCGGTGCGGACGTGCCCGGCGCCGGCGATGAGGACCGCACCGTCTCGCTGGCCCTCGCGGACGAGCGCCTCCGCCATCCGCGCGTCGCGCGCCCACTGGATGTCCACCATCCGCTCGAGCGTGGCGCCCTCCACGGTGCCGCAGTGCGACTCTTCGAGCTCACGCCGGATCGCGTCCCGTGTCTCCGGGCCGAGGGGCTCCTCGAGGCCGAGCCGGCGCGCGAGCGATGCCGAGAGCCCGGCCAGCCCGTTTCGCCGAATCGCGTCGGTGGCGACGCGTGAGAGGTTGGTCGCGACGATCGGGAGGCCGGCGTCGAGCGCGGCCTGGGCGATCGGCTCGTAGAGGCGCCAGTCCGGCCATCCCGAACGCTTCCAGCTCACCGCCTCGCCGAGCCCCGACGCGTCCTTCGGCGAGCCGGACAGGTAGCGGGCGATCGCGGTGGCGTCGTCGGTCGAGAGCATCTCGAAGCCCACGGCGGGCCGACGGCCGGCCGCGATCATCCCGCGCAGGAGGCGCGCCTGGAGGGCGTGGTGCTCGGCGTTGTCGTGCCGCTCGCCCAGCAGGACGAACCGTGCGCCAGCCAGCCGACCGGCGAGGTCCGGGGGGAGGACGAAGCTGCCGACTCTGACGTCCCAGATGCGGTCGGCCAGCGGATGGTTCCGGCCGGTCGGACTCATCCACCACGTCAGAGGCGTGCCACACGATGCCACGAGGAGCGTCAGCGCGATGACGGAAACAGTCGCGCGCCGAGGCCGGGAGGTGGCCGAGGTCGGCGGGCCCCTACGTCGTCGTCGGGAAATCACCCGATCTCCGATTCATCGTCGGTCCTCTTCTCACCAGCGCACGAGTGAAGGATACTCCGGAAGAGATCGAGCTGTCCGCTCTCCTTCGGGATGCGAAGACTCGCCGGAGGATCGGCCTCGCGCCGCTCGGATCGGCACGGGTATTGCTGATGCGTCACGCAAACTAAATTTGACGGCACACGCACGCCAACTAGAATCGAGGGATGAGCAAGGTGAGATCGATGACCGCGCTGATGATTCCGCTGATCGCGATGTTGCTCGTCGTCCCAGGATGGACTCACGGTGTGGCAGCCGCCCCGCGCACCGACCCGCGCGAGCCACCGCTCGCGGCCGCGACGGCGCTCGTGCGCAAGGTGTACATCGAGAAGATCCTCGCAGTCCTCGACCATAAGGTCACGGATCCCGCATCGAAGGGAAAGGCGGCGGAGAAGCTCGCCACACTGAGCGACCGCCAGCTTCGGCTGATGGCCGCCCTGTCGGACCGCGTCCTGCTCGTCGGGGACGGACCGGCCGACGGGCTCGCCCTCTTCTTGATCACGGCGCTGCTCATCCTCTCATGAGTCCTGACGGGCTCTCGTTCCGCGCGCCGTTCGAGTCGTGACCGGCCGTCTCGCGCTCCTCTACCACGTCGGCGTCATCATCGTGAGCGCCGCGATCGCCGCGACCCTTCCGTTCACGTTCGCCTTCCTCGCCCGGGGTCTGCTCGCTTCCTGGTCCGTGATCGAGAACGAGAAGGTCTTCCTCGTCGCCGCCGAGATCGCCGTGGCGCTGGTCCTCGTGCTCGCCCTGAGCCACGCGCGGACGAGCTGGCAGAACCGGCGGTTGTCCAGGATGGCGCGGACCGCCGGGATGGTCTATTTCAGCTCGGGGAACGGCGTCCTGTCCCGACGGGGGGCCCAGCGGCGGAAGGAGCAGCACGCCGTCATGCGGGACATCATGATCATCGGGTCCACGGGCTTTCGCACCCTGGCCGACCCGAAGGGCGACTTGCGCGCGGTGATCGAGAACTGCCGGACCGCGAAGATCATGCTGCTGAATCCCGAGAGTCGCGGCGCGATCGAGCGCATCCGGACGATCAGTGACCACACGATCACCCGTGAGAGCCTGCAGTCGCAGGTGGAGCAGACGATCGCCTTCCTCCGCGCGCTCCCGGCCGCGTCGCAACGGGTCCGACTGAAGTTCTACCCCGAGCCCCCGCTGTGGAAGCTAGCGATCCTCGGCGACCACGCCTGGGTGCGGCACTACCATCCGGCGCTCGATGTCCGCGTCTTGCCGGAATACGTGTTCGTCCACAGCCAGGACCCCCGCGGCCTCTACACCGCCTTCTACCAGTACTTCACCACGCGCTGGAACGATCCTGCGATCCCCGAGTACGACTTGCTGACCGGCGAGCTGGTGTACCCGGACCGCGAGCGGCGAGAGGTCGGCGGAGTCTTATCGCGCTCGTGAGCGCGTCCCGACGACGCGCCTCACGCGGGGATGGCGACCTTCCTGAGGAGCGGCAGGTCGTCGAGCGCCTTGCCGGCCCCGCGTACCGCGCAGGTGAGTGGATCCTCGGCCACGCGCACGGGCAGCTGCGTCAGGTTCTGTAGCAGGCGATCGAGCCCCCGCAAGAGGGCGCCCCCGCCCGTGAGCACCACCCCCGTCTCGACGATGTCCGCGGCGAGCTCCGGCGGAGTCCGCTCGAGACAGGTACGGACCGTCTCGACGATGGTCATCACGGGCTCGCGGAGGGCCTCGCGGATCTCCTCGTCGGTGACGACGATCGTCTTGGGGACACCGTCGACGAGGTCGCGGCCCTTGACCTCGATCGTTCGGTGCTCACCGGGCAAGGGGTGCGCCGAGCCGAGGGCGATCTTGATCTCCTCGGAGCGCCGCTCCCCGATGAGAAGCCGGTAGTGCTTTCGGATGTGCTGGATGATCGCCTCGTCCATCTCGTCGCCGGCGATCCGGACCGAGTTGCAGTAGACGGTGCCCGACATGGAGATGACGGCCACCTCGGTCGTCCCGCCGCCGATGTCGACGACCAGGTGACCGCCCGGCTCGTGGATCGGCAAGCCCGCGCCGATCGCGGCTGCCGTCGGCTCCTCGATCAGGTACACCTCGCGCGCGTGGGCCTGGAGCGCCGCGTCGCGCACGGCTCGCTTCTCGACCTGGGTGATCCCCGAGGGGACGCCGATCACGACCCGCGGCCGCTCCAGACGGGAGCCCAGCCGGCGACCCGAGGAAACCCGCCGCGCTGTCGAAATGAAGTACCGCAGCATCTTCTGTGTGATGTCGAAGTCGGCGATCACGCCGTCCTTCAAGGGCCGGATCGCCAGGATGTTGTCGGGCGTGCGGCCGAGCATCGCCTTGGCTTCGCGCCCCACCCCGATCACCGCACGGTCCGCCCGACGCACGGCGATGATCGAGGGCTCGTTCAGGACGATGCCTTTGTCCCGAACAAAGACCAGCGTATTGGCGGTCCCCAGGTCGATCGCGAGGTCCGTCGAAAAGAATCCGAGCAGCTGGTCGGCCAACATCCGCGCGTGGCCTCAGCAAGACCCGCGCCACACGATGGCGCGGATCGAAGTCTGCGATTCGAAAGGCGGCCCGATTTCGAGGCTGACGCTCGAGTGATCGAACGCTGACAGCGGCGATGCTTGCCGGACAGCCAGCCGACGCGCCATCCCTTACCTCCGCGGCCCCGGATAGCCGTCCCAGCTCAGGCGCCCGCCGTCCACCGTGAAGCCCGCACGGGCGAGCGCGGGGAGCGCCTCGGTCTCGCGAACCGGGCGGCCCTCCCAGGTGGTGACGTCCAGCCGCCGGACCGGACGGAGCACGAGCGGGCGTTGCATCAGGGACTGGAGAGCGCCGATGGCGCCAGGGAAGTCCACGTCCTGCCACCCGGCGAGCGGCGTGAGCTCACGGCCCTGGCCCTCACACAATAAGATCGGCCGGCCCTGGCGGAAGACCAGCCAGCTCTGCGGCACGCGCGGCGCCGCGGCCCGCGACCCGTCGCGACGGACCAGGGGAAAGACGCGGCCCCAGAGGTTCGCCGGGTCCACGATGTTGACGAGCGCGTGCGGCTCGGCGCGCCGCGGGGCCGTGTCGAGGTCGGGAAGGGCGTCCGCGAGGGCGTACTGCTCGCCCGAAAGACCTTCGACGAAGTAGCCGCGCGCGATCTCGCCGCCGTACTCCATGCGGAGCAGGGTGTGGCGGAGCGTGGACCAGTCGCCCTGGGCGAGCTCGCGCGCGACGACGCCGTACCGGGAGAGCAGAAGGCGCGCGCGCGCCTCTTGGTACTCCTCGGGCGAGAGACGGTCCTCGTCGCCGAGGGCGCTCCACCGCCCGATCACCGGGAGCTGGCGCAGCACGCCGCGCGCGAGCCCGCGACGGCGCCGCCGCGCGGCAGGCGCGGCGGCGAGCCGCTTCGCCGTCGCGGTCCCGGCGACGATCGCGCTGAACGTGTCCGGGGTCACGAACCCGACCCAGAAGAGCCGCCAGAGCGCCGACAGAACCTCGGGCGCCCCGAGGCCGGCGGCGCGCGTGAGATCCTGGGCGAAGGACGCACCGCGGAGCTGGAGATGCAGGAACACGTTCTTCGTCCGCGCGTCGATCTCCGCGGTTGCGACCGGGCCCTCCCGCAACCAGCCGGCATTCTCGCGGAGCGCCACCCCGACGCGTCCCTCGCGGCGCTCGAACGGCGTCCAGACGATCTCGCCCGACAGTCCGAGCCGGTCGAGCCACTCCCGCTCGTAGTCGTCGACGCGTGCGGGGAGCAGGTCCTGCTCCCACAGACGCACCGGGAAGTCTTCGCCCTGCAGGAGCTCGAGCGCGGCCAGCACGCCGGGTGGTCCGACGAGTCGGTGGTCGGGATGGAGATGATGCCGCCGGAGCAGGAAGGCCGAGAAGCGCTCGGCGGTGGCGACCGGGCGCGGGACGCGGCGCGCGTGGACCTGGCGGCGCTGGATCTCCTCGAGCACCGCGACGTGGACGTACTGCGGCCCGGGACGGTCGGCGAGGAAGTCTCCACGACGCACGAGCCCCTGCGCGGTCAGGCGCTCGAGCGCCTGCGTCGCCGCGTCCTCCACGACGCCGTAACGCCCGGCGAGCCACGCGGGAGTCACCGGGCCGCGCGTCCGGGTGAGTCGCAGTGCCACGCGCTCGAGGCCGTCGGGCGTCCCGACGGCGTCGTAGAGATGCCCGTCGGGCGCGGCGATCCACGCGCGTCGTCCGCTCGCGAACTCCACCTGGACCACCCGGCGCTCGCCGTGGAGCGCGGCGATCAGCCCGTCCGCGTCGCCGAGCGCGCGCTCGGCGAGCTCCGCCGTCGTGAGGTCGCCGAGGTCGTCGAGGATGCCGGCCAGCTCGTTGGCGTCGCGCGCCCGGCGCTCGGGCGTGGTCTTCTGGAGCTCCGCCTCCACCGCCGCGACGATGTCCGCCCTGAGCGGGCCCGCGGTCACGCTCCACGCCTTCCGCATGACGACCGCGTCGCTCCGGCGCTCCTCGGCGTGGCCGGCGCCGAGGTACGCCCAGTCCCACGCCAGGAGCAGCGGGTAGACGAACGGCGAGGGAAGCGGCGTGTCCACGTGGCGCGCAGAGAGCTCCCCGTCGTGGATCCGCTCGAGGAGGCGCTTCAAGCGCGGGACGTCGAACGCGTCGCTAAAGCACTCCCGCAGGGTTTCCGCCACGAGGGGGAACTCGGCCCGGCCCCCGACCGCTTCGAGGAGCGCGTCGGCCTTGAGGCGCTGGAGGTACGCGGGCGTGCGCGCGCCCCGGAACATTCGCGGAATATAGAGGGCGCGCACCGCCGCGTGGCGAAAGCGGGTCGCAAAGAGCGGCGAGCCGATGAGGGCGTGACCCAGGAGCGTTTCGACCTCCTCCGGCGCCACGAGCCGCACGAGCCGCTCGGGCCCGGGGGGCACCTGGCCCGGGGCGAACGAGAGGAGAATTCCATCGTCGACGTGGCTGGCCTCGGCGACCGTGCCGAACGCGCGCCGGAGCTTCTCGCGGAGCGCCATACCCCAGGCGCCGTTGATTCGCATGCCGAAGACGGAGTGGATCATCGCGTGGCGCCCGCCCAGCTCGTCGGAGAACGACTCGACGATCACGCCCTGATCGTCGGGGACGCCCTCGAGGACCTCCCCAGCCTTCACGAGCCAGTGCCGCATCGCCGACGCCGCGTGACCATCGAGCCCACACTCGCGCTCCGCCCACTCGGCGAAGTCCGGGGTGTCGAGACGGTCGGCGGCGTCGCGGCGGAGGCGGCCGACGGCGAGGCCGAGCTCCCACGAGCGGGAAGGGTGCTCGCCCTTCCAGAACGGGATCGTCGGCGACATGCCCTGGGCGTCCTCGACCAGCACGCGGTCGGCGCGCACCTTGACGATGCGCCAGGCGTGCGAGCCGAGGAGGAAGACGTCGCCCGGGAGGCTCTCGGTGACGAACTCCTCGTCGAGCGTGCCCACCTTGAGATCGGTTTCGGCGACGAAGACGTCGAAGAGCCCCGCGTCGGGGATCGTCCCGCCGGAGGTGAGGGCGAGGAAGCGGCTGCCCCGCCGGGCGTGGAGCCGGTCGTTCACGCGGTCCCACAGGATCCGCGGCGCCGCGCCCTTGACCTCGGCGGGGAGCGGCTCGGCGAGTGCCCGCACGACGGCGACGAAATCCTCCCGCGAGAGCGTGCGGTAGGGCGCGGCGTTCCGGAAGCGCTGCCAGAGCGTGTCGACCCCCACCGACTCGGCGGCGACCGCGGCGACGATCTGCTGCGCCAGGACGTCGAGTGGGGCCTCGGGCATCACGGTCCGGTCGAGCTCTCGCGCGCGGATCGAGCGGACGACCGCAGCCGCCTCGCCGAGCTCCTCGCCCCGGGTGACGACGATCCGCCCCTTCGACACGCGGGACAGGAGATGGCCCGCGCGGCCCACACGCTGGAGCGCCGCGGCGATGTTTCGGGGCGACTGGAGCTGCACGACCAGGTCGATCGCGCCGACGTCGATCCCGAGCTCGAGGGACGACGTGGCGACGAGCGCCCTGAGCTCGCCCTCCTTGAGGCGATTCTCGGCCTCGAGCCGGGCCCGGCGGGAGAGCGAGCCGTGGTGGGCCGCGACGCGGCCGTCGGCGATGCGGTCGTTCAGATCACGCGCGATCCGCTCCGCCGCCCGCCGGCTCTGAGCGAAGACGAGGGTCGTCCGGTGGGTCTGGACGAGCTCGGCGACGAGCTGGAGCGTCGCGTCCCAGATCGTGTCGCTCGTCGCCGTCAGGAAGTCGTCCACCGGCGCCACCACGCGGAGGTCGAGCTCGCGCGCGAAGCCGATGTCCACCACGACCGGGTCCCGTGCCGTGGCGCCGGTGAGGAAGTCGAGCGTCGCGTCGAGGGGGCTCACCGTGGCCGAGCAGCCGATACGCTGGGGCCGCGCCCCCGGTGCCTGCGCCTCGACGAGGGCCGCGAGTCGCTCGAGCGAGAGGGCGAGGTGCGCGCCGCGCTTTCCCCCCATGAGCGCGTGGACCTCGTCGACGATCACGAACCGTGTCCTCGCGAGGGCCGGCCTGAACCGCTCGCTCGTGAGCAGGATGTAGAGCGACTCGGGCGTGGTGATCAGGACGTGCGGCGGTCGGCGCGTCATGGCCTGACGCGCGGCGGCGAGCGTGTCGCCGGTGCGGACCGCCACCCGCACCTCGGGGAGCCTCGTCCCGTCGGCCGCGGCCGCGGCCTGGATGCCCGCGAGCGGCGCGCGGAGGTTCTTCTCGATGTCGTTGTTCAGGGCGCGGAGCGGCGAGACGTAGACCACGTACACGCGGTCCTCCAGCCGCCCCTCGAGGCCGAGGCGGTGGAGGTGGTCGAGCGCCCACAGGAACGCGGCGAGCGTCTTCCCCGAGCCCGTCGGCGCGACGATCAGCGTGTCGCGCCCCGAGGCGATCGCCTCCCAGCCTTCTCGCTGCGGGCGTGTCGGCTCGCTGAAGGTCTCGGCGAACCACCGGCGGACGAACGGGAGAAACTCGGGCATGCGCGCATTGTACCCGTCCCCATCCTAGAATGGTCCCCGTGCAGGAGGCCCTGGGCGCATGACGCGGCGCGAGGCGACGATCTTCGTCTCCCTGGCCGGTCTGCCGTTCATCGTGCCCCACGTCGTCGAGGACTTCGCCGGGGGTATCGCGGAGCGCGTCGGGCTCGCGACCGGCGCCGCCGCATTCCTGCTCGGCGGCTACCTCGCGCTCCAGGTGTGGGGGATCGTGGGCGTCGGCCAGGGCCGGCGCGTGGGGTGGGTCATCACGGTTCTGGGCGAGCGCGGTCTGGACCGTCGTGGCGGTCGTGGACCACGGGCCGGCGGTTCTCGCCGGGGGCTTCCGGAGCGGCGCGCTCTCCGTGGTGTGGGTGCTCGGGCTCGTCCTCTCGCAGGGGACGGCCGCCGCGCTGGCCTGGCGCGGGTGGCGCCGGGAGCCCGCGTCGTGAGGCCCGGGGCCGACGTCGTCGTCGTCGGCGGCGGTCCCGCCGGCGCCATGGCCGCGATGACGCTCGCCGCGCGTGGCGTGTCCACGCTGCTTCTCGACAAGAAGCGGTTCCCACGCGACAAGCCGTGCGGCGGGGGCATCCGCTACGGCGTCTTGCGGCGCTTTCCCGCGCTCGCGGACTACCTCCGCACCACCGTCGAGATCCACGAGATCCGGAAGGTGCGGATGGAGGGTCCGTCGGGAGCGTCGCTGCTCGCCGAATCGGACGAGCCGTTCTATCTGACGCTCCGGCGCACCGAGTTCGACGCGGCGCTGCTCGCGCGGGCGCGCGCCGTGGGCGCTCGTGTGCTCGAGGCCGTGCGCGTCACCGACCTCCTCTTCTCGGCCGACGGGGTCGCCGCGCGCGCCGTGGACGGGCGCGTCTTCACCGCGCGGCTCGTGATCGGAGCCGACGGCGTGAACGGCGTCGTGGCGCGCCAGGCGGGCCTCGGTGGCGGCTTCCCGGTGGACGCCCTGGCGATCGACACGATGGAGGAGACCGAGCTCGCGGAGCTCGTCCCGGCCGATCCCGACACGATGTACGTCGCCTACGGGTACAAGGGCTACCCGGGCTACGGCTACGTGTTCCCGAAGCGCCGCCACGTGGACGCGGGCGTCGGCTTCCTGCTGTCCTTCTTCAAGGAGCGGCTCGACGGCCCACCCTACGAGCATCACGCGCGCTTCCTGGCGGACGCGCGTGCCCGCGGCGTCGTCGCCGGCAACTCGAATCCGAAGAACTTCAAGGCCTATCGGCTCCCGCTCGGCGGCCCCCTCGCCCGGACGTACGCCGACCGTGTCCTCGTCTGCGGCGACGCCGCAGGGTTCGTCAACGGCTACACGGGCGAGGGGATCTACCACGCGATGGTGACCGGCCAGCTCGCGGCCGAGACCGCGGCCGATGCGCTCGCGCGGGGACGATGTGGGGCGGCGGCCCTCGCGTCCTACGAGGCGCGGTGGCGGCGGGAGATCGGCCGGGAGCTCGCGGACTCGCTCAGGATCCAGCGCCGGCTCTTCGCGCGGCCCGCGCTCGTGGACACGGTCATCCGGGCCGCGGCGGCCGACCGGCGCCTGTGCCGGCTCCTCGCGCGCGTCGCGTTGGGCGAGGAGGATCTGAGAAGGCGGAAGTTCGAGCTGGTGGTCCGGTTCCTGCTCGCCCGGTTCAGACGAGGCCCATCCGCCGCGCGACGCCTTGTTGACTCCGTCTGAGCCGCTGAGCTAGATTGGAAGAATACGGTGACCAACCAATAGGTCAGTGAGAATCCCTGTCGGAATGAAGGGGGGACTCATGATACAGAAAAAAGCCGCGCCATTCGACCCCGGGATGTACCTTGCGAAAGTCCGTGGGGGAGAGACCGTCAAGGAGTACCGGAAGAAACACGCCATCTTCGTCCAGGGCAGTCCGGCGGACGCGGTGTTTTACGTTGAGAGGGGTAAGGTGAAGCTGACGGTCCTCTCCGCGCGCGGGAAGGAAGCGGTCGTCGCAATCTTGGGAAGCGGGGATTTTTTCGGTGAAGGAAGCCTGGCCGGACAGCCTCTTCGCATGGCCACGGCGACCCCGATGACCGAGTGCTCTATCCTTCGAATCAAAAAAGAAACAATGATACGGATGCTGCATGATGAACCCGCATTCTCAGAGCTCTTCATGTCGTACCTGCTGTCCCGGAATACTCGGATCGAAGAGGACTTGGTTGATCAGCTTTTCAATTCCAGTGAGAAACGGCTGGCTCGGATCCTGTTGTTGCTGACCCGCTTCGGCAAAGAAGGGCAACACGAGCTCGTCGTTCCCAGGATAAGTCAGGAAACGCTGGCCGAAATGGTCGGGACAACGCGGTCGAGGGTGAGTTTCTTTATGAACAAGTTTCGGAAGCTGGGCCTCATTGACTACAATGGGGGCCTGCACGTTCACAGTTCCCTCCTGAATATCGTCCTCCACGACTAGGGGCGTCAGTACCAGCTATCTGTAGTCGCTGTCGAACAAAACCCTGCTCCCCCCACAAAGAGCCAAACGTGAGCAATTCTGACCAGACATCAGAACCTGCTCTTGATCATCCTTCAATGCATGGGGCGACGAGCGTCGTCCGATCGCGAGGAGCGCCCGGCAGAAGCGGCGCTGGCCTTCGCCGCTTCGATCGTGGAGTCTTCGGACGACGCGATCGTCGGCGAGACACTCGACGGCGTGATCACGAGCTGGAACGCTGGCG
>Ga0209803_1000429_pt1 | contig 27928 bp, 25 predicted proteins | sample GraSoiAngelo_138_FD_185895 | JGI IMG/M metagenome (GOLD analysis project Ga0209803, IMG submission 185895) | Grasslands soil microbial communities from the Angelo Coastal Reserve, California, USA - 14_0929_09_40cm (SPAdes) (version 2) | ecosystem: Environmental > Terrestrial > Soil > Grasslands ...
TAGACGAACACCTGGGCTCCAGAGTCGATGGCGGCGTCGACGAGATGCCGCGAGGCCAGCGTCCGCAGGCGATCGTTCTCGCGCCAGGCGCCTTTCCAGCGCATGCGCATGATTGGCGGGATCTTGGTCGCGAAGTGGAGCACTGCCTCGCTGCCTGCGATGCCCGCGCGCAGGGCGTCCGGGTCGAAGAGATCAACCTCGACAGGCTCGGCGCCAAGCGAGCGCAGGAGATCTGCTTTCTCCGGCCCCCGCGCAGTACCACGGACTGCGTGGCCGGCCTCGACCAGCGCCCGAACGGTCGGCCGGCCGAGGACGCCGGTGGCGCCGGCGACAAAGACCTTCATTGGGCCCTCCTTACCCAGTCAGCGATCGCGCTTCGAAGCTCCTGCTTGAGACTCTCAGGTGCGAAAGAACTCTCGACGGAATTCAGGGCAAGTCGCCCGTAGCCGTCGCGGTCGAGGTCGAGGAGGCGACCCGCTATCGTGTACTCGCCGGTGAGATCGCAGTCGAAGAAGCCGGGGTCGTCAGTGTTTATGGACACGATGATGCCGGCTTCCCAAAGGCGACGGAGCGGGTGCTCCTCTAGGGAGGGCGCTACGCCGAGTAGTACGTTCGAGGTCGGGCATACTGCCAAGGGGATGCCCCGCGCCGCCAGCTCGGAGAGCAAGGTGGGATCATCGACTGCCCGCACGCCGTGCATGATCCGCTCGGCCTTGAGTGAATTGATCGCTCCGCGAATGGACTCCGGTCCGGCATCCTCACCGGCGTGAGGCATCGAGTGCAGCCCTCGATAACGAGCCTCAGCGAACAACGGCTCGAACGGCTCGGGCGGGTAGCCCTGCTCCGACCCACCGAGTCCTATTCCAACAACATCCGGGACACCTTTCGATCCCTCCAGAAAGGCAAACCCGACTTCTATTGGGAAGGTGCGTGGTATGTCGACGATGAACCGAAGGACGATATCGCGTTGTTTTGATGCCGTTTCGACGGCCTCTAGCAAGCACGGGAACGGACGGGCAGCCGTAGTGATATGTACCTCCGCATAACGAATTCCTACGCGAACGGCGTCCTCGCAGTACTCACGCACAATGCGCGCGTAGTCGCCCGGCCGCGTCATCGTGGCCCAGACGCGACCATAAAGATCGACGAAGCTGTTCAGGTCGGAAAATGCGCGGGAGACCGGTAGCGCTGAACGTGTGAGGAACTCCTCCATCGTTGCCGGTCGGATTGCGCCCTCAAGGTGTACGTGCAGCTCGGCCTTAGGCAGGTCGGCGAGGTCGGACGGGGAACTGTAGATCTCACCGCGTTCGGGCAGCGGTGCGTTGAGACAGCCCGGTGAGGGGTCTCAAACACGCGGCTTCAGACCTTGCCCACCAGCCCCTTCAGTAGCGTGCGCGTCCGGTCGAGCGACGCCTGCGCGTCGTCGCCTACGGGGAACATCCCGGCGAGGAAGTCGTTCGCGCCGGCGGAGGCGAGCTGCCGCAGCTGCCTTTCGACTTCGGCTTCGTTGCCGACGATGGCGACATCGGCAGGGCCGGCGGCGCCCTCGATGTTCAGCATCCGCTGATAGTTCGGCAACGTGCCGTAGATCTGGAACGAGCGAGCAGCGCGCTCCCTAGCGCCAGCGGGGTCGTCGGTGACCGCTACCGGCAAGCCGACAACAACGCGTGGGTCGGGCCGGCCGGCTTGCTTCGCTGCTTTCGTTATCCGCGGCACTATATGCGTCTCGAGCGTCTTTGGCCCGGCCATCCACGTAATCGTGCCGTCCGCCATTTCGCCCGCGAGGCGCAGCATCACCGGGGCGAGCGCCGCTATTAAGACCGGCGGTGGCTTGGGCACGGGCACCTGGACGGTGGCGTTCACGCGAAAGAATTCGCCGCTGAAGCTCGCGCGTCCCTCCCGGATGAGAGGCAGCAGCACGGAGAGATAATCCCGCATATGGACAGCCGGCCGGTCGTATTTGAGACCCCACATGCCTTCGACGACGGGCGCGTGCGATAGCCCGATCCCGAGGTTGAAGCGGCCGTTCGTCGCGGCCTGCACGGTGAGCGCCTGCTGGGCGAGGGCATGCGGGTGCCTTGGGTACGTCGGGACGACAGAGGTTCCGAGTTCGATACGGCTTGTTTTCTGGCCGGCCAGGGCGATGATGGTGAGTACATCGCTTCCGAAGATCTGGCCGAACCAGATGCCATCAAAGCCGTCGTTTTCGGCGTCAATGATGGCTTGGATCTGACCTTCAACACTGGCGGATCCGCCGAAGAAGATCGCGAGTTTCATGCATCCTCCAGCTTAAAATCAGTAGGTGGTTGGGGCGGAGCAGGGCCAAGGATATAGTTGCGACAGACACGGTGTCAAAATGTGGATAAGACTTCTTTATCATTCCGTAACATCATTTCTATTGACAGCTTTCCGGATGAATGGTTCAATAAAGCACGCTAAGGTCTAATCCGCTTTTGGCGGAACGGGGGAACCAGGCCGCCCCGGGGTGTACTCCGTAGGCTCGGAGTGGGCAGCTCCTTTCAGCCCTAACCCGTCAGCTAACCTCGTAGACCACTGGAGGAGGCGGAATCCGCATGCGGCGGAGGGTCCGCGTAAATAAAGGAGGAGTTGCGTGCGTGACTTCCCGCAGCGGGCTCGCAAGAAGCTGGACCTAGCTTCGTTACTCAAGGTCTGTCCACAGTGTCTTGGCGATCTCGTCTTCCGCGCGGACTTTTCGGGCGACTACTATTGCTGCTTGCAGTGCAACGTGCGCACTGAGCCGCGCAACCGGATCGGACGGTTACCCTCCTTGCCGACCGGGCCGGACTTGGCGCAGGTTATCGCGGCGGGCAGCGAGCCGCTACCTGCCGCCGACGCGGCGATAACGCAAGCGCTACCCTCTTAGCACCCTTCGCCCGCCCGCAGACGGACAAGTTCGTTCGCGAAGAATTCTCGGAACCGACTCCCTATCCCGCGAGGGACTCGAGCTGTCTGCCCAGGAGATGTCAGGGCTGACCGATGGCCCGCTTCCGGGTGGGACTTTGGCCTGGCTTGCTGTTTTGCGATCACTACCGGGGGGCGTCCGGGCTGACTAAAGGCGCCCGTCCACGCGAGTAACTGCCCGAGTCCGACGAGTCGTTACTTAACGATAAATTCGCCGTTCATGGCGTTCGGATGGATATCGCATTGGAAGTGATAGGTGCCGGGTGTTTCGGGCGCGGTGAACTGGTACGTCAGAAAAGCGGGCCCCGAGAAGGTCTGGCCCCCCGCTAGCCGATGGGTGGCTGCTTTTGTCTCATATAAAGCGAAAGTATGCTCGATCGAATCCTTGTTTTCCATGGTGAGTGTCACGTCCTTCCCGGCCGGGGCCTCGAGCGAAGTCTTGTCGAACTTGGTGTTTTCGGCTACTAGCGTCAGCTTGACCTCGTCATCTGCACCGTCGCTTGGCGAACCAGATTGCGTCGCGGTTGCTGACTTGTCCTTGTCTCCGTCACCTCCGCACGCAGCGAACATCACCGTGACTAAAACGGCGAGCGGGGCCAGGGCAGCGACGCGGGCCAGCTTCATGAGACCTCCTTGGTTTCGGCTGTCGACTGAAAGCAATTCCGACCGATCAGCAATGTCGAGATTATCCCCTTTGACCGATAGCGTCACGTTCTCGGAGCATCGGGCATCCGAGCCAGAGAGCCCGCATCGCTTAGAATTGACTGACAGATACCGGGCGACGGAGGGAGAATGCCGCGCGATCCGCAGAAACCGCAGTTCTTCCGCACCCTGCGGGTAAAGAATGTACAGCAGGTCGGCGTCCTCGCCGGGGTTCTGGGGGTAGTGGCGCGGCATGGTGCCAGCGTCGGCGACATCCGGACCGTCCATCAGAGCCGGACCTCGATGGTGCGGGATGTTGACCTCCTCGTTGAGTCGCTGGCCGAGCTCGACGCTATCGTCTCCGAACTTGATGAGATGCCAGAGACGACCGTCCTTGAGCTGCGCGACGAGGTCCTTTCGGCCCACCTCGGCGGCAAGATCCGGGTTGTCCCACAAATGCCAATCGACACGTTCGCTGATCTCGGCCGGGTATACACGCCCGGCGTAGGAGAGGTCTGCCGGCGTATCTACGAGGACCCTTCACTCGCGGACCACTACACGATCATCGCGAACACCGTCGCGATTATTAGCGACGGTTCGGCCGTCCTGGGGCTCGGGAACCTCGGTCCGCTGGCCGCAATGCCTATCCTGGAGGGCAAGGCGGCGCTCCTGGCGCACCTCGTCGGGGTGAACGCCTTCCCGATAGCGCTACGCAGCCAGGACGCCGACGACATCGTCGAGGCGGCGGCGGCCATCTCCCCGTCATTCGGCGTCATCCAGCTCGAGGATATCGCCTCTCCGAAATGCTTCGAAGTTGAGAGACGTGTGCAGGAAGCCGTCGGCGTTGCCGCGTTCCATGATGACCAGCACGGCACGGCGGCCGTGGTACTGGCGGCGCTGATCAACGCCTCCCGCCTGGCCGAGACGACGCCCCAACAGCTACTCATCGGCCAGATCGGACTGGGGGCTGCCGGTCTCGCGATAGCGCGCTCGCTAATGCATTACACGGGCAACTCCGTTCTCGGCGCCGATCGCTTGCCGGAAGCCATCGAACTACTGGTGGCAAGCGGGGGAACTGCGTCCGATATCGAAGAGATCTGCGGAAAGTGTGATGTAGTCATTGCGACAACCGGCCAGCCCGCCCTTATCGAGCCATCGATGGTGCGGCCGGGGCAATTTATCTTTGCGCTTTCCAACCCGCGACCAGAGATTGATGCGACGGCAGCAATGGAGGCGGGTGCGCGCATTGCCGAGGGAGGCGCCGCGATCAACAACCTGCTGTGTTATCCCGGCGCCTGCCGCGGGTTGCTGGATGCCGGCGCCAAATCAGCCCCGCAGGCCGCCTTTGAGGCGGCCAGCGAGGCGATAGTTGCTGCCACCCCGGAGGGGCAATTGCTGCCGAACCCGCTGGAGAAGCCGGTGCACACGGCGGTTGCACACGCCGTCGCGCGCGCTTGCATAGACGCCGGGGTCGCCGGGCGGGACCTGGATCCCGACTACTTCGTGGAGGAATAGCTCCAAAATGCGAACGGCGGAAGGAACTGTCCTTCCGCCGCCAGTTCGGGCCAGACCCTGTCTGGCGATTAGTCGTCGCTACGGACCTCGACTTTAGCCTGCCCCCGGGCTCGAACACGGGCGAGGGTTGTGATACCGAAGCCGACAACGAACGCGCCTGCGATCGCGAGAATCGCCCAGCGCAGGTTGAGATCGCGGTCGCCCACTGAGCCATCGCCAGTCTGAGGGAAGGCGGCAACCGCTAATACCGCCGGTGTCGGCGGCGCTGCGGTCCGGCCTACGGCCAACGAAGTCGGAGTACGCGAAGCCGATCGAGTTGCCGTTGGCGTCGCAGTCGGAGTCGCTGTTCGAGTTGCCGTTGCTGTTGGCGTGGGCGTCGCGGTGGCTGTCGGCGTCGGCGTCTCCGTGGGCGTCGGCGTTGGAGTCTCGGTCTCCGTGGGCGTCGGGGTTGGAGTGTCCGTGGGCGTCGGCGTCGGCGTATCTGTAGGCGTCAGAGTCTCGGTCTCCGTCGGTGTCGGCGTTGGAGTGTCCGTCGGCGTCAGGGTCTCGGTGTCAGTTGGTGTTGGCGTCGGGGCCTCGGTCTCCGTTGGTGTCGGCGTCGGAGTCTCGGTCTCCGTTGGTGTCGGCGTCGGAGTCTCGGTCTCCGTTGGTGTCGGCGTCGGAGTCTCGGTCTCTGTTGGTGTCGGCGTCGGAGTCTCTGTTTCAGTCGCCGTCGGCGTTGGAGTGTCCGAAGGCGTCGGGGATGGTGGAGATGTCGGCGTGTTGTTGACGAACGGACCTTCGGCGAAGAAGGCGCCTGCGCCGGTAACGACGACTGTCTTACAATCGGGGTCTGCGATATAGCCCGAGGGGGCCGCCGTTTCGCAAATACGGTACGTGCCCGGCACGGTGATTGTTAGGTTGAACTTGCCGCCGGTCGGGTCGCCGTCCGGCGGCTGGTTGTCGGTTACAGACTGGCATTCGTCAGTGGTATCAACACCGTTGCCGTCGTGAGTGCGGCAGACCTCGAAAGTAGCGCCGGACAGGAGGTTGTCCTGGCCGTCCACTTTCTGCCAGTGAATGCCGCAGAGCGGTAGCGGCTCCGGTGCGGCGAAGTCCTTAAGTTCCGCTGTGCTCAGGTCCTCGGGATTACCCTGGGATGTCCTTGTGTGGGCCTGGAAGGAGCCGATACAAGGGGTGGCACCAAGCAACCCAGTAAGGTCGATTCCGAACTCCGTGAAGGCATTCTTCTCGAGGGTCGCTATGACATTGCCGTGGTTGTCGTAGTTGGGCCAAGGCCCGCCGTCATCACTGGGCCCGGCATTGTTCAAACCACAGATAGTGTCGGCCGCGTTACAACCGGCGCCGGTCATTGAGCCGCCGGCGACTATTACATACTGGCTGCCGTCCCACTGAAAGACCCGAAGTGTTCCGAAGTCGCCGCCTTTGGTGAAATCCATGGCAACGAGGATGTCTCCTGCGGTCTTAGATCCGAGGAAGCCGCATGGCTCGTTGGCGCAGGGTGGCTCTTCATCGAGCGAAATGATCTGCCGGTTGAATTCGATGTCGATGTGGCTATCGCCGTTAGGCGCCAGTCTTTCCAGGCCGGCGTAAATGATCAAGTGGCCGTTCGAATCCACTGTGCCAAAGGCGTAGACGTTCGACAGGTCGTCCTTGGCTGGGACGCTCTGTGTGCCCCAGTTCCAGGCAGAAGGCTGCTGGTTGTTCTTCGTCCCGCCGGACGTGAACACGGTGTGGTCAACCGCGCCGGCCGGCGAGATATCATCCATCAGGAATCCGGCGGCGAGGCCTCCATGGAGATCGGCGACGTTGCCGGCGGAATCAAAGACAGATCCCCAATCCGGCCCGGCCGCTGCTCCATCCGGGATGTTGCCGTCAAGCTCGAATTCGCCATCGTCGTGGACCGCCGAAGCGGGAATGGGCCAGCCGATTCCCAAACACACCAGCAGCGCCAAAGCGGCCAGAATTGCCGCGACGATGCCGGCGACCAGTGGCCTTACCGGCCACGCTAATGTCGTTGTCTGTGCTTGGGGAAAGTCCCCCCGCGTCCGATGCATGTAAACCTCCCTAGGACTCGCCGTTTCCTGCAAGTCCGGCTGCTCGCAGGGCTGTTAACTAATACTTTACAGACGTTGATAATCAGTAAAACCAACGCGCAGTGAATAATGAGTGAAAGCGTCCCGCCGAGCTGCGCGATCGGTACTAAAGAAAGGGCGTGGACGGCTCGTCGGAGCCGCCCACGCCTAGCCCAAGGGAGAGTATTTTCTCGCTACGAGGCTTCGGCGCCTTCTCTATGCCGTGCCGCCCAGCGAGGTTCCTCAACTGCTGCTTCCTTCCCTTCTCGCTCGCGAAGGTCCGGAAGCCACCGCAGGAACGGCGGCAGGTACCAGTTCCGGTCGCCCAGCAGTTCCATGGCTGCCGGGACGAGGACTGAGCGTACGACAGTGGCGTCCAGAAGCACGGCGACGGCAAGGCCGAAACCCATCTGCTGGAACATCACGAGATCGCCCTGGGCAATACCCCCGAATACTGCGGCCATGATCAGCGCAGCTCCGGTGATTATGCCCGCAGTCGAGCGCACGCCGAAGGCAACCGACTCGCGGTTGTCCTTCGTGCGGTCGAAGCGCTCGCGGATACGGCTGAGGAGGAAGACGTGGTAGTCCATTGAGAGACCGAAGAGGATCGAGAAGGTCCAGAGCGGCACCCACGCCTCGATGATGTCCACCTGCTGGAAGCCGAGCAGTTCATTGCCGACGCCCTTCTGAAAGACCAGCACCAACAGCCCGTAGGCGGCACCCACTGAGAGCAGGTTCATGATGATCGCCTTGATCGGCACAACGATCGAACGGAAGACGATAGTCAGCAAGATGAAGCTGAGCCCGAGCACGAAGCCAATCACAATCGGTGTGTAATCTTCAGTCGTGTTGATGTAGTCAAGCGATCCTGAGCTCTGGCCACCGACCATCACTTTCGCGTCCACGGCGCTAAAGGCTTCAGGAATATACTTCGACCGCAGCGCACGCACAGAATCCAACGTCCCGTTCGCTGTCGGATCACCGTTCACCGGCACTGAGTAGAGTGCAACGTCGCCGCTGCTGTTTGCCGTAAAGGCGCCGTGACTGAACTCGGGATGCTGTCCAAGGACCGCATCGAGGCGGCGCAGCGCACCCTGAACCGCCGCGCCGTTTACGTCACCCTGGATGGCGATTTCCGCTGGAGTCACGAGTCCGTATGAGAACTCGCTCTGCAATATCTGGAATCCCTCTTTGGAGCGAAGACCGTCTGGCAGAGTGCTGACGCCGGCGCTACCTGTCTTGATATCGATGTAGGGCACGGCAAGCGCGATTAGCAGGGCCGCGGCTGCGACGAGCGCGACCACGGGGTAGCGCATAACGAAACGCGTGACGCGGTCCCAGAACCCGCCGTGCTTCTCATGGTCCGCCGCGATGGCCCCCTTACCAATAAACGGGACGCGCACGGCGTTCACCCTGTCCCCGAGAAGGCCGAGCATGGCCGGCAGCAATGTCAACGAGATCATGACCGAAACCAGGACGACGATGATGGCGCCTGCGCCGAGGCTACGGAAGATCGTACTTGGGACAAGGAGCATGCCGAAGAGGGCGAGGACGACTGTCATACCGCTAAAGAAGACGGCGCGCGAAGCCGTCGCGCCGGTGACCGCGATCGCATCTTCCTTCGCCAGCCCCTTCGCGCGCTCCTCCCGGTAGCGGGAGACGATGAATAAAGAGTAGTCGATGCCGACCGCCAGGCCCATCATTGTGATCACGTTGGTGATGAAGAACGAGAGCTGAGAGACATGCCCGAGCAGGGCCGAGAGGCCGACGGCGACAACGATCGCCAGGATGCCGAGAACGAGAGGTACGCCCGCTGCCAGGAGCGCCCCAAACACGATAATCAGCACTACCAGCGCGATCGGTATCCCGATGGACTCGCCGGTCTCGAGGTCATGCTGCGCCTGCGTTTGCAGCTCGTCGCTCATGCTCGCGCGGCCGGTGATCAGGATGTGGAAGCCCTGCGAGCCATCGACCTGCTTGACGATGTTTAAGACCGGATCGATCCTGTCCTGCGCTTCCTCGTGGTCGCCGACCATGACGAACGGCAATATCGTGGTGTGGCGGTCGGCGGAAACGAGGGACGGGTCGTTCGATTGATAGAAGTTGGTGCCCTTTGAGATGATCCCCGTACCAAGCGCTGAGATCTTACCGTAAACTCCATCAACTACCTCACGGAACTGCGGGTCGTCTACCGTCGCGGAGTCGGAGCGTACGATGACAACTTCGTTCGTTGGCTCTGGACCGCGAAGATGGTCCTTGAGCAGATCTTCGGCCCGCTGCGACTCGGGGCCGTTCGTGAGGGACACGTCTGTCGTCAAGGCCCCTGACAGGAGCACGCCGATCGCAGCCATTGAGGCGACGATGACGACGACCCAGATCCCGACGATAGTCCAGGGGCGGCGCGCCGAGACCCGCGCGAGACCTTCAGTTGATAGCAGTGATAACGCCACGTTGGGTGCCTCCCTTACTCCAGCGGAGCGGAGCCTCTTCCCCGCTCAGTATTGCGACGAATGAGCCATGTTCAAATCGACCTGTTTGGCGGCAGGCCGCACCCCGAGTTCGATTGCTAGCCCTAACGGTATTCCGTCGCCTGAGTCGGTGGCTTGCGCAGGATCGAGAGCCAGCCGCCCAGCGGCTTCGGCGCGGCCATAGATCGTTCGGTCTGAGGCCAGCCTGCCGTGTGGGGGTGTGTGTTACGGGCCTCGTCCTCGCGTTCGCGGATTGCCGCCCAAACGAGTTCGTCGGTGAGGAAGCTTAGCATACCAATCAACTCCTTCCAGCTTCCGTTTTCTGCCAAAATGTACCGCCAATCATTGCCTTCATGACGGCGACGTATTTCCATATGTCTACTTCTGGATCTAGGGTCTTCTGAAGGACGAGGCCGTCCCAGAAGGCCATCATCACTCTCGCGACCGCGTCCGGATCCAAAGCGGCGTTGATTTCGCCGCGATGTTGAGCAGCGCTGACGATCCGTTGAATGAAGGCGTTGCGAATGCTTTCATCAATCCGGACGACGGTCTGCTTGATCTTCGGATTGCTCAGGGCCTCGGCCCAGAGCTCGATGTGTACAGCGCAGTCGCGGACGTCTTCAAGTTTGCTAAAGAAGACATCTACAAGACCTTCGAGTACGTCCAGCGTCTCGGTGCGTTCGCTGGTCACGGCATCGATGACTGCGGCGCTATGCTGGCGCCCCTGCTCCTCCATCGCCTCGATAATTTCGTCCTTGCTTTGAAAATAGCGATAGACGGCACCGGGACTTAGCTCGGCCATCTGACAGATGTCATGCATCGTTGAGCGATGAAAGCCCTTACGGGCGAAACATTCGGTTGCAGCATCCAGAATTTGCTGGCGGCGTGCTTCGAGGTGTGCGTCTGTAACTTTTGGCATTGCCCGTCCTCCGAAAACGAGTATTCGGTTTTTAAAACGAACACTCATTCTTTTTCTACTCCACGTCAATGCCATGTGTCAAGAGCCTAACCCAACGGAGGTCTGAACACTGTGACGAAAGTCACACCTTAACTGTCTGGTCACCGGTGAACTCAGAGCTCTCCACGTTTTCTATTCTGGCGCAGGCCCGGTGCAGCGAAATAAACGGCGCTTTAACAGGCGGTTAATTGTGCGTCACAGACCTGCGCCGCGGCGTGTGGGCCAGTAGAGCCAGCTGTGGTAGTCGACGCCGCAGGCTTGTGCACAGACAGGACCAGAGGGACCGCCAGCAGCGAGCCCGCGGACAAGATGACAAAGGCGAGGCGGTAGCTGTCGGTCATGTCGTAAGGCCAGCCGGCAAAGACCGGGCCAGCCAGCTCGCCGAGCGTTGCGATGGTGAAGGCGAGTCCCTGGATCGCGCCAAAGGCTCTTAAGCCGAAGAACTCGGCCTGGAAGGCGGGCCGGCCGGGGATGCTACCGCCCAAGCCAAGGGCGAAAACGTGAAGAATGGTACAGGGCCTGCCATCCCAGGTAAACCGTGGCATAGAGAAACGACGCCAGCGCGGTCGTAGCGTAAGCCGCAGCGCCATCACATAGCGCTTGTCGACACTATCGGCAAGATGGCGCAGGCCCAGCCCGCCTCCAGGCTCCGCAGGGTCATTGTGGTAACCGACGCCGCGGGGAGCCCTTCTGACAGGCGAACGCTCGTTAAAGAACGGGATCGGATGAACGACGATGGCGAGCACTCCGAGATTGGTGAGTCCCGCTGCGATCGACATCTTCACCGAAGATTATCGAGCGGCACACGTAACGTAACGGACCACGCTCCATCTATTTATGGTGAACAGATATTAACCGGCCAGCGCTCGTCTGGTTGCTGCTACTTATCGGAAAGGAGTTAGGCATGGCGTCACCGCGCCGTCGCCTCGTACTGAATCCTGATGCACGGGAGCTTGAAGCGCAGCGCATTGCCTGCAGCTACCTCGTGAAGGGCTGCGAACGGGCTCTATTTGATTTCGGCCTGATTGCTGGTGATATGGGTGGGATAGAGACTGCGCGCATTGATGAGCGCGCCGCCCACATTATGCGCGCCGTCCTCGGCTCCTGGCGTGACACGCTTTCCCTGCTGACCGACCACCTAACTGACCGCGACTTCGCTGATTCATCGGATGTGTGGACGGTGATGCGGACAGCCGCGTCCGGCAATCCGGCTATCAAATCGCAATTGGATTAGGAGCCCGATCCTTAAAGGCCCACGAAGATGCGGAATCACCGAAGCGCGCGGGTGCGAGTAGCCGGCGGTAAGAGCGGAAGGGTTGCAATCGAAGAAGCCCGATTGCCAGCCGACACGACCGGCCGCGCTATCGCTCAGATGCGCCGCGAGCTGGATGTAATGCGCGAACGAGAGAGCCTGCTCAAGCACGAGCTCGACGAGTTCATCCGCTTGACGGCGCATGACCTCCACGAACCACTACGCATGGTGTCCTGCTACGTACAGTTGTTGGAACGCCGCTACTGCGGACGCCTGGACTCGGACGCAGACGAATTCATTCAATTCGCGATGGACGGCGCGCGGCGCATGCAGGCTATGGTCGACGGCTTGTCCGCCTTATCGCGCGTGACAAGCGCTGGCAGGCCGTTCAGGACTGCGGACTTGAACGCCTCAGTGCAGAGCGCCGTTTCAGCGCTCCGGCCAGCGATTGATGAGGCTGGCGCTGTGGTCAGATGCGATACGCTCCCGTCCGTCTTGGCTGATGGAGCGCAACTAGAACAGCTCTATCACAACTTGATCGGCAATGCCCTGAGATTCTCGAATGGCCGCCGGCCGCGCGTCCACGTGGGCGTCGAGAACAAAAGCGGCGAGCACGTATTCTTCGTTCGCGACAACGGCATCGGCATTGATCCGCGATACGCCGAAAAAGTCTTCGTTATGTTCCAGCGCCTCCACGCTCGGGATGAGTATGAGGGGAACGGTATCGGCCTGGCGGTCTGCAAGCGGATAGTGGAGCGCCACGGCGGGCGAATCTGGGTCGAGTCTGAACCGGGCAACGGTGCGGCCTTCCGCTTCACCTTCCGGGACAGGAAAGAGGGCCTACCGAAAGAGACGAAGCCTTGACCCGAGCCGCTAAGACCGAGGTCACTGAAGTCTTACTCGTCGAAGATAGCCCCGGCGATACAAGGCTCACGCTCGAGGCGATTCGCGACTGTGATCTGCCCCTGAACCTGAATGTCGTCCGAGATGGATTTGAGGCGATGGCGTTTCTGCACCGAGAAGGCAGATATGGCGCAGTCGAGCGGCCCGCGCTGATCTTATTGGACCTGAACCTGCCCGGAAAAGGCGGACGCGAGGTGTTGTCTGAGATAAAGGGTGACCCAGAGTTGAGGCGCATTCCCGTTGTTGTTCTCACCACCTCGCAATCGGAGGACGACATTGGTCTGGCATATGGGCTGCACGCCAATTGCTACATCCGAAAGCCCGCCGACACAAACCAACTTTCTGGGATCGTCAAGGGCATCGAGGACTTTTGGCTAACGAAGGTGAGGTTGCCTTGTTGAACACGCAAGTCGCGCCAAAGGAGTTGTGGGGAAGATGATTGACCGCCCCGTCGAAGTCCTTCTAGTAGAAGATAATCCCGGTGACGCCCGCCTGGTCCGGGAGGCGCTCGCGCAAGTGCAGTCCCGGCGCTTCAACCTGACGCACGTCGATCGCCTGGAGGACGCTCTGAGGCGTCTGGAACGAGACGAATACGACGTTGTCCTCTTGGACCTTCTACTGCAGGATAGCCAGCGGCTTGGCACGCTTATGATGATCCACGAGCAGGCGCCGAAGGTCCCCATCGTCGTATTCACCGGTCTGGCGGATGAAGTCGTGGGCCTCTGGGCATTGAGCGAAGGAGCCGAAGACTACGTTGTGAAAGGGAAGGTTAGCGGGGAAAAGCTCGCCGGTACTTTGTTTCATGCTATCCAACGGCATGAACCCGCCTCGCGCTCGGGGCTGAAGGTCCGGAAGAGACAACCTCGAAAGGAGTATGGGCAATGAGCGAGAAACCGATAAGGGTTCTACTCGTCGAAGACAATCCGGGCGACGCCCGCCTTGTTCGAGAGACGTTAGCGGAGATCGATTCGCCTCAGTTTGAACTCACCCACGTTGAGAGGCTCAGCCAGGCACGGCAGCGTCTCGCTGAGGAGCAGTTCGACGTGGTCCTACTGGATCTCGTCTTACCGGACAAGCCACGTATGGGCAGCTTGATTGAGATACACGACCAAGCTTCGCGCGTGCCTATCGTTGTCCTGACCGGAATGGACGACGAGACAATGGCATCCTGGACTTTGGAAGAAGGCGCGCAAGACTATCTGATCAAAGGCCAGACTGATCGCGAGTCGTTGGTTCGCTGTATCCGACACGCCATCCAGCGCCACCGAACGCAGTCAGGTAAGTTGCGCACCGCGCCCGCCCGGTTCGCATAGCGCTCACCGAAAACCGGCGGCACCCGACTCTTTGATTGTATGCCGGCCGCCAACGAAGTAACGGAGCGAGCCGAGAGAGCGTCTATGTATCGTCGGCTCATGGCGATTCCGACGAGATTCCGACGATGCTCATCGACCCGGAAACAAGCCCGAAGGACGGCGGTCTGACGATGCGCTGTCGGCAGGCGTGCGGCGAGAGTCTGGCGAGAGCAACGGAAGAAGATATGGGCAGGGAGGAAGCGGTACAGCTCTAGAAGCGTGGAACCGGACCGCGCCGCGACGGCCCTCTTTATCCACCGCTTGAAGCCGGTGGCCGGATCGGATTTCACGCTAGTGAAAGGGGATGCCCATGCCTATAGATGGTCGTTTATCCGCCCTAACGGACCAGGAAGTTGCCGAATTGAAGGCCCATCATTTGGCTTGCAGCCACCTTGTAAAGGGCTGCCAGGACGCGATTATCAGATTCCGAGAGAAGACGGCCGAGGTCCAGCAAGGTCAGCAGGCAAGCACCGCGCACCGGGCCATCGAGATTCTGGAAGAGGTGCTTGGCTCTTGGTGTGACACGCTGTCAATTTTGCGCTCTGCTCTTAACCGGACCTCCTCCCGGACCGCCGCCTTTGACGAAAGGTTCGAGTTAATTCCGGGCGTCTTCAAGAACGAGTCTTCCCGGCAGGGCGCGGCTGCTTTTGATGCGAGGCGGAGCTAACGTCGCTGGATAACCGAGTATGAGTGCACTTCGGGGAGGGAGACGGCGCAAAGGACATCCCGGAAACGGAAACGGTACCCGGTTCGATTTGCGCGACGGCGAGAACTTAGCCGACGCCTACCCATCCTTATCTTTGCCCTCTGATTCGACCACTGTCGATGGTTCCCCGACGGCCAGGGCGAGCGGGCCTGCTGATGCGCCGCCCGGCCTCTTGCTTAGTGCTTTAGTTCTGCTGCGCTGCCTCTCCGTTATCGCCTTCGGGGCAGCAGCGCTGATGTCCTTCACGAATCTCGGCTCGCGCGTATTTAACGTAGACGGCGCGCAACAGGCCCTCGCGATTGCACTGGCCGCGACCGGCATCATGGCTGCCTTTGCGGCATGGCTGCGATACCGATCCGATAGATCGAGCCAGAGCCTGCTACTGTTCGTTGCCTTTGCCGGTCTCGCCGCCTTGTACGGCCCCCTCGCCGTCGTCCACACAGCGGGCCCGAACCCGGCTCACCTACTGTTCGCCCCGTTGTCGCGCCTTGTCTTCGCCAGCGGTTTGCTTGCCGCCGTTCTGGGCGTACAGGTCAGATCCCTCACCCGACTTCCTCCTTGGGCCGTGGCGACACTGGTGGTCCTCTTGGGCTGCGCTATCGACGCTGTCATCTACTCGGAAATTGGAACCGTTCTCTACGATGGCATTCCGCAACTCCTTCTGGAACGCGCGGAGGCAGCCGGTCTGTTGGTCAATCTCGTTGCGGTCATCTGCGTGGTCCGAATATGGTGGGGAACACGGCGGCCGTTCCTGATCTACGTCATCGGCGCCGTATGTGCCTTAACCCTGGGCGGAAGCCTATTTCTGATCTCCGACCCGTGGGAAGGGCGCTGGTGGGCGGCGCACCTAGGCATGTTTGTCTCGGCCATCGCTGTTACTGAAGGTGTTGTCGCGGAGCGCTCGCGACGAGGAAGGCTGTCCGAAGTGATGGACTTGGGCGGGCTTTCGCGTCTCGCAGAGAGTACCGTCGACGCTATGCGCGATGGCCTCGCCCTCCACGACGCGACAGGCCACCTGGTCGGCTGGAACCCGGCCGCTGAGCGGATTACTGGCTGGCGACGCGAGATGGCGGCGCTGCGTTTGTCGCCGACGCTGCCCGAAGGGATGGTCGAGTTACCGGACGCAAAGTGGGTGGACGTCCGTCACTTTAGCGTGCGCCAGAACGGCTATCACTATCTGGCCACGCTGTTTACGGACGTAACAGAGCGCATGCAAGTCGAGAAGGCGCTCAGAGAGAGCGAGGAGCGGTACCGCAGCCTCGTTGAGGTCTCACCGGACGCTGTCATACTGATGGATCTGGAGGGCACGATTCGGCTCTGTAACCGCCGAGCGGCCGCGCTCCAGGGGCGCGAGAGCGGTGAAGAGCTACTTAACAAGAACTTCTTCGACCTAATCGCCGTCGCCGACCGCGAGCGGGCTTTGGCCAACGCGATGCGGATCGTACAAGAGGGCGGTGTTCGCGACGTCGAGTATCAGATGCTTCGCAGGGACGGCTCGCATTTCTCCGCGGAGCTAAGCGCATCGATCATCCGCGACCTATATGGCAAGCCGCGGGCCGTCACCGCCGTGTTCCGAGACGTTTCGGATCGCAAGCGGACAGAACAAGCTCTGCGGGAGAGCGAGGAACGATACCGGGGTCTCGTCGAGGCCAGTCCGGACGCGGTGGCGTTTTCGGACCTGGGCGGGAGAATACTGCTGTGCAATCAGCAAGCGGCGGTCTTACACGGATTCAGTGATGTAGATGACGTGTTGGGTCACAACCGCTTTGAGCTGATTGCACCCGAAGACCGCGGTTCGGCAATCAATCTATTAGCTCGAACCTTGGATACGGGTGTTGTAACGCGCCGCGAATATGAATTGTTGCGCGTTGATGGGTCTCGATTCCCAGGAGAGATGAGCGCGTCTCGCATCCTCGATCGGGACGGCCAGCCAATGGGACTGACCATGGTCTGGCGGGACATCACTGAGAGGCGACACGCGGACGAGGAGCTTCACCGTACGAACGCCTTCATCGACTTATTGCGGTCGGTCGCGGTCGCCGCTAACGAAGCGACTAACCTAGAGGGGGCGCTCAATTCCGCCCTGAGGCACATTTGCGAACGTGTTGGCTGGCCAGCCGGTCACGCCTATGTCCTGTCAGCTGAAGCCGAGCGCCGGCTTGTATCGGCTGGCGTCTGGTACCCTGAGGCGTCGCGGAGGTTGGCGGCACTACGCACCGCGACAGCGGAAACCGGCGGCATAGCTGCTGGCGATAGCCTGGCGGTCCAAGTCTTGGAGACCGGCAAGCCAGCGTGGACCCGCGACCTGAGAGACTGCAGCTTTGCGCGTGGAGAGGCCGCTCTTGCTGCCCGCTTGGCGGCCGCCTTCGCGTTTCCTGTGCGAGTGGGAGACGACGTCGCGGCTGTCCTGGAGTTCTTCTCGAACGAGTTCGAAGAGCCGGACGAACCGCTGCTTGAAGTAATGGCAAGTATTGGCGCTACGCTCGGGCGCGTCGTAGAGCGCAAACGCGCCAGGGATGAAATTGACCGGACGTTCACGCTCTCGCAGGACATGCTCGCCATCATCGGCTTCGATGGTGAATTCAGGCGCGCCAACCCCACATTTTGCGGCACTCTCGGCTTCAGTGAAGTTGAGCTGATGGCGATCCCATACGTTGAGCTGGTCCACCCCGAAGACCTGAACGCATTCGCGACAGAGTTGCACCGCCTCGCGTCCGGAAACCCCGTCAAGGGCTTCGAGATGCGCATGCGTTGCAGAGACGGCTCGTATCGCTGGACCCAATGGAACGGAACGCCGTTCCCATCAGAGCGGGTGATTTACGGCCACGGGCGAGATATTACCGAGCGCAAGCGAACGGAGGAGGCGTTATTGAACGCCACGGACGAGATCCGCGACCTCTATAACGCAGCTCCCTGCGGCTATCACTCGCTCGATCGCGATGGCGTGTTTGTTCGGATCAACGATACAGAGCTCGAATGGTTGGGGTACAAGCGGAACGAGGTGATTGGCAAGAAGAAGATGGCCGACGTTTTAACACCGCCCGGCAAGAAGGCCTTCGCCCGTAGCCTCCGCGAATTTCAGAAGCGTGGCTGGACGCGGGCGGTCGAGATAGAAATGTTACGGAAGAACGGCACAACTTTCCCCGCCCTGCTGAGCGCGTCAGCCGTCTCGGACGTTGACGGTAAATTCCTGATGACTCGCTCCACAGTCTTCGACATTACCGAGCGCAAGCGAGCTGAAGAAGAGCTGCGGGAGAGCGAGTCGCGAGCGCGCGCCATCGTAAACACCGCGCAGGACGCCTTCGTTGCTATCGATCAATCCGGGCGCATCACCGACTGGAACCCGCAGGCCGAAGCAACCTTCGGCTGGTCGCGGAAAGAAGCGCACGGGCGCAAGCTCGCCGATACCATTATCCCGGCCAGATTTCGTAAGGGGCACAAGTTAGGGCTTCAGCGCTTTGTGCGGACGGGCACAGGCCCGCTCCTCAACAAGAGGATTGAGCTGGCCGCGATCGACAGAGATGGACACGAATTCCCTGTGGAGGTCACGATTTCGCCCGTGCAGATGGGGGCGGAATACACCTTCAACTCATTCATTCACGACATAACCGAACGCAAACAGGCCGAGGCTATGCGCGCTCGCTTGGCCGCCATCGTCGAGTCCTCGGACGATGCAATCATTGGCACAAATCTGAGCGGGGAAATAACCAGTTGGAATAGAGCAGCTACACGCCTGTTCCGGTATTCCACGCGAGAGGCTGTCGGCAAGCCTATCACGATGCTGACGCCACCGGACGTCCCTCAGGAGTTGTCCGCGGCTTCTCCGGGCGAGAAATCGAGCAGAGGTGTTGAGCACTTCGAGACGGTTCGCATGCGCAAGAATGGCAGCCGTTTGGAGGTCTCCCTGACCGTCTCGCCCATTCTGGATGCCGACGGTGTCATAATCGGCGCCTCCACAATTGCGCGGGACGTCACAGCCCGCAAGCGCGCTGAAGAGCTTGCGCGGCGCGCTGAAGACCTGGCGCGGTCGAATGCAGACCTCGAACAGTTCGCTTATGTGGCCTCTCACGACCTCCAGGAGCCGCTGCGCATGGTCACGGGCTACTGCGACCTGCTCCAGCGCCGGTACAAGGGCAAATTAGACACGGATGCTGACGACTTTATTACTTTCGCCGCGGAGGGTGCGCAAAGGATGCAGGAGCTTGTCCGGGGCCTGCTCGAGTACTCGAGGGTAGGGCCGCACGCAAAGATAGAGGTGCCAATCGATTCCGGCGAAGCCTTCGAGCGTGCGCTGGCCAACCTTCGTGTGGCGGTCGATGAGAGCGGTGCGACTGTCAAGCGCGGGCGGTTGCCGACTGTTCTGGCCGACGCTACGCAACTTGAGCACGTATTTCAGAACCTAATTGGCAATGCTATCAAGTTCCACGGTCATCTCACGCCACTCATTTATGTCAAGGCGGCCCGGCAGGACGGCATGTGGCGGTTCTCGGTAAAAGACAACGGCATCGGCATTGATGTGCGCTATGCCGATAAGGTGTTCGCGATCTTCCAGCGGCTTCATGGGCGCGGAGAGTATGCCGGCACCGGCCTGGGGCTGGCTATCTGTAAGAAGATCATCGAACGCCATGGTGGCAGCATCTGGTTCGAATCGGAGCCGGGTCATGGAACGACTTTCTATTTCACGCTGCCGGCGAGAGGAGGGACAGGACCATGAGCAAGCGAAGGAAGGCCGGAAATGTGGAGGCGACGAACGCGCTCGAAGCCCCGACCAGACCGATTGAGATCTTGCTTGTCGAAGACAACCCAGCGGACGTCCGTATGACAGTGGAGGCGCTCAAGGACTGCCGCGTGAGCAACAAGCTAAGCGTGGTAGAGGACGGCGAGCAGGCACTCATGTTCCTGCGCCGGCACGATGGTTATGCAGGACGCACGCGCCCGGACTTGATCTTGCTCGACCTGAATCTGCCGAGGAAGGACGGTCACGAGGTTCTAGCCGAGATCAAGGCGGACCCCGATCTCAGAAAAATACCAGTCGTCGTGCTAACGACCTCCGAAAACGAGCGCGATGTTCGAAAAGCTTATGACCTGAACGCCAACTGCTATATCACCAAGCCGGGCGGGCTCGAGCAGTTCGTGAGCGTCATGAAGTCCATTCAGTACTTCTGGTCAAGCGTAGTGCAGTTGCCCTCAGTGGCTACCTAGGCAGCCCTGCATGACCGCGACACGGCGAAGGCCCGTCAGGGTGTTGTTCGTGGAAGACAACCCCGGTGACGCGCGTCTGGTTAAGGAGGCGCTGGCCGACATCCGATCGGCCGACTTCGAGGTTACTCATGTAGAGCATCTGCACGAAGGTCTCCGACAACTGGCCCGGCGCAAGTTCGATGTTATCCTTCTGGACCTGCTCCTGGGTGATACCCCACGCCTTGGCGCGCTCCTCGAGATTTACGAACAGGCATCACGCGTGCCCGTGGTAGTCTTGACCGGACTCGAAGATGAATCGCTGGGGCGCTGGGCAAGGAAGGAAGGCGCTCGCGAGTATTTGATTAAAGGCAAAGTCGAGTCTGAAGCTCTCGCCAATACGCTCTTGGATGCCGCAAGGCAAGCCTCCGTGAAGCGAAGCGGCGCCACGGCCGAACGACGGCACTAGAGACGATTCGGGCTCTAGCGGTCCTCGTTCAGAGTGCGCCCGCGTCTCGTGATGCGCCGCACGATGGAACCAACCAGAGCGTTGCGCAAGGGAGACCACATTTCCGCCAGGATGGCCTTTTCCTCCTCGGGCTCGCGCTTCCCAAAACGGGAGCGATTGTACGCCGCGGCGAGCATCGTCACGTCTTTAGCTTCACGGACGGAGCGTTTGAGACTGAGCGCGAACTCTGCCGGAGTCTGACCGGTCCTGGGACCGTGCCCGGCCCAGGTCGCCAGTCGCACGGTCTTCTCCCAGAGCTGCTGCGAGTACGGTAGCCCTGCCACGGAGCGTTGCCAACCGAAAAACACACTACCCGCGAAGAGGGTGATGAACGCAGCCACGCCCAGGGTTAGCAGCGGGTTGTAGTCACGCTTCTGCTCGATCGACGTGGCCGGGATACTGGGATTCTGGTCGGCGGGATTATCGAGAATCGGGTCGATGGCTGCCGGCAAACCAGGGATGTCCTTGAGATCCAGGGGCTTGCCGGGTTCGCTGGCCTGCTCGACGACGGGGTTCAGCGCACCCGGGCGGTCAGGAGAAGGGTTGAAGGCAATCCACCCGTAGCCCGGGAAGTAGACTTCTGTCCAGGCATAAGAGTTGTAGTCACGTATCGTGTAGGCCCCGCTCTCCAGGTTCTTATCTGCGTCGTTGATGACGAATCCGACAGCAAGGCGCGACGGGATCCCGAGCGTGCGCAGCATTACCGCCATTGCCGAGGCGTGGTAGTCGAAGTAGCCGCGCTGAGAATCGAACAGGAAGTAGTCGATGGTATCCCTGCCCGGCGGCGTGTCCGGAATATTGAAGTCAATCGGGAACTGCCGGAGGGCATCTTGTACGATTACTGCTTTGTCATAACGGGTAGTTGCGCTGGCGGTCCACTGCTTCGCGAGGTCGCCGATCCTCGCTGGCAGCCCGTCGGGCAACTGACGGTAGTGGTGCTGCACCCAGTCCGGATCGATCCCGGTCGCCTGGCGGAGTTCGTCTTCGGGGACGATGGGAATGAACCCGGTGACGTTGTAAGAGCGGCCTTCGTCCACACGATTCTCGGGCCTCGCCACGAGCGCGTCGGGAAGCGGCCCGTCGTTTAGCTTCAGTCCGCCTACCCTTACGATGTTCTGATCGCCATGGCGCTCGACGGTTAAGCCGACGAAATCTTCGCCCATATCGGCTTTGACTGCCGAAAGTATTTCCTGGTCGGTCTTGCCCTCGCCACCGCCCTTAAGTCCAAACTGGATCGTCTTAAACCCGGAGGACGGGGCCTCGATCTGAAACGGCGTGCTCGCCGACAGCGGTTCCCCAGGCGAGAAGAGCACCGAGCCCACGACGCTATTTCGGTCGACCGTGATTGTCAACGGGATGACCTGACCTTTGATCGCGCCGCTAGTGAGCTCCTCTTTCACGCTGTCTTCGATGTACGCCGGCAGGTCCACGGAGGTCCGCGCGCCGGCTTTCCAGCCGCCGCCGCCGTACTCGTCGTAGACCGCGCCGCGCAGACGAATCTCACCTGATACGGCCGGGTCGTTGACGCGAACGGTCATCAACTCCCGGTTGCCGAGGTCGATCGAGCCCTGGAAGGGTAGGACGCCCGTGAAGTTGTGGACGGGAACCACCCGCTTTACGTGCAGTGGCCCAGAGAGCCGCACGAAATTGACACCGATCTCCTCGACCTGGCTGACCATGGCATTCACCGGGCCCGGCGTGGTGAACGGCCCGACGGGCAGGACCCACGCAGTGACAATAAGAAAGAGGAGGGCCCAGGTGGTGAAGTTGAGGAACGATAGGCTGATTAGCGAGGGGTAGCTCGTGCCCTCACGTCGCCAAATTGTCATCCGGGTCATCAGGTTGGTCCGCATCACCAGCAGGAAGCCGAACAGCATGTAAAGCAGCACGGAACCCTCGAGGTTGTCGCCCACGAGCGCCATATCCAGGAACAGCGTCAGGCCGCCGGGAATCAGCCCTATCCAGGCGTTCTGCCAGCGGTACACGCTCCAGCCGAAGATGAATGCGCCCAACCACGTCAGGCCCAGCACGAGCACGTTGAACGGCAGCGAGTCGTTGCTGACGCCTCCGTGGAAAGCGAGGTTAAACCATGTCTCGAAGCGAAGATAAATGGTGTCGAGTCTCTGCTGGAAATCTCCCGGCCCCACCATCTCCAGCGTCTGCCAGAAGACGACGAGCGCGCCTGTGAGCACCGCGAGCGGCCACGCGGCAAATATCGAGAGGCCCGAGCGCGCGATCAGGAGCGAAGCGACGATCGCCAAGACGGCGACCACCGTGATCGGCGGCATATCGTCGGACCAGCCAGACTGCTCCAATCCGAGCGAAACGCACATGGTAGCGCCCAGCGCCAGGACAAGCGTGAGCCAGTCCTCCCAGTCGGTGAGACGCGCGGCTAAGCGTTTGAGCCATAAAGGCGCCGTACGCGCAGCGGTCGGAGCTGCCGGCCTCGTCCATTCGAACTCGGCCATCAGCGCGCCATTGCCTTCTGTCGCTCCGGTGCGGCATGTGCAGCCATACCCGCCGGTCCAAGCATCAGCGAAATGTCGGAGCCGCAACGCACAATGTAGGCCGGGACACCGAGACTGGAAAGCGCTTCCGGGCGTAGTGATCTCCTCTGCTCAGCGCCGCCGAAGCTGGCGGCCTCCAGCGACACAACTGCAGCGCGCGTACCCTGCTGCACCGTAGTCTCGAGCGACGCCAGCCAGCCATCATCGGCAGAAGGCGTCACGATGATCAGGGTGGTATGACGGCCGAAGCGGCGGCCCTCCTCTTCGAGAACGAGACTCAGAGGCTTGACTCCCGTCGCCTCCGCCATCGCCAGCGCTTCCAAGATGCGGCCGTACTGTTGAGAGCCCCGCGTCGGGTCCAGGACGACCGCTTCTTGTCCTAGCGCCATGAGCCCCAGTATCCGGTTGGATTGGACGAAGTGGTAGGCAAGCGAGGTCGCAATGCGCACACCGTATTCTTCAGTGCTTTCGTCCCCCACACCTGCCTGAACCGAGCCGTCCAGGTCCAGGAGCACCCAGACGTTGCTCGTCGGGTCCATTTCGAACGTCTTGACCATCAGCCGGCCCAGCCGGGCTGTCGATCGCCAGTGGATTCGGTTGTAGCTGTCGCCCGGGTAGTAATCGCGGACCCCGGACGCATTCGGCGTTACATAGTGGGTGCGGCGGCGCACGCTCCCTTCGCCCGGTAGCTGCGCGACCGGCGACCAGAAGTACGGCAGCTCCTCCGGTCGCGGCAACACGAGCAGCTGACGCCGCTCGCCGTAGGTTCGCGTTAACCGAAAGAGACCGAAGGGATCGCCGGTCGTTATGCGTACCGGGCCGGCACGATAAATGCCGCGTCGCGCGCAGCGCACGTTCACCTTCCAATTGCGCGACCCATTGGACGACAAGGTGAGCACTGTGCGTGCTGGCGTACCGGGCATGTCGGTCTCGTCTTCGGCCTCCAGCCAAACCTTGGTAAATTTGCTTCGGCTTCGCAGTCGTACTTTCGCCTCGGCTTCTTGACCCACCTGTAAGCGGTCGTTCGCGCGCTCCACCGCCACCTCGAGAGCACCGGCATGCACGCGTGCCCAGATCAGACAGATGATGACCAGACCCCCGAGCACATAGGCGGCGCGATAGAAGAACCAGTAGCCGCTGACGAAGGCGAAGGCGGACATCGTTACCAGCGCCGAAACTACGAACAGCAGGTTCTGGTTGCGATAGCAGAGACCGAGGAAACGGCGCAGGGCGTAGGCCATTGTGTCCAAGGTCCGCGTCATCCTACGCGCGCCTGCTGGCCCGCTCGGAGGCGCGGACCCCGGGCACCGGCAGCCGTTGAAGTGCTTCGGCGAGTACTTGCTGGACGGTGGCGCCTTTTACCCGCGCCTGCGCATTCAGGATGATGCGATGCCCCAGCGCTGGATACGCCAGTGCCTTCACATCGTCTGGCAGAACGAAGTCACGGCCGTCGAGGATGGCCTGCGCCTGTCCCAGTCTTTGCAGCGCCAGTGACCCGCGTGGCGAAGCACCGAGATACACGGAATCATGATTACGGGTAGCGTTCATCAAGCTGACGATATACTCCTGCACCAGCACGTCTATGTAGATGTCGCGCACTGCCTCTTGAAGAGACAGGATCTCGTTCGACTCGCAGACCCGTTCCAGCTCCGCGACGGGGTGGCCGTCGCGCTGGCGCTCCATGATCGTCTTCTCATCTCGCACCGAGGGGTAGCCTAGCTCCAGACGAAGCAAGAAGCGGTCCAGCTGCGCCTCGGGCAGCGGGAACGTGCCTTCATACTCGATCGGGTTTTGCGTGCCCATCACCATGAAGGGCGCCGGCGTGTGATGGGTGACGCCGTCGACCGTCACCTGGCGCTCCTCCATCGCCTCGAGGAGCGCCGATTGCGCTTTCGGTGTGGCGCGGTTTATCTCGTCGGCGAGCACCACCTGCGAGAGCACAGGCCCCGGCCTGAATTCGAAATCGCGCGTGCTCTGGTTGTACATGGAGACCCCGGTTACGTCCGTGGGTAGGAGGTCGGGCGTGAACTGAATGCGGCTGAACGAGCAGCCGCTCGAGCGGGCGAGGCTGCGCGCTAGCATCGTCTTGCCGACGCCGGGCACGTCTTCGATCAGCAAGTGCCCGCCGCACATCAGCGTCATCACCGCGAGTTCCACCTGGGAACGCTTGCCGACGATGACGCGCTCTACGTTCTCGACGATTCGTTGGGCTACCGAGCGGGCGTCCAAGTGGGGCGGTTCTCCGGTCTAGTCCTGACTAGTAAACGGCAGGGCGGACGGTTTGGTTCCGCGTCGCTCCCTTCTTCTCAGGTTACTCGCTACCCCCAAAGGCTGGCAATAGACGCGTTACAAGTGTAGAGAGGCGGAGAGAACGCTAAGAGACGACGGTCAGGGCCATGGCCCGCTGTCGGTCCAGGCCGTCCAGCTAGAACCGTTCCACGACTTCTGCCACAGGTTCCGGGGACCACAGCCGCGCCCGAACACGTCTAGAAGATTTGACAACCGCGATGTTACCCCAATGCCGGAGGTGAAGCACCCTTCCGGTTCGATGAATCCCGAAAAGTTGACACCGCCGTCCGACGAGTAGTTATGCCACGCCGCATCCGCGCAGCCGCGGATGAAGACGTCCAGGCGGTTCACCCCCCATGAGTCGGCTCCTGGTCCTGAGCCCAGGCAGCCACTCAGGGAGGAGCCCGGCGCGTTGAAGCCGGACCAAGCGCCACCGAACCAGTAGTTTCTATGCAAACCGTTGCTGCAGGCGCGGACGAAAGCGGCCAGATGATTCCCGCCCCAAGTGGCTACTCCGGGGGCTGCGTTGACGCAGCCGCCCAGGTCCTGCCAGCTGCTCCAGCTCGAGCCTGAATTATCCGAGTACATCCAGTTGAGCGCGTCATAGCACCCCCGAACAAACACATCTAGCCGGGTGCTGCCCCACGATGTGACGGCCGGCTCTGACCTGAGACAGCCGCCCAGGTCCTGCCAGTCGGACCAACTCGACCCGCTCCAAGATTTCTTGTGTAGATGATCGCCGCAGCCGCGTACGAAGACGTCGATGCGATTTGTCATGCGCGAGACGGCGGCGGGCCCGCCTCGTAGGCATCCCGGATGGTACTCCCAGCCCGACCACGCACTGCCGTCCCACCACCTGTGATACATCGCCCCATTGTTGCCCCGCACGAAAACGTCGAGCCGGTTCGACGCCCATGAGGCGACTCCTACGGACTCGCCTTCCTGATAGCTTGGCGGGTTCGTAGTCCACAGGTCATTGTAGTCGGGATACTCGTAATAAGGATTAATCGCCGTACCGCTGGACGGGTCGCCACTGACGGCGTTGATCTTTGTCTCAAAGTGCAAATGTGGGGTGCTATTGCAGTCAGGACCAGGACACAGCCACGGGCTGCCGGTGTTGCCCTCGTATCCCACCAACTGGCCCGCCGACACAATTGGCCCGTAGGAGATTGCGATGCTGAGGAGGTGGAGGTAGCGGGTGAAACGCCCGCTGCCATGGTCGATGACGATGTAGTTACCGGCGCCATTCGGACCTGGTTGAAAGTTTGTATAGAATGCATTGCCCCCAAGCGCAGCGACCACGTACTCGCCACCCGTCGCCCGTCGCCGAGTAGGTAATCGGTACCTTAGTGGCCCGGGTAGCACCCGAAGCCACAGGTTTTTACGTATTGTGAAAAGAAGGGAAGCGTGTAAACACGATCCGTAATAGCGTCAGCTCGCCGCGCAAAGTCGAACGAAGTGGCAAACGCCACCAAGCCCAGGAGCAATAGGACCAGGCGAATTTTCAACATAGGGTTGCTATCTTAAGTTGAAACCCGACGCAACCGCTTCAAAATCCTCCGTCGCCAATCCCTTTATGCTGATTACGGCCTGCCCGTGCTGTAGGTAAGCAAGCGGGCTAGGTTGTTTATCGAAGTTCAGCGGGGCAACAAGAGAACGGGCTCCACCGATAACCTGTTCCTCCGTTGGATTTTCGTAAAAGAAGGCATCGTGGGCCTTGATCCACTCCTCTAGCGTCAAACCCGCCGGGTTGCTGCGAACGTAGATTGAGGCACGGAGTAGCCCGCCCGCGTCGTAGAGTTCAACAGCACTTAAAAAGTCCGGGATCTGCGCGTTGAACGCAACCTGGCAAATCGTCCATTCCGTCGGATAAGCGACCGAGTAGCCGGCTTCGGTATCGGTGTGCTCCTTCTTTTCGCCGGTCGGGATCGTCTCATATTGAAACGTGCGCGATACGTCAGCCATCCCACACGTCGGCAAGGGCGCCGATGTAGATTGCGGAGTTGAGCTTGCCGCCACCGTGGACGACGCAGACGGCGATTGTGATCCCTTGGGCACACTCGACGGGCTCGGCACTTGCTCTTCTTCGCCGCAAGCGGCAATTGCGGCACTCAGAGCCGCCAATGGGATTAGGACAAGAGCCAGCTTGCCCACTAAGTTCCCCCGCCGGAAAACGGCTTCGCGCCCGGCTGCACAAGGCGCACCGTCACTATTGTCTCTCTCTCTCTTCTTGTCAAGTAGTTTCAAGAGAAATCTTGCCGGAGATTCGCTTCTACCTTTTGGATCGCGCAAGCGACCGCGGAGGGCCGTGCGCAACGCTAACTCGCAACTCTGAACCCCCGACTGTAAACTACCGCTCAGGAGGTGCCTCATGCCCGAATACGCCGACCTGCTGTTCGAAGTCGATTCCAACGTCGCGACCATCACGCTCAACCGTCCGAACCGCCTCAACGCGATCAGCGGCCCGATGCTCGAATCGCTCTCTCAGGCGCTACGCGACGCAGACCGCGACCGCGATGTGCGAGTCATCGTCATCACGGGAGCGGGCCGCGGCTTCTGTGCCGGCCTTGACCTGAAGGACCTCGTCGCCGGCACCGGCATAGGCTCGAACGGCGCCAATGGCCTCGCTAACGCTCGCTTCGATCTCGCGAAC
>Ga0209803_1000438_pt1 | contig 27634 bp, 21 predicted proteins | sample GraSoiAngelo_138_FD_185895 | JGI IMG/M metagenome (GOLD analysis project Ga0209803, IMG submission 185895) | Grasslands soil microbial communities from the Angelo Coastal Reserve, California, USA - 14_0929_09_40cm (SPAdes) (version 2) | ecosystem: Environmental > Terrestrial > Soil > Grasslands ...
AAACGCGGGTCAGGAGTGAGAAGCTGTGTCGCGAAAAGAACGAAGAGTAAAAGCGCTTCCCCTAGGGAAAAAGAGAGATTGGTCAAAACCGCCACGGCGAAAAGTGATTGCGCCGCGGTTAAAAGCAACTCTTCGATCTGGCGGCCGTCCATATGCATGGGCGAGATCCTTCCCGCTGAAAGAGCATAAATCACCGGTAGCATGCCGATCAGCAAAGTCCACTGGTTGATCTTCGAGGAAATCAAAGTCCCGAGGCTGGCGCCCGGATTCGCCTTGAGTGCGAAAAGAATGGCTACGATAAACTCAGGCGATTCCGACGCCAAGGGTGCCAACCATTGAACCAAAAGAAATTCTTCGATGCCGAAGTTTCGCCCCGCGGCTAACAACCCTTCCGCAAAAGGCTCCGCAGCGATGAAAATCGTGTAGCCGGAGAACAGAAAAAACCCCAGCGTCACTAGGCGGCGAGCGCCGACGCTCCAACTCGCAATTATTTCACTTGGACCTTCCAGCTCGGGCTCCACATGATGGGATTGTGAGGCTCTGCGCATGTACAAAGCAAATATCGTAATGAAGATCACCGCGTCGAAGAGATCGAGACGTCCCTTAAACGGAATAAAAAAAGAGTAAAGTGTCGCTAGGCCAAGGTAACGGATCTCGACCTTGTGGGAAGGTTCGAGCGCCACCGCCTTGGTGCGCGTCTTACACCAATACGCGAAGACTACAGCGGCCCAGCCCAGACCGATCAACAAACGATTCGCGCCGGTCATGTTCGCCGTGGCGAAGGCGGTGTATTTTGGATCTTTACCGGCCATCCAAGCAAAGTACATGTCCACGGCATACTCCGGAAGCACCGCGATCAAAGCCAGCAGCGCCAACGCAAGCGCCTGAGGAATATCCAACTGGGCCAGCTCCGCCGCCCACGAAAGCATGAAGGAAGCGCCAAAGATCGCCAATCCGGCGCTCAGCGCCTGCCATTCCGGTGAGGGAGAAATCCCGGAAAAATAGACGACGATCCACTGCAGACAAAGCGCAATGGATGAAAACACCCAAAGTGAATTTGTCATCGCTTGCTCTAACGCTTGCGCTCTCTGATCTGGCTATCCTGCTTCCATATTCATAGTCAACTGACGAGATGCTAAAAAAGGGCGGGTTCAAACCCGCCCTTTTGCTAAATTTGATGGAGGCGGTGAGACAGTGTAATGTTGAAACCTTAGAGAGAGGAGCCGAAGTATGGAACAGAAGAGCGCCGCAAAGCGCTTCCCAACCATTGGTGACGACAGTGGGCTCGCCCAAACAGATAGTCTGTACAAAGAAGAACTTCAGCTGGCCCTACGCAACAATGGGATGCCTCTGGAGGGACTACGCTACCCCATTACTCCGACTGGCATGCACTATCTTCTGATTCACTACGACATTCCGGAAGTGAACGCCACCGATTGGCGCCTAAAGGTTGGAGGGCTGGTCTCAAAGCCGCTTAATTTGACCCTGGAGGAGATCAAAAAGCGCCCTACCAAAACCATGGCTGTGACCATGGAGTGCGCAGGAAACGGTCGCGCCCTCTTCACTCCTCGGCGTATAAGCCAGCCGTGGCTTCTTGAAGCTATTGGGACTGCGGAGTGGACCGGGACACCGCTATGGGGAGTCCTCGAAGAAGCCGGTGTCCACCGCGATGCCGCCGAAATTATCTTTACGGGCCTCGACCGAGGAGTGGAAGGAGACCAGGTTCAGTTCTATCAGCGTAGTCTGACCGTCGGCGAAGCAAGGAGGGAAGAAGTGCTGCTGGTCTACGAGATGAACGGCGAGCCGCTTCAACCCCAGCACGGCTATCCACTTCGCCTGTTGGTGCCCGGCTGGTATGGCATGGCGAGTGTGAAATGGTTAGACCGAATCGAGGCTGTGGCAGAACCCTTTCAGGGATATCAGATGGTGCGGGCTTACCGTTACGCGCAGGCGGCAGACGACTTGGGAGAACCGGTTAGTTTGATCAGGGTACGTGCACTGATGATTCCTCCCGGAGTTCCAGATTTTATGACGCGGACGCGCTTAGTCGAACCAGGTCCCGTCACTATTGCCGGCAGAGCGTGGGCCGGCCGACTGAACGTCTCCGGAGTAGAGTGGAGTGTGGATGGTGGCTCCACATGGTCCGAAGCTCACATGGGCGAACCGGTCTCACCGTATGCCTGGAGAACATGGACGTTCCACTGGAACGCCAAACCAGGCATGTACACTCTTTGTGTACGCGCGATCGACTCGGAAGGAAATGTTCAGCCGCTAGATCAGCAGTGGAACTTCGGGGGCTACGGCAACAACGGGGTCCAGCGCGTAAATGTCATAGTGGAGTGAGCACTCCATAATCAACCCCGCACACGGTTGAAGCCCTGCGGGCTGTTGAAAAAAACTCAGATGCTTCGTTGCGCTCAATCGTCTCGCACGAATTCGTGTTCGTGTGAGCTCGTGCTCGTGCGGGTTTCACGGTCACGTTTCACGGATACGAATCACGGTCCAATGCGTGCCTCGCCTCTGAGATCTTTTTGAGCAACACGCAAACACGGTTTATCGGCACTGCTAGTGTGTTGGCTCTGAAGTTCGCTGAATAATTCTGGTGTCATTCCGGCCAACCCCGGATCATAGTCCGGGGTAGCGCGAGCCGGAATCCAGGAATTTGAAAGACTTCTGGATACCGGCTTTCGCCGGTATGACGGCGAAGATCTGAATGACTCATTTAACGAACTTTGGTTCAGAACACTAGGTATCGCCCCCTTCCCCGCCGGTCAGGTTGGAGCGGCACCTCTTGACCGCCAACCACGACCACGTTCACCGAGCACGGTCTCCATTTGACCGTCCGCTTCCACCGAGTTAAATAAGCGGTAATCTGTTCGGTTTTAGGACCTGTGGGTAGATTCTGTCTTTGACTTCGTATGACCGGCAGCGACAAAAGACGTCATTCGCGGTTCGAGGAAAGGAGCTTTTATGCGCTATAAAAGAATTACGCGACTCTCTCTCGTCTGCTTGATGTTTTCGCTCCTCTCTGTCGATTCTTCTCGCGCCATCGAAAATGTCCGCGTCGCCTATCCTTCGATGGGCACTTCCGTGTTCTGTCTCATCATCGCGCAGAAGGAAGGCTACTTGAAGGAAGAAGGGCTCGACGTTCAGCTTCTCAGCATCCGCGGCGAGATCGCGATACGAACGACCCTCGCCGGAGAAGTCGACTTCTTCACGAACGCGGGCAGCGCTCTGGCGGCAGCCGTAAGGGCCGTTCCCGTGAAAATCGTCACCATATTTCAAGACAAGCCCAGTTGGGACCTCATCGCTCAGCCCGATATCAAGTCGATCGCTCAACTGCGGCGGAAGACCATCGGGGTCATGTCTCCTGAGGGTTCGCTCGCCGTGGTCGCCCGGGAGATCCTGAGGAAAAACGGCATCGATCCGGCAAAGGACGTCAATCTCGTGGTTATGGGAGGTGATGAAGTGCGCTTCCCGGCGCTACAGACCAAGTCTATTCAGGCGACGCTATTTAGTTCGGCGATGAGCATCAAGGCGCAAAGAGATGGTTTTATTAAGCTGGCAAATGCGGGTGATTACGCCAATCTCATCGAGGGCGGGTTGGCTACCTCAGCCGACAAGATCAAACAAAATCCCGACAAAATGTTCCGGTTGATCCGCGCCGGCTTGAAAGGAATCAATTTCTTCGCCAGCAAACGCGAACCGGCGATCAAATACATGATGGACGCTTTGCGGATGTCCGATCGGGAGCTGGTCAGCTCCATCTATGATATCCAATCCAAGCTGATCCTGCGCGAAGGATTCAGCGACGACAAGACGCTGCAATCGATGATCGAGTCGATGAAAAGGACTACCAAAGTGCAGCGCGACATCAAAGTCGGCGACATCTTCGATTTGAGCTTCGTGAAAAAAGCCAACGAAGAGCTAAAGACCAGCGGCTGGAAACCGTAACGCTTCGATTTGCCGAACCTAGTTTCGTTTTTACCTATTCCATTTTGGAATGGGCCGAAATTCAGGCCGCCATCGGGCTGAGTTCCTTTATTTCTGCGCTCAGTACAAGTTTAGGCGGAAACCGACAGTTTTGAACAATCGGATCGTCGGTCTGCTTGGCATCTTGAAAAGAGCAACCATGCTTATAGGGTGCGGGGTGCTGCGAGGCACCGGCCCAAAGCTTTAGGAAAATCTCTGTCTATGCGACGACTTAAGTAAATCACGGGAGGCTTCGTTCTTCCTCACCGCCAGCGATATCGATCGCCTACCTACTGGCACTCGCTTTGCGTCATTGCGGAAACATCATCGTGATTTCCTCAAAGATAACAGAAATCGTTAGTTTTGTTTCGACGGAATTATTTAATCTACCATAGGGAGGTTTTTTATGGCGCTTTGGAAAGAACCCACGCAAAACGAGCAAAGTGAAAAAACGGACGAGGCGCAGCCGACACCGGCCGCTGTGAGCCCGATTCCCCCGCGGAGGGAAAGCTCACCGAAAGATCGCCAGGAATCCGCTTACGGTCATCATCAGGAATCCGTTTTCGGTCCCGGCGTAACCATAGAAGGGAAAATCGAAGGTGACGCCGACGTGCGAATTGCCGGAAAGTTTAAAGGTGATGTCCATATCAAGGGAATTTTGAATATCGAAAAGGGCGCCCATCTCACGGCAAAGATCAACGCCGAGACCGTCACCATCGGAGGCGAATTGGAGGGAAACGTCGTCGCCAATGCCGAGGTCAAGCTTCTGGAGTCCGGCCAGGTCATCGGGGATCTCAAGGCGAAGATATTGACCGTGGCCGCCGGTTCGCGCATGCGCGGCAACGTTGAGTTTGGCTGGACTGACTCGGACAGCGCCAAGTTAACCAGCGTTCGTTCGCAGGAGAAAGCGAAGACCGGATCCGGCGTATGAAGGCGGACCGCGCGCCGGTTGCGGGCGAGTCCCGCGCCTGCCCGCATTGCAAAGCGACGATTCTCAAGAGCTCGGTGTCATGTCCGATCTGCCGGCACGTTTTGAGGTTCGGTTCCGCCAGCGCCGATTCCCACTCTAATCCGACTACCTGTCCTCTCTTGGTGGAGGGGACGATCCATCATCCCGGAGACGGGGAGGCGCTGGAGTACTCCATTCTCATGGAAGTTCATGACGAAACAGGAAAATTGCTTTCACGCCAAACCGTTGTGGTTGGCGCCCTCCGCCGAGCGGAGAAACGCACTTTTTCGCTTCGCGTAGAACTGGCTTCAGTCACCGCCGCCGTTTGACGGGAGCTGTAGTAAAACTTCAGACCACTCCACGTCCGCCAACGGGAACAGAACGCCGCTACGGCGCGCTCGCGTATTTTCCCTTTCATCCTTTCCATCTTTCGTCCATGTCTCTTTATTCTTTTTCCTGATTCACTCACGCCTTGTCATTCCCAATGCGCTCGCGTATATGTCCGCCATGCGCTACGGTTTGTTCTATTTGCCGTCATCGCTGCCTGCCACTCGGGCAGAAGGAAGCGAGCGCCTGCGCACGGTCGTGGAGCAGATCGCGCACGGAGAACAGCTCGGGTTCGATTCGGTCTGGCTTGCCGAACACCACTTTCACTCCTTCGGCGGTCTCTTTTCGGCCACTCCAGTCATCGCCGCTGCGATAGCACAAAAAACCACCAAAATTCGCATCGGAACCGCGGTGATCCTGCTGCCATACCACAGTCCGCTTCGGGTCGCCGAGGATTATGCCACGCTCGACTGTCTGAGCTTGGGAAGACTCGAGTTCGGCATCGGCCATGGCTTTGTGAAATGGGAGGCTCTGACATTCGGCATTCCCTTGGATGAGCTGCGCGAGCGGTTCCAGGAAAACCTGGAGGTGATTCTGAAGGCCTGGAGCGAGCCCGTGCTGAATCATAAAGGCCGCTTTCACGAATACCGTGGCGTTGAAGTCTGGCCGCGCCCGGTGCAGGAGCCGCATCCCACTGTCTGGATGGCGGCGACGACCTCCCTGGAGTCCTTCGAGCTATCGGGACGGCATGGTTTTCACATGATGCTCATCCCTTTCCTGAATGAGGTCGAAGAACTTCGTCTCAAGGTGGAGGCTTTTTTCAAGGCGCGGAGGGAGGCGGGACATGACCCGTCAACGGCACGCGTGCTAGGCGTGTATCATGCGTACGTCGGTGAGAGTTCCGCGGAGGCGCGCGCGGCCGCGGCCCAGGGACTTGCCGAATACAACGCGGCGGCAACCCACGCGCACAGCTTGACGCCGGGTATGCCCGATCCCGAGTCATACCGCAGTCATGAACGGCATCGCACGCAGATGCGTCATCTCACCTTCGAGGACCTGGTGGCCCAGGGCCGCGTGCTCGTCGGCAGCGCGGAGGAGGTGCGCGAGAAGTTGGAATACGTGCGCGAGCGGCTCTATCTGACAGATCTGGCTGGAAACTTCGCGCTGGGCGGCCTGACCGATGCTCAAGCGCGCGCGTCGATGCGCCGTTTCATAGAACGGGTGGCGCCGAAAGTTTGAAAGGCAGTGCCCAAAGCCACGGAGTAAGTCCGTGGGTCTACCGAGACTTGTAGGCTTTTGCCTCGGCGGCGATCTTGCCGGCGTCGAACTTATTGATCTCGTCGATCAGCTCGTTGGTGATCAGATCCTTGGCGACGACTTTGTCTTTAATCACGCCCCACTTGAGGAGAAATTCGGCGTACGCGGCGTAGTTAGTCTCGGAACTTTCGCCCCAGCGCTTCACTCCCGCCTTCTCAAGCTTCCAGTTTGTGATGCGTGCCTGCAGCACCTTGGTGTCGTCCCTTACCGCCGTGGCCTCATCCTTCCCGGTCGGCTTGAGCTCTGGAAAGATCTCATAGAGGATGCGGACAGCAGCTTCGGGATTGTTGATCGTGAAAATCGTACCTTTAGCATAGCCGCGCGCGAGACCGATCGCGTCCTTCCTGCGCGCGCTCAGCGTCTCCTCCAGTGCGAGAAAGCCGTTGGACGGATAGCGATCGATCTCTTTGGTATCGAGCAGGCGCAGCTTGACGCCGGCATTCTCGACCATCGCGTACTGCGTGTCGAACTGGCTCAGCGCGTCTACCTGCTTGCTCCTGAGCATCGCTGCGGTCTGCGCGCCCTCGCCCGCCACCACGATGTTGACGTCGCTTTCCGGGTTCATTCCTGCCGTCGCGATTAGAGCCTTCGCGGCCGGCACGCCGCCCGAACCCATGCTGATGACGCCGACGGTCTTTCCTTTGAGGTCGGTGATCTTCTGGATGGGACTGTCAGCCGGCACGGCAATCCCGTAGATGTTTCCCTGGTAGGCGGTGTAAAAGATTTTTGCCTTCACCCCCTGGGCGCGAGCGGCCGCAAGCGGCTCCACGCTCGGCAGGGAGAACGGAATCTCCCTGGTGGCGGTGGTCTTGACGCAATCCCCCGAGCCCGCCAATGCCACCAGATCCACCTCGACGCCGTCTTGCTTGTACCAGCCCATTTTGGTGGCGATGGCAAACGGTGCAGTGGCTGAGGAGAGCGTGCGGGCGCAAAAGCCAACTCGGAGCTTCGACGTCTGAGCCCGAACGGTCGCGCACGAGGCGGCGACCAGCAAGCACGCGACGAGTGTGACAACTATTCGTTTCATAGGGCTATCCTTTCTTGCTCCAGTCGTTCCTTTTCCGCGGGGTCCCAGAAAAGGATTCGTCGGCGGAGCAGAAGAATGCAGCGGTTCAACAACAGTCCGACAATCGAGAGGATCAACAGCACCGAGAACTGTCCCGAGACATCCATGTTGAAATTCATGGTCTGGATCAGCATGCCGAGCCCTGCCCGCGCCCCGACGAATTCGGCGACGATGGCGCCGATTAACGCAAAGATCATCGCGACATCCAGTCCGGCCATCACGAACGGAAGAGCGTTCGGCAGCCTGAGCATCCAGAAGATCTGGCTATCGCTGGCGGCGAGGGAGCGCATCAGATTCACCCGGTCCTCGTCGGCCGACTTGAGCCCGACCATCGTGTTGACGAGCAGCGGGAAGAAGGCGACGAGCGCTGCGTTGACGACCTGAGATTTGAGCCCGAGGCCGAACCAGACCACGATCAAAGGCGCCAGCGCCACTTTGGGAAGCGATTGGAACATCACGATGTACGGATAAAAGAAATACTCGACGTAGCGGTTCAGCGCCACGGCCGCGCCCAGAAAAAAACCGAGCGCCGAGCCCAACAAGAATCCGAGCAGCGTCTCGAGCAGCGTGTGGGAGAGGTGCTTCTGATAGAGCCCGCTCGCGAATCCGTTCCAAAGCGCTGCGGCGACTTTCGAGGGAGCCGGGAAGATGAAGGTCGGCACCTCGAAGATACGCACGATACCCTCCCACGCCAGGATCGAGGCGCAGAAAAGCAGGATCGTGAGCGCGATGTCCCGCATGCTTTTCATGCGTCGATCACCCCCTTCGCGTTGAACCGCGCCCGAATCGAATGGACGTAAGCGCCGAACTCGGGGAAGTTCATGGTTTCCAGCGCGCGCGGGCGCGGGATCTTTACCTGCACATCCTCCATGAGGCGACCGGGACGAGGCGTCAACACAAGGACCCGGTCGGCAAGAAAGACCGCCTCGGCGATTGAGTGGGTGATGAAGAGCACGGTCTTTTTCCGCTCGAGCCAGACGCGTTGAAGCTCCAGATTCATCTGCTCGCGCGTCATCGCGTCGAGCGCGCCGAACGGCTCGTCCATCAGCAGCATCGCCGGGTCGTGGATAAGCGCGCGCGTGATCGCGACCCTTTGCTGCATGCCTCCGGATAGTTCCCAGGGGTAGCGCCGCTCGAATCCTTCGAGCCCAACCAGACTCAACAGGTCCATCGCCAGCTTGAGATGCCGGTCGCGGCCAAGGCGCTGCACGTCGATGGGCAGCAGCACGTTGTCCAGCACGCTGCGCCATGGGAGCAGGACAGGCGACTGGAAAACCACGCCGATGTCACGTCGCGGCCCCGTGATGGGAGTGCCTCGAAGGCGCGCCTCGCCCTTGGACGGACGCAGGATGCCGGCGAGGACCTTGAGGAGCGTCGACTTCCCGCACCCGGATGGGCCGATGACTGCGACAAACTCGCCCTCGCTCACGCTGAAGCTGATCTGCTCGAGCGCGTGCACGCTGCCATCACGGGTGGGATAGAGCTTCGAAAGTTCCTTGATGGCGATGGCTTCCATGGTCAGCCGGCCTGAACGCGTCCCTTATCCGATATAAGGGCACTTGTGTCAACTTGGGGGTGGTTGTTCAGTTTCGCGAAATTATCGTTCTACTCGCACGCACCACCCGATGCCACGCGACGGCTCAAGCACCGCAGGGCAGGATCTGCCGATGAAACATCGCGAAGATCATCTCCCAGTCCCGCGCCGTGGCCTGCTTGTCGTGGACGTCGCGGTCGGGTAGCGCGTAGCCGTGCTCCGCGCCGGGATGGAGGGTGAATCGATACTGCACCTGGCAGGGCTTCAAGAGCTTCTCCAGTTCCTGCACCATTGGGAGCGGCGCGTGCGAGTCGTGCTCGGCAAAGCCGCAGTAAAATTCGCCGCGCAGTTTGGCGGCCAACAGGTGCGGCGAGTCGTCTCGGTCTGAAATGAGAGTCGTCCCGTGCAACGACGCCGAAGCGACGAAGTGTTCCGGGTATGTGCCCGCGACGCACATGACATAACGCCCACCCATGCAATACCCGATCGCTGCCACGCCGCCGCGCCGCACGTGCTCGGCGCCTCTGAGGAATTCGAGGATTGCCCCGGTATCGTCTATCACCATTTTGTTACTGAGTTTCGGCCGGGCTTGTATCTCGCGGAGTGCCTGGCCGTCGAGCCGGTTTATCGAGATGGTCTGATTCTTCTCGTTTCTGAATTCAAAATGTATTCTTTTGCCCTGGCGATAATAAAAATCCGGGACCATGCAGTAGTACCCCACCGCTCCCACGCGCCGAGCGATATCGTAAAGCTCCTCGCGCACGCCCCAAATGTCCATGTAGATAATTACGGCCGAAAATGGTCGGTTATCTTCCGGGTGGGTGACAAAGGCCTCCATCACTCCACCGGCCGTCTTGATCTCGACAAATCGCTCGCGCATTTAAAACCCTAGAAAGAAGCGGGATCTTGGTGATGTGATTAGATATACATTGACACCAAAGCCAGCATTTATATATTCAAAATGTCTAGGGTACGCAAACCAGATGCGGCGATCGCGCAACTAGAACATCCGGCCGGCCGGCATCTTCCGTGAAAACGGCAAGGCGGGAAAAATTTTGCCAATCTATTTAGACCCTATCGACGGAAACCCAGGTTGTACAAAGACCACGGCGACGATAACCGCGCATATAATCGCAAACCATAGCCAGAACGTATTTGAGCCGGCAAGCAACGTTCTGAAAGAAAATCGGACGCCGACTGAGCCTGGCATTTTTGGTTTCAGAAGAAGAGAGGCCACGATAGAAAGGATCAATGTTCCTGCTACCACGGCTAGAGACAGGCCGATGGGGATCTTATAAATATCGACGAGCAACATCTTGAAACCAACAAACCCAAGCACGACTCCCAACCCGTACCGCAGGTAGACAAATAGATTCATGACTCCCGCCAACAGAAAATAGAGAGAACGAAGACCCAAGATCGCAAATACGTTTGAGGTGTAAACAACGAAGGGATCGCGGCTCACGGCGAAGATGGCGGGGACCGAGTCGACGGCAAAGATGAGATCCGTGCTCTCGACGACTAAAAGCACCACGAACAGGGGCGTGGCCGCCCATCTTCGGTTTTGCTTTACAAAAAACCTTTGACCCTCGTATTGGGAAGAGACCGGCATGAGCCGCGCCAGCAGCTTGATGACCGGGTTATCTTCCGGACGGAGGGTGGTCTCCTCTTTGATGAGCATCTTGCTTCCAGTGAAGACGAGAAAGGCGCCGAAGACGTAGATCACCCAATGAAATTTTTCCAACAGCAGGGCGCCGGCAGCTATGAAGGCGCCGCGCATGACTAAAGCTCCCAGGATGCCCCAGAAGAGGACGCGATACTGATGGGCCGACGGGACGGCAAAATAGGAGAAAATGATGATGAAGACGAAGATGTTGTCTACGCTCAAGGAATACTCGATAAGATAGCCGGTGAAAAACTCGAGCGCTTTTTCGGATCCCAACCAAATGTAGACCCCGATGTTGAATAGAAGCCCTAGCGCAACCCAAACAAAGCACCAAGTCGTGGCTTCTCTGACGGTAACGGCGTGAGCTTTTCGATGAAAGACTCCCAAATCGACGGCCAGTACTCCGAGCACAAAGATGTTGAAGACAACCCACAACAATAACCGGTCCGATGTCATAGATCTTCCTTCCTATTAGTAACGCCTGCTGATCTTCTGCAGTAAACGGGCATGTGGATAGGCGCTCATGACTTACCCAAGGATGTTAACGAACATGGAGATGGCCCCAATCACACTCGCTGTGACAATTCCGGCGATCCTATCGCGATGCTTGATCTGAGAGAGATCCCGGGCCAGCACACTCCGGAGCTTGGCCTCGTCTAACCCATGAATGTCTTGTTGAATCGCCACAGCGGCATGTTTTTCATCTCTGCCGGTCGCAAAAGCGATCGGGCTACGTTGGGGAAGCAAATAAAATCGAGGCATGGGCATCTGATCTCGAAACGTCAGCTCTTGCACGATGCGGTAGAGCCGAGGAGCTTTATTCCCTTCGATTTCTTTTGCGCCATATATCCACAAAATGATTTTATCGCCGAACCAGTAGCTGATACCGTGCGTAGCCAAAGCAAAGATGAAAGCGACCCAAGCACCCTCTTCACCGCCGAGCATCCTACCGGTTCTGATCAAAGCCACGGTCAAAAACGTCATTAAAAACGTGATCTTAAAGGCCTCCATTTGAATCTCCTTTGGCTGTCGCTCGCCCGATGAAACACCGCGCGCTGGCGGGCTTCGCTAGCGTTTCCAAAAAGACGGCAGTTGGCCGGCGAGCAAAAATCTATATGGGCCGGTCTAGAGCTAAAGCGGGCCCATTAGATCGGGAGAAAATTGTAAAGGCGGGGTTTTTAAAGGCGAAAGACTTGTTGCAGCCTATAGAGTTCCCGTTGCGGGAACCCCGAAGGTATTGTTTTACTAGGATGGGAAAGAAAATACTTTGGCGTAGCGCTAAAGCCGCGCAGCAACTTAACCAAGAACTTGCTTCCTGCCCGGCGGCTTCGGAAGCGCCATGAATGGTTGGACTTTAAGGAAATAGCAAGGTCATCGAGCGAGGAAGCCTCTTCGTCCGGCGTATCCTCGAGTTCCCAACGCAGCTCGATGCCATCCGCGAGCACCGAAAATAACAAAAGAAACGAAAGCAGAAGCGCGATCTTTGTTTTCACTGGCAATTCGCCTATCAGACTGCGGGGTTGACGTCAACCACTAGAAAAGCCGCTCAGATTTCCACTTTTGATATTTTCATCGTTATCCTTGCACGTGGTTGTTACGGTTCCGCATTCTCTTGTCTGAGTTGCCGTTGTGTATGGCTTGGTTCCTGTCGCGCATTTTTACGCAATGCTCGAAAGATTCGTATCGAGACGCTGCTCTCGGATTGACCTAACAGTGGCTCATCGGATACTGTCCATGGAGAACAGGTCATTGAGCAGAATTCTTTTTGTGAGCTTTGCGCTCGCTGCGGTTGACAAATATTTTTCATGAGGGAGAGAGTGACGAACATGCGTGTACTCAGAATTCATGATTTGCCGGAAAAGCCCATGGACAGCGCTACGCCTATTGCCGGATGGACCGGCGGACCGGTAAGCCGGACGCGGCAAACGATCATCGGCGACGGAGACTCTGAAAACTTTCGCTGTAACGTCGTGAACTTCCACGAGGGCGCCACCACCGGGTGGCATACCCATAACTGCGATCAGATCTTGGTGGTCACGGCCGGCAGGGGCATGGTCGCAACGGAGAAAGAAGAGCGGGAGATCACCGTCGGCGACATCGTGCACATCAAGGCGGGCGAGCGCCACTGGCATGGCGCCAAGGCAGACACAGCGATGTCTCACATCACGGTTACGACGGCGGGCAGTCAATCCGCGCACTAATAGTTTTCACCCGAGTCAGCAAATCGGGTCGCTGAAGCAATCTGAGACGGCTCAGGTACCCTGTGAGGGACTCATCATGAAATTCTCGTTTTTTATGATGCCTCTGCACCGACCGTCGGAAAATCCCGCGCTGGCCTTCGACCGCGACATTTCGCTGATCCACTTGGCCGATGCGCTCGACTTCGACGAATTTTTCATCGGCGAGCATCACTCGGGTGGTTGGGAGACCATGCCGGCGCCGGAAATGGTGCTCGCCAAAGCTGCAGCCCATGCACATCGCATCCGCCTCGGCACCTCGGTGATCAGCCTTCCCTTTCATCATCCGTTCCACGTCGCCGAGCGGATGGCTTTTCTGGATCATCTCACGCGCGGCCGCGTCATCTTGGGCGTGGGACCGTGCAACTTGGTTACCGACAAAAAATTGTTCGGCTTGACCAATAACAAGCTCTACCCGATGCTGGCCGAGTCCGTGGATATCATCGTTCGGCTGCTCGAGTCGCCTGAACCCATCGACTATGAGGGGCGCTTCTGGAAATTTAAGAACATGCGGCTGCAGCTCCGCTCTTATCAGCAGCCGCGCCTTCCGCTGGCCATTGCTTCGTCGGGAAATCCCGTGAGTGCCGAACTCGCCGGCAAATACGGCATGCTACTTCTGTCTCCAGCCGGCAAAAACCGCAGGCCCACCGAGCAGTGGCAGAGAGTTGAAGCGGCGGCAGCGAAAAATAGCGTAGCGGCTTCCCGCGACAACTGGCGGATGGCCACCTGTGTTTATCTCGCTGAGACCCGCGAGGAGGCCTGGGCCGATGTCGAAGAGGGCATCAGGCGCGATATGGAATATTTCTTTGCAATCGGACTGAAGGCTCCCTACGAGTCCTATCCCGGCCAGCCTGCGCATGAGATCACCCCGCGCTCCGGCGCCGACCGGCGGGACTGGATCATCGGCACGCCGGACGATGCCATCGCGCAGATCGAGCGCCTGCAGGCCGAGACCGGGGGCTTCGGCGGGCTCATGCTGACCACGCACGAGTGGACCGGAACGGAAAAATTGCGGAGATCCCTCGAGCTTTTTGCCCGCTACGTCATGCCCCACTTCCGCGGCCACACCCGTGGCTACCGCGACGAATGGCAGCGTCTTCAACAAGCCGCAACCGAAGGTGGAGTGAAGCTCGACGGCGAGGGCCAACCCAGTAACCTCGTGCGCAGCGAAGAGTTATCGCAATCGCCCGGTAGCGATGCAATGTTGGTAAATGATCGCTCTCGCAGGAGCGGGTTATAGCTTTACGCGCTTGCGACGGATTGGTCAGTATCCGCGGTTGAAACCGAGGTTGACATTATGCGTCTTGATTCGATACTGTCCGGCTTAAAGATCGGTCTTCCGTCAGACCACTGTTAAAAACGGCAACGGTTTGCCTCAAGAACATGCGCGGCGTAATTTAAAAGCTTTTTGTCATGTTGGCTGGGGGCATGCTTTCGAAAACAAATTCCCATCACACGAACGCATTCTCTAGAATCTCAGTCAAAGCACTCGGGCAGAGCTGTGTTCGATTCCTAACGATCAGCGTCCTGTGGATTGTCCGAGATCGGTTTAAGTAGAGCCGAAAGGAGCGACACACATGAGGACGGCAAAACTGTTGTACTTAGGCGTGGCGGCAGTTGGCATCGCCGCCCTTATCGTGGCTTGCGCGGCCCAGATGGGCGGCGAACAGAGCACCGGGGCGGCCGTGCGCATCGATGACGACGACATCGGCGGCGTCGTGACCAGCGCCAAGGGGCCCGAGGCCGGCGTCTGGGTGATCGCCGAGACGACCGACCTGCCGACCCGATTCAGCCGAAGCGTGGTCACCGACGATCAAGGACGCTACGTGGTGCCCGATCTGCCGAAAGCGAATTACGACATTTGGGTGCGCGGCTATGGGTTGGTGGATTCGCCGAAAGTTAAAGCCGCTCCCGGGAAGATTCTCGACTTGAAGGCGGTGGTCGCGCCGAACGAAGCCGCCGCGGCGCAATATTATCCGTCGATCTACTGGTATTCGATGATGAAGATTCCCGACAAGAGCGAATTCGGCGGCAAGGGGAAAATTCCCGAGAAGCTGACGCAGAACGAATATCTGAACTTGATGAAGTCGAACGGCTGCGCCAATTGCCATGCGATAGGCAACCGCTCCATGCGCACGTTTCCCACCAACGTGCCGTTCCCCTTCGGCAAGTTCGCCAATTCCGAGGAGCTGTGGTTTCGCCGCATCCAGTCGGGCCAAGGCGGCGTGCCCATGTTCGCGACCGCCGTCAAGGAGATGGGCGGCGCGCCTTTTCGTTATCTCGCAGACTGGACGGAGCGTATCGCCAAGGGCGAGCTGCCCCATGCGAAGCCGCCGCGGCCCCAAGGCGTCGAGCGCAATATCGTGGTCACGACCTGGGATTGGCTCGATGAGAAGCATTACCTTCACGACCTGATCGCTTCGGACCGGCGCTTTCCGACCGTGAATGCCTACGGCCCGGTCTACGGCTCCACTGAGCTCAGCGTCGATGTCATTCCGATCCTCGATCCGAAAACGAACAAGGTCACGGACTTCAAGACGCCGGTGCGCGACGCGGATACGCCCATGTCGATGGAAGAAGGACCGATGCAGCCGTCGCCTTACTGGGGTAAGGAACATGTCTGGACGAGCAAGGCGAACAACCACAACGGCATGTTCGACCGCAAAGGGCGCGTGTGGTTCGCGGCGGCGGTTCGCGGCCCGAACAATCCGGCCTTCTGCAAGAAAGGCTCGGACCATCCTTCGACCAAAGCCTTTCCGGTGGAACGCACGAACCGCCACCTTTCGATGCTCGATCCGAAGACCATGAAGTACACGTTCATCGACACCTGCTTTGGGACGCATCATTTGCAGTTCGATGCCAACGACGTGCTGTGGACAAGCGGCGGCGGTCAGGTCGTCGGCTGGTTCGACATGAAGAAATTCGACGAGACCGGCGACGCGGCGAAAGCGCAGGGCTGGACGCCGATGATCCTCGACACCAACGGCAACGGCAAGCGCGATCCTTACGTCGAGCCGAATCAGCCGGTCGATCCGACCAAGGACAAGCGCATCTCCGCGGGCTTCTACGCCGTGATGCCGAGCCCGGCCGACGGCTCGGTCTGGGGCTCCGTCCGGACTTTTCCAGGGGCCGTCGTGCGCATCGCGCCGGGGTCGAATCCCTCGGAGACGGCGCTCGCGGAAATCTATAATGTCCCGCCGCCCGGCTTCGGCATCCGCGGCGCTGACATCGACAAGCAAGGTGTCGTGTGGGCGTCGCTCGCGAGCGGCCATCTGGCAAGCTTCGACCGGAGAAAGTGCAAAGGTCCACTGAACGGACCTAAGGCCACCGGCGATCACTGCCCCGAAGGCTGGTCGTTCTATAAATATCCCGGCCCCGGTTTCCAAGGCATCGGCGACAACAGCGCAGAGTCGAGCTACTACTCCTGGGTCGATCAGCACAATACGTTCGGCCTCGGTGACGACGTGCCGATGTCCACCGCGAACTTGTACAACGGCCTGGTCGCGTTGAAAGACGGCAAGATGATCCTGCTGCGCGTGCCCTATCCGCTCGGTTTCTACGCCAAAGGCTTCGACGGACGCATCGACGACCCGAAAGCCGGCTGGAAAGGCCGCGGCTTGTGGAGCTCGAGCGGCGACCGGGCGCCGTGGCTGATGGAGAACGGCAAGGGCTCCAAGCCGCTCGCAGTGCACTTCCAATTAAGACCGGACCCGTTGGCGCATTAAATAGGCGCGGAAAGATAGTTGGGTTACTTTGCGGTCTTGGCGTCTTGGCGATGCAGGACCGAAACTTCGTGTGCTTCGTGCTCTTCGTGGTGAGAGGATTTTAACCACGAAGGTCTCGAAGGGAAGAGAATATGACTCGCGCTAAGCGCAAAGTGCGCCAAGGAGGGAAAGATGAAGCCAAAAAAACTATTATCATTTAGTTTTGTCGTACTCGGCGTCGCCCTTCTTTTCGCTCCGTGGCCGGTTGGGCTCACGGCGCAACAAAACAACGGCGGAGCGGTCCGCATCGACGCCGATGATATCGGCGGCGTGGTCACCGGCGCCAACGGGCCGGAAGCCGGCGTCTGGGTGATCGCGGAGACCACGGAGCTGCCCACCAAATTCACCAAGATTGTGGTCACCGACGATCAAGGGCGCTACGTGATGCCGGATCTACCGAAAGCCAGTTACAGCGTATGGGTGCGTGGCTATGGGTTGGTGGATTCGCCGAAGGTCAAAGCCGTGCCCGGGAAGATTCTCAATTTGAAAGCGGTGCCGGCTCCGAGTGAGGCAGCGGCGGCGGAATACTATCCGGCCATTTACTGGTACTCGATGCTCAAGATTCCCGACAAGAATGAGTTCCCCGTAGGTAAAATAGCGACTCAGAACGAGTGGTTGAACGTGGCGAAGACCAACGGCTGTATAACGTGCCACCAGCTCGGCAACAAAGCGACGCGGACGATCCCCAAAGAGTTGGGCCATTTCAATTCCTCCGCCGAAGCGTGGCAGCGGCGCATCGTGTCCGGACAAGCCATGACCACAATGGTCACCCGCATCAACGAGATGGGGGCAAACAAAGCCACCGGGTTGTTCGGTGATTGGACCGATCGCATCGCCGCTGGCGAATTACCCGCGACAAAGCCAATGCGGCCGCAGGGCGTGGAGCGCAACATCGTCGTCACGTTGTGGGACTGGAGCAACCCCAAGGCTTACTTGCACGATGAAATCTCCACCGACAAACGCAACCCCACTCTCAACGCCAACGGCTTGATCTTTGGCGCGACCGAGTTGAGCACGGATTTGGTTCCAGTATTGGATCCCGTTCATCACAAGGCGTTCGAAATTAAGCACCCGGTGCGTGATCCGAATACTCCCTCCGCAAAGACGGACCCGCTATCGCCGTCGCCTTACTGGGGAGCCGAACCGATATGGGATAGTCAGTCCAACCAGCACAATCCGATGTACGATGAAAAGGGGCGGGTGTGGTTCACGGCGAGAGTGCGTCCACCGGCTAATCCGGACTTCTGCAAGAAGGGCTCAGACCATTCTTCAGCGAAGGTCTTCCCGCTCGAAAATGCGAACCGTCACGTCTCGATGTACGATCCGAAAACCAAGAAGTTCACTTTGATCAGCACCTGTTTCTCCACGCATCACTTGGTGTTTGCAGAGGACGCCAATAACACCTTGTGGCTGAGCAGCGGCGCTTCGACCAGCAACGTCGTCGGCTGGCTCAATCGCAAGATGTTCGAGGAGACCGGCGACGAAGCGAAATCGCAGGGTTGGACGCCGTTTGTCCTCGACACCAACGGCAACGGCAAGCGCGACGAGTGGGTCGAGCCGAAGGAAGCGGTGGATCCCGCTAAAGACAAACGGATCGTGGCGGGCCTATATGGCATCGCCGTGAGTCCGGTGGACGGTTCCATCTGGGGGTCCGTGCTGAGCTTTCCCGGCGCAGTGATTCGGCTGAATCTCGGTGATAACCCGCCGGTGACCGCTTTGACGGAATACTACGAAGTGCCAATCGAGAACAACGGATACGGCATCCGCGGGATGGACATCGACCGCAACGGAGTCGCGTGGGTATCGCTGTCCAGCGGTCATCTCGGAAGTTTCGATCGTCGTAAATGCAAGGTCCTCAACGGACCGACCGCCACGGGAAAGCACTGCCCCGAGGGCTGGACGCTCTATCCTTTCCCCGGGCCGCAGTTTCAGAACCTCAAGGCCTCAGGCAGCGCCGAGTCGAGCTATTACACCTGGGTGGATCAGTTCGACACCTTTGGCTTGGGTAAAGACGTGCCGATCGCCACCGGCAATCTTAATGACGCGCTGTTGGCCATGGTGGACGGGAAATTCGTCACTCTTCGCGTGCCCTATCCCATGGGTTTTTACGCCAAATGGATGGATGGGCGCATCGACGATCCAAAGGCCGGCTGGAAGGGCAAAGGTTTGTGGGCGACCTTCGGCAACCGGACTCCTTTCCACATCGAAGGCGGCAAAGGGACAAAGCCCAAGGTCCTGCACTTCCAGCTTCGTCCCGATCCGCTGGCGAAGTGAGGGGAATAGCTTATAACGCATGCCAGACCCCCGGCGCCAAACAAGTTAAGAGCAGGTGAGCTTCGAATTGTGCGGTCGAGAAGATCGGCCGATCACTTTGATGTGTAGGTTTTAACCGTACGTAGCTTTTGCAATCGCTCACCAGCCTGCCGCAGCGTATCTAAAACCTTGCAGAAGGCGAAGCGTACCTGCTTGAAGCCATATTCGGGCTGATGATAAAAACTGCTTCCCGGCACCGCAGTCACACCAATCTCCTTGGTGAGGTACTGTGCAAACTTCGTGTCATTGGTAAAGCCGAACTCTGAGATATCCGTCATGATGTAATATGCGCCTTGAGGTTTGTAGCACCTGAACCCGGCTCGGCCGAGGAGCCCAAGCAACAAGTCGCGCCGTTGCGCGTAATCGCGCGCGAGATTCTCATAGTAGCTTGGCAGAAGCGCGAACGCAGTGGCGCCGGCTTCCTGGAGCGGCGCAGGCGCGCCCACGGTGAGGAAATCGTGCACCTTCCTCATAGCGCTGGTCAGATGCGGAGCAGCAATGGCATAGCCGACGCGCCAGCCGGTGACACTGTAGGTCTTGGACATGCCATTGATGGTGATCGTGCGTTCGCGCATGCCTGGGATTGTGGCGATAGGAATATGCTTGGCACCATCGTAGATAATGTGCTCGTAGATCTCGTCGGTAATGGCCAATGCATTCCACTTTTGGCAGAGGCGCGCGATCTGCCCCAGCTCCGCGCGTGTGAAAACTTTGCCCGTCGGGTTGTTCGGGGTATTGATGATGATCGCTTTCGTGTGGTCGTTAAACGCGGCCTCTAGCTCGTCAGGGTTGAAGTGCCAGGTGCCCTCAGGATCGTCGTTTACGTTCGGAGCATGGAGGGTCACATAGCGCGGGGTGGCGCCTGAGAGGATTGCATCCGGGCCGTAGTTCTCGTAGAAGGGCTCGAAAATGATCACCTCGTCGCCGGGGTTGGTGACCGCAAGCATGGCGGACATCATCGCCTCCGTAGATCCGCAGCAGACGGTAATGTCGCTCTCAGGATCGATCCTGAGCCCATAATCGGTTTCGTACTTTTTCGCGATTGAATCGCGCAGGCTCTTCGCACCCCAAGTGATCGAGTACTGGTTGTAGTCGTCCTCGATCGCGCGGATGGCGGCTCGTTTGATCTCCTCAGGAGCAGGAAAGTCAGGAAACCCTTGAGCAAGGTTAACCGCGCCATATCTATTAGCTAACCGCGTCATCTCGCGGATCACCGACTCGGTAAATCGCTCAGCTTTTTCGGATATCAGCTTCTTCAATCCTATTCCTTGCTAGCAGTCTACCTCAATCGAGAAATGGCAGGATCACATAGGGCAGTCAAGACTCCTGAGCGAGCTGAATCCCTTCTCGCTCGCCTTTGTTGCCGCATGAAAGATTGCGTCGCGCCCGATATTGGCTAATTCCTCTCGCCGATTCGATCGCACTTTCAACTAGACGGCTCGAAGAGTTCAAGCCGTTCAAAACGGTTAACCGGTTCAATGGTTCAGGCCGGAGGGTGATCTGGTGTTCGAGCCATCCACGCTTTGAAATCCAGATCCTCATTGCCTGCGCGTAACTGCCAGCTCTTGCACGAATACATCTTTCCGTTGTATTTCCCGGTTGTCCCGTCCGGACAGTTTGCAGAAGACCCCACACGCGGTAATGATTGAATCTCACACGGATCCTAGAGTGGTGACCGATGGAAGTCAGCAAATCGAAATTTATCCGCTGCCGACCTCCCACGCAGACGATTTTCAGCTGGTTTATTTGCCGCGCGAGAAAATCCTCATCGAGGCCGATCACGCCAGTCAGCGAAAGAACCAGATCAGGCCCGCGCCCCTGGTCAATGAGCTACTGCAAGGGATCGAACGGCTCAAGCTCGACGTGGGGACCATCGCTGGAATTCATGGGGACACCGGGAATATGGAGGGATTGCGAGCGGCCGCCAAAGTGCGCAACGGTAGATGAGCCGGCGGGATTATGACTCATCGAATTCTGTTCGTTGTCGGCGCGCTGCTTTTTCTCAGCTTGATCGAGGCAGTCTACGCGGCCGACCTAGTCACCTTGCGCTATGGACAAAATGCGGCCTCGGCGGGGAGCTTGTCGTCTCTTCCGCTCACCGTCGCCGAGCGCAAGGGATTTTTTGTGCGCGAAGGGATCAATCTCGATGTCGTTCCGATTCCCGGCGGAACGGACAGGATCGTTGCGGCGCTGGACAAAGGTGAGATCGACGCCGGAAAGAACGCCACGCCCTATTTGATCCAGGCGGTGCTCAAGGGATCCGACGCGGTGGCCATCCTGAGCCAGACTACCAATCCGGTTTACAGCCTGATCGTGAAACCCGAGATCAAAAGCTTCGCCGACCTCAAGGGAAAAGTAGTGGGCCTCTCGACTCCCGGTGATACGATTACACTGGCGACAGTGAGGCTACTCCGCCTCAAAGGCATCAAGCCTCCGGATTTCCAAGCCAAGGCGATCGTCGGTACGGCGGCGCGCTTCGATTGCGTGAAATCGGGAGAATGCGGCGCCGTGCCGATGGGCCAGCCGGAAGATCTGAGCGCCATCAAAGAGGGCTATCCAAGGCTTGGTTTTACTTATGAGGCGGGAGCGGATCTTATCTTTAACGTCGACATGACGCGGCGCAGGTGGGGAGAGAAGAACAAAGACGCGCTGGTTCGGATGGCCCGGGGTTTCGCGGCCTCCTACGAGTTCATGAACGATCCCAAGAATCGCGGCGAGATGATCAACATCGTCATGGAATCTCTAAAAATTTCCGCAGAGATCGCTCGGCAGCTATTTGCGCCCTACCTGGAGCCCGATAAAAACGTCCTGCCCAAGAGAGGCGAGTTGAGCTTGAGCGCATTCAATCGCGTGCTCACGCTCATGGGTGAAGCTGGGGTCATTCCGACTCCGGTTCCCGCTGCTGAACGCTTCATTGATCTACAATATCTGAAGGCCGCCGGGGTTCAATAAACCGTTTCAGCGTTCCGCCTTTCCGCTTGCCGTTTGTCAAGACCCTGCGAAATAATTATCTCATGAATTTGACAAGCTACTTTTACCGTGTGCCTCTCTGCGTGCCTTATTGGAACGGCGCAACGTATCGAGGAATCCTTCGCTCTTTTTTATCAGGCAGCGTCATCGACGGGCCGGACCTCAGCGAGCTGAGATCTTTAGTGATCGAGACACTCGGTGTTGAAGAAGCCGTCCTCTGCGGCTCCGGAAGTTTAGCGCTGGAAATCGCCTTGCGGGCGTGCGACGTCCGGCAGGGCGATGAAGTAGTGATTCCCACCTTCTGTTGCACTGCTGTCGTCTCGCCCATTTTGGCTGTGGGCGCGCTCCCCATGCTGGCGGACGTAGGCGAGGATCTCAGTATCACTGCAGAGACAGTCGAGGCGGTACTGACCGACAAAACAAAGGCCATCATCGTCCCGCATCTTTTTGGCAATCCCGCGGACATAAAGGCGATCATGGAGCTCGCCCGCGGCAGGACCATTCGAGTCATAGACGATGCAGCACAGGCTTTGGGCGCGACGATCGATGGTCGACCGATCGGCAGATTGGGCGATGCGGGAATTTTGAGTTTTGGCAGCGAGAAAGTTTGTTTCGGCCTCGGCGGGGGTATTGTTGTTTCCCGGAATAGAGATTTTCTTAACGGCAGTTCCAAGATTGATCTGGCGCCGGCTGAGCTTTCTCCCGCAGTACGGAATTTCTTGTCCACGATGATTTGGCGGCGCTGGAGGCGCTGGACACTTCCTGTGCAGGCGGCGTTGTCTCGTGTGAAAACCACCACTCCCGATTCGCCGCCGATTCCATATCGGAAGGAAATCATGGCCAACCTTAACGCAGCGGTTGCTTTAAGTCTCATGCAAACCTTGCCTGAGAACATCGCCGCCCGACGCGCGCGTGTGCAGGCCTATCAAGATTTGCTCGGAACAGAAGAGCGTTTAGAATTCATTCCGCACCGAAGCGGGTCCGCCTGCCTGACACAGGTTATTCGGGTCTTGCCAAAACATCGCGGCAATGACCTGGCCGCGCATCTGATTCAAGTCCTGGGCAGCGCGGGCTATGAAGTTCAAGGCAGCTATGTTCCGATCCATCTTCTGTCCCATTATGAAACACGGGCCCACGGGTGTCTTCCGCGCGCGGAACGAGTCTGGGCCGATCTAATCGAGCTGCCCTGTGAGCCGGAGGTGAGCTTCGATCATGTCGAAAGAATCGCTTCCATCGTTAAGCAAGTTCTCAATTCCTGAATGGGTGTCATTAGACGCGTGAGTGAAAGTGTCGTGAACCGTGTACATCAAGACAGTTGGGGGGTCCGACACAGCGCCAACATGGACACGAAGATCGTCTCAAATCACTGTTACGACCGTCGGTGACAAATCCAGCCACGGATAGGTCGTATGGGAATTGGATTTCTTTTCACGCCTCGTAAGAGGATCATTGCAACTTCAAGTCCCTTAATCTGACACAGAAACCCTTTCGATTAGACTTGCGGCAGGACGACCGGAAACTTATTAAACGTAGCCGAACGGGCGTCCTTCATATGACGGCGCTCCCCGTCATTTTAACAGATAACCAAACTCGCAGCGCTTTCTGGAGCAAGGCACAATGGGCGACTAGCCCGAGAAAACTTACTATTAACCCATCCAAATTAAACATAAAACTCTTCTTGACCGAACCTGCTCGCGTCACCTGTTCCGGAGGCGGCAAAGTCTAAACTGAGAACACGCCATTACCCGTCGTCCTTTCGATGATACAGGTGGTTTACGGAGTATGAAAACATTTGTGACAATTCGATGGGCGTTGTCTGACAAATCAGATGTCACTGTCACTAGAAAACTGAAGGCCCCAGCCATCGTTAGACCAATAGATCGCCCAATAAACGCTAAAGGATCTTTTATTAACATATTGGAACCCCGCTAGAATCTCGCCAGAAACAAAAAGTTTGACGGCCTAATAAAAGCCCGGAACAAGCGCACCAGCATATCGATGTTAGGTGGCTTCATTTTTGCTCCACTGTCAATTCTGATCTTTAGCATTGACATCGAGGAGCGGGATTCAATGATCCTGAAATGGTCAAGGCAATGCATTCGTTTCGTCACCACTCTGAAAGGAAATCGATTGCATGATTGCTGATCCCAAGGAATTTCATGCATCTGTTCAGTCACAGAAAGTCTTCAAGCTGTCTGATTATCTGCTGTTTGCGCTATTAACAGTTGTAAGCTCTGCCGCCATTGCCTACTTTATAGCGAACTGGTTCGCTTATGGAGATTGGTTTGCTCGTCCGCTCGCCTTTTGGGGTTTAACACTGATTGTCATCAGCAGGTTAGCAATCAACCAGTTCAGGTGGTGGTGTTTACCTTTCATGAGAAAACCAGTACCGATGACCCCACGCCCAGGTTGGAAGGTCGGCGTCGCCACAACCTTCGTGCCCGGCGCCGAGTCGATCGAGATGCTGGAGGAGACGATCAGAGCCTTAGTCGCATTGAACTACCCGCATGACACGTGGGTCTTGGATGAGGGGAATGATACGCGGGTCATATCCCTATGCACAGAACTGGGTGTTTTCCATTTCAGCAGAAAAAATTTCCCGCACTATCAAACTGAGAACGGCACCTTCCGGGCTCGATCAAAACATGGGAATTACAATGCATGGTTACATGAGGTCGGCTTTGAAAGGTACGAAATCATCGCAGCATTCGATCCTGATCACGTGCCGGAACCCGCTTTTCTTTCCGAGGTGCTCGGCTATTTCAACGACCCGCAGGTAGGCTATGTGCAGGCGGCTCAGGCCTATTATAACCAGGAGGCGAGTTTTATTGCACGTGGTGCGGCCGAAGAGACTTACGAGTATTATTCTTCCACCCAGATGTTCGGTTTCGCCATGGGGTACCCGGTGGTGACGGGCTGCCATAACACGCACCGAGTTACGGCGTTGAAGCAAGTAGGTGGCTTCGCGCCTCACGATGCAGACGATCTTTTGATCACGTTAATATACCGATCCCGTAGGTGGCGGGGCGTGTACGTGCCAAGGATTCTCGCGAGGGGCCTAACTCCCGTTGATTGGCCTGGCTACGTACAACAGCAACTGCGGTGGGCCCGTTCCGTACTTGATATCAAGCTTCGAAAATACCGCCAAATAGCAGGGAAACTATCGGTCAAGGAACGTATCATCAGCTTTATGCATGGATTTTATTACCTCCAGGGGACAACTGTAATCATAGGTCTTTTAGTTATGACCTATATGCTTGCGACGGGATTAGCACCCAGAGCATTGAATTATCGTATTTTAGTAGACTTCGGTTTGTTGTTGGCAACGTCGGTGCTTTGCCAGTTCTACCGTCAGAGATTTTACCTTGACCCGCGGAACGAATGGGGTTGGCACTGGAGGGCCGGCTTGTTGCAACTGGCGAAATGGCCTTACTTCCTTCTAGCGCTATCTCAGGTCCTATTAAATCGCCGGTTACCATATGTGCTGACCAGCAAAGTCAAAGGCGAACCTCGGCCTCATCTACTGCTTTGGCCACACCTGCTCGTTGCCGCATTAATCTGTACAGCCTGGGTCGCCGGGATCATGTCAGGCCGTGCCTTACACCCGCTACTTCATCTGTCAGCATTTACGACCGTGATAGGTATTCTTGTCTTGATCGCTACGGAACACATGAACTTCCCTGAGCCATATGATCCGAGTCTACGTCCCTCGAGGCAAGTTAAAGACCACCCCCGATCGAATAGAGGGAAAATAGTCTCTACTCCCTTGCAAGAATATTTTACATCACAAAGCAATAATCAATCCTGAGATCATGCTCTGAAGTAACCACATCACACAACGCGCCCCACTTCTCTCTCCAACTGTCGGCTCGATCCTATCCTAGTGAGACGGACAGCCGTAGTATACCTGCGGCAGGGTTATAGCGTTGGATGATTTTGTATTCGGCGCATCTATCCTGTTGAGGAAATAGAGGAGCCCTCTCCAGCGGTCTGTTCAAAAGGAGTTTGCGAATAGCTATCAGCGGAGTTCGCCTATCACCATGCTCTCCCTAAGATCGCATTGGGAGGCATTTTACCATATAGCGAAAATCCCAGCTGAGTCTTTTTGGAGTCAAAGAGTTTTTCAACGATCTGTAAGGCTTCGACCTCGCTGTCGAACTTGCGAGGGGTTTCGAGAAGAATTTATTCGCGCTTGGATTTGAGTTGCTGGATCTCATCGGCCGCCAACCTCCGCCTTGCAGTGGCCCGCGCTATTTCGACTCTTTTCTCAGCGATATAAGCTAGATGCTCCGCTTCCGTTACATCCTTTTCCTTCGTCCATGCGCGCTCGGCTTGTTCCAGAGTTTGCCCGGCCTTATCCAGGGACACGGCAGCCCGCCCGACGACTTCGGGATCGTGCCGAGCCCGTTGATAGGTGTCACGTGCCCGCTCTAAGGACGGATTACGGACCGCTTCGCAACCTACAGATATAACGGCCAGCAGTGAGAGTGCCGTCCAAAATTCCCATCGGTCCACCAACGTATTGTCCCTGTTCATAATCTACTCCTTGTCAGGTCCCTTGGATAATGACTTCCTTGAGCCCCGCTCGGCGTCCGTCGCAAGCGCATCGATGCCCTTCTGGAGCTCTTCCGCGGCCCGCCGCATAATCTCTGTTTCGGCTTTCACTTCCGCAAGCTCCGCCTCCACCTGAGCGCTTTCCGCGAGTCGGCGCGCATCTTCGTATCTCTTGGCGGCTATGGCCTGCTTGGAGCCCTCTAGTTTTTCCCTGGCGCTCTGCAAATCCATCGGGGCAAATTCGGCAGCCCTGGCTTCACTCGCCGCGCGGAGACCCAGTTCTGCATTAGCCAAGGCTTCAGTCGGTGGTTTACCCATCATGCTACAGCCGCTAATTTCCAAAGCACATAGAATTATTAAGCACGCGATGATCCATGTTCGTGATTTCCGCCACCGCATAAGCCCATGGTCAGCGTTAAAGATCCTGCTCATGATGTCTCCTCCTGGCTAAAATGATCGGAGCAATGCTCCGCTAGAGTAATCCCCCGAGACAGGAACGGGTTGAAAGCGCGTCAAACAATATACGGCTTTCTCGATAGTTAAATTATATAACCTTGCCGGCGGTGCACAATACTGGCGCCACCCCCTGTTTTCCCGATCTAACCCGATTCTTTCTTCCTCATGTCTCACGGCTCTTGCCCCGTTACCTGCAATACGAAGACGAACACGATCACAGCGACCCGTTTGAAATTACGCGCAGTCTCGGGTCTCGTCTTGAAGCTCGGGGCTCGTTGAAAAGTGCTCTTCCCCGACTGCATTTCCTCGCATCGACAATTCCAGTAAGCTTGCTTTAACTGAGTAGACGCCTTTTTCTATCTCATATCACCGGGTGTCTACTGGCAATTTGTTTCTTCACCGATATGCTGGATTCTAACTCAACCATCGAAAAGTCCTTGTCGAATTCCAACCGCCCGCTGATCGGATGGTTTCATCGTCATCAAGAAATACTCTGGTGGCTGCATAGC